>Ga0209992_10000301_pt1 | contig 67768 bp, 52 predicted proteins | sample 2SBtaG_2_FD_182564 | JGI IMG/M metagenome (GOLD analysis project Ga0209992, IMG submission 182564) | Deep subsurface microbial communities from Kolumbo volcano to uncover new lineages of life (NeLLi) - 2SBTROV12_ACTIVE470 metaG (SPAdes)... | ecosystem: Environmental > Aquatic > Marine >... | reverse complement strand
GTAAATCGAAAATGGCTATTGTCGGCGCAGCCATGCGTAAACTTGTTCACATTATTTATGGTGTATTGAAAAATGGGGTACCGTTTGATGAGAAATTCGCTTGATCTTTAAGACGGTATCTGACCCCGATGACATGAACAAATTCAAGATTCAAGATCTGACCCAAAAAATGTTCAGGTGTTTAAACAGATGTAACAATGAAAAGTGTTACAAATCATATTTCAAGTGTTCTGACCCCTTGATTCTCTCCTTGATTCTCTTGATTGCTTTACTGCGTTATAAAGATGAGAGCGTCAGAGAACGATGATAATTAAAAACATAAGGAAGAAATGGTATGAATAAATTCAAGATTCAAGATCTGACCCAGAGAGGAGAATAAAATGGCTTTATTAATATTGCTTGCACCATACATTCTAATTCTTTCGATAATTATTGTTTTAATTTTAATTTTTGTAAAAAGAAGTTTATATAAATTATTGTTATCTATAGCCGCATGTACAGGAATGTGGTTGTTTTTGTTTGTCGACACGATCCCGGCAAGAATAAAATTTAATGAACTTTGTGAAAAGTATGCTGGCATTCATGTTTTTGAAACGGTAGAGATTGGCGGCGAATATTTTAATAAAGGCAAGTTAAACATTAAAAAATTAGAGATTGATTCTACGTTTACAGTAGAGCATAAGAGTAAAAACAGTATCTCTGAAAAATATAATATTGGGATCACTAATTTCATTTATAAGGTCAACGATATAAAAGTTGCAGAATATATAAATTATAATTATAGACCAGGAAAAACCTTTGGAAAGGGCTCTGGAGGAGGAAAGTCTTGTCTTAATAATATATTTAATGAAGAGTTATTAGTGTTAGTTTTTAAGGAGAAAGTTAAATGATAGGTTCTATTGAAGAATATTCAGTACATGCAGCTTTTGCGCAAGCCGCTTATGCTGATTTTGAAGGTGTTACGTCTGAGGCTGAATTTATTGCTGCATTAGAAGCTAATCCAGCTTTTACTCCTGCTCAAGCTTCAGACTTTGTATCTCGTTATGAAATAGTAGTGCATCAACCTAATACTGAAATTGAATTCGGTTCTGAAGGAGGGTTTTCTGCTACTGTCTTTAAAGACAAACAGACTGATAAGTTAATCTTTGCAGTTAGAGGAACTGAATTTCCAAGTGGACTTAATTCAAGTATTCTGAATTTTGGTATAGATTTAATTAGTGATGTTTTCGATATTGGCTTTGATGGTCTATCAGTTAATCAAATTACTGACCTTTATAATTTCTACTTACGCGCATCAGCAAAAGCTGGAGAGCCAATTTACCAGTATGATTATGATGAAATAGATATTCCTATCATTAATCCTTTAGTTATTGGACCTTTGGACTTTGATTCTTGGGAAGTTACAACAATTGCTCCATTAACAGAAGATGGACCACTCGCAGACAAAACATTTACTGTAGCTGGACACTCTTTGGGTGGTCACATTGCTTCTGCATTTAGTAGATTAGTGCCTGATGCTGTTGATGCTGTTTATACATACAACGCGCCTGGTTTTGATACAGCTATTGTCCAGGGTGACGATCAAACAGAATCGTTTTTCCAAACTTTACATGATATTGAATTGCAAGCTTCTGGAAATTCTGATATTGAAACTTCTGGATTTATTCATCAAAACTTATTTAATATTGTTGTCGAGGCTGATTTAGTCTCTGATATAGGGACTATTGTAGGAGAACGAATCGTAAGCTTTAGCGATCCAGAAGGTGTGATCGATACTTTATTAGAGAAGTTTACTATTGGTGGCGTTACTCATTCGATGGCTCCATTAACTAATGCATTAAATGTTTTAAATTTGCTTTATCAAATCCAACCTTCTTTTACAGTTGCGGAAGGTAATTCAATATTGCAGTCACAATCAAATATTAAGTCAGACAACCAAATTTTAGATTCATTGTTACTAGATTTTATTGATTTATTATCAGTTAATAAAAACTCTATTGATACTGAAGATATTTATACTAGTATCAATGCGATAAAAGATAAGCTTTTTGTAGATCCTAATGCATTAGTATTAGTTCCTAATCCTAACTTTCAAAACTTAACAATTACATCCCTAACAACCACGAGCGATGATGAAACCATTAGTATCCCTGCAGCAACATTAAAGCAAGAAGCCGAAAATTCCATCGCTTATCGCTATGCTTTACAAGAATTAAACACGTTTGTTATTACAGGGAATGATTCTATCTATGATATCCATAACCAACCGAATAAAAATGGAGTTGGTCCACTGGATTTATATGATCCGAATACCAATACAGGTACGTTAACAGAACTCTATTTAACCGACCGTGCTAAATTTTTGGAACTCAAAATCCAACTAGGATTATCTGATAAAGAAGGTACAGAAACAGGGTTTGACTATTATGAAGATAAAGCCACTGGTTTAATTATTAAAAATAAAGATGCCACAGATAGTGGAATACAAAATAATCCTAATTTTATTTTTGGATCAGATGAGGTAGATGATATAGAGGGAGGCAACAATGCTGATCATCTTTTTGGCGGCGCAGATAGCGACGTTATAAATGGCGGTGCAGGCAATGACATAATCGAAGGTAATGCCGGCGATGACGAGATTGTTGGAGGGAAAGGTCAAGACATTCTTTTTGGTGGTGAAGGGTTTGATCGTTATTTTGTGGCTAATGGTGATGTTATTTCCGATGATAATGAGGGTGAAGGGTTAATACAATTTCGTCGACAGCTTCAAAATGGTGGATTTACTGATTCGACTGTTAAAGCAGGTGTACGTAAATCAACAGATCCGGCCAGCACCTATAAAAGTATCGATGAAAAATTTACCTATGTTCTAGGTGGTACTACGTTAAATATTACTATCGACTATGATGATATTCCCGATGAAACTATTACAGTATTAAATTTCGCCAATGGTAATCTTGGAATTAATTTAATTGAAGCAGACGACGGACAACTCATTGGTACTGAATTTGAAGATAACTATGAACTTGAATTAAGAGGCGAACCCGAGGGAGTTTTTCTTGATTCTGATTTAGAAGTCGATGACTGGATTGATACCGCCGATGCCATACAAATGCAGCTCGACGACATAATCCAACAGATTGCCGATGCCGAATCTAGTGGAGAGGATACCACGGCACTCGAAGCTCAACGTGTTGTAGTAGAAGAAACCTTGTTCAACACCAAAGGACGCTTACTCGATCAAACAGGCGCAGGGCTTCCTACACTGATTCAGACCTTTGGTGGAAATGATAATGTTACTTTGTATGATGCAGCAGGCTTTACCAATGTCATCGTCGAAGCAGGCAACGGTAATGACTTTATTTCCTCCGGTGATATCGGACGTCTTGAACGTATCGACATCGTTATAGAGGATGAGCCAATATATGTGCTCCCTGAAACTAACACTGGCAAGGGGAACACCCTATCAGGTGGCGAAGGTTTTGACATACTTCTTGGCGGCACGCGTGATGACAATATCGATGGCGGTGATGATGACGATGTTATTCAGGGACGCGGTGGCAACGACATTATCACCGGTGGCAAGGGCAATGATTTTATATCAGGCTCAGTTGGTAACGACATCATACTTGGTGGTGATAATACCGATATTATCAGTGGTGGTGATGGTGCAGACTTGATTGATGGCGGCGATGGTGATGATGATATCTATGGTGATGCCGAATTTGCTGCCCTTTCTCATAATTGGGAACGGCAAGTCCTCAATGGGGCTGGCGGTCGTTTTTATACACTGGATGAAGACTTTTCTCAGGTTGATAAAACCAAGGGCGGTGATGATCGTTTGTTTGGCGGCGACGGTAATGATCTCCTTGATGGCGGGATCGGCGACGACACACTATACGGTGGTAATGATAACGACATTTTGTTTGGTGACAGAAACTTTGATCTTGCTCAACTTAACTCTGGTTTTATTATTGGTGGCAATGATCGCCTGTTTGGTGAAGGTGGAAGTGATCTCCTCGTTGGTGATGCCGGAGATGACTTACTCGATGGGGGTCAAGACGGTGTCTTTGACATATTAAAAGGCGGAGACGATAACGACACCTATCAATTTGGATTTGGCTATGGTGTCGATCGTGTTGAAGATTCAAGTGGTGATGCAGACAAAGTAAAACTTCTTGGAGTTCAACCCGAAAATGTATTGTTGGCAGAGCAGGGTGGTAATTTAGTCATTATTCTGTTGCAAAATGGAGTTGCTACTAATGACAGGTTAGTTCTTGATCAATGGTATCGCGGTGATGCGATAGTCGAAACAATTGAGTTCGCAAACGGAGAAGTTTGGGATCAAACCATTATTGAAGAAAAGACAGGTGTTACTCGGGAACCATCTGAACCACTTATTAATACCAATGCATCCTTTATAGGTGACCCTAATGCAAGCATTGCTTTATTAACAGAAGGCAATGATTTTTTTCTTGATTTAGGCGGGAATGATCGTATTGCTGGTGGTGGTGGGGATGACCGAATCTTTACTGGCATCGGTAACGATGAACTACAAGGTAATGGCGGAAATGATGAACTTTACGGTGAAGAGGGCAACGATCTTCTATATGGTCAACTCGGTAATGATTATCTGGAAGGCGGTAAAGGGAACGATGTTCTAGTCGGCGGCCAGGGTAACGATACTTATCATTTTAATCGTGGTGATGGCGTTGACATCATACAAGACGAAGCGGGTAACGACAGGGTTACATTCGCTTCGGGTATAACCGCAAATGACATTAGTGTTCAAAGAAACGGCAATGATTTAATACTGCAGCTTACTGAAAATGGTAACAAGACTGACGACGTTATCACCATTAACAACTGGTTTCTAACTGACAATAAAATTGAAAATATTCAATTCAAAGATGGCACTAACTGGGATGCGGCTTTCATTCAGTCCTTGCTGCCTGAAGATCAGGTTTTAATTAATAACCAAACAACGTCTGGCAATGCTCTTGATTCAATCTATCGCTTTCAACCGAGCGCGGATATCACTGATGGTTTTAATATCACGATTGATGATGCCGGTGGCATTGACACCCTGTTATTTGAACAAACGGATGTACTCGGGTTCCCCGCAACACCGTCATTGAACAATTATAGTCGAGAAGGTAACGATCTTGTGTTGAACGTGAGAATCAACACGATACCTGATGCAACAGGCGAAGTCCGTATTAGTAATTACTATACGAAACTTGGTTTTATTGAAACGATTGAGTTTCCTTCAGGCATTTTAAATAACCCGAATTTTTCACCTGTCTTAAATGACACCGCACAAGATCAGGTTATTCTTTCCGATATGCCATTTAGCTATCAACTTGATGCAAATAGTTTTACAGATGAAGCGTTAGACTTTCTGGATATTCAGGCAACCTTGTCTGATGGAAGTATGTTGCCATCCTGGCTAACGTTTGACGTAGAGACGTTAACGTTCAGTGGAATACCAACTACTAGTGATAGAGACATTATTGATGTGATTGTCACAGCAACGGATAGTGCTAATCAATCTGTCTCTTTAGATTTCAATCTTAATGTCGGTAACGTTAATATTGCGCCCGAAGTTGCTAATGAAATTGATGACCAAGTATCGCGTTCGCAGCGTGCATTTAATTTTCAAGTGCCAGTCGATACGTTTAGCGATGTTAATCTGAATGAAACGATAACATTAAGTGCAACATTATCTGACGGTAGTGATTTGCCCTCGTGGTTAACGTTTGATGATGTAACGGGGTCGTTTAGTGGTACGCCTACCGATTTAGATATTGGTTCGCTTGAAATTCGCGTCAGAGCAACTGACAGCGGCGGTTTTTCAAGCAGTGATGTTTTTACATTAACGACGAATGAATTTAATTCTGTTCCGGTTGCGAATGCTGATGATGTCTCATTGAGTTTAACAACGAGTAGTCCCTCAAATGAATTTCTGGTTAATACCAATACCATTGGAATACAGGAAAGACCCCAAGTCGTTACGTTAGCGGATGATAGTTGGGTGGCATTATGGCTGAATGTTTCATCCCTAACAGGTCAACGTTTTTCAAGTGACGGCACTAAGTTGGGTAGTGAGTTTAATATTAATGCTAGTTCGTTAGTGAGTGATTTTGATTATAACGCGACTGCTTTAACGGGTAGTGGATTTGTTGTTAGTTGGCAAATAGCGGGCGATATTGTTGCGCAACACTTTGATATGAATGGAATAAAAGTCGGTGCTGAATTTTCAATTAATACAAATACAGTTAATGCTCAAGAAAGGATGGATATTGCCGGAACTCCTGACGGTGGTTTTATTACTGTTTGGTTGACCGAACATGAAAGCGGCACACCTAATGTTGAAAGTGAAATAGCTGGTCAACGTTTTGATGCTAACGGCAATAAAGTTGGTAGTGAGTTTGAAGTCAATACTTTTTCTTTCGATAACCAGGAAATGCCTAAATTTGCCGTTCAGGCCGACGGCAGTTTTATGGTGGCGTGGGAATCTAATGATTTTAATCGTCCTATCCCACCGGAACTACAAGATGAAACACCGTTAAGTGCACGTTTCTATGATAATCAGGGTAATGCGTTAACAGGGGAGATTGTTTTATCAGGTGCGATTGAACCTGCACAAATGCTATCGCCTGACGTAGTCGCCTTATCCGGTGGCGATTATATGGTGACCTGGCTTTATTCCAATTCGACTGAAAAACTCTATGGGCAACGGTTTAATAGTTCAGGTGTATCTCAGGAACAGGCGATATTACTTAACCCTGACTTTGATTTATTTGGCAGTGACTACAGTGTGGTTGCTGATAACAATAACGGTTTTATTGTCAGTTGGAATAGCTTTGCTACACAGGGAAATGATCAGGACGGTCTCGCTGTTATCGCTGCACGTTTCGATGATCAAGGACAAGTCACTACCTTCCTCGTTAATGAATTGGTCGACGACAATCAACAACGCCCCGCCATTGATTTACTGAGCGATGGTGGCTTGGTTGCTGTGTGGCAAACGGATGCCAGTGCCAGTGGTGATGCAGATGGTGGTATTGCGGCACGTTTGTTTCCTGCTTCAAATAATAATGCCTTCTTGATTGATGTTCTCGCCAACGATACCGATGCTGATCCGGATGACGATGCCTCTAATTTCTCATTAGATACGGTTAATTTACAAGGAAGCAAAGGTAGCGTTTCGATAGAGAATAATCAGGTCAAGTTTGATCCGGGTAATGATTTTAATGACTTGAATGCGGGTGATGTTGAGATAGTTACTATAGATTATACGATGAGTGATGATAGTGGTGAAACATCGACATCGACTTTGTCTCTTACGATACGTGGTTCTGAAGTTGCTGGAGCGATTTCATTAAATCAAGTAGTGGTATTAGAAAATGGAGGCAAAGCAGTTGCTGATGCTGGCGATGTAAATGGTGATGGCTTTGATGATTTCTTAGTGAAAGGAGCAGCAACGCAAGGGAGTTACTTAGTGTTTGGTAAGGAAGAACTGTTACCGGCAACATTCGAACCCGCTACGTTAGATGGCAATAATGGCGTGCGTCTTTCTTCTGATTTGGAAGTCCGCTCCATAGCTGGTGCGGGTGATGTAAATGGTGATGGTTTTGATGATGTGATCGTTGGAATGCCCTTTGAACTCGCGCCTGGACTTGGAGGTATTGTAAACGGACAAAGTGCATTGTTATTCGGTCGTGCTGATGGTTTCGTAAGTGATATTAATTTAAGTAGTTTGACTTCAGAGCAAGGCATTATGATCTCAGGTAGTAGTATCAGTGCTAATGGGAGAATTGATGTTAACGCTGCAGGTGATATTAATGGTGATGGGGTTGATGACATAATTATAGGTATACCCAGTTTTAATGGTGGAGTAGGAGAAGTTTCTGTTGTTTATGGTCAATCAAATTTAAATAGTATCGATCTTGATGTCTTAGATGGCAGTAATGGTTTTAAGATATCTGGCGTGATGGTAAATAGTCAGACAGGATTCACTGTTACTGATGTTGGTGATATGAATAATGACGGGTTTGATGATCTATTTATATTTGCACAAGCAGGCATTGACGGTGGTCGTGGTGGTAATTTGCCGGCAGGCTATGTGGTTTATGGTCAAGGCAATTTTTCTAATTCTTTTGATCTAAACACATTAGATGGCAGCAATGGTTTTCGATTAACAAATCTATTTGACTTTAATGCTCTATCTAATCGTGCTGATGGTGTCGGTGATATTAACGGTGATGGTATTGATGATCTTCTTTTTGCTCGTCAGAGTAACACCGCAAATATTCTGTATGGTAAAGAAGAAAACTTTACAGCAGATGTTAATGTTAACAGTTTAATTGGTGGCTCTCTGACATTAACAACACTTACAGGAGGAACAATTTCTTCTGTTAGTGCAGCTGGCGATGTCAATGGTGATGGTCTAGATGACTTCCTGATTGGAATAGCTGATAAGTCTGTCGAAGGTCAAAGTAATATCGGTGCATCTTATCTTATATTTGGTGATGAAAATATTTTTCAACCTACTGTGATATTGGAAAACCTGGATGGGCAAAATGGATTTCAAATAACGGGTAACAATGCGGGCGATCATAGTGGCGCTTCTGTCAGTGCAGCAGGTGATGTTAATGGTGATGGTTTTGATGATTTATTAATCGCAGCACCGAGGGCTGACAGTCTTAACGGAGAAAGTTATCTTATTTATGGAAAAGATTTCCGTAATGAGATTGACGTATTAGGTAGTAATGACAGTGATATTGTTAATGTTGTCGAGAGTGATCAGAAATTGTTTACACTGGGTGGCGATGACATTATTAATGTCGGTGCAGTTGAGAATGTTGATATTAATGTTGGTAGTGGTAATAACGAGATTAATTTTAGTTCCGAGGGGAATACAACAAGAACAGCGACGATACGTTCTTCATCTGGTGCTTTCAATACTATAAGTATTGGTTCTCGTTCTGCTCCTGTAACTACAGGTAGCGGTAGATATGTACTGCTTCTACCAGGTTTCAATGGTGGCGGCGCGAATAATGTATTTGATGTTTATACCGGCATGCCTGTTAGTGCTAGTAGTGTTAGAAACAGAAGAGGTTCCTTGATTATTGATATTGATGATGGCTTTATCGAGCTTCACTTCACGGATGTTAATACCAATAATTTATCAAGCGTTGAGGGATTATTTGAACGTATAACGTTTAACGACGCTTTTACATTAACGTTTCAAGATATTCTTGATTTAGGTTTTGATTTTGATGGTACCTCTGATGAAGATATTATATTTGGAACAGAAATCACTGATCGTATTAATGGTTTTGCTGATGAAGATGTACTGAATGGTGGCAAAGGTGATGATGAATTAAACGGAGGTGATGGTGGAGATACCTTATTAGGAGAAGAGGGTAACGACATTCTTAATGGTGAAACCGGGAATGATATTTTAAATGGCGGTTTAGGAAATGATGATTACATCATTAATGCCGGTGATGGCGACGACACTATTATAGAAGAGGGTGGTTTTGACAGGGTTATTTTTGGTGAAGGACTATCGGTTACAGATCTAAGTGTTAGTCAATTAGCTGATGATTTAATCCTTTCATTTGGCGTAGATCAAACTGTAACGATTAGAGACTGGTTTGATGAATCAAGTGCTGTTATAGAACAATTTATTTTTACTGGTGACAATTTGTATACGCTAAGTAGCGATGAAATTGAAGGTTTGATTAGTGGCAATACAATCAATCTAGCTCCAGGTGTTAATACGGGTTTAGCAGATCAAGTAACAGATGAAAATGCACCGTTTAGTTATGTCGTTGCAGATGATGCGTTTATTGATCCGGATTCAATTGATTCACTCACTTACAGTGCAGCATTATCCAATGGCGATGCACTACCTACATGGTTAATTTTTGATGCAGCAACGCAAACTTTCAGTGGCACTCCGGATAATGCTGATATTGGGAATATAAATGTCACGGTAACAGCAACGGATGAGGGTGGTTTAACTACCAGTGATGCTTTTGCTATTACTATTAATGAAAATACTAATGTCAACAATGTGCCAATAGTCGATGCAGGTATTGGGGATCAAAGCACAGATGAAGATAATGTCTTTAGTTTCATCATCCCAGCGGATGCATTCAGTGATCCAGATGTTGGTGATATCTTAAACTACTCAGCTAGTTTGACTGATGATTCTACCTTACCTGATTGGTTAAGCTTTGATGCCGTAACACAAACATTTAGTGGCATACCGGAAAATAATGACGTCGGAATTCTTGATTTAAAAGTTACGGCAACGGATACGGGCGGTTTAAGTGTTAGTGATGAATTTAGTGTTGTTATTAATAATGTGAATGATGCCCCTGTTCTGAATACAGAAATCAGTGATCAGAGTACAGGCGAAGATCAACCGTTCAGTTTTACAGTACCAGTAAATACCTTTGCCGATGATGACAATATCCACGGTGATACAATTAGTTACAGTATAGCTTCAACGTTACCTTCATGGTTAAGTTTTGAGGTTGATACGCAAACTTTTTCAGGAACACCGCTAAATGAAGATGTAGGTAATGTAGATATAAAGGTAGTTGCCACGGATACAGATGGATTGAGTGTCAGTGATACATTTAGCTTGACGATCAATAACGTCAACGATGCCCCAGAGATCAATAATCTAATAAACGATCAAGCAATTGATGAAGATGCATCATTTAGCTTCACGATTCCTGCAAATACATTCAGTGATGATGATACGATTCACGGTGATACATTAACGTATAGTGCAACATTAGCTGATGATTCAGTGTTGCCTAATTGGTTAGACTTTGATACGACAACGCAAATTTTTAGTGGCACACCAGACAATAATGATGTTGGTACTATTGATGTCAAAGTTACAGTCACTGATAACGATGGTCTGAATATTAGTGATGAGTTTAGTATTACTATAAATAATGTGAATGACGCACCAATATTGGTACAGCCGATTAATAATCAGGCGACCAACGAAGGTGAGTTCTTTAGTTATCAACTTCCGGCAGACACTTTCGATGATGACGATCTCATCCACGGTGATGCTATACAATTGACGGCTACTTTAGCTGATGGCAGCGCTTTACCTGGCTGGTTAAATTTCGATGCTTCAACACAAATTTTTAGCGGACAAACCCCGTTCGATGCATCTGGTCTTCTCGATATTCAGGTAACAGCTACTGATACCGATGGCTTAAGCGTTAATGGTGCTTTCACACTTGATATTACCAATGTGATTAATGGCAACAATCGACCTAATTATCTAGTTGGCACTAACGAAAAAGATATCATTAATGGTTATGGTCGTTCCGATTGGTTGTTTGGCCGAGGTGGTAATGATGTGCTCAATGGACAAGGAGGTAATGATGATCTATACGGCGGCGAAGGCAACGATACTTTAAATGGTGGTCACGGTAATGATTGGTTATTTGGTAATTGGGGCGATGATGTTCTTAATGGTGGCAGTGGTAATGACCATTTACGAGAATGGTATGGCAATAATATATTGAATGGGGAAGCAGGTAATGATTTCCTGGATGGAGGACAGGGTGATGATCAATTGTTTGGTGGAGCTGGCAATGACAAATTAGAAGACTGGTTTGGAAACAACCTGTTAGATGGTGGCAACGGTAAAGATAAACTCACTGGCGGATATGGTGATGATCAATTGTTTGGTGGAGCTGGCAATGACAAACTTAAAGATTGGCATGGCAATAATATTCTTGATGGTGGTGATGGTAATGATAAATTAGAAAGTGGTCACGGTAATGACCAACTCTTTGGTGGTTCGGGTAATGATAAATTAAAGTCCGGCGATGGCAATGATGTATTAGCCGGTGGTAGTGGCAATGACAAACTTGAAGGTGGTCGAGGAGACGATACCTATTTATCTAATCGTGGTGACGAACATGATGAGATCAAGGAAAAGAGCGGTGATGATCTGTTACGGTTTGGAGTGGATATCGATGCAGACGATCTTTGGTTCTGGCGAGATCATAAAGATCTGAATATCGGCATTATTGATACCGATGATAAAGTTACGGTAGAAGATTGGTATCAACATAGTCATCATCATGGTTGGGGTTGGCACGGCAATAACGATAATCGTGTCGAACGTTTTGAGTTATCTAATGGATCGATATTATTAGAAAGTCAGGTTCAGCAATTAGTCGATGCTATGGCAACGTTTGCAGTTCCAAATAGCGGCAGTCTCGATGTGCCACAACATGTTCAGGATGATGTGCAGTCTGTTATTACAACTGCCTGGCAGGCAGCTTAGTATATAAGATAGTTATCTTTAAATTAATTTCTTTGACTATTTTACTTAATATCGTTAAATAGTCTTGACTAAATTACGATATTAAGTAAAATAGTCAGAATGAAAAGAGGTTATGAAACACTTATTAATGATCATTTTGTCCAGCACGATCAAATGGTATTCATCATGGGACCACGGCAAGTAGGAAAGACAACATTGGCGATGGCGATAGAAAATAAAAAAAACATTTTCTACCTGAATTGGGATGATTTAGAAGATAGGGATTTGTTGTTAGCAGGTACGCAATCTCTGGGTACACATCTTTCGTTGGATAAGGCGCGTGAGACACTCCCCGTTATCATCTTTGATGAAATCCACAAATATTCTAAATGGAAACAGACTATAAAAGGTTTCTATGATCGTTATAAAACACAATGCAGGATTATTGTTACGGGAAGTGCACGTCTGAATGTTTTCAAGAAGGGCGGCGATAGCCTTATGGGGAGGTATTTTTATTATCGATTACATCCATTATCTGTTGCGGAATTACTCAAACAAACATCGATTGAGACTACTATAAATCCTCCACTTAAAATAAGTGACAATGCTTATCAAGCATTATTAAAGTGGGGCGGTTTCCCAGAACCATTTTTGAAAAAAAATCAACGTTTTTTTACGCGTTGGAATCGCTTGCGGGAACAACAATTATTGCAAGAAGATATTCGTGAATTGACGCGAATACAGGAATTAGGTCAAATGGAAATGCTGGCTTTTATGATCAAATCTCAGGTAGGTCAACTCACAAGTTATTCCAGTTTTTCTAAAAAAATACGTGTGTCAGTTGATACTATTCGTCGTTGGATTCCAGTATTGGAGTCACTATATTACTGTTTTTCAATTCGCCCTTGGACAAAAAATGTAACGCGTTCCTTGTTGAAAGAACCGAAATATTATTTATGGGATTGGTCGCAATGTCAGAGTGAAGGTGCGCGTAATGAAAATTTTATTGCATCACATTTATTAAAGGCGGTGCATTTCTGGAATGATAGCGGCACAGGGAATTATGCTTTATATTTTGTGCGCGATAAGGAAAAACGTGAAGTTGATTTCCTTGTCACAAAAGAAAATAAACCATGGGTACTGGTTGAAGTCAAGACATCAGATGAGACACAAATTTCTAAGAGCCTGAGCTATTTTAAAAAACAATTGAATGTGCCGCATGCATTTCAAGTAGTAATAAACGCAGATTATGTAAACAAGGATGTATTTGAATATAAAGAAACAGTTATTGTCCCTGCCCGTACTTTATTGTCGCAACTGGTTTAAAGATAATTTAGTGTAGTGGTTCTGCCTAAATCTTATTAGAAAGTTTTAAAGCAAAGTCTGAATTACATAAGATTAAGTATCAAACGCAAATAAAAAAGTTAATGATTGATTGGGTAAATAATCAGAAATGAATTAATTGAAATAGAAAAATACTAGGTTCGATTCTATTAATGATTATGTTAAATTAATAATCGTCATACTGGCGCATGCCAGTATCCCGTCAAATAATAAAACAGCTATGGAAAAGCATCCCTGCGTCTATATTCTTACTAACCAACGTAATGGCACTCTATATGTTGGCGTAACCTCTAACTTACCCAAACGTATTTGGGAACATAAAAACAAAGTAGTAAAAGGATTTACGCAAAAATACAATGTAGACAAACTAGTCTGGTATGAATTACATGAAACCATGGAGTCTGCGATTCAACGGGAAAAAGCTATAAAATATTGGAAAAGGCATTGGAAATTAAACACCATAGAAACAATGAACCCGGATTGGCATGACTTGTATGAAGAGTTAAATTGACTGGATACTGGCATACGCCAGTATGACGGTACCGTGTGGGGCTATTCAGTAACTTGTATTATGAAGAGCCACCCTACTAAAGGTAGAAAATTTCATTTTTTATCCGTACTCAGGTGGCTCATTTTTTGTAATCGATACCAGGTTATTAGTGCAAAAATAGGTGCGCCAACGGATGCGCCAATAAGAAAGGGTAAGTGCCAGTTAAGCCAGACAACTGGAGCGAATAAATAAAGCACATCATCAAAGTCAAAGCCGGCAAACCCGGCATAAGCTTTTTCACCCGTGTCTTTTTGAGCTTGATCGATAATTTCAGCAAGAATTTCTGCGGCAACAACACCCGCGGCAGCACTGATCCCCATAATAATAGTCCAGAAACCCAATGAAGTTTCTCGTAAGCCGATACCAATGTCTACAAAGAAGAGGGTAGTCACCGTAACATCACAAAAATAATCAAATTTATGTCCCCATTCACTGGTTTTACCTGAAACTCTGGCAAGTTCACCGTCTGCACGATCGAGGAAGCAAGAGATTATCCATAATATACCTCCCCACAGGTTCCAATCTTGTGTGCCTATAGCAAAAGCACTACATGCCGCAATACCACTAATTAAGCGAAGTATGGTGAGGTGGTTAGGTGTAACAGGTGTATTAACAAGTGGAAGTATGCAAATACGCGCAATTTTATGTGTCCATGAATCACCGACCATGAGAATAAGTTAGTCGTTAAAACCAGAGAGTGTAATATCAAATTTTTCGATAGTGCGTTTCGTACGAGCATGAATTAATGCTTTGTACTCTGCTTCAAATTCATAGTCTTTAGCGGCATGTTCGATATCTTCCCATTGTTCAGTTGCCGGGTGGCAATAAATTTCAGTTATGCCATCGGAAATATGTGGAATGATGCGTACCAATTTATCGATATTCATATGACCACTGTCATGCAAACCATAAATTATGTCATTAAATTTTATGTTGTTTGTCTGGCATTGTTTTTTCATGCGTGTGACAAAAGGTTTGAAAAAGATCCAACGAAAATATCGCATTAATTTTTCTTTTCTATTCTCAATAATTGATTTAAGTGGTGGTTCATTTGGTAGTCGGATAGCCGTCAAACCATAATCTTTTCCAATTTTAATAATTAAATCAAAAACAGTCGGGTGCAGATGCATGTGCTTGTGCGCATTGACATGATCTAATATTAAGCCCGTTGCTTTAAACGCTTCAAATTGAGCCCGTATTTCCTTTTCCAGTTGTGCTTTTGTTTTTGGACAGAAAAACATTTTTATACCACTACTAACCTGGCAGGTGGAAAATTCACCGTCGTTATTTACCAATGCAGGAATGTCTGATGCCGGTAACGTTGCTCTACCATTACTGAGTACTAAATGTAATCCTACATTTAAATCAGGAAGGTTTTTCGCGAGAGCAATGGCTTCTGCAGCAGTGGGCGCTGACATCATTAAGCTTGTAGTCGTCAGGATACCTTTTTCGTGAGCCTTTGCTATTGCTTCATTTACCGGAGAGGAAAGACCAAAATCATCTGCAGTAACAATCAGTTTTTTCAGGCCGTGCTCTCCCTGCCAAACAGGAATTTAAAGAACTCGACACCTTCTCGCAATCGACGTTTCATGATCTCCCAATCACGACACATTTCATAAAACAAAGCAGCCATTTTCCAGGGGCGGAAATAAAAACGCTTATAAAAATTATCAACTGCTTCAAAAATTTCTTCGCTAGGTAAATGAGGATAATTTAAGACGGAATGTTGAACACCGTCATCGCCAACTAAATCTTCATCGACTATCAACCAGCCATTTTCAGTTGCTTGTTTATACAATAATGTCCCCGGGTAGGCTGCTGGCAATGACACTTGAATCGTTTGTGGATTCAGTTCCTTGGCATAATTGATCGATTCTTCAATGGTTTCCTGGGTTTCACCTGGCAAACCGACAATGAATGTGCCGTGAATAAGTATGCCCAATTTGTGACAATCTTTTGTAAATTGACGAGCGATATCAGTACGGATGCCTTTCTTGATGTTTATCAGTATTTGTTGATTACCTGATTCATAACCTACTAATAATAAACGTAGACCATTATCTTTCATGATTTTTAATGTTTCATAAGGAACATTGGCTTTGGCATTGCACGACCAGGTTATTCCTAATTTGCCGATTTCTTTTGCTAATGCTTCAACATAAGGAATGTTATCGGTCAAGGTATCGTCATCAAAAAAGAATTCTTTAATTTCAGGGAAGTTATCACGAGCGTAAGTTAATTCTTCAATAACATTTTCAACTGATTTATGGCGATAGTTATGTCCTGATATCGTTTGTGGCCATAAACAAAATGAACAATGCGATTTACAACCACGACCGGTATAAAATGACATATACGGATGCAGCATGTAACCGTTGTAATAATCTGTTGTAACCAGGTTTTCTTTATAAATCGGGGTTACCGGAGGCAGGCTGTCCATATCCTCTATTAAAGCACGATCTTTGTTATGAATTGGTTGACCTTCTTTTTTATAAACAATACCGTCTACATCTTCTAAAGCCTTGCCTTCCGCTATTTCTTTAATGGTAAAATCAAATTCGTTACCGGTAACAAAGTCAATGGCATCGGAAGCTGTGACTGTTTGATCCGGGTTAACCGCAACATGTGCGCCACAGAACCCTATAATTAAACTTGGGTTCTCTTTCTTATATGCTTCAGCAATCTTTACATCATTGGGAAATGATGGGGTGCTGGTATACATAACAAGAAACTCATAATCTTTTGCCAAAGGTAGAATTTCTTCTAGCGATGTACCGCGAGCAGGCGCATCGATCAAACGACTACCTTCTACTAACGCAGCGAGTTGCGCTAACCAGGTTGGATACCAGAAAGACTTTACTTCACGGGTACATTGATAACGTGAACCTGCTGCACCATCAAAACCATTAAATGAAGGCGGGTTAAGGAATAATGTTTTTAACATTGCTTGCGAATACTCCGGATTAATAATCTTGATTTGTTGCCAGATCAGGAATGTCTTCTTCTTGTTCCTGATCCAGGCTGTATTGTTCTGTATGAATCAAACCTGCTTGATCGACATTGAATGAATTATTACGCCATTGAATTGAGTTGCCAGTAAAGCTGACCACTCTAATACAAAAAGAAAGGATATCTCGTAACGGGATTAACCAGATTGAGCCTGCACTTTTAGAGTCGGTAATTTTCTTTGTGCGAAGATGTAAAACTACGCGTGCCACTGACACAAAAAGAATTGGAGATAAAGCCCATAGTAAATTGCTAGTGGATAAATAAATTGCCAAAGCAGTGATGCAGCTGATAACTAAAGTATCTGTCAGAAAAGTAAATGCGTAACCTAAAGGTTCTACTCGTCTCAGTGTTCTTGCCCAACGTAATTCATGTGTTATTAAATCTTTTATTGATGCTTCTTCAATAATATTTTCAACAATAAAATCCGAGAGATGAATTTTATAACCAAGTTCAGTGATTAACTTTCCAAGCATGTAATCATCAGCGAGGTAGTTTGATAAGGCTTTAAAACCGCCAGCTTCCTCCAGAAGATTCCGTCGAACTATCATCGTTGCACCAAGACAGTATTTAATCGGTTGCAAGATTCTTGAAATTAAAACGGAAGGTAAAAACCATTCATTAATAAACATTGCATTTAAGGACGATGCAATCTTTCCTCTAGCTGAGCCGGAATAAAGACAAGTAACAGCTCCGATTGTTTCATCAGCAAAGGGAGACATCACATTTGAAAGATAATTATTTGGTACACGCATATCACTATCAGCAATGAGTAAATAATCATACTTTGCGGTTGGAGTCATATTAATCAGATTTGAAACCTTATGATTAGCACCATGAAGTTGTGAATTAACAATAAAACTGACATCAATATCTTTAAATTCTTTTATTATTTTTTCGATAATAGGAATAGCGGGATCATTACTATTATGTAGTCCAAAAATAATTTGATAGTTAGGGTAATCTTGCTGACAAAAGCTACGAAGATTTTCTGCCATTTCAGGATCAAGACCATAAACAGGTTTCAAGATCGTGACGGCAGGATGAAATTCAGTTGAAGTAGTTTTTTTGCGTTTCAGATTGAAAAGTTCGAGTGCAAATAGGGCAAAGACAAGATAGCCCGCCGAGCATAGACATATCAAAATGATAGAAATATTAAAAATGTTGAGGAACTCAATTTGCATGGATTAACCGTAGTATTCTCAAAATTTCAAACGCTCTACAGAGCATTCAATAAATTCATTATTTAACAATAACTTGGAAGTAGAAATTATAATTCTTTTAAGGGTGATAAAACAAGAAAAATTAAAATCTATTCTCTGCCAGTTTCACCGCGCAGCATATTGATTTTGGTGCCTTAAAGCAAATTTTTGATACAACCGTTATGAGGCATCTTTCGAGGGTGTTTTTCCGGGTTTATTGAGCAGATATTTGGCTTCAATATGATGCCAGTACAATAGACCCGGAAGATCGACTATCAGCTCTCGAACCCGGGTGGCTAATGATATTGCCAGTGATAATTCAGGACTTAGCCCAATAAAAGCGCCGAGCATCAAATAACCGCCTTCCTGTATACCGTAGCCATTGGGAATAATGAAGGCAATATCGGTCATAATTGAGGTCAGGCTTTTTAGCATCAAAGCTTCAATTAAGCCGATAGGATGCCCCAATAGGTAGCAGGCAAGCCAAACTTCAGAGGTTTGCCAAATAAGACCAATGGTTCGCCACAAAATAGAGGCCAGAAATCGCTTTTTATTGCTATAAATTTCTTTTACCAGTAAATCTACCTCATCGGCATTATTAGTGACTTTCCCCCAACCGTCTGAGGTATGGAATTTGCCGATAAAACGGGTGATAAAGCCAAATAACCCCGCCCGCTGGATAATGACAAAACCGCCTATGCCGAGTCCGAGTAGAAAGGTTCCCAGCATAATTAGTTTGGCTAATTCGTTATCTACCGCAAGATAGACCAGTAAAGCCGTACCAATTATCGCCCATGGAACCAGAGCGAGAGCTTGTACGGTTTTATCGACCAGAACAGAAGCACTGGCATCGACGCCACCTCTGCCCCAAAGCATCAATAATCGGGCTTTGGCTATTTCTCCGCCTATAGATGCAACTGGCAGTAAGGTATTAATCGCTCTCCCCATCCACAAAGCCAATGATAATTCCTTGAAAGGAGGAATACGTTTAATAGGGAAGAGATAATGCCAGGAGATGACGGCTGCAAACAGACTGGGTAACCAGACTATCGGTAATAGTAGTAATGAAAAACCGGACTCGAGTAATAGTTTGAGTATTTCGTCTATTCCTTGCCAGACAATGAGCAAGGCTAATATTAAAAGCCCGGCTAGCAAGCCAATGTAAGAAACGATTCGAATCATGTTGTTTAAACTTATTTAAAGAAAGGCGTGTTAATAATGGGTTTTAATTTTTCGGGTGCTCATTAGAATAGCAAGCGAATTTAGATCATACTAGGCAAATAACAAACTCAACATTATTTATATGACCTCTGAACAAAGTACAGCGCCGACACAAATATTTCCTTTAGTGCGCCATTTATCTTATCGATTAACCCCTGTGTTATTGAAAACATCAATTACGCCAAATCAAATAACAGCTGTATCACTTTTGTTTGGTTTACTGTGTGCTGTTTGTTTTGTTACGGGAAATTATATTGCAGGTATTATCGGAGGTTTATTACTGACGGCAAGTTACACTTTTGATAATTGCGATGGTGAAGTTGCGCGCACTAAAAATCTGTCATCTGAATTTGGAGCAAAATTTGATGACATGGCTGACTGGATGGTCGATGCCAGTTTCTTTGCTGCGTTAGGTTATGGAACAAGTCAGGTTATGAACCAACCGTTCTGGTTCTGGTTAGGTTGTGCCGCAGCAGCAGGCGCGTTTATCGATTACGTTGTTGATTTATTTTATCACGCTAGAAATGAACAAAAAGAAGATTCAAAATCAAGAGAAGAAGTTGCAACCGAGCCGAAGCGACCAGAGGAATTGCTGGATTGGATAATTTATATTTTTCATAAATTAAGCCGTGCTGACTTTTGTATTATTGTTTTAATACTCGCATTGTTTAATGTGACATGGGTATTATTGCCGTTTGCCGCTATCGGTGCACAAGTCTATTGGATTACGGATCTATTTGAACGAGCTAGAGGCTATCATACTTAAGCTATTGGTCGGGGTGAGAGGATTCGAACCTCCGGCTTCCACGTCCCGAACGTGGCACTCTACCAGGCTGAGCTACACCCCGCGCCGTGATTTATTAGTAATTTCTTTCTACTGAAAATCTTGCTAACGCATAGAGTGCGTCCAGATATTCGGATGTTGGTAATCCATTTAAAGCATCTATCGCTAGCTTGGCTTCTTCTTCGGCAATCTTTGCTGTATAGGCAATACCGCCGGTTGAGCTTATTGCACTTTTGATTTGTGCTATATGCTCAAGACCGCCGTGCTCAATTGCATCACGAATAATTTTTGCTTCTTCTTCATTTCCGTTCCACATGGCATAGAGTAAGGGTAGTGTCGGTTTACCTTCAGCCAGATCATCTCCAATATTTTTCCCGAGTTCGTCTGCTGATGAACTGTAATCAAGCACATCATCAATTAATTGGAACGCTGTGCCCAGATGTCGCCCATAAGTCGCCATAGCTCTTACTTCTTCTTCTGAGCGATCTGAAATAACAGCGCCCAGTTGTGCCGCAGCTTCAAACAGTTTTGCTGTTTTATGACGAATCACTTTCAGGTAATTTTCCTGACTGGTATCGGGATCCTGACGGTTGATTAATTGTTGCACTTCACCTTCAGCAATAGTGTTGGTTGCTTCGGAAAGAATATGCATGACGCGCATAGAATCAGCATTCACCATCATCTGGAAGGCACGGGAATAGACAAAATCACCTACCAAAACACTGGCTTCATTTCCCCAGCGTTGATTCGCTGTTTCGTGACCACGTCTTAATAATGAAGCATCAACAACGTCATCATGTAAGAGGGTTGCAGTATGGATAAATTCGATAATGGCGGCTAAATTGATATTTTGATCACCCTCGTAGGAGAAAACTCGAGAGCTTAATAATAGAACGACAGGTCGAAGACGTTTGCCGCCACTATTTATAATATAATGTCCAAGTTGGTCGATTAGCCCCACTTCTGAATACAGACTTTTTTCAATTAGGCTGTTTACGTCAGCCATATCTGCTGCAATTAGCTGGCGAATACGGTCAATATCCATAATCTCTGTTTTTTTCGCTATTGCGTCAGTTTGGTTCACGTCATTTTTAGTGTATAAGTTACTGATCGGGAGCAAAATACTGTCCGAACAGGGTTAATTCAAGCTTATTTTCCAAATATATCATTCTTACCTTGTCACCACCTGCCGAATTTCTTAGAATCGCCCCCTTTGTTGAAAGTGCACAATCGTGCAGGCTATGGAGAATCAAGATGTACGCGGTAATTAAGTCCGGTGGCAAGCAGTATAAGGTAGAAAAGGGCGATAAGCTCAAAGTAGAGAAGCTCGATACAGAAGCGGGTAAGAAAGTGAAGATTTCTGACGTATTGATGCTAGTTGATGGTGATAATGTCACGGTTGGTACGCCTCTTGTTAAAGGTGCAAAAGTAACTGCTACAGTCGAAAGTCATGGTCGCGGTCCAAAGGTGAAAATTATTAAATTTCGCCGTCGTAAGCACCATCGTAAGCAGATGGGGCATCGTCAGGCCTATACCGAACTCTCTATAACTGATATCTCAGCAGCAAAATAAGAATTGGAGTAAAGCAATGGCTCATAAGAAAGCAGGTGGTAGTACTAGAAATGGACGCGATTCACAATCGAAGCGTCTTGGTGTAAAAAAATTCGGTGGAGAGCAGGTTCTAGCCGGTAATATTATCCTCCGTCAGCGCGGCACTAAATACCATGCAGGACTGAATGTTGGATTGGGACATGATCACACGATTTTTGCTACGTCAGAAGGGAAAGTTGAATTTAACCAACGAGGCCCGAAAAACAGAACATTTGTAGACGTAGTAGCGGGATAAGCTGAATTCAGATTTATCATAAAAACCCCGCCACTGGCGGGGTTTTGTCGTTTTAAGCCACAGAGGACACAGAGATCACAGAGTTAAAAGCCTGAATCTACTAATTGTGTTTTCATAAATTTTGAGTGTTATGTGTTTTTTTGTCGCGAAACTAAACAAGTCCTATAAACTCTGCTTTTGATTAATTATGTTAACTCTCTGTGTACTCAGTGACCTCTGTGGCAAAAAAATATGAAGTTTGTTGATGAAGCGACGATCCGTGTTGAGGCCGGTAAAGGCGGTGATGGCTGCCTTAGTTTCCGTCGGGAAAAAAATCTGCCAAAAGGTGGACCTGATGGTGGCGATGGTGGTGATGGCGGTAGTGTCTTTTTAGAAGTTAATGAAGGCTTAAATACGCTAGTCGATTTTCGTCATGCGCGTTTGTATCGTGCTAAAAACGGCACGCCGGGTATGGGCAGTGACCGTATTGGTAAAAAATCAGATGATTTAATTATTAAAGTACCCTTAGGCACGCTGGTTTATGATGATGACACCGATGAATTGATTGGTGATTTGGTCAATGACGGTGAACAGTTACTGGTTGCTCAAGGTGGATTTCATGGATTAGGTAATGCGAGGTTTAAAAGCAGTGTTAATCGTTCGCCACGAAAAACAACGAAGGGAACACCGGGAGAAGATCGAAACCTGAGATTAGAACTTCAAGTCCTGGCAGACGTCGGTTTACTAGGCATACCGAGTGCCGGTAAATCGAGTTTTATCCGGGCAGTTTCAGCAGCAACACCAAAGGTGGCTGATTATCCTTTTACGACGCTCTATCCGAATCTGGGCGTAGTAAGAATAGATACGGAAAAAAGTTTTGTTATTGCGGACATACCGGGTCTGATTGAAGGCGCTGCTGATGGTGCGGGTTTGGGTATCGAGTTTCTGAAACACCTAAGCCGTACGAATTTATTATTGCATATTGTCGATGCGGGCCAGGATGCGGAAGATGTTATAAAAGATATCAGAACCATTGAAGCAGAGTTGATAAAATATGATAAAAAGTTGTCCGAAAAAGAGCGTTGGTTGGTTTTAAATAAATCGGATGTATTGCTGCCTGAGTTAATGGATGAATTAAAGCTTGAGCTAGAAAAAATGCTGGATAATGATATTAAAATATTTGTCATATCTGCCGTAACCAGAGCAGGTTGTCAGGAGTTGAGTTATGCAATGTATGATTGGATAAACTCAGAAACCTAAATTAAACCAGGAAAAAGTAAGCCAGGAAATACAGTGACGGAAGAACGAAAAAAAATAAAAGCATCGCGCCGTTGGGTTATCAAATTAGGTAGTGCCTTGCTCACAGATAATGGCTGTGGCCTTAAGCACGACTTGCTTGATAACTGGGTTAGTCAGATAGCCGAGCTTGATAAACGCGGCGTTGAGATTGTTATTGTGTCATCAGGCGCGGTTGCCGAAGGTGTTAGTCGACTTGGTTGGAAATCCAGACCTAATGTTGTTCATGAATTACAAGCGGCAGCGGCAGTAGGGCAGATGGGATTAATACAGGCATATGAAGTATGTTTTCAAAAATATGATAAACGTACGGCACAAGTTTTATTAACACATGATGATATTTCGAACCGTGCTCGTTATCTTAATGCGCGTACTAGTTTGAATACCTTGCTTAAGCTGAGTGTTATTCCTATTGTTAATGAAAACGATACCGTTGCCACGGATGAAATTCGTTTTGGTGATAATGATACTCTGGCAGGTTTAGTTGCTAATCTTATTGATGCTGAATTACTGGTTTTATTAACCGACCAAAAGGGACTTTATACTGCTGATCCTCGTGTAGATGATTCTGCTAAATTGGTTAAACAATCTGAGGCTTGTGATAAATCATTAGAGAGTTATGCAGGTGAGGGTGGCAGTCTTGGTCGTGGAGGAATGCGAACCAAATTAAAAGCCGCTGTGATCGCAGTGAAATCAGGCACGCAAACAGTGATCGCTTCAGGCAATGATAAATCAGTACTGTTAAAAATTGCTGATGGTGAGTCAGTGGGTACTTTATTAACGACGACAGAAGAGACGGTACAAGCTCGAAAACAGTGGTTAGCAAATCAGGCTTATCTTCAAGGAACGGTGACACTTGATGAAGGCGCAGTAACTGCATTAAAGAAAAATGGAAAGAGTTTACTACCTGTTGGAATTAAATCGGTTAGCGGAGAGTTTAAACGGGGCGAAATTATTTCATGTGTTGATCAATCGGGTAATGAAGTTGCTCGTGGTTTAACAAATTATGATTCAGTGCAGAGTAAATTAATTATTGGTAAATCCAGTAAGGAAATACAGTCGTTATTGGAATTTGTTGAAGATGAGGAATTGATACATCGGGATAATCTAATCTTAATTTAATAGCCTTCTAAAAACACAAAAACCGACGCTAGGTCGGTTTTTATACTTTCTAAGTAGAGCTTTTATTACATTGCTCTTACGTGACTATTTAATCGTGATTTATGTCTAGCAGCTTTATTTTTGTGAATAATGCCTTTTGAGACCATTGCATCAATAATAGGAGCAGCTGCTTTGTAAGCACTTTGGGCAGTTTCTTTATCGTTTGCTTCGATGGCGTTGGTTACTTTCTTTATTTGGGTACGAAGCATAGAACGTTGACTCGCATTATGTAGTCGTAGTTTTTCTGACTGACGCGCACGTTTTTTCGCTGATGCAATATTTGCCACTCTTAACTCCTGAATTGGTTCTCTAAAAGCGCGGTATCATGCGGATATTGGGGCAATTTGTCAATCCTTAGACTGGTCAGTATGTGTTGATATGATATGCTACTCAGAATTAGAATAATTTGAAGTAAAAACAAATAGATAGATGATACATTTAACCATTAATATCGAATATGGAATAGGACGATGAGTCGTAAGCTACTTAAGTCGACCTTTGCCGTAGGTGGCATGACCACTATCTCGCGTATATTTGGCTTGATACGCGATATTGTGATCGCACGCCTGTTTGGTGCTGGAGCTGAGGTGGATGCATTTATTGTGGCATTTCGTATCCCTAATTTTTTGCGTCGTTTATTTGCAGAAGGTGGTTTTTCACAAGCGTTCGTCCCAGTTTTGGCTGAGTATAAAGAACAGCGTGATGGTGCAGCGGTGAAGGCATTAGTGGATCAAACTTCGGCGACACTGGGACTGGTCTTGTTTTTGGTGACATTGGCCGGCGTTCTCGCCGCACCATTATTGATTATGGTTTTTGCTTCCGGATTTAATGATGCTAAACATGTCATGGCAAGTGATATGTTAAGAATCACATTTCCCTATATTTTATTTATTTCCTTAACTGCTTTTGCCGGTAGTATTCTTAATACCTATAAGCAATTTGCCGTGCCGGCATTTACCCCGGTATTGTTAAACCTCTCCTTAATTGCTTGTGCAATCTGGTTGGCTCCGATGATGGATATTCCAATTACAGCATTGGCCTGGGGTGTGTTGATTGCGGGAATTGCACAGTTATTTTTTCAATTTCCTTTTTTGTTTCGTCTAAAGCTGTTTCCGAAACCCGCTTTTAATAAAGACAAGCAGGGTGTTAATCGTATTTTGAAATTGATGTTGCCTACTTTATTTGCCGTTTCGATCGTTCAAATTAATTTACTGGTAGACACAATTTTTGCTTCCTTTCTTGTCGATGGCAGTATTTCCTGGTTGTATTATTCTGATCGCATGGTTGAATTCCCATTGGGAGTTTTTGGTATTGCTTTAGCCACAGTTTTGTTACCCAATTTATCCAGTGAGCATGCAAAAAATGCATCAGAAAAGTTTTCCAGTATGCTGGATTGGGCACTTCGTTGGGTCTTTCTAATCGCGATACCGGCGGCAGTTGGATTAGCAGTGCTTGCTGTGCCAGTGTTGGCGACTTTATTTCAATATGATGAATTCACTACCTATGCAACGATAATGTCTGGAAAAAGTTTATTAGCTTATTCACTTGGTTTACCAGCCTTCGTTTTGATTAAGATTTTTGCTGCCGGTTTTTTTTCCAGACAAGATACAAAAACACCAGTGAAGGTGGGGGCGATTGCCATGCTTACGAATATTGGATTAAATTTCTTATTAGTTGGTCCGTTAGCGCATAGTGGTCTGGCGCTGGCTACATCTTTGTCAGCTTGTTTACAGGCGTTATTATTATTTTACTTATTAAAAAAAGAGGCGGTTTATGTTCCCGCATCGGGTTGGTTTAAGTTTGTGCTGCAAATTTTTATCGCGGTCGCTACTATGGCATTTTTGATCTTTTATTATTCTGCGGCACATGAGCAGTGGTTTGCCTGGGATATGTTACAGCGAGTATGGGCTTTGAGTTTATGGATAGCTGCTGGCCTGGTTTGTTATTTTGCAGTGCTTTGGCTGACAGGTCTACGTTGGCAAAACATGACAGCACAGCATTGATCGGTATAATCCACGGACTCTAAATAAGTGTCCTGAATTATAGACTGCATTCACATGAATAGAACGCAGACACGCTGTAAATACATCCGTGTAGGCTCGGATGCGGCTTCCTTGCCGCATACGGTCTGCTCATATATTCATGTGAATGGAGTCAATATTGATGTTGTTCATATATTTGGAACAGTTTTAGGATAACAGATGGAATTTATTCGCGGGCGGGTTAATCTACAACGACAACGAAAAAGTTGTGTTGCGACGATAGGAAACTTTGATGGTGTTCATTTAGGACATCAGGCTGTGTTAGAACAATTAAAGAAAAGTGCAAAAAAGTCGGGCTTATTGTCAACGGTCGTTATTTTTGAACCACAGCCTATTGAATATTTTTCTCCTGACAAAGCGCCTTCACGATTAACGCGTTTACGTGAAAAACTACAGCTGTTTAGTCAATATGATATTGACCGGGCTGTTTGTCTTCGCTTTGATGAAAAAATGGCAAATTTATCAGCCAGTGATTTTGTTAGTGAAATTCTGCTTGATGCGCTGGCAGTGAAGCAATTAATTATTGGTGATGATTTCCGTTTTGCGAAAAACAGAGAAGGGGACTATCAATATTTGCTCGGTGCGGCTGAGAAAAATGGTTTTGAAGTGAATATGACGAATTCATTTACTTCTAATTCCGAGCGTGTCAGTAGTACTTTGATACGACAGGCACTTGCCAGTGGTGATATGGATAAGGCAACGCGGTTGCTAGGACGTCCTTATCGAATAAGCGGTCGAGTTGTTCATGGCGATAAACGCGGACATAAACTAGGCTTTGCCACTGCGAATATAGAGTTACACCGGTATTTATCTCCGGTAGTGGGAATATTTTCCGGTCGCGTTTATGGTATAGAAGATATTCCACTTGATGCCGTGATCTATGTTGGCTCAAGACCGGTATATAAAGGTGAGCACGACATTTTGGAAATTCACATTCTGGATTTTGATGATGATTTGTATGGTCGTCATCTTCAGGTTGAACTATTGGAAAAATTACGTGGAGATGAACATTTTAACTCTGAGCAAGAGTTGGTGGCACAAATTAAAATAGATATTGGTAATGCCAAAAACAGCTTAAAGCTAAATATAAAGTAGAGAGCTTTGCACGAAACAAACCTCGTCATCCCGGTATGCTTTTGAGCCGGGATCCAGTGACTTCAAATGCTGAAAAATTACTGGATTCCCGCTAGAAGCATGCGGGAATGACGAAGTCTTTGTTATTATAGTTAGGAACTTATGTAGACATGATTGTGGCTGATCAGATTTTATATTTTTAATTATTTGAAGCTTTAAATACCAGGTTATAAATAACAACAAATTAAACTAATGACGAATTATAAAGACACACTTAACTTGCCTAAGACAGGTTTTCCAATGAAGGGAAACCTTGCTCAGCGTGAACCGGAAATATTAAAACATTGGCAAGAGAATGATCTCTATGGACAGATACGGCAAAAACGAGAAGGGGCCAAAAAATTTATTTTGCATGATGGTCCTCCTTATGCAAACGGTGACATTCATATTGGTCATGCGGTTAATAAAATTCTTAAGGACATTATTGTTAAGTCACAAAGTTTAAATGGTTTTGATGCACCTTATGTTCCGGGTTGGGATTGTCATGGCTTGCCGATTGAATTACAGGTAGAAAAGAAAATTGGTAAAGCCGGAGTAAAGGTTGAAGCGGATAAATTTCGACATGCTTGTCGTGAATATGCTTTAAAACAAGTGGATAAACAGCGTACAGACTTCAAACGTTTGGGTGTGTTAGGTGATTGGGAAAAACCTTATCTAACAATGAATTTTAAAACTGAGGCAAATATTGTTCGAGCCTTGGGCAAGATTATTTCTGCAGGGCATTTACATAAAGGTGTTAAACCAGTGCATTGGTGTACTGATTGTGGTTCAGCATTAGCTGAAGCTGAAGTCGAACACGAAGATAAACAATCTCCTGCAATTGATGTCCGATTCCGTTCAACGGATCAAGCTGAGCTATTAAAATGTTTTGATGCGGATGCGGATGTTAAATCTGTTTCTATCGTTATCTGGACAACAACTCCCTGGACCTTGCCTGCTAATCAGGCGGTCGCTGTTAATTCAGAATATGATTATGTATTAGTGCAAGTGGATGATGAGGCGCTGATATTGGCTGAGGGCTTATATAAGGACGTACTCTCTCGTTGTGAGATTGAAAATTTCAAACTTATAGGGTCTTGCAAGGGTTCTAAACTTGAAGGCTTGAAGTTTCAGCATCCATTTTACGACAGAGTTGTTCCGATTATCTTGGGTGATCATGTTACCTTGGAAGCAGGTACCGGTGCGGTACATACAGCGCCAGGTCATGGTCAAGATGACTATGTTGTTGGTCAACGTTACGGTTTGGAAATCGATAATCCTGTTGCAGATAATGGTTGCTTCTTACCGAATACAGAATTATTTGCTGGAGAACATGTGTTTAAAGCCAATGCCTCAGTATTAAATGTATTGGAAGAAAGAGGGGCGTTATTACACCATGAGGATTTATTGCATAGCTATCCACATTGTTGGCGACATAAAACACCCATTATATTTCGCGCGACACCGCAATGGTTTATTAGTATGGACGGAAATGAATTACGACAACAGGCAATAACTGCAATCAAGGATGTTAAATGGCAACCATCATGGGGTGAAGAACGTATTCATGGCATGATTGAAAATCGTCCGGATTGGTGTATCTCGCGTCAGCGTACATGGGGTGTGCCTATTGCTGTATTTATTAATAGAGAAACACAGGAACCACATCCAAATACGGCAGAGTTAATTGAAAAGGTTGCCGAGTTGATTGAAGAAAAGGGTATTGATGCCTGGTTTGATTTAGATGCAGCAACTCTTCTTGGTGAAGAGTCAGAACAATATAGCAAGATAATAGACACATTGGATGTCTGGTTTGATTCAGGCGTCACACATGACACCGTGTTAAATACCGATGAACGTTTAAGTTCTCCAGCTGATCTTTATCTTGAAGGTTCAGATCAACATCGTGGCTGGTTTCAATCTTCACTTCTTACCTCCATTGCAATGAATAATGGAGAGAAGCCATATAAAACAGTTTTGACTCATGGTTTTGTTGTTGATGCCAAAGGCATGAAAATGTCAAAGTCGAAAGGCAATGTTGTTGCACCACAGAAAGTAATGAATGTATTAGGTGCGGATGTGCTTCGTTTATGGGTGGCTGCAACGGATTATAGTACCGAGATGAGTGTTTCGGATGAGATTCTTAAACGAACCTCCGATGCGTATCGACGTTTTCGAAATACTGCACGCTATTTGCTTTCTAATCTTGATGGCTTTAATCCCGAGAAAAATATTGTTGCTTATGAAGATATGCTGGATCTGGATAAGTGGGCTATTGAACATGCTGTACGATTACAGAAAGAAATTATTATTGCTTATGATAATTATGAATTTCATTTGATCTATCAACTACTACATCAATTTTGCGTGGTAGAAATGGGTGGTTTTTATCTTGATATTGTTAAAGATAGACAATACACAACACCTGAAGATAGTTTAGCAAGGCGTTCGGGACAAACAGCAATGTATCATCTTGTAGAAATGATGGTTCGCTGGTTGGCACCAATCTTGAGTTTTACTGCTGCTGAAATATGGAAACATATTCCTGAAAACAGAAATGAGTCAGTCTTTTTTGAAACGTGGTATGAATTGGAAATAAATGAATCCAAATCTAAAGAAAGACAATCTCGTTGGAATGCCATTATCTCGATTCGTGACGAAGTAAATAAACAGCTTGAAAAGTTGCGAGTAGATAAAGTAATAGGTGGCTCTCTGGATGCAGAAGTTGAACTTTATTGTAATGATGATGTTAAAAAACAACTTGAAGCGTTAAGTGATGAATGTCGTTTTGTTTTAATTACGTCCTATGCGCGATTACACGCTATTGATGAAAAACCATCAGAAGCAATTGAGTCAGAAATTCCGGGTTTATATATTCAGGTCACCGCATCAAAACATAATAAATGTGTTCGGTGTTGGCATCACCGTGAAGATGTAGGTAGCCATGAGAAACATCCAGAGTTATGTGAACGCTGTATCAATAACGTTGATGGTGAAGGAGAAAGCAGACGATATGCCTGATATAAAGGAAGGGATGTTTAAAGGTTTGGCATTATCCTTTGTTATTGTCGTTCTTGATCAATTAACAAAATCCTATGCTGCTCAGGAATTGATGCTTTATCAGTCACATCCTGTTTTTCCCGGCGTCAATTTTACTCTAATGCATAATACCGGCGCCGCATTCAGCTTTTTAAGTGACGCAGGCGGTTGGCAGCGAGTGTTTTTTATCACATTAGCTTCTGCTGTCAGTTTGTTTATCCTAATTTGGATGTACGGTCTTTCTGAAAAAAAGAAATGGTTGTTTTTTGCATTAGCTTTTGTACTTGGCGGTGCGATAGGGAATTTATGGGATAGAATTACTTTAGGCTATGTTATTGACTTTATTGATGTTTCTCTAAGTTTTCTGCCATGGCGACTTTTTAATCCGTGGCCAGCCTTTAATATTGCCGATTCAGCCATATTTATTGGAGCAATAATGTTGATTATTGATGCTATCTGGCTTGATGATAGTGAGAATGAAAGTTAAGTAGTGGTATCATTCACTTAATTATTAGTTACTATTAAAAAGTATATAAAATTAGAATTCGATTACAGGATAACAAGATGCAAATATTACTCGCTAATCCACGTGGTTTTTGTGCCGGTGTAGACCGTGCTATAGAAATTGTTGAAAGAGCCTTGGAATTATTTGGTGCGCCAGTCTATGTTCGTCACGAAGTTGTGCATAATAAATATGTGGTGCATTCATTAAGAGAAAAAGGCGCGGTATTTGTCGAAGAACTGGATGAAGTTCCTGATGATTCAACGGTTATTTTTAGTGCGCATGGCGTATCAAAAGCAGTGCGAGAAGAAGCCGCTCGCCGATCTCTCAGGGTATTTGATGCGATTTGTCCATTGGTAACTAAAGTACATATGGAAGTAGGGAAATATCAGGATGAAGAAAGAGAATGCATTTTAATTGGGCACGAAGGTCATCCCGAAGTAGAAGGGACTATAGGGCAGTATAAATTACCAAAGAATGGTAATGGCGGAATGTATTTAGTTGAGTCAGTTGAAAACGTACTGAAACTAAAAGTAAAAAATCCAGACACGCTAGCCTTTGTTACTCAAACAACCTTATCGATGGATGATACCGCTGAAGTTATTGATGCATTAAGAAAACGGTTTCCAAAAATTGATGGACCTAAGAAAGAAGATATTTGCTATGCCACTCAAAACAGACAGGATGCCGTTAAAAATCTGGTGTCAAAATGTGATTTAATTTTAGTTGTTGGTTCACCCAATAGTTCTAATTCAACTCGATTAATGGAGTTATCTCAAAAAGTTGGTGTTCCAGCCTACTTAATTGATGATGCTTCAGAAATTGAAAGAAAGTGGTTAGACGGTATAGAAAATATTGGTTTAACTGCAGGTGCGTCAGCGCCAGAAATACTGGTAGAAGAAGTTATACGCCAATTAAAAGAGTGGGGAGCCGATATGGTAGAAGAAAATCCCGGGATCACCGAGCGCGTTGTGTTCTCTTTGCCGAAAGAGCTTCTTCAAGAAAGAGATATTGCTTAAAAACCGACATTATACCGGTAGCACTATTCACCAGTTATATGTGTGGCTATTTTTTTTCCAGCCGTAGTGCTTCTTCTTTTATCACGCTTTCAAGTTTTGAACGATTGTAGCCTTTAAGCATATTATCGCCGATTACAACGAATGGAACTCGAAGTTCGCCTGCCAGTTCTTTTAATTTATTCTGTTGTTCCAGATTATTTTCAAGATTAATAACGTTAAGCTTGATTCCTAAGGAACTTAGATACTCTTTGGCATCATCACAAGCCGCGCAACCTTCAGATATTAAATAAATAGTTGCGGAGACATTTTCGAGATTAACTTCTCCTTCAGTTTCTTCTCCCGTAGAGCCTTTTCCTGTAGAGAGGCTTTTTTCTCCAATAACTGAATATCCAGCAGGACAGGTTTTGGCAAAGGTTTTATTACCTTGTTCATCTTCACATTCAACAATTTTAACTGCAGCCATAATTCCTGAACTAAAGCAGAAAACAAGAGTCATCATTATTATACTTACAACTGTTCTTTTCATGAGATTCTCCTAAGTTAAATTAGTTGAGGAAAAACATTTCGATTTTCAAATAAATTTTGGTTTAAATCAATCAATTAGGTACTATAATCTAATTCACATTCTAGTATTATACACGTTAATGTAACTATGGATTAAATAAAAATGTGTGATTCAAACATAAAAATAAATATTGCTTTAATAATGCTTTTTTTTAGTTCGGTTACTGCTGCCGAGATGTATAAATGGGTTGATGAGAATGGGGATACACATTATTCACAGGCTCCGCCAGTTTCGGACGTAAAAGTAGAGACTATAGAGCCGCCACGTTCTGTCGATACAGAGAGTGCGCAGAAAGAGTTACAAAGAAAGCTGGAAAAAATAAATGCAATAACAGATAAAAGATTGCTTGCCAAAGAAGAAATGGAAAAAGAGGAAGCAGAAGCAGAAAAAACAAAAGAAAAATGTGAACAATTAAACAAACGATTAACCTCTTTGCTAGTGAGACCCAGAGCAAACAAGACTGATGAAGAAGGTAACTTAGTCAGAATGGGAGAAGAAGAAAGACAAAAAGACATAAAAGACACAACTCAACAAATCAAGGAGAAATGTAGTTAATTAATAGCAGATTAGTTAACACTGTCCTGAACTTGTACGTTATTAGTTTCTACTTCTGCTTTTGCAACAGGAACCACATCATAAGCTCTGGATAAGACTCCTAATATCAGTTCCCCTCGTGGGGTATCGTAATGTTTTTTAGCAAGAGAAATTAAAGATTCTTTTGCTGCTGAATTCCCCATAAACGCCAGTGATGAAACACCAATCTGGGTTAGATAGCGATTATTGCTGTCTGCCATCTCTTCTAAATATGGAACATCAATAGGGTCGCCATTTAAGCCCAACGCAACTAGCACTTGTCCACGATTAAGCTCGAGATCATCGTACTTAAATGATCGGATGTAATCTCTGAGAGGTTTACTTTTAAGAATATCAATTCGGTTAATTGTGCTTGCTAATGCAATACGAACAGGTGCTTGCTTAATTAGTTCCCAATTAATGCCTGGAGTTTCATCAACTTCAAGATGCCACATTTTATATAATAAATTATAAACACCGGTATGCCACTTCATTGCATAAAGCGCATGTATAGCATTTACTAATTGAGTTGTATCATTTGTGGAAAGTGCTTGTGTAACTTGTTTTAGAGTTGCCTTGCCAGAATAAATTTTGTCATAAAGCTGTCTAAAAGAAGGAGGCTTCTTTTGAGAATTATTTGATGATTCTTTATTAACAACCTCTGCATTCTGTGTAGGTTCAGCACTAACATAACTTACATTAAGGCAACTTGTTGTTAAAAATAAAAAAGCTACGGCGTAATTAATATTTCTAGACATAAGCTGCTTAAAAATAGTACGACTTTATTATCTACTCCAGCAATCATTTACATTTCCACCTGCACCTCGTGCCCCCGTTGAAGCGAGTGTTAAGTTACCACAGGTTGCATCAGCCCACCCTGTAGGAGTCGCTGTGAGGGTATATGATTGAAAAGTACCTGCCACATCAGTAGTAATTGTATATATACCTGTTTCAGATGTAGTAGAAACACCGGCGGGAAGTGTCGCATTTGCAGTTGCGTAGGCATTGTTATCAGAATAAAAACGCTCTAGCCGAGCTCTTGTCTCTTCAAGCGTTGCTCTTCCTTCAGAACGTTTTCCTGATTCAACATAAGCTCTATATGATGGCAGTGCAATTGCGCCGAGGACGCCAATAATAGCGACGACAATCATGAGTTCAATTAATGTGAATCCAGACTGCCTGGTCTTTTTTGTCGATTGTGTTGAATAATTCATTTATTTCACCTGCTAGCGTAATTTTCGATTATCAGAAGTATATTCTATTGTGACAATGGTATAGACAAAATGTAAAGAGGTCAGTTAATTTAACTGACCTCTTAATCATTGTCAGGATTATTCTTCCGACCAATAGGTCAGGACACCTGAGTTCTCACCTAATTTTAGTCCGCCATCAGTACAGGTTTCTCCATACTCACAGGCTTCATTAGGATCTGCTGGTTGCCAAACACCACCTTCGACACCAATCAAGCCGTATATGCCATCCGGGGCATAAAATGGTATTACTGCTGAGGCAATTCCTCGTAAGTCGTCACTAATGGTTCGGTCTACGGTATCGGTTGTGAATCCTCTACCTGAAAGAACATCGAAACCGAGCAGACGTCCACCACCCAGATTAGCAGCACAGGCATCAAGGTTATTACCCGCGTCCGGTTCGTAAGTCGTAATAAAGACATTACCTCCAATAATAATCGGACTTGCTAGAACTTTTTCACCAGTGTGTCCTGTTGTAAGCCAATCGATATACCAGCCGAATGATGCATCCACCGTTGTGTCGTTTTCATCGAGTACGGTCAGGCTGATGTCAATTAACTGAGATTCATTTAACGCAGCACCACCTGTTTGAGGGTAGTCTTGTGCAATATGCGACGCTGCACCGGAACCACCCGTCATATCTCCAATGGTAAAATCTCTGAATCCATACATACGATCACTGACCGTTTCATCCAGAGGATGAGCTCTATTGCCTGAGCCGATCGTTACCAGATAGTATTTCGAATTACTAGCGGTGAACTCTGTATCAATAACAGCGGCAATTTCCGGTGTTTCAAAGAAACGGCGTTCATCAGCAGCCGTTCCTTCTGTGGAAATATCAGCTAATAGACCGACAACCGAACTACCGGCTGAGCCAGTCATAACAATATCGTTTGCCAAATCTACTCGCCAAACTTGTCCCGCTGTATCAGCGATATAGATACGGTTGGCATTACCATCACCGGTTGTATCGATAACCGACGGTTTAGCAGCAATGGAGTACAGCATCTCTGTCATAGTGAGCGTGGCGCCAGTATTTGGACCACCAATTGAAAAGACTAAAGAACCATCCGAGGGATCGACAACAAAGATCATGTTGCCTTCATTCTCATTAGGTGACGTTCCCGCAGTACCAAAGGTCGTATCCAGAACTGTGTCATAACCACCACCAAATATCAGCACATCTTCCTGACCTGTTGAGGTTAGAATTGTGGAAAGCTGAGGTTGTGACCAGGTATCGGCAAGATGTTCGAAGTCTGAGCCAGTAACACCACCTTCAATTCTCCAGAGAAAATCCGGAACCACAGGCGAAGCTGAACTGGTAACCGTGGCAGTTAAATCCAGAGCATAGATGAATTTACCACCGCGACGCATACCAGTATAAGCATGTACTGTATCTCCATCTGAAGGTTCAATAGTGCCATCACCATTTACATCGTTGATAGCAACAACAGGCGTTAAGTCAATGGCATAAGTATGGTCGCCTTCAGGATTGACATACAAAGATTGCTGTAAATCAACAGTCGCTTGAGGCAGAAATACCCAGTCTTCTTTACCGGTATCAGCATTAACCATCCTTAAGCCGCCGTCATTTGTACCAAAAATAATTTTGTCAAAGAAGGTATCAACAATACCATCACTGTCAGTATCTGAACCGCCATAGGTAATGGTGACAGGGCTACTATGCAATACATCACCTACCGTCCAGCGAGTATCTGCATCGACATCAGTGTCTTCTATGGTAATAACCTTGCCGAGCATCCATAACATACGATCTTCGCAATCACTGCCTGCTGTAGTAGAAGGCACAGGACAAACAGCGGCACGTACTGTTGCCAGATCAGTAGACGACCAGTTTGATGAAGTAATCATATAACCACTATCAGTTAAGGTTGTCCCCGTTACTGGTTGTGTACCTGAAACAGTTGTCTCAGTGTAGATGACACGGTCAGTGTAGTCGGTTAATTCTCCGCCGACGCCGCCTTGTACAGTCTCAATACCATCGACGAGATCAGACCAGACACTGGTTGATGTTGTTAAAAATCGATCATTAGCGTCAACAGCCTGCTCATCATTGGCATCAAGTACGCGCGTAACAAAATCACAGTTCGGTAATATACCTACTTCAGTACAGACAGTGTATTTTTTAACATTACCATCCCATGCCGAATTTAACTCGGGAGTAAATAGACCAAAGTAAACATCATCTCGACTAAACAAGCGGTTGAACGCATTGGTTGCCAGTGAAGGCGAAACAATGGACGTGGGATCACTTTTAACATCGGTTAAAATTGAATCAAAAACAGTGGCCAGATCCGCAGCATTTTGCGCTTCAAAGAATTCACCACCTCCTTCGGTAGCGATGTCTTTTAGATACTGGTTACTAATGTTAAAACCAACGGTGTAGGTTGTAACCGTTTGTTCATTAGCAAGCGTCGTTGATTGATCTTCTTCAAAAAGAAATTTAGCCAGGTCGATAGAACATTTTTCACTGGTACTAATAGAACCGCCAGTGGAAGTTTGGTTGACACATTGACCAATAGCAGAAAATTCACCTTCAACAGTTGATTCCAAATTAGCAGAATTAGCTTGACCATCAGTTAGCAATATCTGGTAATTTGAAGCGCAACTCAGTTCTGAGCTAAACGGTGTCAGATAATCTGGTGAACCCTGAATGGAACGGCTTGAACAATTTGAATGGTCCAGATTGTCAACCGAACAGCTGCCTGTCTCAAAGACACCATAAGGAGGGTAGGTTGCTGTATTTGCGCCACCACAATCATTATCGCCTACACAATAGCTTCCTGGGTGGCTAAGACGCGTCTTGCTTAAGCCATCACGACTCTTGCCATAGACAACACTATCACCACGCCAGTAATGGGCTGCTTCATAAAGCACTTCTGTAATTGGCGTCCAGTCAGAAGTTGGCAATTCACCCACCAGTTCAATCAGTTTTTCGCGTACTGTTTTTACCGGACTAAAACCGCCTGTAGCCTGGTATGTAATGGACAATCTAGGTGCTTGCGTTGGACTGGAATTATAGGTTTCAGCAGCTCTTTTTGAACCAGTCGTCTCCATGATAAATGCCATACTATTACCATCATTCCAACCTGCTCGGTCTACAATTTCTTGAACGATTGTAGATAAATCTGGTGTTGTATAGACAGTACCAGTAACCCAGGTTGGCGGTTCATAAAGAACGGATGCGGTTGTTTTGGTTCGAGTGCTAACATTACCAAAGGTATTGGCATTATCATCATCTTCACCATAAATGGTAATATCTGTATCCGAACCAGCGCGATTTTCATCTGAAGTCATGGATATGCTTGCAGATAATATCGTCGCTCCCTGTGGGACATCCATACTTTGGAATCGGACACCCACATTAACACCGGATTGAAAGTCCAGGTCACCACTACCCGTACTTGTGTTTTCTGCATCGTCAGTGCTGGTTGCTACTTGGGCTGTATCCGTATCAACAACACAACCCAAAGTGCCTGTTGTATCGTAAGTGACTTCAAGTTGAGGAGCGAGACCGGAATTGCCATCATAACTGTAGAAATCTTTGCCGTCGGTATTGTCTTGAATAATTAGAGTTAGGTCATTACCACCACACCAACCAGCACGGTCAGTGACATCCTGTATGACCTTAGCCAAAGTGTTACTCGTACAAGTGCCATCTACGCAACTAGTGATAACTTGATCCGCTGTTGTAGCTGGTAAGGTCCAATCGGTAAATTTTGTCACGGTTGCACGACCACTTATATCATTTGCCGTAGTTGTAAAAGTTGCCGCGTCATCAGCAGCTTCTGCTCTTATCTTTATAATATCAGTGGTTGTTGTATCAGTACTGGTTGGCGTTAATATTAATTTCGCATCGCTTATACTTGCCCCTTGAGGGATAACCACATTTTGAAAGCGTAAGCCTGTAGTTTGTGTGACAGCCGCACTACCGCCACCACTAGTATATGTCACACTTAATGCCGGAGCGTTAGCTGCACTAGTATCAAAACTGTGAAAAGTACCCGCTCCCGCACTATCGGAAAACAAGCATAAGGGATTACCAGCGGTTCCTGCACCAACCCCCACAAGTTCAGCGATTAAGGCAGTTACTGTGATTACATTTGGATTGGTTCCAGTTGCCGTATGAGTAACATGATTGGCGGCATTACTGGTATTTGCAGCCAGTCTGTTTGATAATTCGTTGGTACCAGAGCTGGAATAGTCCAGGCAGTTTGATAATAATTCTCCCTTAATAGTGGTATTGCCCGATGGGGTACCATTAGGGACAAGTGAAAGCGTGGCATTGGTGATAGTTGCCGCCGCCGGAATGTTTAACCCAGTGAATCGTGCAGCTTCCAATGCGCCGTCATTAAAGAAAAAAGTGGTTGTACTAACCGTAGTACCAAATTGATCGGCGTCATTATCGCTGGTATTTACCTGAGCAGTTGCTATTCCACCGGCACCACCTACTAGGGTGTTAATATTTAAAATGGCATCATTGATATTGACATCACCAACGGCTATCCCTAAACCAGCGTCTGCTGTTCTTGCTTCTTCAGCATCATCGCTGGAAGTTCCTACCGTATAAGTCAATGTGCGCTGGCTATCGTCAGGTTCTGATACGATATTTCCGGCTGGATCATCGATAGGTGAGATTGGCAGGACAATAGCGCCACCATTTTTATAGGTAAATCGCATTAGGCCCATATTAACGTCTTCAACGCCATTGATAATATCAACCATGGCTTCTTTCATTACTTCCATACGTGATTGACTGGGATTGGTACCTGCAACAGTCGCAGTCATACTGCCTGAAGTATCCAGAATGAGTAACACATTAGGTAAAATTGCATTACTGGTATTTCCTGACGCGCTACCAGAACTAAAGTAAATTTCGGTGTCCTCAGCCTGGCTGACACCCGAGCCGAAAGTCAGTAAAAAGGTAAGGAGTATAGTATAGTGTCTTTGATAGAAGAGTCGTAACATGGTGTTATCCTCTTGAATATAAATTCAAATTAGTTAAAGATTAAATAAGTTAAGTTTTGAGCAATTATGATTTACTTGCAGCTCGCCTTAGCCGCTGCTTGTACGTCCCATGAAGCACTGCATTTTTCATTATCAGAACCGGGTTCAGCACAAATATTAGTGATTTTAGCTTTAGCTGGTTTAGCATTGCCTGTTCTGGTTTTAAGTACTTCTTCTGATACTTCTTTGCGTTTAGTTTCCTTAAAATGAACAACGACGCTTTTGGTACTGCCATCGGCACAAGCAACAGAATAATATCGTTCGTTTCCATCTTGACCTCGGTCAATAACTTGTAAGGAATTGGCAGCCATGATTTGAAAAGACAGTGCTGTTAAGGCAATGAAAAAAGTTATTTTAGTTAAATGAAGCATGTTGTATCTCCAGAAAGTCATATTTTGTAATCGCATAATGTTCATATTGTGTGTGTCGTAAAATGATATTTAGTTATAAATGCCAGGCTCCGGCATTGATTGTTGATTTTGCTCCTGATGGAGTTTCAGCAGTGATGGACAGATTGAAATAGCTGTATTTCTGGCCGCTACTTGAACCCGTAATAGCACCACCGGTTTGAAATACTGCGGCGGCATCTTTTTCTTCAAGAAATTCTGAGGCGTATGTTGCATCAGCGTTATAGGTGCCAATATCATCAACAGTAGAGTTATACCCGGATGTGTTGAAAGCCAGATTATTATTAAGTGCAACAGCGAGGGCTGTCTCGGCAGCTTGAAAAGCACGATTTTTTTCCTGTGTATTGCCCGCCATTTTTTCGCCTAGAATGTTTGTGTTCATAGACGATAATGCCAACATGGTTAAGATGACTAGAAAAACTAGAGACGTTATTAATGCCGCTCCTTTTTGATTATCACTAGTTCGGTTTAACGTTTTTTTATTCATCACTATTCACCAATATTTAAGTTCGTTTATTTCTGATTTCAACCGTCGCAGAAAAGGTGCGTCGACGACGTTTATCATTTATGGGACCAACATTGGTTCCTAATAAGCTATATGTTGTTCCATCATCATCGTTTGTATTATTTTCGTCTACAGTGCGCATAAGCACAGCAATCTTGACACTGACAACATTAGACCAGTCAGCAACTGTGCCGGCATCAATAAATGAATTTGCAAGACCATCTGCTGAAGTATCTTCGCCATAAAGGATTTGCAAGCTTTCAACGCCTTCAATGAGTTCTTCATCGCCAGCGGGAGTCGTGCGCCAGAGTGCAGGGCCAGTTCCGTTTGTACTATTGCCGATGCCGTAGCGGTAAGTGCCTAATATGTACATCCGTGCATTGTCGTCATAGGTTCTGGAAAGTCCCCCATGAGTTATTGTTGCGGCAGTATTGTCGCCAACGATAGTAGTTATTTGAAATATATCTGTGCCACCACAATCGCCAATAGCGACATATGAACCGTCTGCGAGAGTACCAATTCCATCAGTTATGATGTCATCACCATTACCAGCCATTGTGCCTGTTACTAATATACCGGTGGACTTTAGATACCTGACAGTAATTGCATCAGAGGGTGTTCCGTCAGTGGCGGTAATCATGCTAGCTATGGACTCGGTACTGTTTGATGGCTGCCAATTAGCACCATTTTCTGAGCCTTCAATAAGGTTACTCGTTGCCGATACACTAAAGTTTTTTATATCTGTAACCTGAATATCTGCTGCTGGCAGGTTATTAGTGACATTTGTAATTTCGTCTACACAACCGACAAATGCTGCTCTACGAATGTCTCTAACAAGCAGGTGCATGAGAAATCGTGCATTTTCTTGCAGTAATCCCATTTCATTTTGTTCGCGATAAACACGTTGATTCGACATAAACATAGTCATTGCACCACTGAGTAAAAGCAGACCGATAACCATAGCGATCATGACTTCAATGAGAGACATACCTTTTTGGCGTTTGTTTAATATATTCATATTTGTCAATATCATGGTTGAAATGTGTAACTAATAGTTCTTTCTTGACTTTCTCTATCTGTCCAAATGAGATCCACTGTGTACTGGGTGCCATCTGCTGTTACTGCACTGGTAATGTTTGCTTCGCTGCCGGCGGGAAGAACCTGAATTAATTGTTGACGCCAACAAGCGAGGTCATTAGCGGCATTTGTAGCAATTGTCAGATCACATGCGCCAGTAGCATTGGGTAATGTGTAATTGCCAACATAGGCATTAGCATTGGCATCATTAAGCCGGATTTGATCAATAATATCCGAAGCATTAATACTAATTTGTGTTCTTAGATAAGCATCATGATTGAACCTTAATGCCTGAAATTGAAGGGCTGCGACACCTAATACGCCAATTGCCAGAATTAACAATGACACTAGCACTTCAAGTAGTGTAAAGCCGTTGCATTTTTTACTGTTATTAATATGTTTCATTACGAATGAGCTCTGTAATTAATTAAGTACAACCCAGATCAGAAATACCGGGTCTGCCTGTTGCGGATATGCTAATTTGTCTGCCTGTTTCCCCGGCCCTATCATCACAGATTGAAAGAGTGCCGGTAGTGTTGATAAATCCGTCTGAGTCGTAGATAAATTGTGTGATGCCACCTGCTTCCGTCATAGTTACAGCAGAGCATGTTGTCTCAATTACTTGAATTAAAGTACCAGTATCATTATCAGAAATTGACCAACCTGCACCCCAACCCGCAGCATCAGCATTAACTCGCACAGATCCATTAATTTTCGTTGCTTCACTTCTGGCGTATTGCATAGTACTAACGAAACTATTCGCTGTCGTGACAAAACAATTATCGGCTGTAATGCCGTTGTAGCTGGGAATTGCTATACCTAAACCAATCCCTATAATCGCAATCACAATCATTAATTCTATTAGGCTAAAGCCTTTTTGGATTTTTTTTATTTTCATTAACAAGCTCGGGCAAATATTAATATGTACGTATTTATAGCAGATTTTATTGCTTATATCGGGACATACCGATGAATGGTTTAATTTGCTTGATAGACGGTAGAACTGAACAAAAAAACGTGAACTGGTTAACATTATAATAATGAGCGCAACAGACTATATTATTGTCGGTGGCGGCATTATTGGCATGATGACGGCTCGTGAACTTGCCATTCAGGGAGCAAAAGTTGCCTTGTTTGACCGCGCTGAGCTAGGGAAAGAGGCTTCCTGGGCTGCGGGTGGTATTTTATCGCCGATGCGTCCCTGGGCTGAACATCCGGATTCTGCAGAGCTGTCTGAACGGGGAAAGCAACTTTATCCTGAGTATATTGAGTCACTAAAGCAGGAAACAGGTATTGATTCAGAATATATCCGTTCGGGTTTAATCATCATAGATGCAGAACATGCTGCAAAAACTAAAAAGTGGGTTTCTAATAATAAGGTTAAATTAGAAGAGGTCACACAAAATCAGTTTTCTAATATTAATATTCCTGAGCATGCCATTTTACTTCCCGAGATCACTCAGCTTAATCCTTCCTGTTTATTAAAGGCATTGCATGAAAGTCTAAAACAACTGAACGTTTCAATTTATGAACATACGGAAATCACCAACATCATTGCAAAGAACAATCAATTTGATTACATCGAGTTTAATAATAGAAAGGAGCACGCAGAGGCAGTTATTATTACTGCCGGTGCATGGAGCCAATTAGTACTGGGTGACATTAGTGAGGCAGTGAATATCAAGCCAATTCGTGGTCAGATAATTTACGTTAAACCGGAAAAACAAATAACGGATAAAATAATTCTAGATGCGGGGCATTATTTTATGTCACGCCAAAATGGTCATGTGCTAATAGGAAGCACTATGGAAGATGTGGGTTTTGTTAATGAGACGACAAAGATTGCCAGGCAAGAATTGCTGGCATGGGCTTGTTCTATTTCTTCTGAATTTAGTCGGGCTCAATTTGTCAGACATTGGTCGGGATTAAGACCATTGTCTGATGTTGGTAAGCCGTTTATTGGTCCTTTTTCTAAAGTTAAAAATTTATATTTGAATACCGGACATTTTAGAAAAGGAATATTGCAAGCACCGGCTTCAGCAAAATTATTGGCTGATTATTTGTCTGGTAAATCTATGTTTATGGATATTGAGAAATTAAGTATTTAAAATCAGTGAAAATACTTAATGGCCTATTATTTTTCTCCACTTGATTAAAAATACGGTACAATCGGGATTAGGCTTAGATGTAATTGTACGAGTAAAAAACGATATAAACTTTTCCTCAAATTAAAATATTTCAATAAATGCCGGAATAGCTCAGTTGGTAGAGCAATGCATTCGTAACGCATAGGTCGGAGGTTCGATCCCTCTTTCCGGCACCACTTGTAAATCAAAGACTTACCTTCCTTTTTTCCTTGTTTTTTCAGACTAAAAAAAAGCCTCGGGGACACTCTAGGGACACTTTTTTCAGTTAAGTTTTAAAATCCTTTTTAAATCAAGCATTTAAGAGGATATTTTTTGCAATTTTTTGTCGGTTTTTTTGTGTTTTAAAAAAGGTGTTGTTTTGATAGAAACAGTCAATTTTCTCGTAAAACTATCTGTTGTTATGGTATCAACACTTTAGCTTTCTTTTACTTGGAACTACATACAGGTATGCTTATACATAAGAGGCTTAGTAAAAAAAGAAGACAAAAAAGTATTGTTATTCTAAATTTCAGCGTAGTAATTTAATTGAATTTATTCTTATTAATTAAATTACTATTTCGCAAATTCTAAACTAATGGATTAAATTTTTATGGATAATTTTAGTACATTGGTTGATACGTTGATTAAGGATGAAGTAAAAGGAATTACACATCACGAATTAGTTGTCGAACTTGGAGATACTCCGGAACTGTTACAAAAGTATGCTGGGTTTGATCCATTAAGATTAGTTATTAAAGCTAAAGCTATTAGTAAAATACATTTTGATCATGGAATTGTTGTTTCACAGATAAAAAGAATACCTTCCTTAATAGTTAATCCTAAAGCTTTATATAAATCAGCTAATCGTGCTGATAGTGCTGTAGTCTTAACTTTTGAGCTTAAACAAAATGTACCAATAATTATTGCAATACATAAAAACAAAAGAATAGGACGTCTCGATGTCGTGAATGAGTGCGTTAGTATGTACGCAAAAGAAGGCCCAGATCCAGAATCTAAATGGGAGGGTAGTGGATTGCTTTTATGGAAAAGTTCTAGCTAAAACGAAGAAGCCTTCAGTGACACGACATTTCCGCTCTAATTGCGTGGTGTGGGACGTCACCAAAGGCTTAATATAATCTTGGCTAAGATATCGACAAATGTCAAGAAAACCTTAGTATTTCTATACAAGTAGATTAAATAAAAATCTCATTAAAAACAATAACATATGTTAAATATACTTCGTGGGTAAAAATATTATGAGGTTTTGTCATATTACATTTACAATAAAACTAACAACAATCTAATTGTTGAGGTAATTTGTGAAAATTCAAGCCTTTCTATGGACACTTCAGGGACACTCTAGGGACGGTCTTAAAGTGGCTCGGTGCGCTGAGAATGACGCAATGGACAGTTTTTCAAACGATGCGCCGTAAGTCGTTGTTTTCAAAGCACCAAAAAATGGTTTTAACTATTTCGTAACGCATAGGTCGGAGGTTCGATCCCTCTTTCCGGCACCATTTAACTGCAGTGATATCAAGCGTAAGATGTTTTTTTTAATTTGAAAGTGCTGCTCGATGTATACGGTAGGTGCCGTTTGCAGGCAGTGGTTTATCATATGAAGTGACGCTTCCGTCTGACCACTGTATTTCAAGTTCGTCAATAAGATTGTATTGATCCAATCCAAAATGAATGACCGGATTATCAAATGATAAAAAACCACTACTTAGTTTATTTTCTTTTCGTTGTTGTAATTGCTTTTGCCCGCCGTAGCGAACTGTGAGTTTGGCTCCGATACCGAATGAGTTGCCTTGTTCATCCATCAACGTGAATGAGATAGAATTATTTTTATTGTGCTGATTAATGAAGACTCGTGGTGGTGCTAATACTCCTGTAGCAATGATATCTGTGTCACCATCCAAATCCAGATCCAGATAAGTGTAGCTGGGTGTATTGACTGCATCATTCAGTCCCCACTCTGTTTGAACCTGCTCAAAGTGTTCCCCATTGATATTGTGAAATAAAATATTTTCCTGTATTTCATAAAAGCTATCACCAAAATGAAATCCATTGCCAACATAAATTTCCTGCCAGCCGTCATTATCAAGGTCAGCGGCTTTTGCATTCCAGCTCCAGTAGCTCGAAGCGACACCAAATTTCTCAGCGCTTTCTATGAACCGACCTTCACCATTTATAAGCAGTGTATTTCGTTGTACCTGAGGTATTGATGTTTGTTGATCTATTGTTTCCTCAGGCGGGACAGGTGAAGCCAGATATTGGCACAAAGAAAATATTGCTGCATTTTTGTCAGGTAGACTCGAGCAGAATTGAGGGCTTTTCAGGTCTTTAGCTGCTTTAACGGAAAATGCGATGTAGCACTCTTGCCGCTCAAGAGCATCATTTAAGCGCTCACAACTTACTGCACTACCTTCCTGAAAGTTTCGATAAGCAACGAGCATCTCTTTACAATGATTGCGAGCGTCTATTTCTTGAATAGGCGCACAATAGTTTTCTTGGCTACTACGAGCAAAGGTCATATCTGTGCTAAACAGATCCGCTTTTAGATCATTATTATAATCAGCTGTATCAATACTCATGGTAAACATAGAAATAAGCGGGACCAGTTTGCTGGCGGCTGATACAGATTCTAATATTCCCTGTCCCTGATTGAGGTAATACATATCTGGAATAAGTCGATCATTGCCAATTAATATATCAGTCAGGTTATCCCCATTAATATCAGCAACCAATAGGGAGTTGCTTTCACCTTTTGCACCATCAATTTTTTCTTGCCGGTATGAATCACCTTCACGAAACAGGATTATATTTTCGGAAGCCTCGGGAGAAAAAAGCTTCTCAACACCACTACTCCAATTTCCAAGAACTATATCTAATTCACCATCCTGATTGAGATCGCCAAATCCGGCAGACATGGTTAAACGATGTTCTCCGGTAAGTGTTATCAATTCTGTTTTTTGAAAATCGCCATCCACATTTTTAAGTAGATAATTTTTTCCACTATAAGATGTTGCGAATAAATCTTGCAAACCATCATTATCTACATCAACAAATGCAACTAAAAATAGATTGGCGGATTGCATTTCACCCTGGTCAACTGTAACAAGTTCAAAACGTCCACCGCTATTTTGATAAATTAAAACACCACGTTCAGTTGCTAATGCGATGTCTGGCCACAAATCATTATTAAAATCTCCTGATGCGATACCTTTACCGACAATAAAGGGTTCAAAGAAATCAGTCATGCGAAATTCCCAGTTTTGCGTGATACCGAATTCATCTGCAGAATATTTGCTAAAAGGCTTTGAACCATTAGTGACCGACTTGTTATATGGTGTGAACGTTATTTTTAATTGATCATTAGAAAAAACATTCTTCCATTGAAGTTGAGGTGCTTTTGTTAACGAAGCTTGTATTTTTTTAAATTGTTTATTAATAGCAGGTCTTTTTTCATACATATTCCCGGATGAGGCGAGAGTATGATCGACCAGGATAGCTTGTATTTGCTTGTCGGCAACGCGAAGAAGACAAAGGTCTCTTAAATCGTCAGCTTTTAACTCCAAACAAAGTTCAGGAGAATTATTTTTTTTCGCTTTCCATGCCGTTGTTAGACTTCGACATCGTTTTGCCAATGCGGGAGATTTTAATTCAGAACAGCCGCTAGGGTTATTACTTCTACCTATCATGACGGATGCAACGGTATAGCGACAATGTTCACGAGCGCCTTCAATATCAAACTTAGCACATTGATCTATATCCATCATTTCAGCCAACCAATAAATTTCTGCATTGATACGGCAATAATTTAATTCTGTTTCTCCCAGGTTTTTGCAAGCCGATCCATCAGGATTGAAAAGTAAACTGGTATTAAGAAATTTATCTCGGCAGGCTTCTATGGTTTTTGGATGAGATAGCTCGTTGCACAATCCAATGTCGTGTTCCTTAAGTGCTGTTTTATAAGTGACGTAGTAGATACATTGAGCACGAAAAGTCGTGTTTTTTATGTTCATGCAAAGTTTGGGGTTTTTGTCTGATAATGCTTGCTGTCTTGTAGTAAACGCATTTATTTTTGTTTTGCAATCGGCAAGTTCAAGACCGCTCGGTCTTATCTGACACATCTTTTCATAGGAAACAGCATCATTAAATTGTTCAATGTGTTGTTCGAAGCAAATTGCTTGAAGTGGAACAGGTAAAGTTTCACAGATGTTGATAGCTTCCTTGTAAATACTCTCCATGGATTGAGCAAGTCCTTTTGCTATTTCAATTTGTTCGTTGCGGGATTTAGAATCGAAATAGCTTTGTGAGGCAAGCCCAAGTCCGCAGGAAATAATGATAACCATAACTGCAATAGCTAAACTTAATCGAACGGAAATGTATCGTGCAATTAAGAAGGCGGGATAAATACTATAAATTCCCAAGCCAAATAACAGTACCGTAGCGAGTCCCTTATCAACACCATTAGCAAGTAAAGCCATAACGATAATAACGTCGAAGGCAATTGGCACAGGTAATATTGTTGCTACCAGTGCACATGCTATGAATGTTAGAAGTCCCGTATTTGTATTTGAAAAAAAATCGAATGGTACAATTTCAAGCACAAACGCGCCGAGAAAACCGGCAAGTAACATTAGTGGTAATGCAAATTTAACAATGTAAAAAAGATGTTTTATAAAACTGTATGCAGTTGCAAAGAGGGCATCGAAATAACTTTCATCAACATTGACAGGTGTTTGTATTGAGCAACTGGCTAATTCTGAAGCAAAATGACTTGTCGGTATGCTAGTTGCCATTTTTGGATCAGTAATATTTGCAAATCGTCTTACTAGAAAAGGAATAGTCGTTAAAAGTAAGATCACTCCAAAAAGTTTGATCAATGCCATTTCCCATGGTAAAAGCGTGAAAGCCATTGTCAGCACTATCACGTTTAGTGTTGGAGAAGAAAACAGACTCGCCAAAGCAGTTTCGAGACGTGCGCCCGCAGAATAAATTCCAAAGGCAATAGGTGTCGCACAGTTAACACATACACCCAAAGGTGCACCAAGAAAAATACCAGAGAGTGTATTAAGCCAGGGTTGTTTGAATGATCTGGTTTTAATCGTGCTAAGCACGGTTAAAATTGCGGCAGCAAATAACAAACCGAAGAACATACCTATTAAGTTAGTGTATGCCCAGTTGATGCTTGATCTAACAACGCGTTCCAGTAGCGCTTGATCCTGAGTGACTGGTAAGACTATTTCAAATGCAAGTTCGCCAAAATTAGTACGAAGTCCCATCTGTGCTTTTTCGTTAAGCGCTGGAATTCGGGATTGGCTCCAGAATACAATTGCTATTATGATGGTAAACATCAGCGCAGCAAAGGTTCGTTTATTTTGAGCTAATAGAGACATTTTTAAGCTAGTAGCAATAATTTAAGTTAAACTTTAGTTATTATATACATTACCTGTAATAGTTTTTGTGTTGTAGCAGTTATCTTTATAATACCAATTTATTTAGTTTAAATTTAAATATTATGTCATCGAATAAAAAAACAAAGAAAAAACCGACCTCTAAAAAGAAGAACACAAAAAAAAGTGTGTCCAAAAAGAAAATAGTTAAGAAGACAACTACTAAAAAGAAAACTTCGAAAAAGAGTGCAGGCAAAAAGAAAGTAGCCAAGAAGACAGCTAATAAGAAGAAAGTTTCGAGAAAGGGTGCAAGTAAAAAGAAAGTAGCGAAGAAGACAGCTACTAAAAAGAAAACTTCAAAAAAGAGTGCAGGTAAAAAGAAAGTCAGGAAAAAAACAGCTAAAAAAAAGAAAATAAGTAAGAAGAATACGGCTAAAAAGAAATTAATAAAAAAATCAGAACCTGAAAAGAAAACTGCAAGAAAAGGGCGATCGCTGATAATAGGTGGAGCAATCAGGATAAAGCTTCGTCAGAACCCATAGTAAAAAAGGCGAACCCAATAATGAGTTCGCCTTTTGTTAAGTATGATTTTGCATAATGGTTAAAATGTAGCGGTTATACCAACAAATCCATTTATAGGTGCACCAGCACCCAGAAATGTTGCATTAGAAAATGCTTGAGTTGCACCTGATCCATCAAAAACTTCATCTGCTTCACCTAATAAACCAAATGTTTCATAATCTGTATCAAACAAATTGTTAACACGCGCAAACGCAGTAAAAGTTTTATTGATTTTATAAGTACCATTTAAGTTAACAACAGCATAACCATCAACAGGGCCTAGCTCGTTACTTTCGTCACCACGTAGGACTTGAGTTGAGTTATAAATCATATTGGCACCAACAGAAAATTTTGGAGTAAATGAATATAAACCACCGAGTTTGAATGAATGTTCTGGAATACCTGGAATTCTATCACCTGAATTAACCTGAATTTCATCAGCATCACCATCACCATTTAAATCCGCAGCATTTGGGTGGTTTGCACTTATGCCAAAAAAAGCATCCTGAAAGGTAGCGTCTACAAAGCTGTAATTTGCATACCAGTTTAACTTTTTCTTAAAAATACCGGATAAACCAACTTCTGTACCTACACGTCTGGTATCGCCAACATTTCTGAAAAAACCTGTGCTGGAAGTCGTGCCGCCAGTCGAACCAAAAATGATGTCATTTTTATTTGTACTATGAAAAGCAGCAATATTGTAATCAATGCCATTTTTGAAGGTTCCTCTGAAGCCACCTTCAAAACTTTCTGTCACCACTTGCTCTAATGGTGGATCAGCTAAGAAAGCGTTTGGTAAGTTACAAGGTGCATTTTCATCGGCACAGAGTAATTCAATTGGAGTTGGCGCACGTGATGATTCACTATAGCTACCATATACACCGTTTAAATTATTAAAGTTGTATGTGATACCGAAAGCAGGATTGATTCGGTCAAAATCGTGTTCACCGTTTAGTTCTCCCGGGTTATTTGTAGCTAGAATAGAATTATCACGTTCTCCAAGGACAATATGTGAGTTGTTGTAACGTACAGATGCGGTTAATGCCAGTTTATCCGTAATAGAAAGAGTGTCAGTAGCATATAATGACCAAACTCTATGGTGAGCTTTTATTTCGGTACCTTCTTCAGGAACAAAAAGCCCTGTTCCGGAAGTGCCTCTGTCTGAACCTGCTAAAGTACAGTCGACACCATTAACAGTACAGTTTAAAGATGCAACTTCAACTGTTGAGAAGAAATCAACTAGGCCTTGTTGATAACCCGCACCAAAGATGAATTGATTTTGCTTACCAAACAAATCTCCTAGGAAAGTAGATTGTACCGTTGAACCAAAACCTTCTTGTTCGCGATTACTAATATTATTAATCGCATTCAGGTTACTATCTCCATCACCATTTGTATCGCCAACAATTGTGGCGCCAGCTTGATTTGTGATCGGTGTCGTTGTGTCATCTTCTTCACATAAAAGTGTTGTCGTGCCTGCTGCAGTACAGAGTACAAATTCTGAACCGTCACCATTAAAACTATCTGTTTCATTTTTCCTATAAAATGCGTTGCCGCTTAATTGTATTGTATCACTAGCCCAATGCGTACCTGACAGGTTAATCATATGAAGTCTATTTTCAGTTTGATCCGGCGAAGTAAAAACAGCTGCACGGTCAAGTTCAAGTAATTCTGCCGGAGATGAACCATTACCTATTAGATCAGTATTAGCATGATTGTATGTTAAGTCTAGAGTTGTGTCGGTTGAGCGATAACTGACTGCCCCAAATAGATTGAGTGCATCAGAAGGGGAGGCATCACGCCAGCCTTCTTCATCAAAAAATTCACCTGTAACAAAGTATCCCCATGTTCCATTATTGCCACCCGATTCAACTGTTGCCACTACGCGGTCGAATGAACCGCCATGAGTTTCAATTTGATGACCGGAATGAGTAAATCCATTTTTTGTTGTTATTGAGAGTGAACCACCTAAAGTGTTTAGACCAAATATGGGGTTTGCACCACCAATCAAATTAATGCTACCTATTGAAGACTCAGGCAATATATCCCAGTTCATAGAATCACCGAAAGGTTCATTTATGCGCACACCATTTTGATAAACAGCCAGACCTTGCGGTAATCCAAGTAGCGGAGAAAGTGTGTATCCACGATATTGCACGTCAGCTTGTAGCGGATTGTTTTGAGCGTCGTTAATCGTCACGCTGCCAAGATTACGATTCATAAAATCGGTCAAATCAAGTGTTTGACTTTGTTCCAAATCCTTGCTGGTCGCAGATTGAACGTTAAACGGAATAAGTTCTTCAGGTAATCCGATACCGTGCGTTGGCGTGATTCCGATGACTTCAATAGCTTCTTTTTGCTGAACATTTTCTTCAGCAAAAATGATTTGTGACACGATTAATGTGCTCAACGATACTGCGTAGGCTGCGATACGATTTGCAGTCATGTTCTTTCCCCCGGACCCAAATATTATTGGTTGTTTTTAAGGTGGGGAAGATTAACTACATATCTATATGAATAAAAGAGAGTTTTTGTTAAAAAACAGAGGAAAAATTCCTGAATTTCTTTTTCTAAATCATTCTATATATGTTCTTCAAGGATCTCCCGTTCTTCTTCACTGATATTTACATTTTGCAGGCGGTTTTTAATCATGTCTTTATTGATATGTCCCGCCTCAATCAAATCACTTTTTTCTTCTGCAGAAAGCGTCTCCATGAAAAATAAATTGCTGGGCGGATGGTAGCCTGCCTCAATAATGACATTTGCCTCATTTGCCATTAGCCGGTATTCGCCAATGTTTTTGTTAAGCCGATCATCGGCAAATTCCTTGTCAGCAATACCGGAAGTGTATATTGAATGGATTTCCATTTTGTAACTCATGATGTGCATTGGGTCATCCGTTTTTGCAATATCCGCTTCAATATGTTCAAGTCGAGGCCGTAATAATTCTCGTAGGGTATCGAGCACTTCCTGATCTTCAAGCCGCTCTGAATAAATATCGAGAATATTATCAATAGGCAATTGGGTATAAGTATCCGTCGTAAACAACTCATGCATACGATATGTCAGTAGTTTGAACGAACGAAATCCAAGTTGTTGCTGAATATCAGTTAGATCACGAATATGCTTATTAAAGCCCAGCGCACAAACCAACTGAGAGTGATTGAGTTCGAGTTGTGCCGCAACCATATTTATACGTTTGATGAAATCAGTTTCTTCGCCTGTATTGGTTTTGTAGAAAATACGGACTAGATCTTCATCTGCGGCAGTTAATATTTCAGTAAAACTTGGCATAATCGTTTAATTAATTTTCACGGTGTAGTTTTAAGTGATCATATAGGATTTTCTTTTCAACATCTGAAATGTTTGGATCGATAATACGGGTTTCAATCAAATCTCTGGGGATTAACCCTTTATTAAGTAATTTTCTTTTCTCCTGCGGTAATATGGTGTCACGAAAAAAAATATCTCCGGCCGGGATAAGCTTATTTTCAACAATCAGTGTCACTTCATTTATCAGGGCGCGAAAGCCACTATCGGATTGATCCAGGCGCGTCTCTACAAAATCGATACTAATAACTTCATCAGAATATATCGCGCGCATTTCCTCTTTGTATTTATCGATAATAAGGGAGTTTACAGTTTCGTCTATCCTCTTTTCTATAGTCTTAAGTCGATTCAATAACAGATATTCCATTATTTGTTTATTTTCAATGTCGTTTTTAACAACAGAATAAATCGATAATATATTATCTAAGGTTAATAATTTATAAATGTCTATGGTAAAAAAATCATTACGGGAATTTACCAGGCCATCCAGGTTTTTAAATCCAAGAATAGCGGGTATCTCAGGTAATTTTTTTACAGCTTTATTGAAGCCTATAGCACATATTAGTTGTGCTTCGCGTAGTTTTAACTGAGTAGCAATAGCTTCGGCTTTGTCTTTATCAGCTTCTTCAGAAACGTTAAATTTATAAAGAAGCTGAAGAAGTTCTTCTTCGCTTGAATTTAGTATTTCCTTAAACGAAGCCATTTATTATTTATCCCCGTTTTAATCGCAAGATGTCGATTATAACTTAATCAGAGATTTCTTAAGGCAATAATCCCTGAAGTATGCCTGTATTTCGTACCCATGGTTTGGTTGATTGTTGTATTGCCAAAGGTAATTCACTAACGGCAAGTTCTGCATCTTGATATGTCGTGTAGAGACCATATACAGCAGTATAGCGGGTAATGTCATTAACAATAACTTCTATATAACCTGCATTGGAATCAAATTTAGAGGATTTTATATAGTTAATAATATCTTTTTTACTAATGACACTTGCCAATTGTAATGTGTAGTTATCAGGTGCTTGTTGTCGAAGCCAATCACTTAAGTCCAATTCATTAGCAGATGTGTTTGGCGGGCTTATTTTTGTCGATGCGAATTCTGTTGTATCAGTTGTTGTGTTTTCTATCATTGAAACAGAAGGCTCAGTTTTTGTTGCGGCAGCTGTTTTATGTGCGGGCAGCGCTCGTAATTTTTCTACGGCTTCCTGTAAACCTTGATCCGCAGCAATTTGGTACCATTCTCTTGCTTTATCTATGTCTTTAGAAACGCCATAACCATTCTCATGGAAAACGCCTAGATTAAATTGAGCCTGAGCAACATTTTGTTCAGCCGCTTTGTTGAACCATTTTAATGCGGTAGCATAATTTTTTTCTTTACTTTGGCCGAAAGCATACATGACAGCCAGACTATATTGAGCATTACCGTGTCCTTGTAGTGATGCTGCATCAAACAATTCTGCCGCTTTTACATAATCTTTAGGAATACCTATGCCACGATAATACATTAAACCAAGGTTAAATTGAGAGTCAGCAATTCCAGCATTGGCTGACATTTCCCACCATTTAGCCGCTTCGGCATAATTTTGTTCTACGCCCTGACCCTGAAAATACTTCACGCCAATATCATGCTGTACCAAAGGCACTCCTTGTTCCGCTGCCATTCGATACCATTTAATAGATTCAGATGAATTTTTTTCTACACCATGGCCGTAGTCATACATTAAACCCAGAGTAATTTGTGCTTGAGAATTACCTTCTTCAGCTAATGGTTTAAGAATTTCTAGTGCGCGTTCGTAATCTTGACTAAGGTAAGCCTGTTTTCCTTCTTCATAACTTGTCGCGTAAATTGAAGATGAAAACAGGAGTAGCAAACAAAAAAACAGTTTGGACAAACGTATCACGAGTATATGTTCCAGTTCATTTTGCAATATTTTTTATGCCATTGACTTCGCCATCGCGAAGACTTCTTCTGCATCGAATAATTGATCTTTTGCCTCAAACAATTTTTCAATACATGCACGGTGTACCGCAAGTTTCAAAGTGCCAAAACCAATCGCTCCCCAGACGTATTTGCCATTACGATTTTCGCCGCGATCCATCATGTCGGTACCACCAATACCAATTGGAGGTGTTGCGTTGGCATCCGCCATTAATTCGATATTACTGTTATTTTCCCAGTGTTCAGGTGTGATTAATTCAATTCCCGCAGCACCAGTTGCAAACACAACCTGCGCATCTTCAATGACTTTACCTCTGGCGTCATTGTCATTGGCTTCAACACCCTCAATATCCACATCAAAACTGCTTTTCATATCCTCACAAGCTTGTTTTGCACGAGCTTCCTGACGTGAAGTAATGGTGACCTGGGCGCCTTCTTTTGCCAACATGATTGCGGCACGTTGACCAACTGGACCAGTACCTGCAAGAACTACGGCTTTTTTCCCGGCAACGTCACCACTGGTTAACAATTTTGCCACGCCAGCAGCAGCGGTGGTATTACTACCATTACTGTCGAGCATGACGGAAACACGAAAGTCATAGAAAAAATTATTTTGCACTGCTTTAAATAGTTTTTCACCGGCAACCATATCACTGCCACCAACAAATATGGCAGTAAATTTCTTTTCTTTCGGGGCACGGGTAAAAATGGTGCCTTCAACCAAAGGGGTGACGTTATCTGGATTAACATTGCCGTGACCAATGACATGGTCTGCGCCACCATCATAGGCAACAACTGTATCAAAAACAGAAGGGTGTTCATCGGTATCAAGTTGAAACAAAAGCTTTTTCATGGTTCTTCCTTTGTAGAATTATGGTTGTGATATAGAAGGAATATGGCGTTATCCAGCCTAATTTGCCAATCTTCTTCCTCCCCAGAGTCTTTTATGGAGCGTAAGGTAACCCATGCAAGGTTGCCCGACAACATATCGAGCTAAATTTCTGATTAGCAGAGCAATCTGCCCGGATTAGAGCTTATTTTCGTTAATAATTAACGATTAGGTAAAATCTGTCATATAATCGCGGCCTTTATTTTTGGAAAAACATGAATTCGAGGAAATTGTGATGATTAAAGATATGCCGATACAAGAATTTCTGGATGGACTGGCCAGTAAGTCATCGACACCCGGTGGTGGAGGTGCGGCCGCTGTATCTGGTGCCATGGGCGCTGCTCTTATTAGTATGGTAGCAAACTTCACTATAGGCAAAAAAGGCTGTGAGGATGTTGAAGATCAGGCGAAAGAAATTCTCGTTAAATCTGAAGATTTAAGAGCCAAATTAACAGATGCTATTAGAGACGATGTCGATGTCTTCAATCGCGTGATGGCTTCATACGGAATGCCAAAAGATTCCGATGAGGAAAAAGCAGTGCGTTCAGCTGAAATTCAGGCAGCATTGAAAGCGGCTACGGATGTTCCACTAGAGTGTGCTCGACTCTGTCGTGAAGTAGTCAATCTTAGTCAACCGATTGCAGATATAGGCAATAATAACGTCATCAGTGATGCCGGTGTTGCGGTATTGGGTGGCTATGCCGGTCTTAGAAGTGCGGCATTAAATGTATACATTAATATTGGTGGCATAAAAGACGAAGAGTTTGTTAGTAGTCGTCGCAAACAACTGGAAGAATCGTTGGATGGCATGGATACATTAAAAGAAGAAATCTACGAACTGGTTAAAAGCAAACTTTAAAATATATTTTTAGATACACATTAAATAAAAATCCCCGCAGCAAGCAGACGGGGTATTAACGGCGTCATATTACGTCCTGTAATCGTACCACCTACATCCATGTAGGCGTTCGCAGGAATGACAACAACGCAGCAAGCTGCGGGGAATTAAACCCAAAGAGATTAATTTCCATGCGCGTTAATCTTATAGATTAATGCGCATGGAAAAATCGATGGCCTGAATATTTTTTGTTAATGCTCCTATAGAAATATAATCTACACCAGTTTCAGCGATAGCTCGTATGCTTTGTTTATCAACATTGCCAGAGGCTTCTAGTTTGGCGCGACCTTTTGTTATCGATACCGCTTTGACCAATTCTGCAATATTAAAATTATCCAGTAAAATTTTATCGGGCTTGGCTTCGAGCGCTTCTTCCAGTTCTTGTATGGATTCAACCTCGACTTCAACAGGCACATCTTTCTGTTTTGCTTTGGCAATAGCTTGAGTAAGTCCTCCCGCTGCGATGATATGGTTTTCCTTGATCAGGATAGCGTCAAAAAGTCCGACACGATGATTGATTCCGCCACCACAAGTCACTGCATATTTTTGCGCAAGACGTAAACCCGGAATTGTTTTTCGTGTGTCGAGTATTTCACAATCAGTATCTTTTATTAATCCAACAAAACTGGCAACGGTAGTTGCTGTCGCTGAAAGTGTTTGTAAAAAATTTATCGCTGTTCTTTCACCTGTGAGTATTGAACGAGCAGAGCCTTTAAGCAGGCAAAGACGTTGATTAGGTGTAATGGCATCGCCATCCTTCATATGCCACTCAACTTTTATATTGGGATTTAATTGATTAAATACTTCAGAAAACCATTGGCAACCAGCCAAAGTCGCATGTTCTCGCGTTATCAGCGTTGCTGATGCTATTGCATTGGGTGGAACCAGGTCCGCCGTAATGTCACCAGAGCCAACATCTTCGGTCAATGCCGATTTTACATTAGCAATAATTTCACTTTTATCGGCTACCATTTCGAATTTTTATTATTAAAATATTGTCGAGTCTTACTAAAAACCACAGGGCTTAGTAACAGCAGCGCCACTAAGTTTGGAAGTGCCATGAGTCCATTTAGAATATCAGCAAATGTCCATACCAGTTCCAGCTTCACAATTGCGCCGATGAAAATAGCAACAATCCAGAGGAGTCGATAAGGCTTAATAATTTTAGTACCGAATAAATATTCAGCACTACGTTCGCCGTAATAACTCCAGCCAAGTATGGTGGTGAAGGCAAATAATACCAGTCCAATACTGACGACATAACCGCCATAGCCGTATAGCCCGATTGAAAAAGCCTGTGAAGACATGCTTACGCCTTTTAAGCCACTATCCCATGTGCCTGTCAGTATGATGACAAATGCAGTGAGGCTGCATATTATTATTGTATCGATAAATGTTCCTAGCATGGCAATCATGCCTTGTTTTACCGGATTATTCGTTTGAGCTGCAGCATGCGCGATAGGTGCGCTACCCAATCCCGCTTCATTTGAAAAAATACCTCGGGCAAAGCCCCAGCGTATAGCCATCCAGATTGAAGCGCCAAGAAAACCACCGCTTGCAGCAGAACCTGAGAATGCACTTTTAATGATCAGTGAAATGGCATCAGGCATATATTCAATATTTAAAATAACAATGGCTAATGCAGCAAGAATGTAAGCCAATGCCATAAAAGGGACGAGTTTTGCGGCAACCTGTGCAATACGTTTAACGCCGCCAATAATAACTAACGAAGCCAGCATTGCCATGACTACACCGGTAAGCCATGTCGGAACGTTAAAGCTTGAATAGATTTCATCTGCGACTGAATTGGATTGCACCATATTGCCTATGCCAAATGCGGCAAACATGGCAAAAAAAGCAAATAAAGTTGCCATCCAATGCCAGTTATCACCCAGACCATTGCGTATGTAATACATGGGGCCACCAACATAATGTCCCAACTCATCCGTTTCCCGATAACTGACAGCGAGTACTGCTTCGGCATATTTTGTCGCCATACCAAATAAAGCAATAACCCACATCCAGAATATGGCACCTGGCCCACCAAAATAGATAGCCGTCGCAACGCCGGCAATATTACCGGTGCCAACCGTGGCTGACAGTGCCGTCATTAAGGCTTGAAAGGGTGTAATCTCACCATCTATATGTGGTGTTTCTTTACGGCCTTGCCATAAGGTTTGAAATGCAAGAGGAATCTTTCGCCACGGCATGGCGTAAAGCCCAATAGTGAGATAAATACCCACGATGGCTAATAAGGGGATAAGTAAATATTCTCCCCAAATAATACTACTAAGTGTGTTTAGCTTGTCCTGTAGCCACTGCATATTATTATTCTCGTTTGTTTTGTTATAAGTTATTGAAAAGAGACAGTTTAATCGTTATTAGAGACTATTGCACGACCGTTCTTTTTCCTGTGGCGCCTTATCTGGAGCATTTTCAGTTTTTATCTTCGCGCTAATTTCTAAAGATTTTCTTCATCCATACTTTAGAATTTGTCATCAATGCCGCTAATAATATTAATTAGAAACAGTTTTTTAAAATTATGCGTCATATTACACATCGATTAATTAATGTATTGCTTGTTGTTTTATTGAGTTCTTTGGTGACATTGTCATTTGCTGAAGAAGAGAAGGTTGATGAGAAAACAAGTGAACTGAAATTCTATACGGCAGCGAAAGAGGGACGCTTAATCCAGCTAAAGGCAATGTTATCTGCCGGGATGAATGCGAATTCTAAAAATACAACAGGACGTACAGCATTAATGGGTGCGGCTTACTATGGAAATAGAAACATTGTTCAGGCACTGGTTGTTGAGGGTGTCGATGTTAATCTGGCAGATGAACAGGGAAAGACGGCATTGATGCTAGCGGTGGCAAATAAACGACTCGAGGTTGTTGAAGTCTTATTAAATGCCGGGGCAGACGTTACGCTTGCAGATAAAAAAGAAAAAACAGCGCTGACGATGGCGGAAAAGACAAAGAATAAAGAACTCATTAAATTACTAGAATCCGCTTCAGAATAAAATGTACAGGGATGTACTGTCATGATTGGTGTTCCTGACAAATCATAAGTGCCTGCATCCATGCAGGCAATGCCGGTTTCGTCTATAGTGCCTACTGATGGTGCAGGAGCAAAAACCGGCAAAAATAATCACTATTTTTACATCTTTAATCGTAGACCAATCGAATTCCTGCAAAAATATGTCGTTTATCTGCAGTGTAATAATTACGAAAACTGGAACGTTTTATAACTTTTTTTGTGCAATGACTCCCACCTCGTAATACATAATGTTTGTTATCAAAGTAAGGTACTGAATAACCTTCGTAAGGATAGGCTGAGAAATTTTTGTAGGGATAAAATGTATTATTGCACCATTCCCATACCAGTGAATTTTGTTGCAAGACATCTTTAATAGAAGCGACTTCCCATTCATGTTCATGTGGTAAACGTGCGCCGCTCCATTTTGCATAGGCTTCGGCTTCATAATAACTCAGGCCGTGAACAGGATAATTTTCTTCAAGTGTATAAGGGCCTTTATGATTAACACCATAATAGACAGAATTATTTTTAAGTCGCCAATGATGCGGATACTTATATTGAAGCGTCTTAATCCATTTCCATCCTTCGCTAGACCAGTATTGTTTTTTTGAATAAGCGTCTTCGACGATAAATTGTAAATATTCACTGTTGCTGACGGGATGTGTTGAAATTTTAAAACCATTCAGCTCTATAGAGTGCACTGGTTGTTCGTTATCATAAGTGACTTTATTTTCATCCGCACCGATATGGTAAATATTTGCTTCAATTGTTTTAGTTTTTGGTATTAATTTGACAGGGTTTAATTTTTTGCTGGCAGTAAATTCAGTATTTAACTGTTGAAGCTGACTTTCTGTAAGACCCATATGCATCGTTTCAATATGTTGCGAATAGTGTTGAATTAGAAAATGAAGCAAATAATTATTTTCTAATAATTTATGTGAGACCTTGTTGAGGATGGCTGTTTCCAGTAATGCGCGATTTTCTGATTGAATAACATTAGCCCAATCAAGTAATTTGTATTTGTCTGGTAAAGCTGTACCGCGTGATTGTTTACTACTTAACTCCGGTACATAAAGCGACTTTAGTGAATCATCTATAGTTTGCTTGCCAAGTAATTTTTCTCTAAGCCAATAGGACTCGGTATAAACGCAATGCCCCAGATGCCAGCCAATCGGGCTTAAGTCAGGATGATATTGTTGCTGATAATCTTTTTCAGCAACGGAACTGACAATATCGATAGTTTCTTTTTGTAATGATTGTAATTCCCCAAGCAGATTTTTCATAGGCTGTATGTATTGGTAACACTTGCGTTGTTAAAGCAAATAAGACTGTTCTCCGGAAAGGTTATCCATTCATCATTAGTGGTTAATGGTTCTGATACAATCTGCACATTGTCTTTGCCGAGTGAATAATAAAGGCTGGGACATGAACCATTTAATGCGTGACGACAGGCATAGATAATATCGCCATCACTTATTACGAAATTTAATAATGCAGTCACTTTGTCAGTACAAACTGTTTGCAGATCGTTCATCATATTGATGATGGCATCGGCTAAAGTCTGTTTAGTTAGTAAATGTTGTTGTAATAAAGCAAATAAATAGAGTGAATCACTATCGCCATTAATTTCTGCACGGATCTCGTTAGATAAAGTATCTAGTAAGCTGGTTTTGGTGTTTTTATCAAAAGGTTTAAGGCAACCGTTATGAGTGAAAATTAAACACTCTTTTATAAAAGGTTGCGTATTCGCTTCACTAATCCCTTGCCCAGGTGTTGCGCCACGAACGTTTGCCAGCCAGAGCCGACTGCTGAGCGAACGTCCAAGACCATCAAGATTTGTATCTGACCAGACAGGCAATACATTTTTATACACACAAGGAATATTGGTATCAGATAACCACGCGACACCATAACCATCCGCGTTAACAGTACCATCCTGCATTTCTTTGGGCGCCCAGGATTGCTTGATGAGACTGTGCTCAGGTTCCTGTAAGAATTGGGATAAGCTGATTTCTGTCCCAAGGTAAGCGGCTAATCGACACATTTAAGATTCTCTCTTCAGATTCGATGCTGTTATAGTTAGATGATTTTAACAGGCAACTAAAAGCATTGAAATTGAAGAAAGCGAATTATCAAATTGACGAACGAGGCGAGTGGCTTACTGGTGCACGATCTGTAGTCTCGCCAAATTGTGATGACCGGCCAGAAGATATCGATATTGATTTGCTAGTGATACATGGCATCAGTTTGCCACCGAAGGAGTATGGTGGTGGTTTTATTGATCAGTTATTCACCAATACACTGGATATTAAAGCACATCCTTATTTTGCAGAGATACATGAATTACGCGTGTCATCGCATTTGCTTATCGACCGAAATGGCAATGTGACCCAATATGTTCCCTTAATTAAACGTGCCTGGCATGCGGGCGAATCAGTTTTCGATGGCTGCAGTCAATGTAATGATTTTGCCATTGGTATTGAGTTGGAAGGTTGTGATGAAGAAGTATATTGTGATGTTCAGTATGAAACTTTGGCACTAATCACAGATTTGATATGCCAACGCTGGCAGAAAATAACAAAAGATCGTATTGTCGGTCACAGTGATATTGCGCCTGGCAGAAAGACTGATCCGGGACCGGCGTTTGATAAAAAACATTATTTTTCTTTACTTAATCTATGACGCTAATTTTTATTCTTATTGCACTAGGGCTGGATTTTTTTCTTGCTAACCTTGAACGCTATCGAAATTATTCATGGTTTACTGCTTTATTTTATTTTTTGGAAAAGCGTCTGGCGCATTATAAATATTGGGACGGTTCACTCGGTTTGTTGGGTCTATTGACGATACCGGTTCTGGCGTTGTTCTTGATTATTTCCGCATTAAATTATTGGTCATCAATAGCAGAGGGTGTTTTTACTCTTCTCGTATTAATTTATTGCCTTGCTCCCGAAGCGCTAGATGATCGACTTGTTCAATACATAACGGCAGTTGAGGATGACGATGCAGATAATATATCTTCCTTAACGGATGAATTAATAGATGCAACAGTGATCAGTGATGAAGATGATAATGAAACAGCGATCATAAAATCTGTTTTTATCGAGGCACATAAACGAAGTTTTGCCGTTATCTTCTGGTTTTTAATTCTTGGTGTGGTCGGCGCTTTATTATATCGGCTGGTTAATGAATTAAATGATGAAATGCATGAACTTCGTGGTGGTTTTGCAGATAGTACGCATGTTCTTTTAAATATTCTTGAATGGCCATCATCAAGAGTGATGGTTATTGCTCTTGCATTGGGTGGTAGTTTGTCCCACGCTTTTTCGGCATGGAATCAGTCTGAGCAGCTTTCATTAGACGTTAATAATCAGGTGTTGAGCGATGCCGGGATAGGCGCACTACAATATTTACCCGAAATGGATGTTCCTGAAAGAGAAAAATCTTATTGGATCGACGAACTCAAATCATTAATCAATAGAACATTAATAATTTGTCTTGCAGTACTAGGGATTATGACCCTGTCAGGCAAACTAGGATAAGAGAATACTTATTAACTTATTTATTGTTATTAATATAATCCTCAACACGTTCAAATCGAAATCCTTTTTCATCGTGTATTAAGACGCAGTCTTTTTCATACCAGTCGCCTAGAACAATGCGTTGTGCTGGTGTTCCATCTAATTCCAGATCGTGAATGGCTTGTCGATGCGTATGCCCATGAATCAATGTTTTGACATTATAATCATTCATTGTTTTCAACACTGTTTCCTGTGATGCATCAATTATTTCCGGCGATTTTTTTTGTACAGCATCTGCGGCGTAACTTCGTACATCACGCGCAATTCGTTTTCGTAAAGCAAAAGGCATATTGAAGTAAATCCATTTAACCAATGGATGAGTAATAAATTTTCGCCACTTTTGATACTTCACATCATCAGTACATAGTGTATCGCCGTGCATCAATAATATTTTTTTGTCATCCAGAATTATTTCAGTCGGATCATCAATTAATGTACAGCCTGTCGAGTTTTCGAATTCATCATTTAGATGAAAATCACGATTGCCTCGCATAATGAATAATTGTGTATGTTCAATGTTTGAATAATCACGTAAGGCAGAAATTATTTCCGGGTTGGGAGGAAGTTGATCATCACAACCAATCCAGAAATTTTCGTACAAATCGCCAAGAATATAAAATGCTTTTACCCTTCTGGCAGACCCGGCTAATAGTTTTTTAAACAGAACCAGTTTATCTGGTCGCTGATGACTAAGGTGAAGATCAGAAACGAAAAGTGTGGTCATTATTAATAATGAAGCGTTAAAAAAGCGAATATCTGTGTTGGCTCGGGATGTTATTCTTCATCTTCTTCAAGTAACTCGGCTTTTTCGATTTCTATGATTTCTTCGGGTACATCTTGATGACCGTTTTGAGTTGATGTCGGTTTTTCTTCAATGTTATTGACGACTTCAATGCCATCAATGACTTTACCAAAAACACAGTAACCCCAGCCATCCTGAGTTTCGGCCTGGAAATCGAGAAAGCCATTGTCACTGGTATTGATAAAAAACTGTGCTGAGGCTGAATGAGGATCGCCGGTTCTGGCCATAGCAATCGTGCCATATTCATTTCTCAACCCGTTATTTGCTTCATTCTGGATAGGGTCATTAGTGGATTTAGAATTCATTTCCTTATCCATGCCGCCACCCTGTACCATAAAATCTTCGATAACCCGGTGAAAAATAGTACCGTCGTAATGACCGCTTTCAACATAAGCAATGAAATTTGCGACTGTTTTTGGTGCTTTTTCCGCATTTAACTCAATAATGATAGAACCAAGTGTTGTTGTGAGCTGCACCTTCATAATTATTCTCCGGGATGTTAATTTTGTTTAAGTATAGAATTTTTGGCGTGATTATGCCCGTGACAGGGAAGACCGACAAATTCCTTTTGTCGCATAAGCACCTTTCATATAAGATTCGCGTCCAATTATGTACAAGATGTACTGTAAGCTGCGGCTGCATGGACGCAAAAGAGCGGCTTTTCGAAAAAATTTAATATAAAAAATACTAATGTGTTAAAAATTTATAACAGTTTAAGTAGACAGAAAGAGACTTTCGAACCTATCGAACCGGGAAAAGTTCGTATGTATGTTTGTGGCATGACTGTTTACGATTTATGCCATGTTGGCCATGCACGCGTCATGGTGATATTCGACATGATTGCACGATATTTACGACATAGTGGTTTTGATGTGCTTTATGTCAGAAACATTACTGACATTGACGACAAGATAATCAATCGTGCCAATGAAAATAATGAAACCATAACCGAGTTGACTGAGCGTTTCATTGACGCAATGAATAATGATTCAGAGTCACTAGGCGTAATACCACCTGATATTGAACCAAAAGCAACGCTACATATGGATCAAATTATCGAAATGATTTCGACATTGATTGAAAATAAACACGCTTATGTCGGTAATAACAATGATGTTTACTTTGATATAAGTTCATTCGATCAATATGGAAAATTATCAGGAAAAAATACGGATGAATTACGTGCCGGCGAACGTGTCGACGTAGAAGAAGAAAAAGATGATCCGTTGGATTTCGTATTATGGAAAGCAGCTAAAGCCGATGAACCCAGTTGGCCCTCACCCTGGGGAGAGGGGCGACCCGGATGGCATATTGAATGTTCAGCTATGTCGACGCATTGTCTTGGTAATCATTTTGATATTCATGGCGGCGGCCAGGATTTACAATTCCCGCATCACGAAAATGAGATTGCCCAATCGGTTTGTTCAACCGGCGAAGCCTTTGCCAATGTCTGGATACATAATGGCTTTGTCCGAGTGGATGAAGAGAAGATGTCAAAGTCACTGGGTAATTTCTTTACTGTTCGAGAAGTATTAAAAGAATACCAGGCAGAAGTGATTCGTTTTTTTATTCTTTCCAGTCATTATCGTAGCCCACTAAATTACTCAATTGATAATCTTGAAGAAGCCAAATCTGCCTTGAGTCGCTTGTATACCGCATTAAGAGATTCAAAGGATTCTAACGATGCAGAGCCGTTGAAAAAGACTGTTGATGAATTTGATCTGGCTATGGATGATGATTTTAATTCGCCAAAGGCGATTTCATTATTGCATGAGTTAGCGAGAGAGTTAAATCGCAGTACGGATAAATCGTCAAAACAAGCAACGGAGCTTGCAGCAACATTGAAGTATCTTGCCGGCGTGCTTGGTCTTTTGCAGGACGAACCACAAGCCTTTCTTCAGGCAAAAACAAATGCCAATGATGATGAACTGGGTGAAGATGCTATTCAAAAACTTATAGATGAAAGGAATGAAGCAAAAACGGAAAAAAATTACGCAAAAGCGGATGAAATTCGTGATCAGCTTGTGACGCTAGGAATCAGCCTCGAAGACACGCCCCAAGGTACAATTTGGCGGCGTAACTAGTTGATTTTATTTAACTAATTAATTCCTGATTGGGAATTGACGGGATAGGGTCGACTGCGTATCATCCCACGTCCTGTTAGAGGCTAGAAAATCAAAAATCGGGGTATAGCGCAGCCTGGTACGACTACATGGATGTAGGAGGTAGAGCAACGCCGGGAGCAGTTGCCGAGCGCATCTTTCACCCGCAGGGTGAACATAGAATTTGTAGTGAATGTAGTCATTGAAATAATCGGGGCATAGCGCAGCCTGGTACGACTACATGGATGTAGGAGGTAGAGCAACGCCGGGAGCAGTTGCCGAGCGCATCTTTCACCCGCAGGGTGAACATAGAATTTGCAGTGAATGTAGTCATTAAAATAATCGGGGCATAGCGCAGCCTGGTACGACTACATGGATGTAGGAGGTAGAGCAACGCCGGGAGCGGTTGCCGAGCGCATCTTTCACCCGCAGGGTGAACATAGAATTTGTAGTGAATGTAGTCATTGAAATAATCGGGGTATAGCGCAGCCTGGTACGACTACATGGATGTAGGAGGTAGAGCAACGCCGGGAGCGGTTGCCGAGCGCATCTTTCACCCGCAGGGTGAACATAGAATTTGTAGTGAATGTAGTCATTGAAATAATCGGGGCATAGCGCAGCCTGGTACGACTACATGGATGTAGGAGGTAGAGCAACGCCGGGAGCAGTTGCCGAGCGCATCTTTCACCCGCAGGGTGAACATAGAATTTGCAGTGAATGTAGTTATTGAAATAATCGGGGCATAGCGCAGCCTGGTACGACTACATGGATGTAGGAGGTAGAGCAACGCCGGGAGCAGTTGCCGAGCGCATCTTTCACCCGCAGGGTGAACATAGAATTTGCAGTGAATGTAGTCATTGAAATAATCGGGGCATAGCGCAGCCTGGTAGCGCATCTGCTTTGGGAGCAGAGGGTCGGGGGTTCGAATCCCTCTGCCCCGACCATTTTGATAAGTCATACTATATAAAGGTTTGATTGCGCCTGTAGCTCAACCGGATAGAGCACCGGCCTTCTAAGCCGGGGGTTAGAGGTTCGAGTCCTCTCAGGCGCGCCACTTAGGCGTATTATATAAGTATCAAAGTTTAACTATGGTGACTGTAGCTCAGTTGGTAGAGCCCCGGATTGTGATTCCGGTCGTCGTGGGTTCGAGCCCCATCAGTCACCCCATTTTAAAATAGGTATCTTTATCATTGGGCCGTTAGCTCAGCTGGCAGAGCAGGGGACTCTTAATCCCAAGGTCGTAGGTTCGACCCCTACACGGCCCACCA
>Ga0209992_10000299_pt1 | contig 67935 bp, 62 predicted proteins | sample 2SBtaG_2_FD_182564 | JGI IMG/M metagenome (GOLD analysis project Ga0209992, IMG submission 182564) | Deep subsurface microbial communities from Kolumbo volcano to uncover new lineages of life (NeLLi) - 2SBTROV12_ACTIVE470 metaG (SPAdes)... | ecosystem: Environmental > Aquatic > Marine >... | reverse complement strand
TTTGAGGTTCTTCCAGGCCATGTTATTTCCAGTGATTTATGATAAATTGGTACCATTCATTTTACCGGATGAGTCCTATTGATAATCAGTTGTTTTGCTGATTTGTTGTGTTTCGTGCAAAGGTCTCATAACGACTTTAATGAAAGAATGTCGGTGATAGAGGCTAAAATATCGGATTTCAATCTTAGGGTAACCCAAGACGAATATCATATTCGTGATAATAGTGGGTACATCTCGACTGATGAATCTAGAATATTGCAGAATGAGTTAAAAATTTTGGATTAATGGGGTGTTTTTTTTTGTAATCGAAGGGTAAAAAGACGTGAAAGTACCTGAGAGTTGATTCTAGTTCTAGCATTTTTTGACGACTGACTTTTTTACTACGAGTAATAATACCACTTTACCTTTGTCTCCATGGGCTATGTGAATGGAGATAAAGTTATCCACAAAAATGTGGATAACTTTGTGGATTACTTGTTCATTTAGGAATACAGAGCGTATTTTCTCTACCCTTCTACTCGGATGACTCGAAAGGATACGCAGATAAATAGATTTAAAATCATAGGGTTATGATTGTTTGTTTGAAAAAACAATAACGTACGGTTTTGTTATAAACAAGTTGTCCGTTAACGGCTTTTGTGCATAATAATCTTTGAGAGATCTGCCGTGAGTGAAGGTTGAAGGATTGGGTCATTGCCTAAAGAAACCCATAGTTAATGTCAATAAATCTAAAGGGTAGTAGAGAGTGAAGGCGGTGTGAGACAAAATGTCGCGCGACAACGTGCCACATTTTCACGAGTGAATAATTCGCATAAAATAGAATCATATTTAAGATCTCCTCTTAAATTAGAATTTTTTTTACATTCAATGTAATTTTTAACCACCCTGTTTTGTAGCGGGGTGGTTTTTTTTTGACCGTTTATCAATCGTTTCCTGATTGCTGCAAATGATGACTTTTTCGCGAGACGGGATTAGACCTTAGAAAACACAAGATACTGTCAAGGTTTGCATTCTAATAGGTCTATGAATGTACCATAGCGGCAAAGAGTAGCTGAGGGATAACTTAACCACTTTTTCTTGCTTAGCGTATATGTGGCGGTCAAGTGATTTTGGCAACAGTTTTGTAGTCAGCCCCGTAGTTTTTTTAGTGGTCAGTTTTCTTTTGATAAGTTGTACTAGTACGTTAGCAAAGAAAAATGATTCGGAAGGTTTTTATTCGTTACTGAGTCTTGATCATGGCTTAATTCAATCACCCATCAATATTTCATCAATGGAAAACCATGATTTAGGTCGTCATAAGGTAACGTTGCATTTTCAAGATGCTATTAAAAAAATTGAAAACTTAGAGCATACGGTGCAACATGATTTTGAGGCAGAGGGCATGATCACCAGTGACGGTATGAGGTATGAATTTAAATAAATGCATTTCCATACGCTTTCAGACCATTTGGTTGATGGCGTGAGGTATCCCATGGCGATGCATATTGTTAATTATCGAGCGGCCCTATACGAAGGCGATCATCTGCATTATGTAGTGATCGGTGTTTGATTTAAAATGGGGCATTGACGTCGCCGACCAACACTGCAACGGTGAATTGGTCTGTTTTAAAGCATGTTGTTGAGGCATTGCCTAAACAAATGTATTCGATTAATAAAATTGAAGGCAATAATGCTAGACCTATTCAAGGTCAGTTCGGCAGAGTTGTCGATTAATTAAGGTGTGTCGGGTGGCTTTCGTTTAAAGGGAAGTAGTGCCTGGTAATAGTCTTCGTAAGACGACTGACTTGCTTTTTCTTTTTGAATGAATTCGTGTATTGCTTTTGAGAACTGCGGGTCCTTAATCCAGTGCGCTGAGTAGGTAGTAATGGGAGTAAAGCCGCGCGCTATTTTATGTTCGCCCTGAGCGCCGGCATCAAATCGGATCAGCTTGTTTTTTATACAATAGTTAATGCCCTGGTAGTAGCATGTTTCAAAATGTAAGCCGCTGAATTCGTTTTGGCATCCCCAGTAGCGGCCGTAAAGGGTGTCGCTCCCTATAAAAAATAGAGCCATAGCGACAGGTGTTTCGTTTAGTTCAGCGATGACCAGTAACAATTGTTCTGGCATGGTGTTAGAGATTTGTTTGAAAAATTCAAACGTTAAGTAAGGGGCATGGCCTTTTTTCAGGTATGTTAATTGATAAAATTGATAGAAGTAGCGCCATTGTTGACCGGTAATCGTATCTCCTTTAACGGTTATAAGTTTAATACCTTGTTCTGCGATACGTTGTCGTTCTCGCTTAATTTGTTTTCTTTTTTTAGAGCGTAAGGTATCCAGAAAATCGTTAAAATCGCGGTAGTTGTTATTAAACCAATGGAATTGGAAGTTCAGGCGAATACTTAGACCGAGATTCTTCAGTTGTTCTGCTTGCTCTGCGTGAGGAAAAAGACAATGCCATGAGGAGACATGATAGTGTTCAGCACGTTCTTGCAGATAATTAAAAATAGCGTGTGTTATTAAGGACGGATCCCTGCCTTCTTTTATGATGATTCGGCTGCCTTGGCAGGGGGTGAAAGGAATGCTGGTGAGCCACTTTGGATAATAAGATTGTTGGTGATTGTGATAGGCGTTTGCCCAGAGGTGATCGAAAACATACTCACCTTGAGAATGAAATTTTAAATACAAAGGCATCACCGCGATCAGAAGATTGTCAGAATAGACTAAGAGGTGATGGGGTTGCCAGCCGGTTTTGCGGCAAACGGATAAACTCTTTTCTAAGGCGAGTAATAGGGCGTGTTGTACAAAGGGATCGGTGGTTCCGGTAACATGGTTCCATTCATCAGCATTAACTGCATCGATCCTTTGAATGAGTTTGATATCCATTGTCAGAACGTTTTTTTATAGAATTAATCGCTATTTTGGATTAATAGTGCTTGAAGGTAAAATGATTCCTGTATTTTGAGCGGGGGCGTTTGTTTTTTAGTCGATTAATGGGCTATCGTGTCATGGGTGATTGAAGAATTTATTCTGCTCGTTACGAGCATCGATGGTTATTAGGGGAGATGTAATGAGTCATTTAGAGAAAAATAAAGTAATAAATAACGCTTCAGTAATTACCTTCAGAGAGTTATTTTTTGGTGGGTGGTAACGGTTATTACGTTAGGTACGGCCTCTTGGTTTCAGGCATAACTTTTTATGATAGCTGATAAGCCTTTTTCACAAGCTTGTGAAAATAACAAGCGCCCGATTCTTCAGCAAATAGAACAAATTTTTACTGCGCCAATGACAGTCTGGGAAATTGGCAGTGGTACCGGGCAGCACGGTTGTTTTTTTGCGCAAAATTTACCGCACATCATTTGGCAACCGACCGACCTGTTAGAGAATTTGGCGGGTATTTCTCAGTGGGTTAAGCAAAGTTCTTTGCCTAATATTAATCCGCCACGGGTATTAGATGTTCGAGAGGAAGTGTGGCCTGAAACCGGTATCGAGGGGGTATTTACAGCAAATACCTTACATATTATGAGTTGGGGCGTTGTGTCAGAATATTTTGAAAAGTTGAATGTTAATGTGAAAGTCGGTGCAGCAGTAGTGATTTATGGTCCTTTTAATTTTAACAATCAATACAGCAGTGAGAGTAATGCTCGTTTTGATCAGTGGTTAAAATTGAGAAACCCACGAAGCGGCATTCGTCATTTTGAGGATATCGTTTCTTTAGCAACTAATGCAGGGATGGTCTTGATGAAAAAGGTTGCTATGCCGGCAAATAATCAATTACTTGTTTTTCAGAAACAGACTCAAGATTATAGATCATAATGTTTTCTTTTGCGCCAGAAGGTAGCCCGACTCATGCCGAGACTTTCTGCTGCCGGGTTAATTTTACCTTGGTACTGATGTAGTGCGTTTTGAATGGCGGTTCTTTCTTGTTCTGAGGTTAATATGCAAGGGAAATTTTCTGAGGGGGGTGTTGGGCTTTCTTGTGGTTCTTTAAACTCCGGCGGTAATTCTGAAAAATGAAGCGTATTGCCTTGGCCGACAATAAAGGCATATTCCAAAACGTTTTGCAGTTCTCTGACATTGCCGGGCCAAAAGTGATTGAGTAGCGCTTGCATTGCTTTGGGGGCAATCTTAGTAATGATACGAAATTTTTTTAAATTATTTAGTTTTATAAAATGCCAGAGTAATAAGTGGATATCTTCTCGGCGTTCTTTAAGAGAGGGTATGAAAATAGGAACCACGCGGAGTCGATACATGAGATCAGCACGAAACTGGCCTTGGGCAACGCGTTCGCGTAGAGAATGATGGGTTGCTGTAACAAGGCGTACGTCAATCGCAATGCTTTGACTACCCCCGACTGGGATTAACGTGCGCTCTTGAATGACGCGGAGTAATTTTGCTTGTAATTCTAAAGGAAGCTCAGCAATCTCGTCTAAAAATAAAGTCCCTTGGGTTGCGCGTTGAAATAAACCGGTATGATTATTTACGGCACCGGTAAAAGCACCTTTGACATGGCCAAACAGTTCGCTTTCGAGCAAGTTAGCCGATAACGTGGCACAGTTAATGGCAAGGAAGGGCTGATCGTGACGACTACTTAGGGTGTGAATTGCTTGTGCAACTAATTCTTTTCCTGAACCACTTTCGCCGCGAACCAAAACCGTGGAGTCGGTTCTGGCGGCATTCTTGATAATTTGGAAAACGGGCTCCATTGTAGATGACTGGCTCAGAATGCCGTGGAAGTTAGTGTGTGGAGTAGGGGTATCTGTATTCGGTAACAAGGATTTTTCAGGTGTGGGGGGTATTGATAGAACAATAAGATGGCCAATACATTTTTGTTGGGTTACTAATAAGGGATAAGCTGTTATTTGGTATAAAGAGCCGTTAATATTTATTGTTTTAGCTTCGGAGTTGTTGTCGGTGGCAGGGTTAAGTAATTCGAGAGGGCAAGTTCTTCCGATTAGATGGGTGCTGACCGGCTGTAATAAGTGAGTTGTTTTAACGTTACTGTATAAAACGGTTTGATGGCTATTAACGAGTAAGAAATAGCTGTTTTCAAAGGCCTGTAATAGAGAGAGGGCTGTAGAATGATCCCGGTGTTCTAGAAGCCAATGATTAATAAGGGTGTTTGGTTTCATTGCTGCGCTCAATAGTGTTTCAATAATGTTTCATTGAGACATTATAGGAACGATGATGACAGTGCAAATATTAATTAATTTATTTTATTATTAAGCACTTAGGCGTTTTTCGTTAGAATGGCATGATATTTGTTTAAAGATAATATATTGATGACGTATAGCAGTGTTATTTTAAGATCGGTGCTTACTTTTAGGAGATTAGATTAAATGTTTTTTAGACAGTTGTTTGATGAGGATACTTGGACTTTTACTTACTTTTTGGCAGACCCTGTGACCCAGGAAGCCGTTATTATTGATCCGGTTAAAGAGCAGATAGCGCACTATCTGACTTTAATTGAGGATATGGGGGTTACCTTAAAGTACGCGTTGGAGACGCACGTTCATGCTGACCATATTACTGCAGGTGGGTTATTAAGAAATCATCTAGGCACCCAAACTGCGGTCAGTGTAGCCTGTGGAGCCGCGTGTGCCGATATTCAAATAAACCCTGACGATGTGTTTACCTTTGGTGAAAATGAACATATTAAAGTGATTGCAACGCCGGGGCATACCCCAGGGAGTGTTAGTTTTTATTGGCGCGATCGGATTTTTACCGGGGATTCATTGTTTATAGGCGGCTGTGGCCGTACAGATTTTCAAGGGGGTGATGCCGGTGTGCTTTATGATGGCATTACGACACAACTATTTACCTTACCCGATGAAACCTTGGTTTATCCTGGGCATGATTATCAGGGCAATGAAGTCAGTAGCATTGGGCAGGAGCGTCGCCATAACCCGCGGTTAGCGGGAAAAAGCAGAGCACAATTTATTGATTTGATGAACAATTTAAATTTACCTAACCCTAAATACATAGATCAAGCCGTACCGGCTAATAAAGTGTGTGGATTGGATGAGTCAGAACGCCAAGATGCAATCGTAAAGGGTCAATTTGGGAAGACTTCTTCTGTACCGTCAACGGCTACTTTAGTTTCAGAAGCGCGCCAACAAATTCGTGAGATTAGTGTTGATCAGGCTTTAGTGGAAATACCGCAACTGACAAATTTAGTCGTCATCGATGTGCGGGAAGAGCATGAATTTGTATCAGGACATATTGACCATGCGATACATGTACCGCGCGGGGTTTTGGAATTTAAATTACAAAATATCAATAATTTGGCGGACAAAATGACCCCTGTACTGTTATATTGCGGAAGTGGTGCTCGCTCTGCATTAGCGGCTGTTGCTATGCAACGATTAGGTTACAGTAAGGTTATGTCTTTAAGTGGAGGCTATAAAGCGTGGAGTGCGCAAATATTACAGCAGTGATTTTTGGTATGGACTTAAAAGAATTAAAATATCTAAACTAAACCGAGGGGGGTTATAAATGGCAACAAGTAAGGTTAAAGAGACTAAGGCTAAAACGGAGGCGGCGAAGACTAAATCCGGTGCGACTAAAACTAAAGCTAAGGCTAAGGCTAAGGCTAGCGCATCAAAAGCTAAGACTAAAGCCAGTGCATCGAAAGTTAAAGCAAGCACAGTGAAGGCTGCAGCGGCAATAAAAGCAACGGCTGAAGAAGTAAAAGCTGAAGAAGTAAAAGCTCAGGTAACATCAACGCCTAAAAGTGAGCCTAAGGTAAGTCATTACCCCGTGTTGATTGTTGGCGGTGGGGCAGCCGGTGTTTCTATGGCGAATACTTTGCGTCGGAAGAGCACATTACTTGAAATAGCGTTGATTGAGCCATCAGAGCAGCATTATTATCAACCGGGGTTTACGATTATTGGGGGCGGTGCTTATAGTTTAAAGAAAGCCACTAAGCAGGAAGCGGATCTGCTTCACCCGAGTATCATTTGGGTTAAAGATTTTGCAGAAACGTTTGAGCCAGAGAAAAATTCTGTGACACTGAGATCAGGTGAGAGCATTACCTACGATTATTTAGTGGTTTGTCCTGGGTTACAACTGGATTGGGATAAAATTAGCGGTCTTGAGGAAACGTTAGGTAAGAATGGTGTGTGTAGTAATTATTCACCTAAACATGTTGAATATACTTGGGAATGTATCAAGGGATTAGAGTCAGGAACTACCTTGTTCACGCAACCACCGATGCCGATAAAATGTGCCGGTGCGCCACAAAAAATCATGTATTTGGCCGCGGATCGTTTTCGTAAAAAAGGTATCTTAGATAACTTTGATATTCAATTTTGCAATGCCGGTCCCGGAATGTTTGGAGTCCCTTTCTTTGCTAAAGCATTGACTAAGGTGATTGCAGACTATGGTATTACCACCAACTTTGGCAGCAATCTTGTTGAGATTGACGGTGAAGCTAAAAAGGCTACCTTTGAAGTGACTGACGGTGATGGTAAGAAAAGTAAAGTCACGAAAGACTTTGATATGATTCATGTGACGCCGCCACAAAGCGCGCCTGATTTCATTAAGTCTAGTCCATTGGCTAACGCCGGTGGCTGGGTCGATTTGAATGATCGAACTTTGCAACATAATAAGTTTGCCAATATATTCGGATTAGGGGATGCGGGCTCAACACCTAATGCTAAAACAGCTGCGGCGGTGAGAAAGCAGGTGCCGGTTGTTGTAAAAAACATTTTGAGATTAATTAAAAATGAGGCCGTTCAGGAAGGTTATGAGGGTTACGGTTCTTGTCCTTTAACCACCTCGTTAAATACAGTTATGTTGGCGGAATTTTCTTACGGTGGCAAAGTGACGCCTTCTTTTCCCAAATTAGATCCACGGGAAAATCGTTTTATCTGGTGGATTGGTAAGAAAATAGGTTTTCCTTGGCTGTATTGGTATTGGATGCTTCCAGGACATACCTTAGATATACCCAGCAAAGAATCTTATGCTAAAGAGTTTCTGGATCAGGACTAATCATGCTTAATCAGAAAGGGAATTCGCGTGTATGACGCGATTCTCAATTTTCTCCCGAATACCTTGTCCAAGGATGGCAAGGTATTTTCCAATTTTTCACTGGCTCAGGTTTTATTCTCGTCGTGACCTGAACGGCGACTTATTCGCCGGTGTTATTACTGCTATTTTATTGATTCCACAAGGTATTGCTTATGCCATGGTGGCGGGGTTACCTGTCCAAATGGGTTTGTATGCCAGTATTTTACCGCCGTTTTTTTATGCATTAACAGGAACCAGTCGCGTGCTGTCCGTGGGACCGGTTTCTATTGCTGCGATTATGGTGTTAGCCGCGTTATCAACGCCTGAGGTGAGTACCTTAGGAAATCCTATGGAAAGTGCAGTGATTTTGGCTGCCGAAGGCGGCATTATTTTACTTTTGATGGCGCTTTTTCGGTTAGGTGGGATTGTTAAACTGATTAGTCATCCGGTCTTAACGGGTTTTACCAGTGGTGCGGCTATTTTAATTATCTTGAGTCAACTCTCTCATGTCATCGGTGTTCAGTTTAAATCGTGTGAACCGGAGTTACGTTGTTTGGCTACCACGCTTACAAATTTTAATGCAACGGCCCTTCTTTTGGCCGCTACAACGTTGCTTATTATGTTGTGCTTTGGAAAGCCTTTGGCTTATGTGCTGGAAAGGCTGTCTTTTTCTGAAGCCATTGCGGTCGGTCTGAGTAAATGTGCGCCGATTTTAGCGGTTTTGGGTACATCTATAGCGGTTTACTGGTTTGATTTAAATGGACTGTTTAATGTGGCTGTGGTTGGCGATGTGCCTGCTGGCTTACCGCAATTGAGTCTGGATTTTATCGGTTCGCCTAAGTGGCAAATGTTACTGCCTTTTTCGGCCATGATTGCTTTAATTGCCTATATAGAAAGTGTGGCCATTTCGAAAGTGGTTGCCAATATTACGCGGCAAAAGATTGACCCTAATCAGGAACTTATTGCTTTAGGAGGGGCTAATCTGATGACGGCTTTATCGGGTGGTATGTCGGTGGCCGGTGGTTTTAGTCGGACGATGGTCAACTTCTCAGCAGGTGCAAGGACGCAGTTAGCAATGCTGGTTGCGGTGTCGATTGTGACAATTGCAATGTTGTTTTTTACAGCGGGGTTTTATTTTATCCCCAAAGCAACATTGGCAGCTATTATCATTATGGCTGTTTTACCGTTGGTTCGCCTGAATTCAATTATAAAAACATGGCGTTATGATAACTGTGAGGGGGTCTCTGAGGTTGTTACGTTGTTGGGCGTTTTGCTATTAGGGATTGAAGAAGGCTTAGCGATTGGAGTAATCATGACCTTTGTTAGTCATATCCGTAAAGTTAGTCATCCACATATTGCGGTCGTAGGGCGGGTCCCGGGAACTGAGCATTTTCGTAATGAACGTCGTCATACCGTTCAAACGTGGGATACCTTATTGTTACTTCGTATTGATGAAAGCATGACTTATCATAATATTATTTTTATTGAAGAGTTTGTCAATGGGGAGCTTGCCCAACACCCAGACGCACGCTCCGTGGTTCTGATTTTTGCTTCTGTGAGTAATATTGATTCAACAGCACTGGAAGTGCTGGTGAATTTGAATAAGGAATTATCTTTAGCCAATATTAAGCTCTGTTTGTCAGAGGTGAAGGGCCCGGTGATGGATCGCCTTGAGCAGACTGAGTTCTTAGCACAATTAACACTAGAACGAGTATTTCTGACCACAGAGCAAGCGGTTAAAACACTGCTTGATTGAACGCTATACTGTGGCCTTAGAGCGATTTATGGGTTAGGCGGTTACGAATTATCTTGAATAAGGTGATAGCCGGCCTTGTAATAAAGGAGTGGCTCGCCATCATTTAGATGTATGTCTTGAATTTCACCAATAATTATCCAGTGAGTACCCACAGCGATTTGTTCAATGACGGTGCATTCCAGTGAGGCTAGGCTACGGGTTAGCAAGGGTGCGCCATTGTGACCGAGGGTGTACGGGGTATTTACGAAGCGTTCTTCATATTTATTCGGGTTGGCAAACAGGTTAGACGTGGTTTGTTGTTCAGATGATAAAATATTAATGGCAAATACACCGCTTTCTTTAAGGCCGTCACTGGTGCTAACCGATTGATTGATGCAGACTAAAACCTGAGGGGGTTCCATCGATACGCTGGAAAAGGAAGAAACTGTCATGCCTTGCAGACCAAAAGAATCACTTTGAGTGGTCACAATAGTAATACCACTGGCCCAGTTTTGCAGAGCTTGTTTAAATTCTTCACCGTTTATTGCCACAATCAGTCCTCATGTTTGAATAGAGTTAAATCTAACCGTACATTATAGCAATATTTTTTGCTTTTCAGGTTAGAACCCATTACTTCGTTTTATTTGACGATTGTTAATTGCTTTGTTGTAAGGGAATATGTCGAAAACAATCATGGGTATGGTCGTTGACCATTCCTGTTGCTTGCATAAAGGCATAACAAATGGTTGGGCCTACAAAGGTAAAACCACGCCGTTTAAGGTCTTTACTGATCGTCTGCGATAATGGGGTTTGAGCAGGCAATTCGGTCTCTGTTTTCCAGTTGTTTTGAATGGTGCGGTGATTAACAAATTGCCAGATGTAATGGTCAAAAGAACCCAATTCTTGTTGGACTTTGATAAAGGCTTGAGCGTTATTGATCGCTGACTTTATTTTTAGTCGATTACGGATAATAGCCGAATTGTTGAGCAGTTGTTTCACTTTAACGTCGTCATAATAGGCGACTTTTTCAACAGAGAATTGGTCAAAGGCATGGCGAAAGGCATCACGCTTGTTAAGAACTGTTGACCAACTCAGTCCGGCTTGCGCACCTTCTAAGGTGAGGAATTCAAATAATTTTGGGTCATGATGAACCGGTACGCCCCATTCATAATCATGGTAATGTTGTTCTGAATGGCTGTTATTAGCCCATGCACATCTTACCAGCATCCACTATTTTCCATGCTGACCCAGGGTTCTCGAGGTTCTAGCGGTTGTTTTTTTTGTAACAGTTCTATTGAAATTTCATCAGGGGAACGAATAAAGGCCATATAACCATCGCGAGGAGGGCGGTTAATGGTAATGCCTTGTTCCATAAGTTTTTGACAGGTGGCATAAATATCATCGACCTCAAAGGCTAAGTGACCAAAGTTACGGCCACCGGTATAGTGCTCGGGATCCCAGTTATAAGTTAATTCAATTAAGGGGGCTTGCATTGAGTTTGCTTGTTGTTCGTCGTAGGGTGCATAAAGATAGATTAAAGTAAATTGACCGGCCTCACTTTCTATGCGATGGCTTTCCAGAAGACCGAGTTTGGTGCAATAAAAATCTATCGATTTGTCTAAGTCATGGACTCTAATCATTGTATGTAGAAAACGCATAAGAATTCAGTGCCTCTTATAAGAGTGGATAGGTTGCTTTTTATTTTAGCGTTATGAGGGGCTATCCTCTAGTGTATTTCCGCAAAATTTGCAAAATTCGGCATCAGAATCATGACCGGTTTCACCACAGGAAGGACAAGAGTCGTTGCGTACTGTGCTCGCATGGTACGATTTAACTAACTCTAGGCTGTAAATGCCCGTTGGGACAGCGATAATACCATAACCTAAAATCATAATAGCCGAAGCAACTATTTGGCCGAGGGGCGATTGGGGGGCAATGTCGCCATAACCCACGGTTGTGAGTGTCACAATAGACCAATAGACAGAACGTGGAATACTGGTGAATCCTGATGCGCTGCCTTCAATAGCATACATGAGAGCGCCACAGACGATCGCAACGGCTAAGACGGTGTAAAGGAAAACTAAGATTTTACGTTTACTATTATTTAAGGCATCCATCAGCACGCTGGCTTCGCCCATGTATTCGGTTAGTTTGAGGATTCTAAAGATGCGTAACAGGCGGAGAATTCTAATGACCAGTAAGTACTGTGCACCGGGTAGTAATAAAGAAATATAAGTGGGCAAGATGGATAATAAATCGACCAGCCCGAAAAAGCTCGTGCAATAGCGGAGAGGTTTTTTGACACAAATTATTCTTAAAAAATATTCAATGGTGAACAATAAAGTAAAAAACCACTCCGCGTAGAAAAGTTCAGTGTGATAACTCTTTTGAATAGTTGCGACGCTGTCTAACATAACCGCAATGACGCTGAATAGGATGCTGACGATAAGGATAATATCAAAAGTTTTACCGGCGGTAGTTTCGGCGCCAAAAATAACAGTATTTAACGATTCACGCCAAGGTGATAGGGTTTTGTCGGTGCTGTTTTTTGGAGGTGATGATTTTTTCATTGCCGGTTTGAATAGTCAGAGTCTTAGGTGCTATGTGTGTATGAGGGGTGTGAAATCAGGTAACTTACTTTAACCGGGTGGGAGGTGGAGTGGGTTAATTGTGTTGACAGGCAAAGATTCCGGGTGCATTTCGTAGGTAGCCTTGATAATCCATGCCATAGCCAAATAAGTAGCGATTAGGCGATGTGAGTGCAATAAAATCAGCGGTTATAGGTTTGGGCTTATTCAGTTGCTTATCGATTAAAACGGCACTGAAAATTTCCTTAGCTCCCTGTTTTCGACAAAAATGAGTGATTTCATCCAGTGTGATGCCTTCATCTAAAATATCATCCACTAACAGTACGGTGCGGTCAGTTAAAGAAGCTTGTGGCTTTGCAAGCCAATGAAGACTATCGCCGTGGGTGTTTTGACCATAACGGCTGACATGAACACTATCAAGCGTTAAGGGGAAGTTAAGTTTGGGGAGTAAATGCCCGGCAGTAATAATGCCGCCATTGATGACGCACATAACGAGGGGATTTTTATCGTTAAGTTGGCTATTAATTTGATGAGCGATGTTGCTTAGGGCCGTTTCTATTTGGTGTTTATCATAAAGTAAATCGGCGTTTTTTTGGATATCTTTGATGGCATCTGGCGGCAGCATAATTAGTTATTTAACAGTGATAAGATTTGGTTGCGGGCAAAGAGCCAATGTTCAGATTGACTCAAGGGTGTGGTGAGTGTTGTTTTAGTTGCGCGCATTTTTTCAAGCCGGTGTTGCCGCAAGGTGTTATTTTTAAGGGGTAAAGAGTCGAGAACAGTACTGGCAGCATCGGGGTTGTTACAAACAAGAACCATGTCACAGCCTGCGTCGAGGGCTTTTAGTGCGCGTTTTGGGTAACTTTCTGAAAAAGCAGCACCGGCCATAGATAAATCGTCACTAAAAATGGCACCGTTAAAGTTCAGTTGATCACGAAGAATAGTGTTAAGCCAAAAAGATGAAAACCCAGCGGGTTGGTCATCGATTTCAGAATAGACAATATGTGCGGGCATAATAGCTTCAATTTGATCTGCAATGAGTACTTTAAAGGGTAGTAGATCATGAGACTGGAGGGTGGGTAAATATCGCTTATCGACGGGTAATTCCAGATGGGAGTCCGCGGCAATGGCGCCGTGACCCGGGAAATGTTTTCCAACAGCGGCCATGCCCGCACGTCTCATTCCATTCCGGAATGCAGTGGCGAGTTGGGTTGCTTGACTGGGGTCTTGGGAGAAGGAGCGATTTCCTATAATCTCGCTAACACCGCTGTCAACATCTAGAACGGGCGCAAAACTGAAATCGACTTGGCACTGTAAGAGTTCAGCGGCCATTAACCAGCCGGCTGTGGTTGCTAATGATTCGGCTTCTTTCCCGAAGGATTGGTAAGTATTGGCAGGCGGTAGTCGGGTAAAGCCTTCTTGAAATCGTTGAACGCGGCCCCCTTCTTGGTCGACACCAATGAGGATGTTGTCTTTTCGGATGCTACGAATGTCATGGCATAATTGGGTAACTTGTTTTACATCTTGAAAATTACGTTGAAATAAAATAATGCCGCCAGTATTGGGGTGGCGTATTTTTTCCTTTTCGTGGTCTAAAATGGATTGACCGACAAGGTCAATCATGACCGGTCCCATGGGTTGCTGGTAGGTCATGGCTTATAGGCTGTGATTAATGATTGCGTGAAATTAAGAATAGAGGTGAGCGCTGATTCACTATACGGTTCAGGTTTAAATTGTCCCCAAACAGGATTGGGCCATGCACGATCCGTTTCGAAACGCACTACATGGTGGATGTGCAGTTGAGGTACTTTATTGCCAATAGCGGCGATATTTAATTTATCTGCTTTAAAGTGTTGTTGAAGGTGTTCTGCTAAATAGCAAGATTCGTGGATGAATTGCAGTCGATCGTTAGAATTAAGTTGATGGATTTCCTGAAGATTGTCACCTTCCGGAATCAGAATAAACCAGGGATAATGACGTTCGTTCATTAGACGAACATGACAAAGTTTAAAACGGCCAAGCGCGATGGTGTCTTGGGCTAATTGGGAATGTAAGGTAAAGGCCATGGCTAGCGTGTCATTAATTCTTTATATATTAAAATAGCACTTGATTGAGGTATGCGATCCAGTGTACTTTTCCCTTTAGTAAAATACAAATTTCAGAGTAATTAGGTTTTATAATGACGACAGAAGTACTGCAACAAGTTCCAGAAGCTCATCTTCCGAAAAAGCCGTTAGCGATTTCATTTCGCTGGTTATTGGGTGTTTATGCCATTATTCCTATTTGTTTACTTTTGCAGTTAGCTGATAGTCAGTTCTGGGGCGAGTCCTTGAAAGAGGCGTTGCCGACCAGCCCTAATCATTTTGTCTTTTTTAATATCTTATTTGGTATTCCGCATATTGTTGCCAGTGCAATTGTCATGACTAGCAATGTTGAATACCTTAAAACTTTTAAGGTTAAGGTGATTGTGATGACCTTGGCTTTAGCCGTTTTCTTTGGCTTTGGCAGTCAACTGTTGCCGTATTATTCTATGTATATTTTAGTGGCTTCTTGGACCGTATTGCATGTTTTAAAACAGCAGCATGGTTTGGCTCGGGGTGTTTGTCGATTGTCAGATCGGCAGTTTAATATTCAGTTGTATTTGAGCGTTGCGACCGGTATTTTAGTTTATATTGGTATCTTTATGAAAAACAATCTGTCACCTAGCGAAGTGCTTGTGATTAAAAGTATTGTTTCTATTTTGAGTATTGCGTTGTTAGTGTCGACGTTTTCTTGTCAGAAGTCAGTTCCCACATTATTTGGCAAAATGTTTTTATGGGCAAATGCTTTTCTAGTTTTTTCAAGTTTTTATTTATTTGCTCAGGAGTATTATTTTTTGGCTATTTTAGTGCCAAGATTAGTGCACGATATTACCGCATATATTTTCTATGTGACGCATGATTACAATCGCCACAGTGTCGAGCCTCGAAATTTTATTTATCGGGGTGCTAAGAAAATAGGGTTATCGATTTTTCTGGTGTTGCCGCTATTATCGTTTGCGATAGCCTTTGGGTTACAACAATACGGCGATTACCTTTGTCAGGTGTTAATAGAGTTCTTTTTTGGCGTTGAAATTAGGCGGGTAATTACCTTAGTGTTTATTGGTTATTTAAGCTTAATGCACTACTACACAGAGTCTTTTACCTGGAAAGGGGACTCGCCTTATCGACAGTTTATTACCTTTACTAAATAACCTAAGCAGGGGGTATCAGAACATTATGGGATTCTTTTTTACCTGTGTTTCAAACTGATTTAAACGTTCAACAGTGCCAATATCCAGCCAGAAGTCATGGCTGAGTTCACCGGAAATGCCTTTTGCTTGGATACCCGCTTGCAGGAGCGGTTTGAGTGCGGATTTACTGACGGGTTGATTGTTAAAAAGTTTGGGGTGATAGAGGCCAATGCCACTGAAAGTGTAGCGTGGAGAGGCGTTCTCTGTAATAAGGGTGTTTTTGATAGCAAAATCACCGTGAGGGTGATGCGCTGGATTAGGGACAAGGATGAGGTGCGCTAAATCAATCGGTTGTTCTTTTAACGTTGAAAAATTAAAGTCAGTAGCGATATCGCCGTTGACCACAATAAACGGTTTTTCACCGAGTAAGGGTAAGGCATGGATAATACCGCCTGCAGTTTCCAGCGGATTGCTTCCCTCATCAGAGTAGCTTATTTTGGCATTAAAGCGCTGGCCGCAGCCTAAGGTCTCTTTGATTTGTGCGCCGAGATAAGCAATATTGATGACTAAGTCATGAAAACCTTCGCTGACCAGGCGTTCAATAGTGTATTCGATTAACGGCTTGCCTGCGACAGGGAGTAAGGGTTTGGGCTGTTTATCGGTCAGTGGGCGGAGTCGTTCGCCGCGGCCGGCAGCTAGAATCATGGCTTTCATGATGGCAGGTTTTTCGCTGGCAAAACCTCGTTTCTGAGTAGTTGGCTGAACGGTGATAGTTCTGGGTAATCATTGCTGATGTTAATGACATAATTAAGGGTACGTGGGATATCGTTGAGGTAATTTGCTTTGTGGTCGCGTATTTTTAAACGTGAAAAAATACCGACCGCTTTCAGGTGGCGCTGAAGTCCCATTAAGTCAAACCAACGGATAAATTGTGGTAACTCACATTGCCAGCGTGGGTGATTTTGTAATTGACGGTGGTACGCGGTAACCCAGTGTAAAACGTGTTGTTTGGGCCAGGTGATATAACAATCTCGTAAAAGAGACACTAAATCGTAAGTGATAGGGCCGTGTACAGCATCTTGAAAATCAATAATGCCAGGCGAGTGTTCTTCGAGAAGCATCAGGTTGCGGCTGTGAAAGTCTCGATGAACAAAAACCTGTGGTTGTTCGAGTGCTGATTTAATTAGCAGTGTCCACGTACGATCTAATTCTCGATGTGCTGCTGGCGAGAGGGTGATGTCGAGAAGTTGAGTTAAAAACCAGTCTCTAAATAAGTCGAGTTCTTGATGCAATAAGGCGTGATTATAGGCCGGCAGAGTATTCTGGGCGGGATTAATATTTATTTGCATCTTGAGTAAAGCGTGCATAGCCGCCTTATAAAGCGTATCAACGGTTTTAGGTGTTAAGTGGTCCAGATAACAGGTGGGTCCGAAATCATCCAGTAGTAAAAATCCTTCACGGGTATTTTGCGCATAAATTTGAGGGGCTTTAAGGCCGTTTTGGGTTAGTAATTTGCTGATTTTTATAAAAGGCATCAGGGCCTCTTTCTCCGGAGGGGCATCCATTACGATATGACTTCCCTGTGGGTGAACTATTCTGAAATAGCGTCGGAAGCTGGCATCAGTGGAGGCGGGTTCAATGGCGGTATAGTTAAATTCTAGGGTATGACCTAACCAATGCTTAATGGCAGAAAGTCTTGAATCAGTGTTTGGCATAAAAGGCTTGAATTAATTAATTAAAGCGGCGGATGAATTACTGTAAGATACTATAGTATTTGATTTAGTACAGCTCAGCTAATAAAAAAAACTATCGGTATTTATGTTTCCTCGATTATGCGTTGTTTTATGTCTTTTGTTTTATAACGTACTAGCGTTATCACAGGAGGCTACAGCAGGCTGGAGTTGCCAGCAAAAAAAAGGCAGTCAAGAATGGTTGTGTGTCACCGGTCCGGAACTTAAGGGCAGACCTTTAACTGAATCAAAAAGAATCTCACCGACTATCACCGAATTAGTGTTGCCAGAGGCGGCATACATTCCGACGGTTTTAAAAGAATCCACGCCGATAAAGTTACCTCCTGGAACGATTGCCAAGCGTCCGGGATGGACTTGTCTGCCAGAGAATGAGGATAAAACCTGGGGCTGTAGTTTAATGGGGCGTGACCCTCAAGGGGAGGGACGAGTGGTGGCTGATGATGACTTTAAGTCATCGGTATTGGAGCCTGCGTTTGCTGTTGCACAGGAAGATATTTTTAAAATGATGCAAGGCGATTTGAAATATGACCCGTGGGAAAATTGTGAACGTTTGCCGGTCAATCGCCAAGATTTTGCAGTCGATGAGCCGTTCCGTTTAAGTTCACCTCTGGTTATTGAAGGAGATTCAGCGGAGTCCTTTGATAATGAAGTGACGACCTTTGTCGGTAATGTTGAGATGGTTCGGGCCGACCAACGCACCCTCTCTGATAAAGCCTCCTTAGATAAAGTCTCTAATAGCATTGATGCGCAAGGCAATGTCTATTATCGCGCGGATGATATATCTTTTTACAGTGATACTTCGTTTATGAAGTTAGCAACCGATGAATCACGGCTGAGAAAGGCCTTGTTTATAGCCCCGGGTTCAAGAACGCGGGGCACGGCAGATGTGGTTTACCGTGAAAGTGAATTCTTAACACGCTATAAAAATGTCGCTTATACCACTTGTAAACCGGGTAATCAGGATTGGGTCGTGCATGCGCAGCGAGTAAAATTGAACAAGCAAACCGGTAAAGGCGCAGCTAAAGATGCCTGGCTTGAATTTAAGGGTGTGCCGGTTTTTTATACCCCTTATTTTGCTTTTCCAATTGATGACCGGCGGGTTTCGGGTTTTTTAAATGCCGCTTGGGATAATACCGAGAAAAATGGTTTAGATTTTACCGTGCCGTATTACTGGAATATTGCACCTAATTACGATGCGGTATTAAGGCCGCGTTATATGTCTGAGCGTGGTTTAATGCTCGCCGGTGATTTTCGTTATTTGACGGAGTCTAGCAACGGTGAATTTTCAGGTGAATTTTTAATCAGTGATAATAAGGCGACCGCATTGGATGAGGTTTCAACCAATCGACATAAGGATAAACAACGAGGCAATTTTAAGTGGCGAAATAACAGTCGTTGGGCGCCTGATTTAATGACCGGCGATAGTCTAGCCTTTGATGTTGATCTCAATTATTTGTCAGATGATGACTACTATAATGAGTTGGCTAATTCCTTTACGGTGACTCAAAGCACTCAAATGCGAAGTTTTAGCCGGCTGCAGTATCAAACTGATGAGTTTTTGTTGTCGGGGTTAGTGGAGCATTTTAGAACATTAGATCGTAGTGATACAAAACCATATACTCGATTACCTAAGGTCGATTTTAATGTGAATAAGACATTGGATTTTGAGTCCTTGTCTCTTGACGTAGCGGCTGAAAATGAATTTGTCTATTTTGATAAAAACAGCGGTGATACCGGGTCTCGTATTAATTTAAAGCCCAGTTTAAGTCTGCCTTTGCAGATAGCAGGCCTTAATATGACGCCAAAGGTATCGGTGCAGCATACCCAGTATTGGTTGGAGGACGCTACGAGTCATACAAAAACAGAATACAGCCGCACACTGCCCATTGTCAGTATGGACACGCGCTTTGTGCTTGAGAAGGAATATGAGGACGTGTTAGGGCTAAACCTGATGCATGCAATAGAGCCACGGGCATACTATTTATATATTCCAGAAGAAACGCAAAGTAATCCAATATTTGATACGAGTCTTTCAGATTTTAATAGTGGGCAGTTATTTAGAGAGAATCGTTTTAATGGTGTTGACCGGTTAGGGGATGCAAATCAAGTTACCCTCGGATTAACAACGCGGCTTGCGAATACGGATACCGGACTTGAGTTGGCTAAATTGACGGTGGGGCAGATTTATTATTTTAAGGATAGATCTGTTGTGCTTTCAAAATGCTCTGATGATATTTCTATTAATAAAGTTGATTGTGAATCTGCAGGTGGGAGTTGGACATCTATTGGTTCCGAGACTAGTATTTATTCACCCGATGGTGTTAAGACTAGTAGTTATTCACCTGTTATTGCAGAGTTGAGCGGTGCCATGAACGCGCAGTTAACCTATAAAGCCAATCTCTTTTGGGATGTGGACAGCCAAGATATTAACCGTGGTAGCGCTTCGTTAGCGTATCGCGGGGAAGACCGGGAGATTGTGAATGTCGGTTATAATTACCGAAAAGATAGTATTATTCAAAGTGATATGTCGTTTCTGTGGCCGGTCTATGATGACTGGAGCGTCTTTGGCGGCTGGGTTTATTCGCTGAAAGATAATTTATCCACGGAAATGTTTGCAGGACTCGAGAAAGAAAACTGTTGTTGGCGGTTTAGGGTGTTAGGAAAGCGTTATGCGAATGCGAATGTTGAAATTGATGCGAGCACCGATAATGAACGATACGATACGGGGTTATTTGTGCAATTAGAACTGAAAGGCTTAACGGGGTTAGGGGATAAACTCGATGCTTTCTTGGAACAAGAATTACCGGGCTATCAATCGCCTGCGCAATAATAAATGAGAGATGGATATTTAATGGATAATGCAGTGCGATTTTTGATTGCGGTTACTTTTTTGTTGGCAGTTTCCAGTGTTCGTGCCGAAGCTGAATACCTTGATGGCATTATGGCCGTGGTTGAAGATGCTATTATTCTTGAAAGTGATTTGGCCCGTGAAACGCATGCGGTGATGCAGAATATGCAAGCAGACAGCGCCAATATGCCACCTGAGTTTATTGTGCGTAAGCAAATCTTAGATCGCATGGTGATCGAGAAATTACAATTATTGATAGCTGAACGAATGGGGATCCGTATAACCGATACGGTTTTACAGCAGGCTGTTAGTGATATTGCGGCACGAAACCAGTTAAGCCTTGATGATTTTCGTACCCAATTAGAACGTCAACGCATCAGTTATCAGAGTTTTGTAGAAAATGTTAAAAAAGAAATTACGATTAGCCAATTACGTGGCCGTGAGGTCGCAAGCCATGTCAAAGTGAGTGAACGTGAAATTGATCATTTTATGGAAACACAAAGCCAAGAGGGCAGTGAGAATGTTCAATATCATTTACGTCATATTCTCGTCGCTCTGCCTGAACAAGCGAATGCGGCAGATATAAAAAATGCCAAAGATAAAGCTAATCGGTTACTTGAAAAGTTACAGCACGAGGGTGATTTCAAGCAAATTGCGATGACAGAATCTGATGGCGGACAAGCCTTATCGGGCGGTGATTTGGGTTGGCGTTCTTTAGCACAGGTTCCCAGTATTTTTGTTGAACAAACGAGAACTTTGTCGGCAGGGCAGGTCGGCTCATTAATTCGCAGTCCCAGTGGTTTTCATATTATTAAGATGGCGGAATTAAAGGGCCGGTCAAAACATATGATTACCCAGACACAGGCGCGTCATATTTTAATTAAATTGAATGAACTCATTAACGATCAAGAAGCGCAAAAGCGGTTGTTAGCCTTAAAAGACCGTGTTGAAAATGGAGATGATTTTGCTGTTTTGGCGCGCTCTCACTCTGATGATAAGGCCTCGGCATTGAAAGGCGGGAGTCTAGGATGGGTGAGCCCGGGTTATTTGGTTCCGCCCTTTGAAGAGGCAATGAATAAATTGGCAGTTAATGCGCTTAGCGCACCGGTGCAAACGCAATTTGGCTGGCATTTGATCCAGGTTTTAGAGCGGCAGGACCGTGATAATAGCGTGGAGTATAAGAGAAGTCGTGCCCGTGAACAAATTCGCCAGCGTAAAATAGAAGAAGAAACAGAACTTTGGTTGCGCCGATTACGTGATGAAGCTTTTGTAGATATTAGATTGGAGAAGCTTTGAGCATTTATTGGGATTATTGCATTTTAGACAATTTCTATGGACAGTAAAATACCACCACAATTAAGGGTTAAATTAAAAGCCCATTTAAAAAAGCCTTTGCAGCGCATTATTAAACGGAAAAGTATGGATGATTGGGTGGTGTTAGTTGAGGATATTTCCAAGGAATTGGATATTAGTATTGTGCACTGTGCAGCAGCGTTTGCACAACTTAATGAGAGTAATTTTCAACGACGTAGTGTTATAAAAGAGGTGACTACACAACTTCCGGCGATGGGGGTTGTGACCGCTCAAACGGATAAAATGATCCCTTATCGTCTTGAAGTAGGTTTCAATCAACAGGTTTCGATCGATGCGCTAAAGCAATTTTTAGTCGATGAGGCCGGCGTTGAAAGGGATAAAATTGAGATTGTTGAGTTTTTAGCTAACCATGCCCGTGTTAATTTGCCGGAGGGTATGCCGAATGATATTTTTCAGCACTTGAAGTCTGCTTGTCTTAATCGTAGAGCATTGAAAATAACCTGTTTAGGGGTTAGTCAAGGAACCGGAAAATCATTTAGGAGCCGACCTAACAGGCGCTCTAAGAAACACTGGAATAAGGGTAAAGGCAACCCTGTTAAGGAAGAACGATAGAGCCCCCTGAGTGCTTATCTACGAGCGAATTATAGATCATAAAATATAGGATATAAATGCAAATACAATATATTAATACCCCTGAGAAATTAGCGGTTCTTTGTCAAAATTTGGCCGGTGCCCCTTGGCTGGCTCTTGATACGGAGTTCTTGCGGGAGAAAACCTATTATTCCAAGTTTTGTTTGTTACAGATAGCAACGCCTTCATTGGTCGCTTGTGTTGATCCCTTGGCTTTAGAGGATATTGATAGTCTTCTAGATATTATTTATGACACTACAGTTGTGAAGGTTTTTCATTCAGCGCGGCAGGATTTAGAAATTTTTTATCATTTGCGAGGTTCATTACCTACGCCGGTATTTGATACGCAAGTTGCTGCACCCTTGTTAGGGTTTCAGGATAATCCGGGGTATGCGATGTTAGTGTCAAGTTGGTTAAATGTTAATTTAACGAAAGAACATACCCGTACAGATTGGAGTAGTCGGCCACTTTCCGAAGGTCAGATTGCCTATGCTGCGGATGATGTGATTTATTTGGCTGAAATTTATCAACGAATGCTTAAAAAGTTAACCGATTTAGGTCGTTTGACTTGGTTGAAAGATGATTTTGATCATTTGAGTGACGTGACTGTGTATCAGGCAAATCCTGAGCTAGCGTGGTTGAAAATAAGAGGTTTAAAGAAGTTAACTAAAAAACAATTATCGGTCGCTCAAAGTTTAGCGCAGTGGCGTGAACGTAGTGCTCAGCAAGAAAACAGACCGCGAAATTGGTTATTAAGGGATGATTTGATTATTGATCTTGCCAGATTGCAGCCCAATAAGATTGGTGAGTTGATTAAGGTACGTAACCTTCATGAACGTACAGTCAAGCGTCACGGGCATGAGTTATGCGCATTGATACAGCAGGCTGTTCAGGAAGAGCCTGTTCCGAGGGTGGCGACGGTAACTAATGCAGATAAAAATCATCATCATGATGCCATTGTGGATGTTCTGAATGCGGTCGTTCGCATCAGAGCGAAAGAAAATTCTATAAGCCCCAGCGTATTAGCCAGTCGTAAACAATTAGATGAATTGCTACAAAATGCTTCTGAAAGTTGTTTATTGCAGGGGTGGCGCGCTAGTATGGTGGGTAATGAGTTATTGGCTATTATTTCAGGGGAGTTTTGGGTCGGTATTGTTGCAGATATTATTCACATTGCTTCACCTGAAGAAATTAGTAACAACCTTGGTTAGTAATGGTTAAAGCGGAAGAGCCCTCAATAGAAAATGCATTTAATGTCGCGCAAGTTCGGTTAATTAATAACAGTTATACGCGGGTTTTAGGCGAGGCGTTGTTATTCGGTTATCAAAATGAAAGAGCGTTGGCAGAGGCGCTCTTTGAGGCCCCCTTTGTTGTTATTTCCCATGATGTTGCCAGCGATCCTGTGTTTAATTACGGTAATCAAATGGCGCTTTCATTATTTGAAGTGACTTGGGCTGAACTGGTGAGTTTACCTTCACGTTTTTCGGCTGAGTCGGTGGTTCAAGAAGAGCGGTCAGACTTATTAGCGCGGGTAAAAAAAGACGGGTTTATTGCTGATTACCACGGTATTAGAGTGTCTAAAACAGGTCGTCGTTTTCGTATAGACAGGGCTGTTGTCTGGAATATTTTTGATGACCTAGGCGCTTATCAAGGGCAAGCGGCTTGTTTTAAAGAATGGCGATTTCTTGATTAAAATGATTCGTTAGGTAGTAAAAATGGTAGGTCCAAAAAAAACCCGGTAAGAAACCGGGCTTTTCTAGGGATGAGTCGGCTGTCAAACGTGACTATCGTTCACCGCTGAATGCGGCTAATAATTGTAATAAGCTCATGAACAAGTTAAAAATAGATACATATAAGGTAACCGTTGCGAGAATATAATTAGTTTCACCGCCATGAATGATGGCGCTTGTTTGAAATAAAATCATACCTGACATGAGTAAAATGAACATGCCGGATACCGCAAGAGAGAGTGCAGGTATAGAGAAGACCATGGCTCCGATGCCCGCTAGAAAGGCAACCAGTACGCCTACCATTAAAAATCCAGACATAAAGCTGAAGTCTTTTCGGGTGGTTAGGGCATAACCTGATAAGCCAATAAAGATAACACCTGTTCCGCCCAAAGCGGTCATAATCAATTCGTGGCCATTACTGAATGCATTTAAATACATGTTCAGGATTGGACCGAGTGTTAACCCCATAAATCCCGTTAGGGCGAAAACAAAAATGATTCCAAGGCCGCTGTTACAAAATTTATTGGTTAAAAAAAGTAAACCAAAATAACCGACCAAGGTGATGATCATTCCAGGGTGTGGTAAATTAAGTGCCATCGCAGCACCTGCTGTGCCGGCACTAAAAAGCAATGTCAGGGACAATAACATATAGGTATTACGCAATATTTTATTGGTAGACAGAATGCTTTCTTCTGAACGGGTTAGGGTTGAATTTAATCTCATTGCTGTAATTCCTCTTAAATAATAGTATGGGGGTACAAAAAAATTTGACCGTATTATCCTACAAGAGTTTCTTTGGATATGTAAGGAGCCTGTGTAAAAAATAACCGGATCAAGGATCTATAATGGATTATAGTCGTTTTTTAAGGGTTTATTAAATGATCAGTTAATAACATTTTTAGTTTTCAACCGATCAAAAGCGGTTTTTACGGTTTCTGTTGTTGCTGATATTTCAAGCTGGCTGTGTTGAACAGGTGCTTGGCTAGCACAGAGACAGATCAGTCCTGATTGGTTAATTAACTGTGCATAATATGCGTTTTGGGCGTTGTCACCTTCAAGTACTGTTGCGGCATGACCGGTATCAAAAAGTCTTCTTTCTAATTGATAGGCCAGATTGGCATGATTATTACCGGTTATGTTGATGGTCATCGCTTGTTGAGAAAAGCGGGCTGATTTTTCTGCCATACTCACTGGTTGGAGTTGATCATTATTGTCAATACTCTCCGTAATCATACCCGCACCCACAGTCACATTGCTAAGTCGATCAATAATGACAAAAGCACCAGTGCTTTGATTCGTTTTATAGGTGTCAAAAACGATCGGTGCATTGATGGCTAAACTACAAGTGCCAATTTCATTTAAATTTAATTGCTCGGCTTCTATTTGTGCCAGTGTGTTGACATCGGTACGGTGGTGTATTGATGAAATGGAGCCAGAAACACTGCGCGATGCACATTTGAAGATGTATTGTTTTCCCGGGATCATGGCGGTTTCGGTCATCCAGACAATTTCAGCTTTGAAATGGTCGCTGATAGAGGGGCTTTGATCAGATAATACAATCATGTCGCCACGGCTGATGTCGATTTCATCCGTTAAGGTCATGGTGATAGCCATCGGTGGGAATGCTTTTTCTAGTTCGCCGTCATAGGTGGCTATCGATTTAATTGTGCTGGTCTTTCCAGAAGGGAGTGCGGTTATTTTATCACCGGTGTTAAAAATACCAGACGCGACTGTTCCGCAAAAACCGCGGAAATCAAGGTTGGGTCTGTTGACGTACTGAACGGGAAAGCGGGTATCTGTGAAATTACGGTCATTAGCAATTTCGACACTTTCTAGAGTGGCCATTAAGGGCAGGCCTGAGAACCAGGGCATTTCGGTGCTCTGATGAACGACATTATCGCCCTTTAAGGCGGAAATAGGCATAAAGATAATGTTAGTTAACTGGAGTTGCTCAGCGAATGATAAATATTCTGATTTAATGGTATTAAAAACAGTTTCATCGTAATGCATTAAGTCCATTTTGTTAATGGCAACGATAATGTGTTTTATACCCAATAATGAGGCGATGTAACTATGGCGTTTGGTTTGGGTTTTAACGCCGTAGCGCGCATCAATTAAGATGATGGCTAAATCACAGGTTGAAGCACCCGTTGCCATATTGCGGGTGTATTGTTCGTGTCCGGGTGTATCGGCAATAATGAACTTACGATTTGATGTGGAAAAGTAGCGATAGGCGACATCAATGGTAATGCCTTGTTCGCGTTCTGATTGTAAGCCGTCTACTAATAAGGCTAAGTCAGGCTGGTCTCCGGTGGTACCTGATTTTTGACTGTCCGCGGTGACTGCAGCCAATTGATCTTCGTAAATCATTTTGGAATCATAAAGCAGGCGGCCAATGAGTGTGCTCTTACCATCATCAACATTACCACAGGTCAGTAAACGTAATAATTCTTTACGCTCATGTTGAGCGAGGTAGGCGTTAATATCGGTACTAATTAATTCTGATTGATGTGACATGGCTTTCTTAAATAAGTTAGGCTTCCAGTAGAGTGTAATGGACGCAGTTGAACAGGGTTGGTTAATTTAGTTAACTATGGAATTTAAAAGTAACCTTCTCTTTTTTTCTGTTCCATAGAGCCTGCCTGATCAGAATCAATAAGGCGTCCTTGTCTTTCTGAAGAGGTGGTTAATAACATTTCCTGAATAATTTCAGGGAGTGTCGTCGCATTTGATTCAACAGCACCGGTCAAGGGGTAACAGCCGAGTGTTCGGAAACGGACCGTTTTCATTTCAATCTTATCTTCAGGGCCAATAGGCATGCGGTCATCGTCAACCATAATCAGCGTGCCATCGATGTTGACCACAGGGCGTTCTTGGGCAAAATAAAGCGGTACTATTGGGATGTTTTCTAAGTGAATATATTGCCAGATGTCTAATTCAGTCCAGTTTGATAATGGAAATACCCGAATACTTTCATTTTTGTCAATTTTGCCATTATAAATGTTCCATAATTCCGGGCGTTGATTCTTTGGATCCCAGCGGTGATTCTTATCACGGAAGGAATAAACGCGTTCTTTAGCTCTTGATTTTTCTTCATCGCGGCGAGCACCGCCAAAAGCGGCATCAAACCGGTAATGATTTAAGGCTTGTTTTAAAGCATCGGTTTTCATGACGTCAGTGTGTTTTTTGCTGCCGTGGGTAAATGGGCCTATGCCTTGGTCGATGCCGTCTTGGTTGCTGTATATCAGTAGATCAAGGCCAAGTTCTTTGACTAGTTGATCACGGAATTGTATCATTTCCTTGAATTTCCACTTGGTATCTACATGCATCAGTGGAAAAGGTGGTTTCGCTGGGTAAAAGGCTTTCATCGCCAGATGTAACATGACAGCTGAATCTTTACCAATTGAATATAGCATAACCGGTTTGTCAAATTCAGCAGCAACTTCCCTGATGATATGAATGCTTTCAGCTTCAAGTTGCTTGAGATGTGTTAATTTATAATCAGTCATTAAATAGTCCGTGTAGAGATAAGGCAGAGCCGGTTATTTTTTTTACATAACCCATTATTCTATAAACTTACTCGCATAAATGCTAGTTAGATTGTCTTTCATTTTAGTCGTTGTTATAGGTTCTTCAACTTTTATCCGTTGCTGATAAGGTTTTCTTAAGTAAAATAATTTTTTCTCTAGGGGGTAGTCTTATTTTAGCAACTAAAAAGGTCTTTATAGAATCCGTTTATGGATGGTTGTTATGATGCGATTAAATGCGGTGTTGGTTCTTTTTTTTCTGGTCACCAGTACAGTTAATGGTAGTGAGATTAGTCTTGCAGCCTCTTCGAATTTAAGTGTCGTCTTACCAAGGGTGATTACCTTATTTGAAAATGAGACGGGTCATATTGTTAATTTATCCTTAGGGTCTTCCCGCAATATAGCGCATCAACTTCGTCGTGGTGCACCGTATGATATGTTTTTGAGTGCTGACGAGGCATCTATTGGGAAGATTAGAAAACCCAGTGCATCGGCTTTAAACGGTACGGTTTATGCCTTAGGTAAATTATGTCTTTTCCTTCCGAAGTCTTCGGATTTAGTCTTAGCGGCCGATCTTTCTGGATTGAGAGTAGGATTAGCGCAGAGACCGCTATTTAAAATTGCTATCGCTAATCCAGAGATAGCCCCTTATGGCGAGCTGGCGCGTCAGGCATTAAAAGCCAGTAATTTGTGGGACTACTTTAAAAATGCTCTAGTCTTCGGAGACAATGCAGCTCAAGCCGCTTTTTTTGCAGCGACAAATTCGGTCGATGCCGCATTGTTGCCTTGTTCATTGGCACAGTTTTCAAAATTACGGGACCGTGGTCGCGTAATTGAGGTTTCAGACAAACTTTATACGCGGGTTGCACAGGCAATGGTAATGTTAAATAAAGACAGTCAATCGGTGAGATCTTTTTTTGACTTTATGCAAACAACGCAAATTCAGCAACTGCTCCTGACTAATGGTTATTCTTTACCCTGAATGCTTATGGAATGGTCTGCTTTCTTTTTATCGTTATGTTTATCATTGATTTCCGTTACGATTTTACTTGTTTTGGGGTTGTTGATTGCGCGTTTTTTGGCGTGGAAGCGTTTTGTGGGTAAAGGTGTTATTGAAGCATTAATTACTTTACCCTTAGTATTACCACCCACGGTTTTAGGTTACTTTTTTCTTCGTTTTCTGGGTCGAGAATCTATGCTGGGTGATTGGTTTGAGTCGTGGTTTCATGAACCCTTAGTTTTTTCATTTACGGGCTTGGTCTTAGCATCGGTGATTTATAGTTTGCCCTTTGCGGTTCAACCCATGTTACGTTCTTTTGAGTCAATACCTCAGTCGATTCGTGAGGCTGCTTGGTGTTGTGGACTTAGTCATTGGCAAACCTTTTGGCGAATTGAATTACCTTTGGCAATGAAAGGTGTGCTAACGGGTTGTGTGTTGAGTTTTGCCCATACGATGGGTGAATTTGGTGTCGTGTTAATGGTGGGTGGGAATATACCCGGAGAAACAAGAACTATTTCAATAGCGTTATTCGACAAGGTTCAGACTTTTGATGAAGGCGCTGCCGATAGTATGGCGTTGTTTATGTTGTTATTTTCATTAGTGTTACTTATTTTGATCAATTTAGTGGGTGATAAACACCTTCAGGGCTTGAAATAATGTGCTGTGTTGAATTTATTTTTCAAAGACAGGTGGCTTGATAATGGCATTAGTGGTTGCTATTCAGCAGTGCGAGCCAATTAATATTGATGTTGAGCTTTCTTGTAAGGCGGGTGATGTCTTAGCGATTGTTGGACCCTCAGGGAGTGGTAAAACAACATTGTTAAGATGTATTGCTGGATTACATAAACCGCAAAATGGATTTATTTCTTTTGCGGGAAAACGCTGGTTTGATGCCGAAAAAAAGTTCTATTTAGTGCCGCAACAGCGACAGGTTGGTTTTGTTTTTCAAGATTTTGCTTTATTTCCCCATTTGACTGTTCTGGATAACATTCAATTGGCAATGCCAGTCAGCAGTAAAGTTGGAGCGCATCAGTTATTGGCCAGAGTACACCTAACGGGGTTGGAAAGTCGTAAACCTGAAACGCTTTCAGGTGGACAGAAACAACGGGTTGCACTGGCAAGAGCGTTAGCGATAGAGCCTCAGATTTTATTATTAGATGAGCCATTCTCATCAGTTGATCAGGTGACACGGCGGAAATTACGGTTGGAGATGTTGCAATTAACGCGGCAATTGGCGGTGCCGATTATTTTAGTCACCCATGATTTGGATGAGGCGTGTTTGTTGGCGAACAAAATGGTTGTTTTGCATAAAGGTGTTGCATTACAGTCAGGGGAGCCGCAGGTGCTCCTTAAAAAACCGGCCAATGCAACAGTCGCTCGACTGGTTGATGTGAAAAATTTATTTAACGGTACGGTTATAAAACACGGTGGTATGAGTTTTTTGCAATGGGCGGCAGAAACGCTAACGTTACCGGGGAATTCATTTGATAATGGTGCGTCGGTAAGCTGGTGTATTAGGTCGGCAGATATTTTATTACACAGTCGAATACGACCTTCGGGGGGTGAAAAAGAAAACCCATTGACCGTCACTATTGAAGAGCTTATGTTAGTCGGTGGTATTTTTAATTTAATTGTATCGTTAAGTGGCAGTCATCAGGTATTGCTGCATATGGATCTTCCACCTCATGTTGTTGAACGTAATCATTTAAAGATTGGAGAATCAATTAATATTTCTATTCCTGAACAAGCGATTCATCTTATGCTTACAGTGGTTACTGATTCAGCCGGTAACTGATGATATGGTCGACAACAGAAGGGTCGGCAAGTGTTGAGGTATCACCCAGATTTGTTATTTCATTGGCTGCAACCTTTCTAAGAATACGGCGCATAATTTTTCCTGAACGTGTTTTAGGTAATCCTAGAGTCCATTGGATAAAATCAGGTTTGGCAATGGCACCAATTTCCTGTGTAACCAGGGCTAAAAGTTGTTGATGAAGTTTTGAGTCGGGAGTGACATTGACATTAACGGTCACGTAAGCGTAAATACCTTGTCCTTTGATGTCATGTGGGAATCCAACGATAGCAGCTTCGGCAACCTGCGGGTGGAGTACTAGGGCGCTTTCGACTTCAGCTGTCCCCATACGATGTCCAGAGACATTAATAACGTCATCAACGCGCCCCGTTATCCAGTAATAACCGTCACTATCACGACGGGCACCATCACCGGTAAAGTAATAGCCAGGAAAAGTCTTGAAATAAGTTTCTATAAAGCGTTCATGATCTCCGTAGACGGTTCGTGCTTGCCCTGGCCACGGGTGGGTTATGACCAATACACCTTGCGCTTCACCAGCTAGTTTATGACCATCATTATCTAAAATAGCAGGTGTAACACCAAAAAAAGGGCGTGTTGCAGAACCCGGTTTTAATGCAGTGGCACCGGGGAGGGGGGTGATTAAATGCCCGCCTGTTTCAGTTTGCCACCAGGTATCAACAATTGGGCATTGGCTGTTACCGACTATGTGGTAGTACCATTCCCAGGCTTCTGGGTTAATAGGTTCGCCAACAGTACCTAAGATGCGGAGGCTATTGCGTTTAGTTTGGGTAACAAAATGATTACCTTGGGCCATTAATGCTCTGATTGCCGTTGGCGCGGTATAAAAAATATTGACTTGATGCTTATCTATAATTTGCCAAAACCGATCTGCTTCAGGGTAGGTTGGAACGCCTTCAAACATTAATGATGTTGCACCGTTACAAAGGGGGCCGTAAATAATATAAGAGTGTCCTGTAACCCAGCCAATATCAGCGGTACACCAATAAATTTCACCGTCTTGATAATCAAAAACATATTTGTGGGTAATAGCGCAAAACAGCAGATAGCCACCGGTCGAATGGACTAAACCTTTGGGTTTTCCTGTGGAACCTGAGGTATAGAGAATAAATAATGGATCCTCAGCATCCATAGGCTCAGGTGGGCAAATCTCTGAAGCCGTCGCCATGGCTTCGTGATACCAGATATCTAGATTAGGAAACCAGTCGATGGACCCTCCCGTGTTTTTGATCACTAAAACATGTTCTATGCTGGGGCAATTTTTTATCGCTTTGTCGGCATTGGCTTTGATGGGGTGCGTTTTACCGCCGCGGTTACTTTCATCGGCACAAATCAGTAATTTACAGTCAGAGTCATTAATTCTTTCACGCAAAGCTTCTGCTGAAAATCCGCCAAAAACAATAGAGTGGACAGCGCCAATGCGGGTACATGCAAGAATAACAGTGGCTGATTCAATAATCATCGGGAGGTAAATACAAATCCGATCCCCTTTTGTGATGCCTAAAGATTTTAAGACATTGGCTAATTTACAAACTTGATGGTGGAGTTCTTTATAACTGAGTCGCTGGTCTATTTCAGGGTTATCACCTTCCCAAATAAGGGCTGTTTGGTCACCTCGCGTTGCTAAATGCCGGTCTAAGCAGTTATAGCTGACATTGAGTTGTCCCCCCTCAAACCAGCGAATATGTCCCTGGGGATAGTCATAATCTAGAACGGTATGCCAAGGCTGGCTCCAATCGAGAAATAGCTCAGCTTGATCAGCCCAAAATTGTTCTGGGTGAGTAATGGATTGTTGGTAAAGGGTATTGTATTCTGCTTCAGAAATATGTGCTTGGGACGCAATGTCTGAATTTATGGGGTAAATTTTAGCGTCGGACATGAGGTGATACGCCTTAATTGATTTAACAGTTATGTCATTTAAAGGTTTATGGTGGATATTTTCTCTAGACGCTTAATATCCCAAGAACTGATCGCCCAGTCAAGCAGTTCGTTGAGGGGTGCTGACGTTAATTCGTGGGGAGGGTTTTGTTGTAGTTGGGTTAATAAATAAAAAAGTGTTTGACACATGTTTTTTGTGTGAACGGGGTTGGCAAAGGCTTGTTTACTGAGTTTAGCGCCAAGAGCATCAACGATAATGGGTACATGTTGGTAGTGTGGTGTGGCAAATCCTAATTGTTGCTGTAAGAAAACCTGTCTGGGCGTTGAGTCTAACAAATCAATACCGCGGACAATTTCGGTAATATTTTGAAGATGATCTGAGACGACGACAGCTAATTGATAGCTAAAAATATGGTCGCGGCGTTTAATTATAAAATCACCGATCTCTTGATGAATTTTTTGTTGCTGTTGGCCGTGTAAAGCGTCGAAGACTGAAATGATTTGGCTGGGTGTTTTGATACGAAGGGAGTGTGGATTTGTACGTGAGTGTTGGCGCGTACGGCAAAATTCTGGATAAGTTATAACTTCAGGTTTTTTTAAGCGGTATCGGGCCAGTTGTTTTCGGGAGCAGGTACAAGGGTAGGTGAGGTCGTTTTTGGTGAGTTGATCGATAGCATTCTGATAGTGTTCAAGCCATTGGGACTCATAGGCGACCTCGCCGTCCCAATGTAAGCCGTAGGCATCAAGGGTCGTTAAAATGTTTTCTATAGCACCGGGAGCCAGTCGGGGTGTGTCTAAATCATCTATGCGTAATAACCAACGACCCTGGCTTTTACGAGCCTGAAGAAAGCTCGCTAAGGCCGTGAACAGTGAGCCAAGATGTAAGGGGCCGGTCGGAGAGGGGGCAAATCTCCCAATATAGGCGTTTTTGGTGGGCAGAGTGACTGCGGGTTACCCTATTTGTTTTTCGCGTATTTCTTCTAATGTTTTGCAGTCGATGCAGAGTGTAGCCGTTGGTCGTGCTTCTAAACGGCGAATTCCAATATCAATACCACAAGATTCGCAAAAACCATAGTCGCCATTTTCAAGGGTGCTTATCGCTTCTTCTATTTTTTTAATCAGTTTACGTTCTCTGTCGCGTGTTCTTAGTTCCAGACTGAATTCTGTTTCCTGTGTGGCGCGATCATTGGGGTCTGGAAAGTTAGCGGCATCATCCTGCATGTGATGAACTGTTCGGTCGACTTCGGACATGAGTTCATTTTTCCAGTTTCTAAGTAGTTGATGGAAATGTGCTTGTTGTGTTTCACACATATATTCCTCATCAGCAGTTCCTTGGTAGGGTTCTACTTTGTTTAACGGTTGATTGTCGGTATCCATTGTCAGTTAACTCCACATACACAAAAAAATAAAATCGCGCCTTTTTTACCAGAAAGATATCATCTTAGCAAGAAATACAGTAGTTTTATAAGGGAATTAGTTGTTTTTTAGTGAGGGGTGCTTTGACTGTATTGGTTTCTGACAAAATGAAAAATATTACCTCGTTTCATGTGATGGCACTGTTAGAACGTGCTAAGGAGCTTGAAAAACAAGGACGAAATGTTATTCATATGGAAGTTGGGGAGCCGGATTTTCCCACGCCGGAACCCATTGTTACGGCGGGAATGAATGCAATAAGGCAGGGTGACGTTAAATATACACCGGCTGCCGGGTTGCCTGAGTTACGAGAACGTATTGCTTATTTTTATCAGCAACGTTATGGCGTTACGGTGGCGACGGAACGAGTTTTAGTCACACCTGGGGCCTCAGGTGCATTGTTACTGGCTTTGGGCGTGAGCTTGAATTCTGGCCAGAGTTTGTTAATGGCCGATCCCAGTTATCCTTGTAATCGTAATTTTATGGCTTTTTTGGGTGCTCAGGCTCAGTTGATTCCCGTGCGAGGAGAAACAAATTTTCAATTAACAGCTCAATTAATTGATCAGAACTGGCAACAAAACACGCGAGGTGTTTTAGTCGCATCACCCGGTAATCCAACGGGAACGTTAATTTCAAAACAGGCATTAAATGAATGTATTGATATAACGGAGAAAAAAAAAGGGTGTTTTTATTCTGATGAAATTTATCACGGGCTTGTTTATCAAGGAGAAGCGCAAACAGCATTGGCTTACAATGATGATGTTTTTGTGATTAATAGTTTTTCTAAATATTTTGGAATGACCGGTTGGCGTGTTGGATGGTTAATTGTGCCGGCGTGTTTTTATGGTGCAGCAGAGAAGTTGGCTCAAAATTTATTTATCGCGGCGGCTTCACATTCACAATATGCTGCATTAGCGGCCTTAGATAATCAGTCTATGATGATCTTAGAAGCGAGACGTTTTGAGTTTCAGCGGCGTGGAGATTTTTTGTATGAGCAACTTATACGTCTAGGTTTTGTTATTATGTGTCGGCCTCAAGGGGCTTTTTATATTTATGCTGATTGCAGTGCCTTAACGGATAATAGCTTTCAGTTTGTTCAGGAGTTACTGGAAGTAGAAGGTGTAGCAATAACGCCGGGTTGTGATTTTGGTGACAGTAATGCCAACGCATTTGTGCGTTTTTCGTACACCAGTGATTTGGAGCATTTAAATGAAGCGATATTTCGAATCGAAAGGTTTTTGAAAAACAAGTGAGTTGAAACTATGACAGTACATCCTTTTTCAGTTAAACAGTTAAAAGAAAAAAGGCAGACAGACCAATTCAGTGATTATGTGCTTTTGGATGTCAGAGAGTTAAGTGAGTTTGAAATGGCAAGGATTGCAGGGAGTATTCATATCCCGATGCATCAAGTACCAGAGCGTTACCTAGAGCTTGATAAAGAACAGTGTATCATTGTTATGTGTCACCATGGTATGCGGAGTCAACAAGTCGCTGAATATTTGGTGCAGTGTGGTTTTTCAAGTGTTTTTAATTTGTCTGGAGGGATTGACGCTTGGTCCTGTGAATGTGATAAAACGGTTCCCCGCTATTAGTTTATTCTGCGATAAAGCAGGTAAAGGGTTCGACGGTAACCCATTGCCCGGCGGGTAATGATTGGCTCTGCGCATCTAAAATAATATAACAATTGGCTGCACTGATACTGCTTAAGATGTGAGAGCCTTGTTGTCCGGCTGAGATGACAGTGAAATCGCCATTATTTTTTTGTTTAAGAATGCCGCGCTGAAAGTCTTTGCGACCGGGCGTTTTTTTTAGGTCGGTTAAGCACTGTGCTTTTAACCGTAGACGTTTGGTAGTTGATAGGCCAGCGAGTTGTTTTAATGCGGGTTCGACGATTTGTTGAAAAGTTGCAATGACTGAAACAGGATTTCCGGGCAAGCCAAAGAACACGGTAGAATTGATATGACCAAAGGCAAGTGGCTTTCCGGGTTTCATGGCGATTTTCCAGAAATTTATTTGACCAATTTCATCCATAATGTTTTTAATAAAATCAGCATCACCGACAGAGGCGCCTCCGGTTGTAATCAAAACGTCGTATTGATTAGCTGCGTCTTGTAATGTTTTTTTTAATAATCCGTAATGGTCAGCGTATCGTCCCAAATCCGTACAGTTGTAGCAGGGATCATTTAAGAGTCCATTTAAAGCATGACGGTTGCTATCGAAAACATTTCCGTTAGCAAGTGGTTGGCCGACAGTTGTTAACTCATCGCCTGTTGAGAAGAAAGCAATATTAACCTGACGGTATACGGTGACTTCATAGATACCTGCTGAAGCTAGAAAACCCAGGTCAATAGCGGTTAATTTTTTGTGTGCGGGTAACAGTAAGTCGCCTTTTTTGTAGTCTTCACCTGAGTATCGGATATTGTCGTGTAACGTAGAGTTTGCGGGGAAATTTATGGTGTCATTTTGAACAGAAACGAGTTCTTGAATAATAATTGAATCTGCGCCCTGAGGTAAAACAGCCCCGGTGAAAATACGGATGCATTGGCCCGGTGTCAGTGCTTTCTGGTAAGGCTTTCCGGCCCATGAGGTACCGCAACACATTAATTGAAAAGGCTGGATAGGGTTAATGCCTTGAGTATTTAGAGCGTATCCATCCATTGATGAAACGTTGTTAAAAGGATAGTGATAACGTGCAAAAACAGGTTTTTGGAGTGTCCGGCCTAAGGCAGTATTCAGTGATAATCTTTCATTACCGGTAACGGCTTGCAGTTGATGGCGAATCTTAGCATTGGCTTGTTCAATAGGAAGAAGGTGTTGTGTCTTGCTATCACAGCGATGAGTCATGGGGATATGTCCATAATGAATTTTAAAATAAAGTCGACGATTATCGGGGGATTATTTAAGTCAAGGAGTTGTATATGTTGAGGGAGCGTGAGTTTACTATCGCTGGCGACAGCTAGGATAGAGGGGTCATTAGGGTACAGTAGCGGCTTTTCATGGTCTGGTCGGTGGACTTCAATTTTCGGAAAACATTCTGCTTTAAAGCCTTCGACTAAAATCAAATCAATGGTGGTTAAATTTAACTGCTCCAGTTGTTCGGCTAATCGCGGCTCTTTTTCAATCGCCAATTCGGTCATGATTGCACGGCGTTGTTTTGACGCTAACAGGACGGTATCGGCACCTGCCGAACGAAGTCTATAACTATCCTTTCCCGGTTTATCAATGTCAAAAAGGTGATGGCTGTGTTTTATGACGGCAATACGAAGACCTTTTGCTTTTAAAAGGGGAATGAGTTGTGTTAATAATGTTGTTTTTCCAGAGCCACTGTAAGCGGCAAAGCCTACTAAGGGCGTTTGTGTGTTTTCCATAGCTTCTTTTTTTTGAGATCAAAATAAGAGATGTTCTAAATCTTAATTTAGTATATAAAATAAATCACTATTATAGCCAAATAGAAAACTGAATTAATAAACAAAGTAAAACATTATAAGTAAGTGCAAATAATGAGAAAATGAATTTTAGTTTCAACTTAATCGGTTATTTTAAAATTTTTTGATATTTTGTTTAATGAGGTGACATTAGTTTGATACGGCTTTATTTTGTTTTAATCTTGATTTTTTTGCTGATTTTCGTGCTTCGTTGGATTCAGCGTCAACCACCAGAAGAGCTAGCAAATCTACTTAGAAAACTGGGATGGGTCGTGTTGATAAGCGCCTTTGTCGTTTTAGTCGCATTGGGGAAATTGAATTGGCTTTTAGGCTTGTTGGGTATTTTTCTTGCATTTTTAGGACGATTGATACCGACTTTATTGCGCTATGCACCGATATTGCAAAGAGTTTGGTTTATGTTTGTCTCATCAAGGAAAGGGGATGCCGGTCCAAAGACTCCGAGAAACAATGCTAACCGTATGACAACTGAGCAAGCTTATCAGGTTTTGGGGTTAAAACCCGGGTGTACAGAGGAGGAGATTGTTAAGGCACATAAACGATTAATGATTAAGGTTCATCCGGATAAGGGCGGCTCTGATTTTTTAGCAGCGCAATTGAATGCTGCTAAGTCAGTGCTTTTAGGTAAATGATCATGAGTATCTTAGCTACGCTAAAAAATAAGCAAGGACTGTGTATTGTTTTAACCGTGTTCGTGCTTTCAGGGTGTTCCCAAAAGTATAATTTTGCGCCTGTTCGTTCATATGACGCAAGTTTAGATGAGCGGGTTCGTGTTTATAGAGTTCAACCGGGAGATACGCTGTTTTCTGTGGGATTTCGTTCGGGTCATAGTTTTCATCAATTAGCGCGTTGGAATAATCTTTCACCGCCCTATAAACTTTTGGTCGGTCAACAAATAAAGCTTTTTAAGCCGGTAGGCTCAACGAAAAATTTTTTTTCTAAAAAGAAAAAGGTGCGTAAAGCAAATAAGTCACAGGCCGTGAAGCGAAAAAGTAAGTTAGTGACAAGTTTGAAAGGGCGGATCAGGTGGCAGTGGCCTATAGAGGGGCGACTATTACAGTCGTTTAAGAAAACAGGGTTGAAAGGTATTGATATTGCCGGCAAGGCGGGTCAGGAGGTTGTTGCGGTGGCCGATGGGAGTGTAGTTTATAGCGGTGATGGTTTAAAAGGTTATGGTAATCTTATTATTATCAAACATAATGAACAATTTTTAAGTGCCTATGCGAATAATCGCCGGCTGTTTGTTCAGGAAGGGCAAGCCATCAGGCAAGGTCAAAAGATAGCTGAGGTTGGCCGAAACAATGACAATCGTTTGGGTCTCCATTTCGAAATCAGGAAGGACGGTAAGTCCGTTAATCCGGTTCATTATTTGCCTAAGAAATAATGATTAAGTAATCAATCGAACTTGTGACCTGAGTCATTAAATTTTTTTGTTTACTGCATTGACGTATTTTCACTACTAATTACTAAGTAGGCAGTTGCTCATTTTTAATTACAAGGGCTTGACCGTTGAATGGTGGGCCATCACTTTTTATGCCTCTGTGTCGCTATAATGGTATGGATAACTTTTTTAGAATGAGTAAAATTTAAGCGTTGCAAATTGCAAAAAAGTTTTGATTTGCAATTATTCTTTTATTTCACACCCTGTACAACGTAAGTAATCCTGCTTTTATTGTTTTGGCATTTTTTTTGCTCATTAGTTTTCTGACCTGTGGAGGAGAAGATTATGAGTTTAGAATTAAATGTATCGAGTGAGTCAAGTTTTAAAAAGTGTGTATTGAGTCAATCTGAGAAGGTTACAGAACAAGCCGCTGATGGGAATGCCGCAGAGGGCGGTGATCCTACAACGGCATATTTTAATGATTTAAAGCAATATCAACTGCTAACCGTTGAAGAAGAACAATATTTTGCAAAGCTGGTTCTGCTCGGAGATAAGAACGCGCGAAAAATTATGATTGAAAGTAATTTACGCTTAGTTGTGAAAATGGCTAAGCGGTATTTGAATCGTGGATTATCTTTTTTAGATCTTATTGAAGAAGGTAATCTGGGCTTGATCCGTGCTGTAGATAAGTTTGATCCGTACCGTGGGTTTCGGTTTTCAACTTATGGTGTTTGGTGGATTCAAGAGGGCATAGAAAAAGCGTTGATGAATCAGGTAAGAACCATTCGTTTGCCAGTGCATGTTGAAAAAGAACTTTATGCCTGCTTGAAAGCAGCAAGAAAATTAGAGGTTGGTTCTGAACGAAAACCTAAAGCGGAAGAGATTGCACTGTTAACAAAAAAGCCGATAAATAAAGTTCTTAAAACAATGGCGTTAAATGAGCGGGTCACATCAGCCAATGCTTCAATAGGGAATGGTTATGAAACATCAGTCTTGGAAATGATCCCAGATGATTCAAGTTTATCTGCATCAAAGTTATTGGACCATTCTTCTATTGAAGGCATGTTATCCACGTGGCTGGTTCAGTTAAGTGATCGGCAACAAGACATTATTTGTGAGCGCTATGGCGTTTGTGGCCATACTCCAAAAACATTGGAAGAATTATCACATAAATACGGCGTAACCCGAGAGCGGATACGACAAATTCAAAAAGATGGTTTAAAGAAGCTCAATAATATCTTAAATGAGAGCGGTTTTACCGCTGAGGCCGTTCTTTAAAGATAGATTATTTTGTTGATTTGCGTCATGTTGATAGGGTTTGTTAGTGTTTTTTTAGTAGCGTTAAAAAGAGCGCCGCACTAGTCGCGCCGAGGGTGTCGGCAGCCCAGTCATAGGGGTCAGCAAGTCGGCCAATGACAAAAGACTGATGCCATTCATCGGTGGCGCCAAAGAGCATACAAAAAAAAACAGTCTGATAGCAGGTTTTTTTGGGGTAATGAGAGAAACAAGCCCAAGCGAGGCAGGCCATGACAAAATAAGTGGCGGCATGAATTATTTTATCGAAATGGGGGAATAAGTGTGGCATAGGAACGCTGGGTTGATGAGATACCCAGAAAACCAAGACGCAATACAAAAATAAAAAAAGCTGGTGTAGTTGCTGTGAGGGTGCCAGAATCAGTCGTTTTAGAACGATAAGTTGTTTTTTCATAATGAAGGTGGATTCAGAAAATATTTTTGTTGTGGCGGAGAATTGTTTATACAGCGGCGACGTCGAGGCTATTTTAGCGTGTACTCAACAAGCGGGAATTTTTTTTAAGAGCAATGGGCTAAATTTTGAAGACAATGGCTCTCCTCGTTCGGTTAAGGATGCACAATTTCCAGAACGACCGTTATTATTACCGCCTAGAGAAATGCCTAAGCGATCATTGAATACGGTGTTAGGTGTCCAAGCCTTCTTTCATGCTATTGCACATATAGAGTTCATCGCTATTTATCTTGCTTGGGATTTATTGTATCGGTTTCGGGGGTTGCCACTTGAATTTTATCATGACTGGTTAAGTGTAGCTGTTGAGGAGGCAGAGCATTTTTCAATGATCCGAGAGCATTTATTGGCGATGGGTGTTGACTATGGTGATTATCCCGCACACAACGGCTTGTGGACAGTAGCTGAGGATACAGCGGATGATTTATTAATGCGGTTGGCATTTGTGCCGCGATATTTGGAGGCAAGAGGGTTAGATGTAACACCACCGATGATCGAGAAGTTCAATCATTTAGGCGATTATAAAAGTGCTGCGATTTTACAACGCATTCTCGACGATGAAGTGAGGCACGTTAAATTAGGAAGTTATTGGTTCAAGTATGTTTGTAGTGAACGCGGGCTTAATGATGAAGAAAGCTATTTGAGGTTTATAAGGCAGCGTTTTAAAGGAGCACCGACGGGTGGAGTGTTAAATAAAGAACTTCGCTATAAGGCGGGGTTTTCACCTTTTGAGTTAGAGGGATTAGAACATTGGGAGAGCGATTAATTTTATAAACTAACCGCTCTAAAAGTGAGTTAAGAAGTGTAGTGGCTTTGAATATAGTTCTCTACAATTTCCTGAAATTCTTCGGCAATTTTATCGCCTTTTAATGTCACTGTTTTGATGCCGTCTTCATAAACGGGTGCAACGGGTGTCTCGCCGGTACCGGGTAGGCTAATACCAATATTGGCGTTTTTACTTTCACCGGGGCCGTTTACAACACAGCCCATGACGGCAACGGTCATGTCCTCAACCCCTTGGAATTCTTTTCGCCAAATTGGCATGTTATTGCGTAAGTGACCCTGTATGTCTTGCGCTAGTTTTTGAAAGTAGTCGCTGGTTGTGCGGCCACACCCTGGGCAGGAAACAACCATTGGGGTAAATGAGCGGAATCCCATCGTTTGTAATATTTCTTGGCCAACATAGACTTCTTGTGTTCGTGCGCCGCCAGGCTCAGGAGTCAAGGAGATACGAATGGTGTCACCAATGCCTTGTTGCATTAAAACAGATAATGCGGAAGCCGATGAAACTACGCCTTTGGTTCCCATTCCAGCCTCAGTTAATCCGAGGTGTAAGGCATAAGAACACTCTTCTGACAGCGTTTGGTAGACGCTAATAAGATCTTGGACATTACTCATTTTACAAGACAAGATGATTTTATCTGCACCTAACCCCAGTGCTTCAGCCTGTTGCGCGCTTTCTAGCGCTGAGGTGATAATGGCTCTTCTGGTAACGACGGCTAACTCATCAGGGATTTTTTTTAAGCGATTTTCATCAAGTAAACGGGTTAATACCGATTGATCAAGGCTTCCGCCGTTGACGCCAATGCGAACGGGTTTGTTGTATTGACAGGCAAACTCAATCATTTGTGCAAATTGAGGGTCTCTTTTTTTCCCTTTTCCGACATTTCCAGGGTTAATGCGGTATTTATCTAATGCAGCCGCACAATCTGGGTATTTCTCCAGTAATTTATGACCATTGAAATGAAAGTCACCGACAATGGGTACCGAATAACCTTTCCGGTTTAATTCGTTTCGAATAGCAGGCACGGCCTGAGCGGCCTCTTCATTGTTGACAGTGATTCTAACTAGTTCTGATCCGGCATCGGATAATTCCATGATTTGCTTGACCGTTGAAGCAATATCGGTGGTATCGGTATTGGTCATGGACTGAATGACAATAGGCGCGCTACCACCTACTTTTACGTTGCCAACCATTACTGAATGTGTATTTTTCCGTGCGCTTTTAGGCATAATTAAAATTTAGTTAGGAAAGTTGAATTATAAAGATGAGCGTTGTTTTTTGTGAAATAATGTAGCGAGATTACTTTAATCCTATAAGTATAGCAGTTTACCGTGGGAAGTTGTTAGTAGTTAAGGTGTTGATTTAACTAATTCTATTTGGTTTGGGTTTGTTTTAGAGGTTAATAAGGCTGAAAAATGGTTTCAGTGAAAGTGTAGTAATTAAGCCGATCAGCACCAGTGTCAGTAAAAAGAGTAGGGGGTGGTGTTTTAATCGATCAAAAATAGATTCTAATTTGTTTTGGTTTTTTAAATCTGCATGCTCGCGTCGTATTTGTAGTCCTCTATCGATTTGGTAACCGTGAATCAAGGTTCTGGCCGAATTAAAGTCTTGATTGTTGACGAGCCAAATGGCGGCAACGCCAATACCCCAGCGTCCTGCCGATGTTTCATAGTAGTCGATATGCTGTTCATCAAGTATTTCCCGAATGTCTTCGGCTTCATCAAGGGTTACATTGTTGAGCTTGAAAAGTAGGATAGCCATGGTTTTTTAACGTCAATATTTAGTATTAGTCTTCAGCGAGTTGTGTGAGTTGCGTTGCTTGATGCTCGTTAATAAGCGGTTGGATAACCTGTCCTAATTCGCCTTGAATGATTTCTTCAAGCTTATACAAGGTTAAATTAATTCGGTGATCAGTTAATCGGCCTTGTGGGAAATTATAGGTTCGAATGCGTTCGGATCGGTCGCCACTGCCGACTTGATCTTTTCTCGAGGCCGCTTGTTCTGCATTTAGTTTTTCTTGTTTAGCCGAGAGTAGGCGTGTTTGTAATAATGACATTGCACGAGCACGATTTTTATGTTGTGAGCGTTCATCTTGACATTCAACAACGACACCTGAAGGTAGATGTGTTATTCGAATAGCTGAATCAGTTTTATTGACGTGTTGTCCGCCGGAACCAGATGCACGAAAGGTGTCGATACGTAAATCAGAGGTATTAATGTCGATAGCATCTATTTCCTCTGCTTCAGGCATAATAGCGACGGTGCAAGCTGATGTGTGTACTCGGCCTTGAGACTCCGTTTCGGGTACGCGTTGTACGCGGTGTGTCCCTGACTCAAATTTTAAATGCGCGTAAACGTCTTGGCCTAGAATACGCATAACGACCTCTTTATAACCACCGTGTTCGCCTAATGTCTGGCTAATGGTTTCAATTTTCCAGCCTTGGAGTTCTGCGTAACGTTGGTACATGCGAGCAAGATTACCCGAAAAAATAGCTGCTTCGGCTCCACCGGTGCCGGCGCGAACCTCAATATAAATATTGCGATTGTCGTTAGGGTCTTTAGGTAAAAGTAATATTTGTAGTTGATGGGTTAATTGCAATGCCAGTTCCTTAGCGTCATGAAGTTCCTCTTTGGCCAATTCTCTGAGTTCTGGGTCAGAATCATTGAGCAGTTCTTTGGCTCCTTCAATCGCTTTTAGTGTGGCTGAAAATTGTTGGTAACAGTTTACAATCGGGGCTATTTGGGCATATTCCTGACTCAGTGTGCGAAATTTATTTTGATTATTTTGGGTTTCAGGTTCTGAGAGTAATGCTGCGACTTCGTCAAAGCGATCTACGAGCCGGTCGAGTCGGTGTTGTATGGATTTGTTCACTTGGTTTGATTTGTTTTTGTGAGTTTAAAAAGTTCGCGGGCAGCAGCAATGAGGTCATGTCTTTCATTGATACCAGCTTGTCTGATTTGTATGCTGGGTGTATGAAGTAATTTATTTGTGAGTAAATGCGCAAGTTGTTCAATGACTCGCTCAGGGTCGGCGCCATTTTTAAGTGCAATCCGTGCGTTATTCACTACTTCTTCACGGGTTTGTTCAGCTTGTTGTCTGACGTCAGTGATGGTTGACTGGGCGCCTTGTGAACGCATCCAGCTAAGAAAGTTTTCTACTTGGGTGTCGATTATTTCTTCGGCCTTTTCGGCAGCTTGCCGGCGTGCGCCTAAGTTTTCGTCAATGGCATATTGTAAATCATCAACTGTGTATAGATAAATGTCTTCAAGTTGCGAGACTTCCGGTTCAATATCGCGTGGAACGGCGAGATCTGCAATAAAAATGGGTTTGTGTTTACGTTTTTTTATGGCACTTTCAAATCTACCTTTGCCGAGTATCGGCAGTTGGCTGGCAGTTGATGAAACTACAATGTCTGCTTTAGCGAGGTGAATGGGCAGTTCAGCGAGGGTAATAGCATAACCATCAAACTGAGCGGCTAAATTATGGGCTTTGTCATAGGTGCGATTAGCAATAATGATTTGTCCTATTTTTTGTTGGTGGAGATGTCTGGCTGTTAGTTCGATAGTTTCACCAGCGCCAATCAGTATCGCTGTTTGTTGGTTAAGGTTGTCAAATATTTTTTGGGCGAGGCGGACAGCAGCAAATGCGACAGAAACAGGACTGGAACCAATTGCGGTATCGGTTCGAACCTTTTTTGCAGCTGAGAAGGTGTGTTGAAATAATTTACCTAAATGTTTACCCAGCGTGCCCGCTTCGTAGGCAGCGTGGTAGGCTGTTTTCATTTGACCTAAAATTTGGGGCTCGCCAATAATCATGGAGTCAAGGCCACAGGCTACTCTAAACATGTGACGGATGAGTTCAGGGCCGGTGTGGCAGTAAAGATAAGGGGTAATTTCATCCTGAGGGAGATTACTGTGGCTCGTGATCCAATCAATAATTATTTGTTGATTATCACAATTTAATCGACAGTAAAACTCGGTCCTATTACAGGTTGATAAAATTGCAATTTCGTTAATACCGGATTTCTTTCTTAGATCGATAAGCGCTGCGGATAGGTGTTCTGTCGGCAAAGCTAAACGTTCTCTAATCGCGAGAGGAGAGGTGTTGTAATTAACGCCGATGGCAAGTAAAGTCATGGTTCAGTGTTGTTGGCGTGTTAATGGCATTAACAGTGAGCGATGAGTAGAAGAGCGGATTTTTAACTTAAAATTAAATAGAGACATCAGGTTTTGAAATAATTACCAATGAAGTTGTCATAACAATGTAGTATTTTAAGTAATATTTAGGAATATAGCCAACCAGCAACGGAATGTAAAAATGGATTTTTCCGGTATCTATAGTTTTCCAGTGATCTTTCGAGTGAATAAGTTCATGAAATTAAAAGTATTTGTGATCATAATGTTAGTTTTTTTGGTGGGTTGCTCAACGTTCCCAGAAAAGCTTGCGGAGCGAGAAGTTGTAGCGGTTGAATCGCAAAAGGCAGCAAAAGTTAATCTTAATCGAAGTCTGGATAAGTTGACGCCTGAAGTTTTGTATTTGTTGTTGACAGCTGAGTTGGCGGCACAAAGAGGAATGTATGATGTGGCTCTAGACGGTTATGTACAAGCGGCTGGAAAAGTTTTTGATCCCAGAGTGGCCGAAAGAGCCACGAAGATTGCCTTATTTCGGAAGAATTATCGAGAAGCCCAAAAAGCAGCTTCGTTGTGGCTAGAGCGGGACCCTGAAAATCTGATTGCCCGGCGTGTTGGGGCTATGCTGGCAATTAAAGCGCAAAATGGTGCGGCTCTTTTTGAACATATGCAGTTTGTTCTAGACGCGGATCCAGCTGGTTTTGAGGGGGCCTTATTTGAGCTTATTAATACGCTGGATTCGGTGCAAGAGCATAACAATGTGTTTGCAGTTTTAGAGCGGTTATTACGGCAATATCCAAAGAAAGGGTCAATTTATTTGGCGCAAGCTATTTTGTCATTGCAACAAGGTGAGCTTAAGCAAGCTAAGGAAAAAGTAACCGAGGCTTTATTGTTGCAGCCGGATTGGGTGAAGGCGCATGTGGTTCAGGCTCAAGTTGCTGTTCAGTTAGGGGACTTTCAGGAGGCTGAGAAGATATTGCAACGTGCCATCAAGAAGCGTCCCGAGATGGTTGAGTTGAAAGTGCTATTAGCGCAAACGCAGATTAAAAATAGAAATATTGCTGCGGCAGCAAAGACGTATCAGAGTGTTTTAGACATGCAGCCGTATGATATGAATAGCCAATACGCATTAGCTATGATTTATTTGCAACTTAATAAAAATGAACAGGCAAAATCAGTATTGTTGGGCTTAGTTGATAAGCCGGTCTGGAGTGATCGGTGTAATTTTCATTTGGGTCGTATTGCGGCAATTGAGGGTGATTTAGAGCGTGCAATTGGCTGGTTTGATCGGGTTTTGAGTGGGGGTCATCTGTTTGGTGCACGAATAAATGCAATAGAATTGTTGATGGATAGAGGCTTTTTTGAACGTTCTGGGTTGCGACTCGATAAAGTTAAGGCGTTGAATAGTTCGCAGGAATTACGGCTTGTTTTACTTCGGTCGCAATGGTGGAGTCTGCAGTCTTTGTACATTGAGGCGTTTAATTTGCTAACGCAATCTTTAGAAAAAATGCCTGATAGGAAAGAGGTTTTATACACGCGTGCATTGGTAGCAGAGAAGTTGGATAAGTTGGCCATTCTTGAATCTGATTTATTGAACATTATTGATAGGTATCCTGATGATGCCAATGCCTTGAATGCATTGGGTTACACCTTAGTGGATCGAACTGAGCGATTAGCAGAGGCCGAGGTCTATCTGACGCGGGCTATTGCACTTAAAGGCCAGGATGCGGTTATCATTGACAGTTATGGTTGGCTGAAATATCGACAAGGACTTTATGGTCAAGCGGTTAGTTATTTGCAAAAAGCCTATCAATTAGAGCGAGAGCCTGAAATAGCGGGACATTTGGTAGAAGCGCTTTGGACAATGGGGCGAAAGCAAGAGGCGCGTGGAATTTTTGAAGAGGCTGTGAGTAAATATCCTGCCGATGCGTATCTATTGGAAATTTCACAAGATAAAGAGGGTTTGTTTGAAGGTTTAGTCAAAGATTGATGCGGAGAGGATGGGTTTTATTTTGGGTTTTTTTGGCAATTGGGGTGAGTGGGTGCTCGGTAGCGCCAAAAACCAGTGATCAAGGAGGGCTGGAGTCTGCTTCGGGTTTGATTTTAAATGATCATGTCTGGTCTTTGCGGGGACGTTTGGCGGTTGTAAAAAATAATGCGGCTGAATCGGTTCGAATAAAATGGCAGCATTGGCCTGGTCGTGAAAAGTTGGTTGTATATGGGCCTTTAGGTCGGCAGTTGGTCGTGATCGTGTTGGAGGGTAGAAACGTTGTTGTTGATTATGGGGCGGACAACAAAATAATTCTGCAAGACGTTACCCGGGGTGTTGATTTTGGTTTGGGTTTTGATATTCCAATTTTGGCATTTCGGTATTGGATACTGGGTTTGCCGGCACCGGATAATCAGTTTATTTACGTGCCAGAGGGTTTTATTCAGAACGGTTGGCGGGTCTTTTTTGCCAGAATAGTGAAAGTGCAGCGGTATAGTTTGCCTAAGAAAGTCCATTTATCTTATGGTGATGTGAAGTTGAAGTTGTTGGTGGATCAATGGCAGTTAATGTAGCCATTTCAGAAGATTAATTTTTATAGTATAGATTGTGGTGATTATGAGAAAGCAGTTGTGGCAGCAACAATGGCCTGCGCCGGCAAAGTTAAATTTAATGTTAAGAATTGTCGGGCGCCGGGAGGATGGTTACCATCAGTTACAAACAGTGTTCCAACTGATTGATTTTTGTGATTGGTTGACTTTTGAGTCGTTGAAAGAAGATCGGGTGCGATTAACCACACCGATTGCCGGTGTTGATGAGGTGGATGACCTAACGGTTAGGGCGGCGCTGTTGTTGAAGAATGAGACAGGTTTTTCTGGTGGTGTCTCTATTGCTATTGATAAGAGGATTCCAATGGGCGGTGGATTAGGCGGGGGTAGTTCCGATGCGGCTACCACACTGGTGGTCTTGAATGCGCTTTGGGAATTAGGCTTGTCAGGTCAGCGATTAGCGGCGTTAGGGTTAAAATTAGGTGCGGATGTGCCGGTTTTTGTTAGGGGTTGTAATGCCTGGGCTGAAGGTGTGGGGGAAAAGCTGCAGCCAATTTCGCTAGCACAGAGTTGGTATGTAATCGTGAAGCCGCAGTGCCATGTGGCAACTAAAGCAGTTTTTTGTGCTAAAGATTTGACACGGGATAGTAAAACTATCACAATAGTCGACTTTCTATCGGGCCAGCATCAGAATGATTGTTTGAAAACGGTTCGAGAAGGTTATCCGGCTGTGGATAAGGTGTTGGATATGCTGTCTTTTTACGGAGAGGCAAGGTTGACCGGCACGGGAGCTTGCGTGTTTTTACAGTTTGCCTCTGAAGACTCAGCTGGAGCGGTTTATGAAGAACTGAAGAGCGGCGCTGAAGATGTTTATTTTGCAGCAGGGGTTGCGCGTTCGCCGGTGTATCAAAATTTGGACTGTCCCTCTTTTTGATCAATAAAAATAGAATATTGGGCCGTCGCCAAGCGGTAAGGCACGGGGTTTTGATCTCCGCATACCCAGGTTCGAATCCTGGCGGCCCAGCCATTTGCCTGTTACTGTTATTTAATCTTTCATGGAGGTAGCTCAGTGGATGATACCTCGTTTATGGTTTTCTCGGGTAATGCTAACAAAAAGTTAGCAGAAGGAATTGTAAGAAGGCTTAGCATGCGGTTAGGTATGGCTAGTGTAGGTCGATTTAGTGATGGTGAAGTTACTGTAGAAATTGAGGAAAATGTTCGGGGTAGAGAAGTTTTTGTTGTTCAGTCGACAAATGCGCCGACAGATGAGAATTTAATGGAGTTGCTGGTTTTGATTGATGCATTGCATCGGTCTTCAGCGGCTAAGATAACGGCAGTGATTCCTTATTTTGGTTATGCGCGCCAAGATCGTAGATCAAGGTCTGCCAGAGTGCCGATCACTGCTAAGTTAGTGGCAAAGATGATTGAGGCCGCCGGTGCTAGTAATTTGCTGACGGTTGATTTGCATGCTGATCAGATCCAGGGTTTTTTTGATATTCCTGTTGATAATGTTTATGCGTCGCCGTTGTTGTTAGGTGATATATGGCGGAAAAATTATCAGGATTTGATGGTGGTGTCACCCGATGTGGGCGGGGTGGTTCGGGCGCGGGCGTTAGCGAAGCGTCTTGATGATGCTGATTTGGCAATTATAGATAAGCGTCGTCCAAGAGCTAACCATGCTGAGGTTATGCATATTATTGGTGATGTTAAAGGTCGAACTTGTGTGTTGGTTGATGACCTGGTCGATACGGCAGGAACTTTGTGTCAGGCCGCTAAAGCGTTAAAGGGGCATGGCGCTAAGAAAGTCGTGGCTTATTGTACGCATCCTGTTTTGTCAGGTAAGGCGCGTGAGAATTTAGAAGGCTCGCTCATTGATGAGCTGGTGGTAACAGACACTATACCGTTAGCCGACGGGATGTTGGAAACGGGTAAGATTAGGCAGCTGAGTGTGGCAGAGATGATGGGTGAAACTATCCGGCGTATGGCGGAGAGTGAATCGGTCAGCTCGATGTACGTAGATTAAATGGTTTTTATGCGGTGCGAGTACTGCTTATATATAGGTTAGGAGAGTTAAGAATGTCGGATGTATTTCAGTTTGATGCGGTAGCAAGAGTGGGGGCGGGCACCAGTGCCTCAAAAGCGGTACGCCGTGAAGGTGGGGTTCCCGCGATTATTTATGGTGCAGGAAAAGAGCCTCAGCAGTTGACGTTGTCACATAATGAAGTGCTTAAGCACTTAGAGCATGAGGCTGTTTATTCGCATATTTTAGAAGTGGTTGTTGATGGTAAGAAAGAAAAGGCCGTGTTAAAAGGTCTTCAACGTCATCCAAGTAAGCCTAGAGTTTTGCATATGGATTTTCAGCGTGTGAGTGCAAAGGAAAAGTTGCGTGTTCATGTGCCATTGCATTTTGTTAATGCAGAGAGCGCTATTGGTGTTAAGAAAGGCGGTGTAGTCACTCACAGTCAAGTAGATGTTGAAGTGGCGTGTTTGCCAAAGAACTTGCCGGAGTTTATCGAAATAGATTTATTAGCGTTGGATGTGGGTGAATCGATCCATTTGTCTGAGATTCAGTTACCGAAGGGTGTTGAAATTATTGCTTTAGCACAAGGCAGTGATCATGACTTGCCGGTTGTTTCAGTCACTGCGGTTCGTGGCGGTGCTGCTGAAGATGAGGATGGCGACAGCGACAGCGATTCGGAAGAATCAGAATAGATTAATAGTTGGCTCAGTTACGCTTGCTCGTTGGTCTGGGGAATCCGGGGCGACGTTACATTAAAACCCGGCATAATGTCGGGTTTTGGTTTTTAGACGACTGGCTGGCTCAGTTAGGGGGGATGAGTTGGCGTAGTGAGTCGCGTTTCCAAGCGGAATTTGCAGAGGTATCCGTGGCGGGTCAGTCGGTAATACTCTTGAAGCCGCAGACGTATATGAATTTAAGTGGCCAGGCGGTTGGTAAGGTGCTTCGTTATTTCAAGATAACCCCTCAGGAAATGCTGGTTGTTCATGACGAGTTAGATTTTGAAGTGGGAGTGATACGCTTCAAAGACGGTGGCGGTCATGGCGGTCATAATGGCTTGCGGGATATTGTTGCGACTCTTGGCAATGGGCAGTTTCATCGAATGCGAGTTGGTATTGGTCATCCTGGGGATAGGCGTAAAGTTTCAGATTATGTTTTGTCTGCCGTCCCGATGAGTGATGCGGTCAGTATCGAGTCAGGTTTTGAACGTGTTCATCTGAATTCAGAGTTGCTGATGCAGATGCGTTTTGATCAGTTAAAAAATAAAATTCATCAGGCATTTTAAATTAAATTTCTCGGTTACTGCTGTTAGGGTAAGAAATTTGTTGCGGTTAATCGCTGAAAATGATTGACAGTTTGCTTATATTAGAGCAAAATGTCGGACTTTTGTACTGGAGGGGTTCCCGAGTGGCCAAAGGGATCAGACTGTAAATCTGACGGCTCCGCCTTCGGAGGTTCGAATCCTCCCCCCTCCACCATGTTATTACTAGGCAATGATTAAATGCGGGTGTAGTTCAATGGTAGAACTCCAGCCTTCCAAGCTGATCACGTGGGTTCGATTCCCATCACCCGCTCCATAATCGGTTGGCTGTGTTGTTTTAGTAGTTAGGTTGGGTCAGTTTCTGCCCATATAGCTCAGCGGTAGAGCACTTCCTTGGTAAGGAAGAGGTCACCGGTTCAAGTCCGGTTATGGGCTCCAGGAATTTTATTTAACAATTATATTTAGGTTTTGTAGAGGTTTAGTAAGATGGCTAAAGAAAAATTTGAACGTACCAAACCCCATGTAAACGTCGGCACGATTGGTCACGTTGATCATGGTAAGACGACCCTGACAGCTGCGATTACGAAAGTGATGGCCGAAGCCCAAGGCGGTGAGGCAAAAGATTTTGCAGATATTGACAATGCGCCAGAAGAGCGTGAGCGCGGTATTACGATTGCAACGTCTCATGTTGAGTATGAGTCAGATAACCGACATTATGCGCACGTTGACTGTCCGGGTCACGCGGATTATGTGAAGAATATGATTACCGGTGCGGCACAAATGGACGGTGCTATTTTAGTTTGTTCTGCAGCGGACGGTCCGATGCCACAAACTCGCGAGCACATTTTGCTAGCGCGTCAGGTAGGTGTCCCTTACATTGTGGTGTTTTTGAATAAAGCTGACATGGTCGACGATGAAGAGTTGGTTGAGTTGGTTGAAATGGAAGTCAGAGAGCTTTTGGACCTATACGAATTTCCAGGAGACGATACGCCGGTTATTATTGGTTCGGCGTTGAAAGCATTAGAGGGCGATACCAGTGAAGTGGGAGCACCTTCGGTCATTAAGTTGGTTGAAGCGATGGATTCCTATATTCCTGAGCCCGAAAGAGCGATAGCGGGTTCTTTCTTGATGCCGATTGAAGATGTATTTTCAATTTCAGGTCGAGGCACCGTAGTTACCGGTCGTATTGAACGCGGTGTAGTGAAGGTGGGTGAAGAGATTGAGATTGTTGGTATAAAAGAGACAGCGACAACGACGTGTACGGGTGTAGAGATGTTCCGTAAGTTGTTGGATCAAGGTGAGGCGGGCGATAACGTAGGTGTTTTATTGCGTGGTACGAAGCGTGAAGAAGTAGATCGTGGGCAGGTGTTAGCGCATCCTAAGACGATTAATCCGCATACACATTTTGAAGCAGAGATTTATGTATTGTCTAAAGATGAGGGAGGTCGTCATACACCATTTTTTAATGGTTATCGTCCTCAGTTTTACTTTAGAACGACAGATGTAACAGGAGCGGTAGATCTTCCTGAGGGTGTAGAGATGGTTATGCCTGGTGATAACGTGCAAGTAACGGTTAAGTTGATTGCACCGATTGCGATGGAAGATGGTTTGCGTTTCGCAGTAAGAGAAGGTGGTCGCACAGTGGGTGCGGGCGTAGTAGCTAAAATTATAGAGTGATAATGATGGTGGCCTTGGCTTTTTTTAGCTGAGGTTGCCATGGTTATAATAGGCAGTAGACAGTAGGTCAGTGGCTCAATTGGTAGAGCAGCGGTCTCCAAAACCGCGGGTTGGGGGTTCGAGTCCCTCCTGGCCTGCCATTCTGTTTTTTTCAAATTTTAATCTAAATAAAGAGCAATAATGTCAACTCAAACTGAAGCGACAACCTCTGTTATCGACGTTGTAAAACTGGTGTTTTCTGTATCTTTTGTGATCGCAGGGTTAGCTGGTTTTTATTATTTTTCAGAATTCCCGTTACTTTATCGGGTGCTTGGATTGGTTGCCGTTGTCCTGGTGGCTATGGTGATGGCGTTAACGTCTACCACGGGTCGTAATTTTAGCGCTTTTGTACGTGAAGCGCGTCAAGAGGTTAGGAAGGTTGTTTGGCCTTCCCGTCAGGAAACAGTTCAGACCACATTAACCGTGTTTGCTATGGTTTTTGTCGTTGGCTTGATTTTATGGCTGTTTGATATGTTCTTGTTTTGGGGAGTTCAGGTGCTAACGGGTCAAGGGGGCTAGCATGGCTCTTAAATGGTATGTTATTCATGCCTACTCGAATTATGAGAACAAGGTTCGTCAGGCATTGGAAGAGCGTATTGAGCGTGAAGGCTTGCAGGACCATTTTGGTAAGATAATCGTCCCGACAGAAGAGGTTGTCGAGATGCGGACAGGGCAGCAGCGCAAGAGTGAAAGAAAGTTTTTCCCTGGCTATGTTTTGGTTCAAATGGAATTGAGTGATGTGACTTGGCATATGGTTCGGGATGTTCCGCGTGTGTTAGGTTTTATCGGGGGCACTGCAGACAAGCCTGCGGCTATTACCGATGCTGAAGCCGAACTGATATTGGATCGTGTTGAAGATGGTATTAATAAGCCTAAACCGAAGGTATTGTTCGAGGTGGGTGAGGTTTTGCGTGTAGTTGATGGGCCCTTTAAGGATTTTGATGGTGTCGTTGAGGAAGTTAACTACGAGAAGAGTCGCTTAACCGTGACGGTTATGATTTTTGGGCGTTCAACGCCCGTTGATCTTGAGTTTACTCAAGTGGAAAAAGGTTGATATGTTTTTAAAAATGACCCTTGTGGTTTGAAGGTGTTTAAAGGGGAGCCTAGTCGGCGTTTGAACCCACTATGGAGTAGAGCAAATGGCTAAAAAAATTGAAGCGTATATTAAACTGCAGGTAAAGGCAGGTGAGGCTAATCCAAGTCCTCCGGTCGGGCCAGCATTGGGTCAGCATGGTGTTAATATCATGGAGTTTTGTAAAGCGTTTAATGCAAAGACTCAAGAATTAGAAAAAGGCATGCCTATTCCTGTCATCATCAGCGTGTATGCGGATCGTAGTTTTACTTTTATCACCAAAACACCGCCAGCATCAGTTTTGTTAAAAAAAGCGGTTGGTATAGCTAAAGGTAGTGGCGTTCCTAATATCGATAAAGTGGGAACCGTTACCCGTGTGCAACTAGAAGAGATTGCTAAGACTAAAATGCCTGATTTAAATGCGGCAGATTTAGATGCTGCAGTAAAATCAATAGCAGGTAGTGCTCGTAGTATGGGTCTGATCGTGGAGGGTCTGTAAATGGCTAAATTAACTAAACGTGCTAAGGTTATTGCGGAAAAAGTTGATCCCACTAAGTCTTACTCTGTGACCGATGCCGTCAGCGTGCTTAAAGATGTAGCGCTGTCAAATTTTAATGAGTCTGTTGATGTGAGTATTAACTTAGGAGTTGATTCACGTAAATCAGATCAAAATGTGCGTGGTGCAACGGTATTGCCAAATGGTACCGGAAAAACGGTACGGGTAGCTGTTTTCACTCAGGGTGAAAATGCTGATATTGCAAAGGCTGCAGGTGCTGATATTGTCGGTATGGATGACTTGGCCGCTGAGGTTAAAAAAGGCGTGATGGATTTTGACGTAGTTATCGCCTCACCCGATGCTATGCGGGTTGTCGGACAGTTGGGTCAGATTTTAGGGCCACGTGGCCTCATGCCTAACCCAAAGGTAGGTACAGTTACGCCGGATGTGGCGCAAGCCGTTAAGAATGCAAAATCGGGTCAAGTGCGTTACCGAACTGATAAAGCAGGGATTATCCATTGTACAGTAGGCAAGGTTAGCTTTGAGGGTGATGCGATTCAGCAAAATTTAGAAGCCTTGATAGTAGATTTAAAAAAAGCTAAGCCGAGCGCTGCGAAAGGAATTTATTTACAGAAAATCACCTTGTCATCAACGATGGGCCCGGGTTTGTCGATTGATAAAAGCAGTTTAGGTGAGTAAAATTTTAAGAACATATTAGCGTTCTTAATTAAGACTTTGGGTTACCGATTTCGGTAATCGTCAAAGACCGTAGGTGCGTAAGCATAATCAACTGAGTAACAAGGTTGTCCTGCGTAGATGGTGTCTGGAACTGAGTAATCGGTGAAAGTAACTATTAGGGTGCATCATTAGGGAAATTGATTAATGATGTGTTATGAAAAATTCTGGTAATTATCAGAAAAATTTCGGAGGTAAATTGTGGCATTAGGACTGGATGACAAAAAACTTGTCGTCGAAGAGGTTGCTGCTATCGCCGCTGACGCGCACTCGGCAATTGCTGCTGAATACCGTGGCTTAACGGTAGGAGAGTTGACAGAATTACGTCGGGTTGCTCGCGAATCGGGTGTTTATCTGCGTGTGGTAAAAAATACGTTGGCACAACGAGCTGTTGAAGGAACGGAATTTGAATGCATGAAAGAGGGTATGACAGGACCTCTGATATTTGCATTTTCAATGGAAGATCCAGGATCGGCACCGCGTGTAATCAATGATTTTGCAAAAGAACATGATAAGTTAGTGACTAAGTTAGTTTCTATTGGTGGGCAGTTGTATGATGCCTCCGAGTTGAAACGTTTAGCCATGCTACCTACGCGTGATCAAGCCATCAGTATGTTAATGGCATTGATGAAAGCACCGGTAGAGAAATTTGTCCGTACTTTAGCTGAACCCCATGCTAAGTTAACACGTACCGTTGCAGCGATAAAAGATCAGAAAGAAGCAGCATAAAGTCTCTTTCACATGTAACAAACGAAACAAAAATATAGAGGAATAAAATTATGGCACTTTCACAAGAAGATATTCTGGAAGCGATCTCAAACATGAGTGTAATGGAAGTCGTTGACCTGATTTCTGCAATGGAAGAAAAATTTGGCGTTTCTGCTGCAGCAGCTGTTGCTGCTGCTCCTGCCGCTGCTGACGGTGGCGCTGCTGCTGAAGAACAAACTGAGTTTGACGTAGTCTTGACAAGTCAAGGTTCAAATAAAGTTGCAGTTATTAAAGCCGTTCGTGCTATAACTGGTTTAGGTTTGAAAGAAGCTAAAGCTGAAGTAGAGGGCGTCCCTTCAACTGTAAAAGAAGGCGTTAGTAAAACAGAAGCTGAAGAAGTTAAAAAACAGCTTGAAGAAGCGGGTGCTTCTGTAGAAATTAAATAATTTAATTTCTACTCTGTTAATTAGGCATAGCCTATTATAGGTATCTGGCTGGTGACTTATGGTCACCGGCCTTTTACTGTTTGTGTAAGCTAATCAGAAATACCGTTCTTTACGTTGAAGGAAACACGCACTATGGTCTACTCTTTTACCGAGAAAAAACGAATCCGTAATAATTTTGGCAAGGCCTCAGAGGTTATTGATGTGCCTTATCTTCTTGCCACACAAATTGATTCGTACGCTAATTTTTTACAGTCAGGTCAATCCCCTGAAACTCGGGAAGAGTTAGGGTTGCATGCAGCTTTTACAACTGTTTTTCCAATTGTAAGTCATTCCGGCTATGCTGTCTTGGAATATGTGAGTTATCGACTCGGCGAGCCTGTTTTTGATGTTCGGGAGTGTCAGCAGCGTGGTGTGACTTATGCCGCTCCGTTACGTGTTTTGGTGCGGTTGGTGATCTACGATAAAGAATCGCCGTTGTCTGCCAAAGTAGTGAAAGACGTACGAGAACAAGAAGTATATATGGGTGAGCTACCGTTGATGACGGAAAATGGTACGTTCGTTATAAATGGTACTGAACGTGTTATTGTTTCGCAATTACACCGCTCACCCGGCGTTTTCTTTGATCATGACAAAGGTAAAACACATTCATCTGGGAAATTACTCTTTAATGCCCGAGTTATACCTTACCGCGGATCTTGGTTGGATTTCGAGTTTGATCATAAAGACACCTTATTTGTAAGAATTGATAGACGCCGTAAGATCCCGGCAACTATTTTGCTAAAAGCACTTTCATACAATAATGAAGAAATTATTTCATTGTTCTATGAAACTAATAAGTTCAGTTTATCTGATGATCGATATGTGTTTGATATTATTCCTGAGCGTTTAAGGGGTGATATTGCCACGTTTGATATTACCTATGAAGGAAAAGTTTTTGTCGAAGAAGGACGACGGGTCACCGCTAAACACATTCGACAAATGACTAAGGCCGGTGTTAATCAGATTGAAGTTCCTAGGGATTACTTGTTTGGAAAATTATTAGCTAATAATTTGATTGATGAGTCAACCGGTGAATTAGTTGCTGAAGTGAATGCGGAAATTACGGATGAATTATTAACGGCTGTCCAAGCTGTTGGAATTACTGATATAGAGACTCTGTTTGTCAATGAGCTTGACCGGGGACCTTATATATCCAATGCTATGAAAATTGATAATAGTAGCAACAGAATTGAAGCATTGATTGAAATATATCGCATGATGAGGCCGGGTGAACCGCCGACTCAAGATGCGGCTGAGAAGTTGTTTAAGAATTTGTTTTTTAATTCTGAGCGTTACGATTTATCTGCGGTTGGCAGAATGAAGTTTAATCGTCGCTTAGGGCGGCAAGAAATTGTTGGTGAAGGAACACTGACAAAAGAAGACATTATTGCTGTGCTTAAAGAGTTAATTGATATTAGGAATGGCAATTTAAATATTGACGATATTGATCATTTGGGTAACCGACGGGTTCGTTCAGTGGGTGAAATGATTGAAAATCAATTTCGAGTTGGCTTGGTGCGTGTTGAAAGAGCGGTCCGGGAGCGTTTAACGCTGGCAGACTCCGAGGGCTTGATGCCTCAGGAAATTATTAATGCTAAGCCGGTATCAGCAGCTGTTAAAGAGTTTTTTGGTTCCAGTCAGTTATCGCAGTTTATGGATCAGAATAATCCGCTATCGCAAGTAACCCATAAACGACGGGTTTCAGCTTTAGGGCCTGGTGGTCTTGCGCGGGAGAGAGCGGGTTTTGAGGTTAGAGATGTTCATACCACGCATTATGGTCGTGTCTGTCCGATTGAAACACCTGAGGGGCCGAATATTGGGCTGATTAATTCGTTGGCGGTTTATGCTAGAACCAATAAATATGGTTTTCTAGAAACCCCCTACCGTAAAGTGGTTGACGGTAAAGTGTCGGATCAGGTTGATTACTTATCAGCGATTGAAGAAGGGGAATACATAATTGCTCAGGCCAGTGTGGCGGTAGATGCTAATAATCAATTGGTTAAAGGTTTGGTTTCGTGTCGCTATAAAGATGAGTTCCAATTAGCAGCATCTGAAGATGTGCAATATATGGATGTATCTTCAAAGCAGATTGTTTCTGTTGCGGCATCAATTATTCCATTCCTTGAGCATGATGATGCAAACCGTGCGTTAATGGGTTCGAACATGCAGCGACAAGCCGTTCCAACCTTGATTGCTGAGAAGCCTTTAGTTGGTACGGGGATGGAGCGTGCCGTAGCTAAGGACTCCGGGGTAACGGTTGTTGCCAAGCGTAGCGGGGTTATTGAGAAGGTGGATGCTGCTCGAATTGTTGTCCGTGTTGATGATTCAGAAACCGAGGCGGGTGAATCAGGGGTTGATATCTATAACCTGATCAAATATACCCGGTCAAATCAAAATACCTGTATTAATCAAAAGCCATTAGTTAAGTTAGCTGATACGGTTAAGGCGGGTGATATTTTAGCCGATGGTCCATCAACTGATATTGGTGAATTAGCATTGGGACAAAATATGCTGATCGCTTTTATGCCATGGAATGGCTATAACTTTGAAGATTCTATTTTGGTGTCTGAGAATGTTGTGAAAGAAGACCGTTTCACGACGATTCATATCGAAGAGAAAACGTGTGTTGCCCGAGATACCAAGCAAAGTCCTGAAGAAATTACGGCTGATATTCCTAATGTGAGCGAAGAAGCGCTGTCGAAGTTAGATGAGTCCGGTATTGTTTATGTGGGTGCTGAAGTGAAAGGGGGAGACATCTTAGTGGGTAAGGTAACCCCTAAGGGTGAAAGTCAATTGACACCGGAAGAAAAGTTATTACGGGCAATTTTTGGCGAAAAAGCGGCCGATGTGAAAGATACTTCCTTGCGTGTGCCTAATGGTATGGACGGTCATGTTATTGACGTTCAGGTGTTTACCCGTGAAGGTGTTAAAAAGGATGCCCGTGCGCTCTCTATTGAAGAAGAGGAAATTAAGTTTGCTAAAAAGGATTTCGATGATCGACGATTTATCCTTGAGCAGGATATTTATAGTCGTGTAGAAAAGTTGTTGTTGGGTGAGTCCATTGAATCGTCGATGTTAGGGTTCAAGAAGAGCAAAGAGATTACTGCGGAAATATTGCAGGGAATGGAACAGAAAAAATGGTTGAGTATTACGACTGCCAATGAGGATCTTAATGTTCAATTAGAAGCCATCACTCTGCAAATTGAAGAATTGCGTAAAGAGTTTGATAAGCAACTGGAAATGAAACGCAATAAGATCACGATGGGTGATGATTTGGCGCCCGGTGTATTGAAAATGGTTAAAGTTCATTTAGCGGTTAAAAGACGGATTCAGCCAGGTGATAAAATGGCAGGTCGACACGGTAATAAAGGGGTTATTTCTCAAATCGTTCCGGTTGAAGATATGCCTTATACGGCGGATGGTCGGCCGGTTGATATTCTGTTAAATCCATTGGGCGTGCCTTCACGGATGAATGTAGGGCAGGTTTTAGAGACGCATTTAGGTTGGGCTGCTAAGGGGCTTGGTTTTAAGCTTGGTGAGATGATTAGAGCACAAGCTAAAATTCAAGATGTTAGAGATTATCTCGGACGTATTTATAATACCAGCGGTCGTGAAGAAGATTTAGACGGCTTTTCTGATAAAGAAATAATGGAAATGGCAACAAATTTGACCGGTGGCGTGCCCATGGCATCACCTGTTTTTGATGGTGCTTCTGAGGATGATATCAGGGCTATGCTGAAATTGGCTGATTTGCCTGAGCATGGTCAAGCTACTTTATTTGATGGCTTGACCGGTGATAAATTTGACCGTGAAGTGACTGTTGGTTACATGTATATGTTGAAGTTGAATCATTTAGTTGATGACAAAATGCATGCAAGGTCGACAGGGCCGTACAGTCTAGTGACGCAGCAACCGTTAGGTGGCAAGGCGCAATTTGGTGGGCAACGCTTTGGAGAAATGGAAGTATGGGCGCTTGAGGCTTATGGTGCAGCTTATACATTACAGGAAATGTTGACTGTGAAATCTGATGATGTCAGTGGGAGGACCAGAATGTACAAAAATATTGTCGATGGCAAGCACGATATGGATGCCGGGATGCCTGAATCATTTAATGTATTAGTTAAAGAGATTCGATCTTTAGGGATTAACATTGAGCTCGAAAGGCAGAAATAATTCAAAGCATAATGGCTTATAGACACGCTGGGTTATTCCAGATCGTATCGTTTGATTAGAGGACAAGCGCTTGAAAGATTTATTTAATGTTATAAACCGTCATGGTCAGGTTGAAGATTTTGATGCAATTCGAATTGGGTTGGCATCGCCGCAGAGAATTCGATCGTGGTCATTTGGGGAAGTTAAAAAACCTGAAACAATTAATTACCGGACATTTAAACCGGAAAGAGACGGGTTGTTTTGTGCCAAGATTTTTGGCCCAGTCAGTGATTACGAATGTTTGTGTGGTAAATACAAGCGCCTGAAACATCGCGGGGTTATTTGTGAGAAATGCGGCGTTGAAGTGACGCTTTCTAAAGTCCGCCGTGAGCGGATGGGCCATATTGATTTAGCCAGTCCGGTTGCGCATATTTGGTTTTTAAAGTCATTGCCTTCTAGAATCGCGTTATTGCTTGATATGACTTTACGCGAAATCGAGCGGGTTCTGTATTTTGAATCATTTGTTGTATTAGAGCCTGGGATGACGCCATTAGAGCGCGGTGAACTATTAACCGATGATGAGTATCTTGAGAAAGTTGAAGAGTACGGTGATGATTTTGATGCCAAGATGGGTGCAGAAGCAATCTTTGCGTTGTTGAAATCTATTGACTTGCCGGGCGAAGTTACCGATTTACGCGATAATATTAATGCCACCAGTTCTGAGACCAAAATTAAGAAGTTTTCCAAGCGTTTAAAAGTATTGGAGGCGTTGTTGAACTCTGAAAATCGTCCAGAATGGATGATTTTAACGGTCCTTCCGGTATTGCCGCCAGAGCTGCGTCCTTTGGTTCCATTGGATGGTGGTCGTTTTGCTACGTCTGACTTAAATGATTTGTACCGCCGAGTGATAAATCGAAATAATCGCTTAGGACGCTTACTTGAGTTGAGTGCGCCGGATATTATTGTTCGTAATGAGAAAAGAATGCTTCAGGAGTCTGTTGACGCGTTATTAGATAATGGCCGACGTGGACGGGCCATTACCGGTACCAATCGTCGTGCGTTAAAGTCACTTGCGGATATGATTAAAGGTAAACAAGGCCGTTTTAGACAAAATTTGCTCGGAAAACGGGTTGATTATTCAGGGCGCTCAGTCATTGTGGTAGGGCCTACGCTGAAATTACATCAATGTGGCTTACCCAAGAAAATGGGTCTGGAGTTATTCAAGCCGTTTATTTTTAGTAAGCTTCAGTTGCGTGGGTTGGCGACTACAATCAAGGCAGCTAAGAAGTTGGTTGAAAAGGAAGGCGGGGAGGTTTGGGACATTCTCGAAGAAGTTATTCGAGAGCATCCAATTATGCTTAACCGCGCACCCACATTGCATCGGTTGGGGATTCAGGCTTTTGAGCCGACCCTGATTGAGGGCAAAGCGATTCAGTTACATCCGCTGGTTTGTAGTGCTTTTAATGCAGATTTTGACGGTGACCAAATGGCGGTTCATGTTCCCTTGTCAATAGAGGCGCAACTTGAAGCCAGAACGTTGATGATGGCTACCAATAATATTCTTTCACCGGCTAACGGTGAACCTGTTATTAATCCGACTCAGGACGTGGTCTTAGGTTTATATGCAATCAGTCGTGAAAAAATAAATGCTAAAGGTGAAGGCAGTATTTTTGCTGACTTAGATGAAATTTATAAAGCGTTGCATTTTAAGAAGGTTGAGGTTCGAACGAAGATTCAATTACGGATTAAAGAAAAAATCCTTAATGATGTGGGTGAGTTTGAGTATCGTACCCGTCGGGTAAAAACTACGGTGGGTCGTGGGTTAATTTGGGAGATTGTTCCTGATGGAATGCCTTTTAGTGTCGTCAATTGTGATATGACCAAAAAGAATATCTCAAAGTTAATTGATTACTGTTATCGGAACTTAGGGATTAAAGAAACCGTTGTATTGGCAGATCAACTCATGTATTTGGGTTTTAGGTCAGCAACAAAGGCCGGTGTTTCAATTGGTCTTGAGGATATGGCAGTGCCTAAAGGCAAGTCCCCTATTATCGATTCCTCCGAGAAAGAAGTAAATGACATTCAGGATCAATATTCCTCTGGTTTGGTAACAGAGGGTGAGCGTTACAATAAGGTTGTTGATATCTGGTCTCGTGCTAACGAGCAAGTGGCTAAAGTGATGATGGAAGGCTTAGGCGAAGAAGATACAATCGATGCCGAAGGCAATACCGTTAAAGAAAAATCATTTAATTCTATTTTTATGATGGCTGATTCCGGGGCGCGGGGTTCTGCAGCCCAAATCAGACAGCTTGCTGGAATGAGGGGTTTGATGGCCAAGCCCGATGGCTCCATTATTGAAACGCCGATTACGGCGAATTTTCGAGAAGGTCTAGATGTATTGCAGTACTTTATTTCCACGCACGGTGCTCGGAAAGGGTTGGCCGATACGGCCCTTAAAACAGCGAATTCAGGTTATTTGACTCGTCGTTTAGTGGACGTGGCTCAGGATTTGGTGGTCTCTATGGTTGACTGCGGTTCTGAAGGGGGGGTAACTTTAACGCCGATCATTGAGGGGGGTGACGTGGTCATGCCGTTGAGTGAGCGTGTATTGGGGCGTGTTGTTTCTGCTGATGTTCTCGATGGTGCGGGTGAAAAGGTCTTGGTCCCTGCTAAAACCATGCTGGATGAGGGCCTGGTTGCACTACTGGAAGAAAATGGGGTCGATGAGTTATTAGTTCGCTCTATTATTACCTGTGAGGCGCGTCATGGCGTTTGTTCATTTTGTTATGGCCGTGATCTAGGGCGAGGTCATTTGGTCAATAGTGGTGAAGCCGTTGGTGTTATTGCGGCGCAATCAATTGGTGAGCCTGGAACACAGTTGACCATGCGTACTTTCCATATTGGGGGTGCAGCATCAAGGGCTGCGGCAGTGAGTAATGTGCAGATTAAGTCGGAAGGAACCGTTAAACTGAATAACCTTAAGACGGTGCTGAATAAAGAGGGTAGTTTGGTTGCGGTTTCACGTTCTGGAGAGGTCGGTATTGTTGATAAATATGGCCGCGAAAGAGAGCGTTATAAAATACCTTACGGAGCAGTGATTTCTGAAAAAGAAGGCGGCCATGTTAATGCCGGTGATATTATCGTTAATTGGGATCCGCATACACATCCGGTTGTGACGGAAGTTCGGGGTTTTGTTAAGTTAGTTGATTTTATTGAAGGGATTACGGTTCGTCAGGAATCTGATGAGGTCACGGGTTTAAGTTCTTTAATTGTTATTGATCCTAAACAACGGGGCAGTGCCGGTAAAGAGTTGCGTCCGATGGTGAAATTAGTCGATGAAAACGAGGCTGATCTGTATCTTTCTGGTACAGAGATTGTTGCTCAGTACTTCCTGCCAACCGGGGCGATAGCAAATATCAAGGATGGTGAAGAGGTGCAGGTGGGTGACGTATTAGCTAGAATTCCACAGGAATCCAGTAAAACGCGTGATATTACCGGTGGTTTGCCACGGGTAGCTGATTTGTTTGAGGCGCGTAAAACCAAAGATCCCGCTATTCTTGCAGAAGCCACCGGTGCAGTTTCTTTTGGTAAGGAAACTAAAGGTAAACAAAGAATTGTCATTACTGATGCAAGTGGCGAGCAATATGAGACCTTGGTTCCGAAATGGCGCCATATCACGGTTTTTGAGGGTGAGTTTGTTGAAAAGGGCGAAACGATTGCTGAAGGTGAATTGACGCCGCATGATATTTTACGGTTGCGGGGTGTTGAGGAACTGGCCGCCTATTTGGTTAAGGAAATTCAGGACGTTTACCGTTTGCAAGGGGTGAAGATTAACGATAAGCACATTGAGGCGATTATTCGTCAAATGCTCAGAAAAGTTGAGATTACATCATCTGGAGATACTGATTTTACCAAAGGTGAGCAGTTAGAGCGGTTGTTGGTTAATGAGGTCAATAAGAAAATGGAAGCAGAAGATAAGGTTCCCGCTACTTTTGCACCGATGCTTTTGGGTATTACTAAAGCATCACTGGCAACAGAATCTTTTATTTCAGCCGCTTCATTCCAGGAAACAACCCGGGTCTTAACCGATGCGGCAGTGAGAGGTTTAAAAGATGAACTTCATGGGTTGAAGGAAAATGTTATCGTTGGCCGTTTAATTCCAGCCGGTACAGGCTTGGCTTACCATGCGAAGCGAAAACAGGCTAAGTTAGATCGGCTGAATGCATTAAACGTCGTTGAAGAAACCAAGGTTGATATTGATGAGGTTGAAGAAGCATTGAAAAAAGCTTTGAATACTGAAATGTAATTTCAAAAAATTAAAAAGGGTACAAGTAATTTTATTTTTTGGCAGGTTAGTTCTTATTTTGACTTAACCTGCCCATCGATGCTGAGTAAATCTGTGTAATTCTGAGTTCACATGGGATTAGGTTCTAAAAGGATTTATAGGTCTTCGGTCAGGTATAACTTGACTTGTATGGGTTAACTATTTATTATAAGCGGCTAGCTTGTTTGATCAGGTTAGTTAAAGAATATTTATGAATCCGTTGCACAGTGTGCGGCGGTTTTTTTATTGCCTGATGCTTAAAAATTAATTTGGAGTCTAAAAGATATGGCCACGATTAACCAGCTGGTTCGTAAGCCGAGAGTTAGAAAAATTGTGAAAAGTAACGTGCCTGCATTGGATGCATGCCCACAAAGACGGGGTGTGTGCACTCGTGTTTACACGACCACGCCTAAGAAGCCGAACTCAGCTTTGCGTAAGGTGGCGCGGGTTAGGTTGACCAATGGTTCGGAAGTGAGTAGTTATATTGGTGGTGAAGGGCATAATCTTCAGGAGCATTCCGTGGTCTTGATTCGTGGAGGTCGTGTTAAGGATCTTCCGGGTGTTCGTTATCATGTTGTGCGAGGTAGTCTTGATACCTCAGGTGTTGATGGAAGAAAACGTGGGCGTTCGAAGTATGGCGCTAAAAGACCAAAAAGTTAATTAGGTACGGTAGAAAATGTCTAGAAGAAGAGCGGCCGAAAAGAGAAGTATCCTTCCAGATCCTAGGTTTGGGAGTGAATTGTTAGCAAAGTTCATGAATATGATCATGGTGAGTGGCAAAAAGTCAGTTGCTGAGAAGATTGTATACGGTGCTTTAGATGTGATTGAAAGTAAGGGGCATGAAGCGCCTTTAGACGTGCTTATTAAGGCGTTAGACAATATTCAGCCTCGTGTTGAAGTAAAGTCTCGACGTGTCGGCGGTGCAACCTATCAGGTTCCTGTTGAGGTGATGCCTTCGCGCCGTGTCGGTTTGGCAATGCGTTGGACGATAGATGCAGCTAGAAAAAGAAATGAGCGTGGCATGGCTTTGAAGTTGGCGGGTGAGTTGATGGATGCCTCTGAAAACCGAGGTTCTGCAGCTAAGAAGCGTGAAGATACACATAGAATGGCTGATGCTAATAAGGCGTTTGCACATTACCGTTGGTAAGTTAAATTTACTGTTAAATAGTGATTTGAAGTGGCTCGGCAGACAGATATTAACCGATATCGTAATATCGGGATTATGGCGCATATTGATGCTGGCAAGACCACAACCACGGAGCGGGTGCTGTATTACACCGGAGTCTCTCATAAGATAGGAGAGGTTCATGACGGTGCGGCTACCATGGATTGGATGGCGCAAGAGCAGGAGCGTGGGATTACCATAACGTCTGCTGCAACCACTTGTTTTTGGAGTGGCATGGATAAGCAGTTTCCTGAGCATCGTATCAATATTATTGATACGCCGGGACACGTCGATTTTACGATTGAAGTAGAACGGTCTTTGCGGGTTTTAGACGGTGCTTGTTCGGTTTTTTGTGCTGTTGGCGGTGTTGAGCCGCAGTCTGAAACGGTCTGGCGTCAGGCTAATAAATACCAGGTGCCACGGGTGGCGTTTGTCAATAAGATGGATAGATCCGGAGCTGATTTTTTCCGAGTTGTCAGGCAGATGACTGATCGTTTGGGAGCAAGGCCGGTCGTAATGCAGATCCCTATAGGGGCTGAGGAGCATTTTGAGGGGGTTGTGGATCTCATTAAAATGAAAGCTATCTATTGGGAAGAAGGTAACATGGGTGTTGCGTTCGAAGAAAGAGAAATACCTGAGAGTATGCTTGAGTTGTGTCAGGAATGGCATGAGAGATTGGTTGAGGCAGCAGCAGAGGCTACTGACGACTTGTTAGATAAGTATTTGGAGTCGGGTGGGTTGTCGGACGCTGAGATTAAAGCGGGGATTAGGCGGCAAACGATCGCAAGTGACCTTGTGCCAACGATTTGCGGTTCGGCTTTTAAGAATAAAGGTGTTCAGGCCATGTTGGATGCGGTGGTTGAATATCTTCCGTCGCCAACTGAAGTGGCGGCGATTAAGGGTGTTCTGGCGGATGAAGTTACTGAGGCTGAACGACCTGCTGACGACAAGGCGCCTTTTTCTGCGTTAGCCTTTAAGATTGCCACGGACCCGTTTGTTGGAACGTTGGTTTTTTTCAGGGTCTATTCAGGAATTTTGAAAAGCGGTGACCGGATTTTTAATTCGGTTAAGAAAAAGAAAGAACGTGTAGGTCGTATTGTTCAGATGCATGCGAACAGTCGGCAAGAAGTTGATAGAGTCTATGCTGGGGATATTGCCGCAGCGATTGGCTTGAAGGATGTGAACACAGGGGATACCTTGTGTGTAATGGACTCTGAGATCGTTCTGGAGCGAATGGAGTTTCCGGAGCCGGTAATTTCGGTTGCGGTTGAGCCTAGAACGAAGGCGGATCAGGAAAAGATGGGTGTTGCGTTAGCTAAGTTAGCGCAGGAAGACCCTTCGTTTCGGGTTCATACGGATGATGAGACAGGGCAGACTATTGTTTCAGGGATGGGTGAACTTCATCTTGAAATCATAGTTGATCGACTACAGCGAGAGTTTGCGGTTGAGGCCAATGTGGGAGCGCCGCAAGTTTCTTATAGAGAAACTATACGCTCCACTGTGGAGTGTGAAGGTAAGTTTATCCGTCAATCGGGTGGGCGTGGTCAATACGGTCACGTTTGGCTTAAGTTGGAGTCTCTGTCAGAAGGGTCGGGTTATGAGTTTGTTAACCAAGTTGTCGGCGGATCAGTTCCAAAGGACTATATACCGGCGGTTGATAAAGGCATTATTGAACAAATGAAAAATGGTGTCTTAGCCGGTTTTCCAGTTGTTGATGTTAAGGTTACCTTGTTTGACGGTTCGTATCATGATGTTGATTCGAATGAGATGGCTTTTAAAATAGCCGGTTCTATGGGTTTTAGGGAGGGTGCTAAAGAGGCTTCTCCAGTATTGCTTGAGCCGATTATGGAGGTAGAAATTATTACCCCGGAAAGTCATATGGGTGATGTGGTTGGTGATGTTAATCGACGACGTGGCATCATTCATGGAATGGATGATACGCCTTCTGGCAAGGCGATTGTTTGTGAAGTACCGTTGGCTGAAATGTTTGGTTACGCAACAGACTTAAGGTCAGCCACTCAAGGGCGTGCGACTTACAGTATGCGCTTTGATAAGTATAAGGAAGCACCGGCGAGTATTGCCGATGCAATTGTTAACAAGTATTCTTGAAGAATATTACATAGTATTTTAAGGTGTTAGGGCATGGCTAAAGAAAAATTTGAACGTACCAAACCCCATGTAAACGTCGGCACGATTGGCCACGTTGATCATGGTAAGACGACCCTGACAGCTGCGATTACGAAAGTGATGGCCGAAGCCCAAGGCGGTGAGGCAAAAGATTTTGCAGATATTGACAATGCGCCAGAAGAGCGTGAGCGCGGTATTA
>Ga0209992_10000298_pt1 | contig 68300 bp, 50 predicted proteins | sample 2SBtaG_2_FD_182564 | JGI IMG/M metagenome (GOLD analysis project Ga0209992, IMG submission 182564) | Deep subsurface microbial communities from Kolumbo volcano to uncover new lineages of life (NeLLi) - 2SBTROV12_ACTIVE470 metaG (SPAdes)... | ecosystem: Environmental > Aquatic > Marine >... | reverse complement strand
GCGCATACCCACATATTCTTCTCCCAGAATGGCAACGCGCGTTGCAGCAGATGCATCAGCAATCTCCTGCTTTGGCGCTCCCTCAATTGGGAGGTCGAGACCTTTCTTGATTTTTATCATATGTAATTGCACTACTCTAATAGAAATACCCTTTTGCATGACCGCAGAAATCCTGCCTGTCAGCATGCAAAAACGCACTATTAACAGGTGTTAAACACCTTTTCGTTGTTGATTGATGGAACTTGCTGTAAATGCCGCGGTCAGCCTGTTATGAAGCCGCAACGCATAATTCCTTTTGCGGGCATTTTGTTCGCCCAATATTTATAGACCACCAGCAGAAAATTACACTTATTATTATTGTTGTGTAGCGGTAATCGCTACTGCTGTATAGGCAGAGGCAGAAAAGGCCCCCACTTAATTTCGGGATTTTAGCATTAACCCATACGTTTGTGCCACGCTATTTCAAGATAAAGGCAAATTTTTCTACAATTTAATGTAAACCTTTGGGCTTAAGGTTTACATTTGCCTGGCAAAACGGGTGAAAAAGGTACAAAAAAGCCGTCAAATCAGACGGCTTAACTTATATTTTGTTAATAACTTTTTAGGTTTTACCAGCTAACCATTGGGTCAACATCGCCCTCGTAATCCACGCCTTCAATGTCAAAACCGAACAGCTTCAAAAACTCATGGTGGTAACCTTCATAGTCACTTAAGTCATGAAAGTTCTCTTGTGTCACTTGGTCCCACAGCGCCTTAATTTTAGCTTGGGTAGCATCATTTGTTTCTTTGCCATCCATGCGGAAACGATTCGCTTCATCTAGCGTTGGTGTGTTGCCAAACAAGCATTGGTTAAACAAGCCATAAATTTGCTCAATACAGCCTTCGTGGGTGCCCTCTTCTTTCATCACTTTATAAATAAGTGAAATATAAAGCGGCATCACAGGAATGGCAGAGCTTGCTTGCGTTACCAGCGCTTTCAAAGAGCTAACATTCGCTTGTACCAATAACTCGCTATTTTTACCAATAATAGCGGCAGCTGCGCGATCTAGGTCTTCTTTCGCTTTACCAATAGTTGCCTGACCGTAAATAGGCCAGGTCAGCTCTTTACCAATGTAAGTATAGGCAGTGGTTTTACAGCCTTCGGCTAGCACATCGGCATCGCGTAAAAAGTCCATCCAACGTTCCCAGTCTTCACCACCCATCACTTTAATGGTGTTAAGGATCTCTTCATCATTGGCGGGCTCAAGCGCTACTTCATGCACTTTGTCTTTATCAGTATCGTAGGTTTTTGTGGTGTATGCCTCACCTACGGGCTTAAGCGTCGACTTGTAAGTCACGCCTGTTTCAGGGTCGGTTCTACGGGGCGACGCAAGGCTATAGATAACCAAGTCGACTTTGCCCATTTCTGCTTTGATTTTCTCGATGGTTTCGTTTTTGATCTCATCAGAAAAGGCATCGCCATTAATGGTGTCTGCAAAAAGGCCTTTTGCTTTGGCCTTTTCATGGAACGCTGCCGTGTTATACCAACCAGCAGTTCCCGTTTTGCGCTCTGTTGGTGCTTTTTCAAAACAAACACCTAAGGTTTTAGCGCCATAACCGAATGCAGACGTGATACGCGATGCAAGGCCGTACCCCGTAGAGCTACCAATAACTAATACGTTTTTAGGGCCTTCACCTAAGTCACCTTTTGCTTCTACATAAGCAATTTGTTCTTCAACCGCTTTAGCACAGCCTACGGGATGCGCGTTTGTACAAATGAAGCCTCTCACTTTAGGCTTGATAACCATAATAATTTTCCTTATTTGAGCGTGGGGCTATTGTAATGCCGAAGCCACTGATAACAACTCGGAGCAGATGGGAAACTAGCATATCGCATACCGGCGGACACACCAAAAAAACTTAACGACAATAAGCGATTATAATGAGGTGTTTGCTATTGCAGGTATCTAGGGATGGAAGTGTAACGCGTAAATAGGGCTTAAAAGCGAAAAGAGTAGAATTCACAGGAGCGCGTAGCCACACTCCTGTGAAGATGCAATTAACCTAGAACGTCAAGTAGTTCTACGTCAAAAACAAGCGTGCTGTATGGCGCAATAGCCGCACCAGCGCCTTGCTCACCGTAAGCTAGGTCGTGTGGCACGTATAGGCGATACTTTGAACCTGCCTTCATAAGTTGAAGGGCTTCGGTCCAGCCTTTGATTACACCGCCTACAGGAAATTCTGCTGGCTGACCGCGCTCGTAAGAGCTGTCAAACGTAGTGCCGTCAATAAGCGTGCCGTGATAGTGAACACGAACAGTGCTAGATGCATCTGGTGTTTCACCGTCGCCTTCAGCAATTACTTCGTATTGAAGACCAGATTCAGTTACCGTAACTTCATCACGCTTCGCGTTTTCTTCAAGGTACTTTGTGCCTTCTTCAATAACCGCTTTGCTCGCTTCTTCTTTAGCTGCTTGCATACGCTTGTGTATTTCGCCGAACGCATCACGTAGCGTGTCGTTATCAACCTGAGGGGCTTGACCCGCGAATGCGTCTTTTAGGCCAGCTACAACTGCATCGATTGCCAAACCGTCGAAAGGATTTGATTGCAATTGTTGACCCATTTGAAAACCAATGCCGTAACTTGCTTGGGTTTCTACTGTATTGAATGTATCAGTCACAAGAACTCCTGAAATTAAATTACAAATGCAGTACAAATTTCAAACAAAACGCTTAGTGCGAGAATGTTTCTGCATTTTCCGGTGCAAGAGTGTATCACACCACAAAATATCTTGCTTTGAGCAATGTTAACTAGGGTGCAAAAGTATCAAAATGTTGTAAATTATAACCTAAAGTGGTTAGACAAGACGCATAGGACACAGTATGGTTAGCCCATATATTTAGGAGGATAGCATGCAAACACACTACGATGCTGAACTGAAAGATACCGTTCGATACCTTGGCAAAACCTTAGGCGAGACAATCAAAAATCAATTGGGTCAAGAGTGGTTAGACCGTATTGAAAAGATTCGTAAAGGCGGCCGAGCTTCTTATCAGGGAGACGCTGCATGCAGTGAAGAACTGAAAGAAACTTTCAAAACAATGTCTGACAGCGATTTGCTTACTGTTGGTCGTGCGTTCGCACAATTCTTGAATTTAGGCAATATTGCCGAACAAGAATACAACGCGGCAATGAATGTTGATGCATCGATTGATGCTCTGTTTAAACACCTAGATAAAGCAGAACTTACCGCAGATAAAGTACAAGACGCGGTTGCAAAGCTGAACATCGACCTTGTTCTTACCGCTCACCCTACTGAAGTAACACGCCGTACACTCATTCATAAGCATAAAGAACTTGCTGACTGTCTTCAGGCAGTGCATCAAGCCTCGCTTAGCGATGTTGAGCGCAAAAAAATTGAAACGCGTATTGCCGATCTTATCGCGCAGGCGTGGCACACTGAAGAAATTCGTTCCGTTCGCCCGACTCCTGTTGATGAAGCGCGTTGGGGCTTCTCGGTTATTGAAAACTCGCTATGGGAAGCCGTACCTGACTTTATGCGCGAGCTTGATGGCCGCTTAAACGAAGACTACGACGTATCCCTACCGTTAGACTCGTCACCCGTACAATTTAGTTCGTGGATGGGCGGTGATAGAGACGGTAACCCATTTGTTACCTCAAAAGTCACCGAGCAAGTATTGCTGCTGGCAAGAAAGCGCGCAGCTAAACTTTTCGCGTTAGACCTTGATCGTTTGCAAGTCGAGCTATCAATGTACGATTGCAACGACGAACTACGCGACAAAGTAGGCGATGCAAACGAACCGTACCGCGCCCTACTTCGCCCGTTGGTAAATAAGTTTATAGCTACCCGTGACGGCATTGCCGACTACTTGGCCGGCAAGAATCCAGACACGTCTAACTGGATTGAAAGCGACGACGAGCTTATCGAGCCGCTAATGCTTTGCTACCAGTCATTAATCGACTGCGGTATGCAAGTAGTGGCAAACGGCCTTCTACTAGATACTATCCGTCGTGCTCGTGTATTCGGTATTCACCTTCTTCGCCTCGACGTACGTCAAGACTCTGAGCGTCACGCCGACGTATTTAGTGAGCTAACTCGCTACCTAGGTTTAGGCGACTACGCCCAGTGGAGCGAAGCCGACAAGCAAGCGTTCTTATTACGTGAACTTGGCTCGAAACGTCCGTTATTCCCAGCGCACTGGGATGCCTCTGACGATGTAAAAGAAGTGCTAGATACCTGTAAGGTGATTGCGAAACACAGCAAGCACGGCTTCGGTATTTACATTATCTCTATGGCGAGTGAGCCATCGGATGTCATGGCGGTTCAACTGCTTCTTCAAGAAAGCGGTGTAGACTGGCCAATGCCGGTAGCGCCACTGTTTGAAACGCTGGACGATTTGAACAACTCACCCGACGTAATGCGTAAACTTCTGTCTATCGACTGGTATCGCGGTTACGTGAAAGGTCGTCAGTTCGTTATGATTGGTTACTCTGACTCAGCAAAAGATGCAGGCGCACTTGCCGCGGGCTGGGCACAGTATCAGTCGCAAGAAGCATTGGTTGCTATTGCAGAAGAGTTCGACGTAAGCCTTACCCTCTTCCACGGCCGTGGTGGTACGATTGGTCGTGGTGGATTGCCAGCACATGCGGCAATTTACTCACAGCCTCCTGGCTCACTAGAAGGCGGCTTCCGCGTAACAGAGCAAGGCGAAACCATTCGTTATAAGTTTGGTATGCCGAAACTGGCTAAACGCAGCCTAGGTATTTACGCCAGTGCCATTATTGAAGCCATGTTGTTCCCGCCACCGGCACCAAAAGAAGAGTGGCGTGAGCTTATTACCGCAATGGCAGCGCAAGGTCGTGATAACTACCGTGCAACCGTACGTCACGATGAAGAATTCGTACCTTACTTCCGCGTGGCTACACCAGAGCAAGAGTTAGGTAAACTACCGCTAGGGAGCCGCCCTGCGAAGCGTAAGCCACAAGGCGGAATTGAAAGCCTACGTGCTATTCCATGGATTTTTGCTTGGGCACAGACTCGTTTGGTACTTCCAAGCTGGCTAGGTGTAATGCGCGCTATTGATAGCGTGAAGACTCCAGAGAACGAGAAAGTGGTTAACGAAATGTTCAGCGAATGGCCGTTCTATCGTTCGCGTCTTTCTATGCTAGACATGGTGTTCCACAAAGCTGACCCACGCATTAGTGAAGCTTATGATGAGCGCCTTGTACCTAAAGAGCTTAAGCACTTTGGTGAAGCGCTGCGTAGCGAGCTTAAAGAAAGTATTTCTTCACTGCTGGCAATCACTGGCGAAGACGACATTATGAAGAACGATCCGCAGGGTAAAGAGTCGATGGAGATCCGTGCAGGGTACCTTCAGCCACTTCATTACCTGCAAATTGAGCTTCTAGATCGTATCCGTAAAGCCGGTGACGATGCGCAGAACACCAGCCTAGAGCGCGCCATGATGGTAACCATTGCCGGTATTGCTATCGGGATGCGTAACACGGGTTAAGACCCGTATTAGCGAAGCGCTTAAATTGACGCACATAGCTTTTTATGTTGGTTGCCACTCGCTTCACTAAGTAATAAAACGAAAAAAGCCCGCTTCATCATGAAGCGGGCTTTTTGTTACTTAAGTGTTTTTACTTACACTAAAGATAAGTACCAAGTACTAACAGGTAAGGTCGAAGCGGTCTGCGTTCATCACCTTTGTCCACGCGGCAACAAAGTCTTTAACAAACTTCTCTTTGCTATCATCTTGCGCGTATAGCTCAGCATACGCTCGCAATACAGAGTTTGAACCAAACACTAGGTCAAAACGCGTAGCGGTAAACACTTCATCACCTGACGCTCTGTCGACAATAGCGTAGCTATTTTTCCCTGTCGGCTTCCATGTGTATTTCATGTCGGTAAGATTTACGAAGAAATCTGTGCTCAATGCGCCTACGTTATCGGTAAATACACCGTGCTTACTTTCGCCGTAGTTAGTGCCAAGCATGCGCATGCCGCCTACGAGTACCGTCATTTCTTTCGCTGTTAAACCGAGTAACTGGGTTTTATCTAGCATTAGCTCTTCAGGTTTAACCACGTAGTCTTTTTGAAGATAGTTTCTGTAGCCGTCAGCAATTGGCTCTAGTGGCTCAAAAGATTCAGCATCGGTCATGTCGTCAGTGGCATCGCCACGACCTGGTGAGAAAGGAACAGGTACGTTAAAGCCTGCCGCTTCAATACCTTTTTCTATGCCCACGTTCCCTGCTAAAACGATAGTATCTGCAAGGCTTGCGCCTGCCGCGTCAGCAAGTGGAGTCAGAACCTCTAACACCTTATTAAGGCGCTCAGGCTCATTGCCTTCCCAGTCTTTTTGCGGCGCTAAACGAATACGCGCCCCGTTAGCACCACCTCGTAAGTCTGAACCACGGAACGTACGAGCACTGTCCCATGCAGTGGCAACCATTTCACCAATGCTTAAACCAGAGTCCGCAATTTTTGCTTTTAACGCATCAACGTCATAAGACGTACTGCCAGCTGGCACGGGATCTTGCCAAATAAGTGTTTCTTCAGGTACATCGGGCCCTATGTAACGTACTTTAGGGCCCAGGTCACGGTGAGTTAATTTAAACCATGCGCGAGCAAACACTTCACTGAAGTACTCATGATCGTTATAAAATTTTTCAGAAATTTTTCTGTATTCTGGGTCCATCTTCATCGCCATATCGGCATCAGTCATGATGGGGTTGTAGCGCTTTGATGGGTCTTCAACATCAACAGGCTTGTCTTCTTCTTTGATATTGATTGGCTCCCACTGCTCAGCACCGGCTGGCGACTTTTTCAATTCCCAGTCGTAGTTGAGCAACAAATGAAAATATCCGTTATCCCATTGCGTCGGATTCGTCGTCCACGCCCCCTCAATACCGCTAGACACGGTATCGCGACCAATACTGCGGCTTTCATAGTTCATCCAGCCAAGACCCGCTTCCTCAATACCCGCGCCTTCTGGATCTGGCCCTAATGCTTCGGCACTGCCATTACCGTGACATTTACCTACCGTATGACCACCGGCGGCTAATGCAACAGTTTCTTCATCATTCATTGCCATACGCGCAAAGGTTTCACGTACATGGGCAGCGGTTTTAAGCGGGTCAGGCTTGCCATTAACCCCCTCAGGGTTTACGTAAATAAGGCCCATTTGAACAGCGGCCAATGGGTTTTCCATTGTCTCTGCGCTTTCCACGTCTTCATAGCGTTCATCACTGGGTGCTAACCATTCTTTCTCTGCTCCCCAGTATACGTCTTTCTCAGGGTGCCATATGTCTTCGCGACCAAACGCAAAACCATAGGTTTTAAGGCCCATACTTTCATAGGCAATAGTGCCTGCTAGGACAAATAAATCAGCCCAGCTCAGTTTGTTGCCGTACTTCTTTTTAATAGGCCAAAGTAAGCGACGGGCTTTATCTAAGTTAACGTTGTCTGGCCACGAGTTTAGAGGCGCAAAACGCTGGTTACCTGTTGATGCGCCACCTCTGCCATCTGCAATGCGGTACGAGCCTGCCGCGTGCCAAGACATACGAATCATAAGACCGCCATAGTGCCCCCAATCTGCTGGCCACCATGATTGAGAATCTGTCATTAAATCAGTGAGATCTTTCTTAAGGGCTTGAAAGTCTAGTTTTTTAACCTCTTCACGGTAATCGAAGTCCTCTCCCATTGGGTTTGTCTTCGTATCGTGTTGATGCAGAATGTCTAAGTTTAAGGCTTCAGGCCACCAATCCATGACTGTGGTGCCTGTGGCAGTTAAACCACCATGCATGACAGGGCATTTTTTTACCGAGTCATTTACATCACCTAACTTTGCATTGCTCATATTACATCCTCTTTGCCTAATTCGTTTGCTCTATTCAAGGCTAACGTATTGTTAAGTTATAGGGTTACGCTGATACACCAATCACCGATGCACGTAAGCGTTTTACAAGCATAGTCGAGCTTCAATATTCTGCCACCGAAAGCGGGGCAATAATTATTCTTCTGGGCATTCGCTCAGTAAGATTCTTCCCGTTAATAACTTAAATAGCTTTAATCATGAAAAAAAACCGTTATCTTATTTATCGACATAACAATTTCATAAAGGACTAAACATGCATTTGCTACCGGCCTTAGCAGGTTTATTGTTGGGGATTTCGACATTAAGTTTACAAGCGAAACCGCTATCACTGTCACCCGGATTGTGGGAAGGAATTAGTGAAGATGAAATGCAGTATAAACTTCTCCAAATAAACGATAGCGGCGAACATTTTCTTTACGAAATGCACATACCTTCAGGCCTGAGGTACGCCAACCGCTCAGCCTTTAGTGATGAGGATATATCCTGTAAAGAGAACCGATGTACGATCAGTACCGTTATCGAAGAAGACGTAACCCGTTCGCTTACTCTGTCCCCTTACCTAGACACCGGCTTTACCGCGCTTGAATCAAACTACAATGACAATAAAAGCTTACTTTCCACTAGTTACCGACTCATAAAACAAGAATCTAGCTCAACGCCTCGCAAGTTTTTAGAGAAATACGGTACTTTGCTAAACAATGCGGAACGCGCAAACGACGAGACGCCGTACGGTTTATGGGTGGGCATTTTACATTATTTAGATAAACCAGAATTGGCTCTTCTTCAGTTGTATGAAGATAGACAAGGGTCGCTCACGGTTTTCAGAAAAGGGGGGACGAGTGAATTGGCTATTAGCACACAGATCTCACCGGAAAATATCTCGCTTCAACACCCTATTGTTGAAATAACCACTTCCCACACGACTTTTGCCACCCATCTTTTCCTTATGTCTGAAGGCAATAGCGTATTAAAAGGTTACGCTTACGCTGTACATAAAGGTGTAACTTTAGATGCCGGTGAAATCAGGCTTTTCGATATCACGAAATATCTTTCACTTAACTAATACACAAAGGTCGTAACAGAACCTTTAATCGCTGGGGTGATAAGAGCTGATAATAAAGTGAAAACTTGATGTGAAGTCTGAGAAAGTAATTAAAATGTAGGCTCTCCACCGCAGAGAGGCGGTGGCGAAGCCTACAGGGAAGTATTCACGGCGTGCCTACGTTCAAAGGCCCGCCAATGATACTCACCGATTAGCCGTTTACGAAGTCTACGCCTAGCTTGATGTCACCACGCAGGCCTTCAAGCATGTCGTTTTTCGCTTTTTCTTCAAACGCGCTTAGCTCGCCGTATGGCAAGATTTCTTCAACACCGTTTGCGCCTAGGCGAACTGGGTGTGCAAAGAATGCTGCGTCGTCGCTGTCGTCAGTTTGTACATAAGTGTACTCAACCACATTCTCACCTTGCATTGCTGCAACTAGAGACAGACAGAAACGTGCTGCTGCTTGACCCATTGAAAGGGTTGCAGAGCCTCCGCCCGCTTTTGCTTCAACCACTTCAGTACCAGCATTCTGGATACGAGTGGTTAGGCTAGATACTTCTTCGTCTGTGAACTCTACGCCTTCAACTTGTGAAAGAAGAGGAAGGATTGTAGTACCAGAGTGACCACCGATTACCGGTACGTGCACTGAAGATACGTCAACATCTTTAAGTTCAGCAACAAACGTTTCAGCGCGGATAACGTCAAGTGTCGTTACACCGAAAAGCTTATTCTTGTCGTAAACGCCTTTTGCTTTTAGCGTTTCAGCTGCAATCGCAACAGTAGTGTTAACTGGGTTAGTGATGATACCAACACACGCGTTCGGGCAGTTATCAGCTACACCTTCGATTAGGTTTTTAACAATGCCGGCGTTGATGTTGAACAGATCAGAACGATCCATACCTGGCTTACGAGGCATACCCGCTGGAATTAGAACAACGTCTGCTCCAGTTAGTGCATCAGCTAGGTCATCTTTACCGTGACCGGTTACTTTTACCGCAGTGGGGATGTGGCTCAAATCAACGGCAACACCAGGAACAACTGGCGCTACGTCGTAAAGCGCTAAATCTGAACCTGCTGGCAATTGTGTTTTCAACAACAAAGACAGCGCTTGACCAATACCACCGGCAGCACCTAACACGGCTACTTTCATACCATTTCTCCTATGGGATTACTTCACGTATTTAAACGGAACGTCACACTAATGCAACGCGGGGGAAAACTCAATCACCGGATCGTCTTATTAACGTTATTTATGGCGATTTTATCCCGATATTCATTATCATGAATGATTATGCAAAGAAATTGCGCAAAGTCTACCTGTACGGCACAATATGGGCATAACAAATAAAATTCACCACACATAAACCCTCAGAAAAGAAAAGAGCGCTAATGGCAAACGCAAAACAAGAGCAACTCATCAAGGCTTTTAAAGAGATTCTTAAAGCGGAAAGTTATGGTTCACAAGGCGAAATTGTTGACGCATTGAAAGCACAAGGCTTTGACAATATCAGTCAGTCTAAAATTTCAAGAATGTTAAGTAAATTTGGGGCAGTAAGAACGCGCAACGCGCGCGGTGACATGGTTTACTGCCTTCCCCCTGAGTTAGGTATGCCTACGGCTAAAAGTCCGCTCAAACAGCTTGTATTAGACATTGTGCACAACAATGTGATGGTCATCATAAGAACTAGCCCAGGTGCAGCTCAACTTATCGCCCGCTTACTTGACTCGCTAAGCAAAAAAGATGGCGTGTTAGGTACTATCGCTGGTGATGATACCATTTTCATCGCTCCCGCTGATGTCACTAAAATTGAAGAATTAAGACAGCGCGTAGAAGATTTATTTGAGAATGTCTAGCCAGGGCGCTAAAAGCTAGGCAACCGAAAACAAGAAACCGCATACATGATGCGGTTTCCAACTACATTATAATTAAAACGTTCTTAAGATAGAAGTTTGATCAATGCATCGGCTGCAGGACGTGACGATGGCGGATTTTGCCCCGTCACCAACAATCCATCTGTACAGACTTTAACGGCAAAATCATCCGCGCTTTCATACTTACCGCCCTTTTTGACTAGCTCGTCTTCAACCAGATAAGGGACTACGTCAGTAAGCTCCATCGCAGCTTCTTCGCTATTTGAGAAGCCAGTAACCTGCTTACCATCAACCAAATATTTGCCATCTGGCGTCTTAACATCTTTTAGCACGATGGGCGCGTGGCACACAACCCCAACGGGTTTATTGGCTGCGATAGTGTCTTCAATCAGTTTAATGGAATGCGCATTATCTGATAAGTCCCATAGCGGACCATGACCGCCCGGGTAGAAGACAGCGTCAAACTCATCTGCACGTACATCTTCTAGCGGAATAGTAGACGCTATGGCGCTTCGAGCCAGCTCGTCTTTCGTGTATCGAATCGAATCGTCCGTCATTGCGTCGTCTGCAAGACTATTGGGGTCAATCGGTACCTGCCCGCCCATCGGTGACGCTAAGGTGATTGTATATCCCTCATCTTTAAATGCGTAGTATGGCGCAGCGAACTCTTCAAGCCACATGCCGGTTTTCTCGCCGGTGTCACCCATAATTTCGTGAGACGTCATTACCATTAGCATACGTTTTGACATAAGCCCTCCTTGCGAGCATTCAAAAAAAATTTGTCGTGATTACTTCGTGCGGTGGGGGCAGTTAGATCAACAAAAAAGCAAAACGTCGGTTAGCGGCAATTGTGTGAGATAAATAGCAGGCATAAAAAAGTGCCACTTCCTGTTAAGGAGAGTGGCACCTAACACTACAACTTGTAGTTAGCGTTACTACTTCTTAGAAGCGGTAGTTAACACCTACACGGATTTCCCAAAGTGAAGGTGAGCGCGAAACGCTTTGCTCTGGTCTTGAGAACGCGCTGTACTCGTATTGACCTGCATCATTGATATCTGCAGCTAACACTTCATCACCACCGAATGTACCCTGACGGAATACACCCCATTGGTCATTGATAAGGTTAGTTACGTTTTCAATGATAAAGAATGCGTTAGCACTGTGGCCTTCATAAAAACCTGGTAGCTCTTGCGAGATACGTAGGTCGGCTTTGAACCACCAGTCAGCACTTTCGCTGTTACGCTCAAGAATCTCACCACGCTCGAAGCCATTATCTTCAACCCAACGGTTGAATTCAGCTTCAGCAACTTCAGCAGTTTGAAGTACATCACCGTCACCGTTTACTTGGTCAACAAACACTACGTTTGCATCGTTAAGTTCTGGAATGTAGATAAGTTGACGAGCGTCAGCGGCATCCCATCCAAACGCATCGTTGTTGCTATAAACGTAAGAGTAAGGCTTACCTTCGTTAGCCGTCGCGAATAGGTTGAAACGCGTTGAATATCCGTCGAAGAACTCAGCCGTGTATCCAATTGAGAAGTTGAAACGATTTCCTACAGCGTAGTCAGACGTTGCTGCAGATGGGTTGTTTGGATCGCTAGTTGCGAAGTTTATGTAGTTAGAGAACGCAACAGAGCTTGTCATAGGGTTAGCATCTTCTGCATCAACATATGCATACGACGCAGCCATATCAAAGCCGTTGTCCCACTCTTTGCTTACACCAACAGATAATACTAGTGAGCTGCCGTCACCACTATCGACGTTGTCAAGAACGAAGTCTGAACCAGTCCAGCGGCTCGGATCAACCGTAGTATAAATGGTACGACCGTCGAAACGATTTTCACCTGAGTCAACAAGCAAAGCATCACGAACAATCGCAGAGTCTTGACGATCTGTGTAAATCATGTCGGCATTGATTAGGTAGTCACCCGGCGCGATGTAGGTGAAGCCTAATGCATACTTCCACTCTGAAGGAATTTCAAAGTCAGGAGCAGTGGCGTTAGTGTTGCCGTCACCATCAGTGATGCTGGTATTGGCCACTTCGTCGAACATATCTTGAGGAATATCGAAGATTGGACGACCTTCGCCGGTAAGCGGAACATCAAAGATTGATGTAGTACCTGAAGTCCAGCCATCAATTACACCTTCACGAACACCGATGTTTGTTACACCGTCATTTGAGTAAGCGTTTGAGATCCAAACATTCGGGTTACCACCAGAATATAGACCTAGACCACCACGTAGTTCTAAATCTTCATTTACTGTGTAAGTGAAGCCGAAGCGCGGCTGAAGAAGGTCGATACCGTCTACGTTAGCCGTGTTAGCAAAACCATAGCGCTCAGTGAAGTTTTCATTCAAACGAGGCGTGTCGTCAGAGCTGTAAGTATCGTAACGAAGGCCAGCCATGATCTTAAGATCATCCGTCAAGTAGAATTCGTCTTGAACGTAATAAGTGGTTATATCGTAAGAGAAAGACGCTCCTGCATCAGCTGGATTGTTCGTACCGGCTGAGTTGTTGTAATAAATACGGTTAGCAAGACCCGCTTCGAAATCGCTAATGCTGTTGAAGCGATATTCACCTACAGTGTGCTGCATAAACAGGTTAAATACATCAGTTTCTTCGTATTCAACACCCGCTGTAATTTGGTGATCACCATAGAAGTAAGTACCAGCCAACTTAAAGTTGAATACTTCATAGTTCAACTTGTTAGATTGACGAGAGTCATCTGGACCAATATAAATACGGCCGCCATCTTCAGTAGAAATTTGCGCTTCTGCAAAACCAGACGCTGCATCTAATGATTGCTGACGATTGTCTAGGTCAGTGTGACCGATACGAAGTTCAGTTGAGAAATCGTCCGTCCAGTTTGAGAATAGTGAACCAACAACGTTAGTTAATTCAGCACCACGCTCGTAGAAGTGATTGCTTAGCGAAAGGTTTGACGAACCACCGTCAGACTGACTTACACTAAAGCCGTCATTCCAGTTGTACATAAGTGAGGCACGGTGATCAGCATTAATGTTCCAGTCTAGTTTGATAAGAATTTTTTCATCTTCAACTGGTGCTGAACCAGGGGTACCGCCTACATCGTAGCCGTAAACGCGTTGAGCAATTTCAGATACTTGGTCGATGTCATCTTGAGTTACACGGCCACCTAGTGCGTTGTAATCATACAACTGAACGCCTTCTAGCTTCTCGTACGAAGCGAATAGGAATAGGTTATCTTTAATTAGTGGCAGACCAACGTTGAAACCATAGCGCTTTTCAGTGTAGTTACCGTTATCACGCTTTACGCTATCTGCTTCGTCGCCGCGGTAAGAATCAGACGTAAAGTCGTAGAAAACACCACCGTGAACTTCGTTCGTACCTGATTTAGTTACTGCGTTGATGTTACACGCAGTGAAACCACCGTACTCAACGTCAAACGGAGCAAGCTCAACGGCTACCTGTTGGATAGCGTCGTAAGAGAAAGGCATACGCTCAGTTGGGAAGCCGTTGCTGTTTAGACCGAAGTTGTCATTCATACGAATACCATCTAGGGTCAAGCTGTTGTTACGTGGGCTCGCACCACCACAGCTAATTGCGTCGTTGAAGCTTTCATCAACAAAAACACGAGGGTCAACACGCACAATATCACCGATGCTACGGTTAATAGCAGGCGTATTTTCTAGCGCTTCTAAGTTGAATACAGTCTGTGGGCCTGTTGCACCAAACGCGGTGGCTGTTAATGCGCTGCCGCTTACAGAGATAACTTCAATATCACTTGCGTCTTCTAGCGTAAGGTTAACGCCGAATGGGTTACCTAGCTCTAGGAATACGCTATCGATAGTGGTGTCTTGGTATTCGTCAGAGTCAACTACGATTCTGTAAGGACCGCCAACGCGAAGGCCACGAAGGTTGAACGTACCGTTAGCACCAACAACTACTTCACGGGCTGTGCCAGTAGGTTCGTGAATAACAGTAACAGATGTTCCCGCAGCAGGTGCACCTGTAGGGGTAAGGATGCGGCCTTCCATTGCAGATGACGTTTCTTGCGCCATTGCAGTGGTCGACAAACCGATTGACAGCGCAACCGCAGCCGCAATGCGACTGAATTTAGCTGATGAGCTCATGTGTGTGTTTCCCTTTTTGTTTAAAATTCTTTTTTACTCGGCCTAGTGTAGTGCAAAAAGTACTACATAAAACCAATGACTATCACTGAACCCGACAAATTGTCGTAAAGGTTCGTGTCAAATTTATTACAATTTTACATTTTTATTTAACAGCAATCGCCCAAGGCTAGTGAGTTTGCAAAAAATTACTTGACCACATGGTCAAGTTAATTTACTTGTTATTATTATTGTCAATTTGCGACGAATAGCTGAATCTATTCTTGCCACATATGCGACTAATAAACAGCGTTTAATAAAAATCAGGTTTACCTATAAAAATTAGCCATTTTTCATGTAGTTAACACCTTAAAATAAATTTACCTATTGCAATAAATAACCTTAACTGATGAAATCACTATATAAATCGTTAATTCATTTGGTCGTTTTTTTGACGAATTTCAGAATTGTTGCTTCCGGAAAATGGATAATTTTTATGTTAGCCGCCATCTTGTGCGGTTCGATAAACTATTTTCAAAATTCCGTTTCTTATAGTGACATCGCCCCTCAAACTGGTCAATATTTAACCTGCAAGACCGAACTTGTAGGAAATATTGACGTTTTTTCAGTCTATGTTACCGATGGACGCATTGCCGAAATGGCAAGGCAACGGTTGTGTAATGATGAAACGATAAAACGGCAATACGGTGAAGTGAAAGTAACCATCGGCCAGAGCGATTATGATACGTTCCGATACATTAACCATGGCGTCGTCGATTTAGCGCTCGTTAAAAGTAATGTGGTAAACGCCTTCGGCGCAGACCAAATATATGGTTTAACTAAAATTGCTTCCCACCCAGATTACTCTGCGTTCTTTATAGCGTTAAGAGAGCGCCCTCAGTTATCCAAAGAATACCTATTGGGAAAGCGAATTGGGTTACTTGACTACCCTAGCAGTCGATCAGGACACATTGTTCCTAAAACAGTTTTGCAGAACTTGGGGTTAAGCGATAACAATGTAAATATCGTCTACTACAGTTCGCACCAAGAGTTAAGGCGGGCCCTGCTTGCGGGTGAGATTGATATTATTTCTTCGTATTGGGCACAAGAAGACAAAGATAGCTTTTCTAGAAACTATGCCACTCCCCTTCAAGAGAGCGTAAGCGGTATGCAGTGGTTCTTAAAAATGCAAACTCAGAACACCGACTTATTCTGCGCGATGCAAAGCGTTGTACACGAAATAGCCATGGCCCATCCTCGCCCCTATTACAAAACTATTACATTGGAAGAGGGGTGTAATTAATGGGTAATAAACAGCTTCACTTTAAGTCCAAGCCATTTATCGCATTAAATTTGGTTGTTCTAATAGCACTTCTCCAATGCATTGCGCTGACAGCTCAGCTATTGTCTTATCAAGCTTCCATTCATCGAGCGCTAGACAAGGTAGAGCGCAGAATTAGTCTAGACAGTGCGTTTTTAGATGTAGGAAATAACACGTTAAATACGCCGGTTAATCAATTTGCAATCTTTCGCTATCTTGGCAGATTAAACGCTACACTCAAAGATGAAGGATACCCTGTCCTCGTAAGAGAGATACAAGGGGTGGTTACAACGAAAGAAGACTTTAGCCAGTATCCAAAACTTGTCACCACAAGCTTTAAAAACGCCGAGCAAGAAATCACGGTAGAAATGCGAGGCAAAAGCCTTTTAAGTGCACTATCGTTCAGTTGGGCTGCACTAGCATTATCAATGCTTCTTACCCCTTTCTTCGCGGTATCAAACCGAACTAAAAAGCGTCGCGCAACGGTAGAAGAGATAATTCCACCTACGCCTAAATTAGTCATCAACCTCAAAGAAAAGACAATTTCCAATGGTATCGATGACAAAGCCGTTACACTACAAAATAAACCGTTATGCTTTTACACCGCACTGGTTAAATATTGCATCGAGCACCCTAGCGAGCCGCTTCCCCCTCATAAAGACGTGCCAACTGAATTGCTCGCCTTAGCGAATAAAAGCTTCGGTCGACTGATAGAACTGGGCCATACCAAGCGTAAACGCCCAGATTTCAACGCGAACCTTGATAAAACGCTCAGTGAAGTACGCGCGGCGCTTGATGAGGTGTTCGTTGGCTATTCTGAAGAAAAAGAAACGTATTACCCACCTAGGGCACAGGGCGAAGGATCGCGTTCGAAACAACACTCTTACGCGTTACCATCTATAAGAGAAGAGGATATTGAAATTATTGGAAATTAACTAAAAACTGACCACTTGGAGAACTTTTTGTTATTTTTTGCTAACTAAGTAAACAGCCTGCAATACCTTGAAAATACGATAAAGTTCTAGCAAAGACCGATCCAAAATCTGATAACTTGCGAATATGGCATTGATTCGCGAGGCCTAAACGCGTATCTTTGCACCAACAAAACCAGCTTTATAGTACTATGCAATCGCCACTTATTATTGCCATTTCTGGGGCTTCGGGCTCTGGGAAGTCTCTTTTTACAAAAAATTTGTTCAACGGCTTCAGTGCCCAAGGACGTCCCGTTCAAGTGCTGCGCGAAGATCACTACTATCGTGCGCAAGATCATCTTCCCATGGAGCAGCGTGAGAAGAACAACTATGATCACCCCAACGCCTTTGAACATGAGCTTTTAAAAGCGCACTTACAAGCATTGCGTGACGGCCAACCTATCGACTACCCACATTATTGCTATAAAACGCACACACGTTTACCTGAAACGGAGCGCTTAAACCCCGCACCGGTAATAATACTTGAAGGTATCATGTTGCTAGCCCGTACCGACTTACTACCCTTGTACGACGTTAAAATTTTCATCGATACCCCACTAGATATTTGTTTAATGCGCAGAATGATGCGTGACCTTAAAGAACGTGGTCGCAGTATTGAATCTGTGGCAAAACAGTACGAAGAGACTGTTAAGCCAATGTATCATCAATTTATCGAACCTAGCCGCTTCACTGCCGACGTAGTAGTGACGCAAGGTGGCAAAAACCAAATTGCATTAGATGTGATTAAATCACACATTCAGCAAGCGCTTCTTTAAGGGAACATTACTATGGTAAGTTTACTGGGCATAGCCGTCCTTCTGGGTATTGCTTTCGCGTTATCCTCCGCAAAACGCAGTATTAATCTGCGCACTGTAGGCGGCGCATTTGCTATTCAAGCATCGGTTGGCGCCTTTGTCCTGTACTCGGAACCTGGTAAAGAAGTCTTGTTAAGCGCGACAAAATTTGTCGCCAATATTATTGCCTACAGCCAAGAAGGGATTAATTTTCTATTTGGCCCTATTGGCGACAAATCGATAGCGTTTATTTTCGCCTTTAACGTGCTTCCTGTTATCGTGTTTTTCTCAGCCCTAATTGCGGTCTTATACCACCTTAAAGTAATGGGCATTGTTATTAAGGTGATTGGTGGCTTTCTACAAAAAGCGCTAGGCACAAGTCGTCCTGAGTCTATGTCGTCAGCGGCCAATATTTTTGTCGGCCAAACTGAGGCGCCGTTAGTCGTTCGCCCATTCATCCCACACATGACCCGTTCTGAGCTTTTCGCCATTATGGTGGGGGGCCTTGCTTCCATTGCAGGCTCAGTAATGGCTGGTTACGCCGGCATGGGTGTAGAGCTTAAATATTTACTTGCAGCCAGCTTTATGGCGGCACCGGGTGGCTTATTGATGGCAAAGATCATTTTGCCTGAAACAACCAAACCCAACGAAGATTTACATGACGTAGACGCGGAAGATACCGGCTACGCCAATGTATTTGATGCAGCCGCCAGCGGCGCCGCATCAGGCATGCAGCTTGCGTTAAACGTAGGTGCAATGCTACTTGCTTTCATAGCACTTATTGCCATGTTCAACGGTCTTATAGGCTGGACAGCAGGGTTATTTGGCTATGAAAACGTAACGTTTGAAGGGATCCTGGGTTATGTGCTTCAACCTCTTGCATGGGCAATCGGCGTTCCATGGGAAGAAGCGCAACTTGCAGGCAGCTTTATTGGACAGAAGATGGTGGTTAACGAGTTCGTTGCCTATCTCAACTTCTTAGAAAGCCAAGAACAGCTGTCTGAAGCATCTCAGGCCATTATCACCTTTGCACTTTGTGGTTTTGCAAACTTCTCTTCTATCGCCATTTTGATGGGTGGAATTGGTGCTATGGCACCAACACGCAGAAAAGAAATTGCGAGACTGGGGTTAAAAGCTGTTATTGCTGCAACGTTATCAAACTTAATGAGCGCCGCGCTAGCGGGCTTTTACCTCTCTCTTGGTTAAATTTTATTAAATCAGACCAGTTGGTCAAGAAACCACTAGACTAACTGGTCAGGTTTATGTAAATTACGCGCAAATTCATCGCGGGGTTGATTTGTATCAATTTCTGCGACTTTTTTCTGTAGCCCGTCTACCATTATAATGCCGCAGTCAATATATACGGGATAAAGTTATGCAATTAGTTGCTGTAGATTACCAAGCGGACAACGCTCAAGAAGAATTCGTGAAGTCACTTCGCGAAACCGGGTTCGGTGTTTTAAAAAACCACCCTATCCAGCAGTCATTGGTTCAAGGTATTTACGATAATTGGCAGGCCTTCTTCGACAGTGAACAGAAGAATGACTACCTGTACAACAAAGGTAAACAAGACGGATTTTTCCCTCAGAGTGTTTCTGAGGTAGCCAAAGGCTTTACGAAAAAAGATATTAAAGAGTATTACCATTTCTATCCGTGGGGTCAGTGCCCAGACACACTACGCCCTCAGATTTCTCAATACTATGAGGAAGCAAATGGCTTAGCGAAAGAGTTACTAGGCTGGATAGAAAAACACTCTCCTTCAGAGGTGAGCGGTAAGTACAGTCAACCGCTAGGCGACATGATCAAAGACTCAGATCAAACCTTGCTACGTATACTGCACTACCCACCTCTTAAAGGTGATGAAGAAGTTGACGCAATCCGCGCTGCTGCACACGAAGATATTAATTTAATTACTATCTTACCTGCAGCCAATGAGCCTGGACTGCAAGTACAAGCTAAAGACGGTAGTTGGTTAGAGGTTCCTTGTGACTTCGGGAACTTGATTGTAAATATCGGCGATATGCTTCAAGAAGCATCAGGCGGATATTTCCCATCAACTACGCATAGGGTTGTAAACCCAGATGGCGCTGACATGACGAAATCTCGTATTTCATTGCCACTATTCTTACACCCTAGACCAGATGTTGTTCTTTCAGAACGTCATACTGCGGGGTCATACCTGCAAGAGCGCCTTCGTGAGCTGGGCGTTATATAAATTAAGTTCCTTTTGTAGTGTTATTCTTTGCCGCAGCTAGTCTGCGGCTTTTTTTTGCCCTCGCATTAGCGACTAGCCAAGGACGCTAATTTAGACGAATAACGCTGCTTTTCTTGCTCGTTCGGTGAATGCTTAACTGCGTGCTTAAGATAACGCGTTGCTTTACTCACATCACCTAGCTCATGAAATGCTTTTGCCATTCCAAACAATAGTTCATGACGTGCGTTATCAAGCCTAAGCCCTCGCTCGTAATGGGTTATTGCCACATCGGCTTTTCCAGCCTCGAAGGCCTGCTCACCTAAGATATAGTGATAAAACGGGTTATTTTTACGTTTAGCCTCTACCATTTGAGTTATCTTTAGGGCCGCATCATCTTTATTTTGATAGGTATAAAGAATCGATAAGTTTTCCCACGCCGTTAAGTTTTCATCGTCCAGTGCTAACGCATGCTTGTAGGCCAACTCAGCTTGCTCGTACTCATCGACCATTCGGTACAAAACGCCCAAATTTACCCAGGTCTGCTGTAACGCAGGGGAGATTTTGGCTGCGGCTCTAAAATAGCTGTAGGCTCGGGTATAACTGTTCGCCACTAAAGCGTCAGCGCCCTTATTGTTGTAAAACATAGCTATAACCTTGTCTCTCGATACTGCCTTTCTTGGGAAGTAATTGCGTAACATTTGAGGGTCGAAATCTACATCTGCCCACGTTCCGCCAACCGAGGCTACAGGGCTTTCATTAGGTAGTGAAATACGCAAATTAATATGCCCGTTAAGCAAGCTAAATCCTTCACGGCGAGTCCAATATTCAGGGATATCTACTTCATAAAAAGTGGCTGTAAGCCCAACGTGTTCAGCTAACGCCAGAGTCATAATAGACAATGAAAGGCAATTGGCAGCGCGGTTATTAAACGTGGTATTTGCTGTAGTATTGGCACTGTTTCGATAAAGCATCCCGCGGTCAGAATGATCGAAAATGGCCTTTACTAACCCTTTCACATTTTTTTGTAAAATGCTTTTTTCATGCACGGCTTTTTCTGCAAATTGCTGTGCGTCTTCATCTAAGTAAAATATCTCTTCGGGCGGCTCGACGGGAAACAAACTAAAAGAGGGAAAGAGGCTATCGTTTAATAATATTGGTGTAGCATCTGCCTGATTGTTATCGGTAGACGTGCACCCACCAACTACAAAACAAAACAGTATTGTTACAAGAATTCGAGCATTCATAATAGGCACCTTTTTATTTACTCGATAGCCTAAATTATAGCACTTGCAACAAATTTTACATTTTATTTACAACCCCAAATATTAGCCCCTCACCGCAAAAGAACGTTTGTTGTTGGCTTTCGAAGCTGCGTTACTCGCCGATTGAGCATTACACAAAGTTAATCGACAATATCGGTAAAATTGACGTAACAACATTCAATTCGGTAGCTTTCAGCGGTGAAACTTGCGTTTAGCCAATATGAAAGATGTTGAATTGCAATTAAAGCAAATAAACATTTTAAGGAAAGGACATGAAAAGATTAGTTAGTGCGTTTATTTTTGTTGTAGTAAGTACAGCGGCGTTTGCTGGGCACCATAAAGAAGCAGGGCATAAAGATATTGTTGAAACAGCGGCAAGCAATGAAATGTTTTCTACACTAGTAACCGCAGTTAAATCAGCCGACTTGGTAAACACCTTGAAAGGCGATGGCCCTTTCACCGTGTTCGCGCCAACCGATGATGCCTTTGCTGCACTTCCCGAAGGCACCCTTGAGATGCTCTTGAAACCCGAAAATAAACAAACTTTAGTTAGTATTCTTACTTACCATGTAGTATCTGGAAAAGTAACGGCAAAAGACGTTTCTGCTCTGTCAGAAGCTTCAACCGTAGAGGGTAGTAAGGTCATGATCTCAACAGACATGAACAAGGTGATGATTAACGACGCGAACGTTATCAAGGCTGACGTCATGACAAGTAATGGGGTTATTCACGTCATTGATACAGTATTGCTGCCAAGCGATGTTAAAGCTGCGCTGTAGCAGCAAAAAAAGGGCGAAGCGCTGAAAGTTTGGTGCTTCGCTTCACCTTTTATTGCGATCTCTTCTAATGCGCGTGGCGTAGGTATTAACGCTAACTTTTTTGAGCATTAATGTGCTCGCATATCAAAAATATCAAATCTGCTGGAAAAGGAGTTCGTATGTTCGCTGTCTATACCTATAGCATTGCCGGCCTGTTACTGATTATTTTTACTGTGTTTGTTCAAAACATCGTGGCCGCCATTGCACACAGAAGACAATCACAGTATATCCCGGGTAAAGTTAGCGATGAGTTAAGTCATGATAGTTTTGTATTTAGAAGCCACCGAACCTTTCATAATTCGTTAGAGAACGTACACCAATTTACGCTTCCTGCCATTCTATGCATGTTTTTAGGCGCATCAACAACGCTATTAGCGGTACTAATATGGATATATGCATTATGCCGAATAATTCATATGGGGCTATACTACGCAATAGCTACGGAACAAAACCCTAGCCCCAGAAGCTATTTCTACATGATTGGCGTGCTTTGTACAGTTGGCGTGTTTGGACTTGCGATTTTCCAACTATTTATGTAGGAACGCTGCAACTATGTAAATAATGTGAACCAAATGGTTCAATATTCAACTTATGATTAATCTACAATTGCTTCGTTGAGGAGTAATGTGTGTTATGGAAGTCATCACCCGCACTGAGGAGCGAGCGTGTATATTGAGCAAGTTGGCGAGCGTACTTTAAAAGATTGTAAAGTGCTTATCGTTGACGACCAAGCCAGCAGCAGACTTGTACTGGAAACATTACTTGAGGACACGGTTCCCTGTACTTCTGTGAGTTCAGGACAGGAGGCTATTGAGTACTGTAAGTTTCACACGCCTGATTTAATCTTAATGGACGTATCAATGCCTGGACTCGATGGGCATCAAACCACCGCGCTTCTAAGGAGTAAGCCTTTATGCGCTCACATCCCTATCATTTTTGTTACTTCATCGAGTACCGATGAAGAAGAGACTCGGTGCTGGGATTCTGGATGCGTTGATTTTGTGGTGAAACCTGTAAATGCATGTACTCTGCGGAACCGAGTGAAATCACATATTAATCATAAGCTCAGGAACGACCTGCTCGAAAAGCTCATTTATGTAGACAAACTAACTGGTGCGTACAATCGGCACTACCTTGATGACTACCTTCCTCGGCTAGTGAAAGATGGGCTTCGAACCTCTACTCCCCTTGCCTTAGTCATATTCGACATCGATCATTTCAAACTCTTTAATGATATGTATGGCCATTTAGACGGCGATAGTTGTTTATGGAAGGTCAGCAAGACCATTAATGATGCGCTGCTACGCCCCATGGATAAGCTGGTAAGAATTGGCGGCGAAGAGTTTCTAGTCATATTGCCTAACACTGATGTGGAAGGGGCAACAGCAGTGACCGAGCGTCTGCTGAAAACTGTTTACGATTTAAATATTCCACACTCTGCATCTGGATACGGGCGCATTACACTAAGCGCAGGGCTCGCCATTAAACATACCGATGCTAGCAAAACAATCGACCATGTCATGCTGGAAGCCGATAAGAATTTATATGCGGCAAAAACATCTGGAAGAAACCAATTGAAAGCGCCTTCGGTAGTGATAAAAAGCGTTTCTGAAAATCACCACGCCCATCTTCCAATCAAAAGTCAAAGCGAGTAGCTCAGCCTAATTGATATTGACCCACAGCCTTGGTATGCAGCAATGCCTTTAATGAGTCTTCGCCGGTAATCCCTAATTCGTTTAGTTGCGCAAAAAATAACTGTAACGTGGCTAACGCGTCGTCTAATGCATTGTGGGCGGGAAAGGCGGGTAAGTCTAAGCGCTGCCGACACACCGTAAGCGTAGCGCTATTATTAGGAAGAACCTGATGTTGTTTGTTTAACTGATATAGCGCCAGTTGTAGGGTATCAATGTAAATCACCTCTACTGTTTGTAAATTATTCTGCTTGAACGCCCGGTCAAGTGCCATTAGGTCAAGTTTAGCGTTATGAAATATCAGAATATTACGCTTTAGTAGTGGCAGTAACTGACGCAGTGCTTCGTCAAGCTCCTCTCCTCTCTCTAATATGTCTTGTGTTAAACCATGAATGACCGGGCTTTGCCCTAAGTCGGCACGGGTATTAATAACGTGATATCCGCTTGATGCAAGAGAAATTCGCATGCCCTTACCTTCCACATAACCCAATGAGGTTATTTGTGTTTTAGACGGCTGCAGGGAGGTAAGTTCTAAATCGATAGCGGCAAATGAAGTCTTACCTACATAGCGTTCTCGAAGCTTTGTTTTAAACCTGTTTTTATCGAAAAACACTGAGGCGCACGCTTGTATAAACTGCTTTATCATCGCGCTTAACCTACGCCGCCAGAAAACTTCATTACCATTGCCTGATTGGTTCTATCTATGGCTTTAAATGCAGCTTTAAGCTGATGTTTTTCTATGGACGATAAACTCGATATCGACACTCTATTGTCGGTCACTTTATTTTCCAACTGATGACGCCAGCGCAATCTGTTTAAGAAAAGCCAAATGTCGCGCAAATTAGTGGCATCTCGTTTTGACAGTTGAGAGCGAGATGACAATGCGTCTAAACGAGCAAGGGTATTAGGTAGTGTGATCCCGTCCGCCAATGCATAAATACGGGCTATATTATTAATTAACGCTACCGCTCGGGTTTTAAGGTCAATGACATCCTTTTCTTTTTGTTTGTCGTTTTTCGCTTTTTCATAAATAAACTTCTGAAACATCGATAACGGAACAGAAATCTCATTACTGTGTCTTGCTAGAGCGGCCAAAAACATGTTTTGTTGCATAAGAGGAGCGCGCTGTTTTTGTAGCTGCTTAAACAGGCTGACGTCACCTGCGGCGCAGCGCACGTCAAGAAAGATATTAAAGTGCATGATGGCGTCTTTTGTCGGTGCCTTTACCCAGTGCCGTGCCTCCTCTATAGCCTCGTCTAGTGACAGCCGAAGCGCGGGATTACTGGCCATTATGTTGCCATCGCACAACTTTATGCCGCACTTTGCTAGGCCATTGCAAACATACTCCGACATCTTGGAAAAGTAGTCAGCCTGCGCTTTAGTCGGGGCCTTTGCCAATAACAAGCCGTTGTCTTGATCCGAACCCATTGTTTGATCTTCTCTTGCCTGAGAACCATACACAAGCCAAGCAAACATCATAGGGGCTTTGCCGTTGGCTTGTTGAAAAAAGCCAATCAACTTTCTTGTCATAATGTCGGTGGCCTGAGACAAAATTTTTCCGGCGATATCATAATCCCCCGCTTTTTTTGCGTGAGCAGCAAAGTAGTGAGGTAGCTGCCAGGAAAGCCGAGTCAATTCATACAAGTTTTCAGCTTTACTAAGCTCGCCAATAATGAAGAGAACGTTGCCCCTTTGATGGCGAATAATATCACTCGCCGTTACCATACCTAAGGGCACCAGTGACTGGTGATCGATAACGGGCAGGTGATGGATATTTTTTTCTGTCATTAGTGCTAGCGCATCAAACAAAGTCCTATTTCCAGTTATTTGCGCAGGGCTTTGCGTCATAATTTCACTTACCGGCAAATGGGTATCTAACGAAGCCGCAACCACCCGGGATCTCAAGTCGCGATCGGTAACAATACCGGTAAGCTTGTCATTCTGTGTTACCAACAATGACGACACTTTTTGCGTTGTCATTAGCTGTGCCGCCGCTGTAATCGACGTATCTGCATTTACTGATACAGGCGCTTTTTCAATAACATCACACAGCCCTTTATATAGCCACATTGAATTAGTATCAGAAATAGCATGACTCTGCAGGGCGTTGTCTCTTAACCCATTAAAGAATTGTCGTATCGCCGGCTGCTCAAATAAGGGCGAAACAGCCGATGCATCGAAACGATAAACGAGCCCAGGGCTGTCTACACTGATACTTAACGGGAAGGTGCGCTGCTCCATGATCCCCGCATAGCCAAAGTAGTCGCCTTCACTTAAATGACGCAAAGGCGCTTCTGAATCTTGAATAGAGAACTGCCCACCTTGTATAAGAAAAAGTGCGTTATTTTCTTGGTAAAGGTCGCTAACATTCTCGGCAGTAACGTAAATAAGCTCGGTGTGCTTAACTAGCTCCAATTTCTGTTCTTTATCAAGCACATCGAAAGGCGCAGACGTATTTAAGAAGTCTTCCACTTGTTTAGCCATTGCCGTCATAGCCGTCGTCCAATTTTTAAGACAAAAAAGAAAAAACCAACCTACTCACTTTCGCCAGTAGATTGGTTTTATTTGCTAAAGCCTATCTGAAGGCATTATCCGTTTAGTGAGCTGACGCTTCGCCCGCACCTTTCGGGTAACGAATGCTTTCAACCAGCTCTTGGATTTCTTCAGGTGCTTCATCGGTTGCTTTAAACACTAGGAACGCCACAATGAAGTTCACCAGCATACCTACCGTGCCAATGCCCTCTGGCGAAATACCGAACCACCAGTTATCAGGCGTATTGGCTGCTGGGTTTACAAACTTGAAGTAAATGATGTAAGCCGCAGTAAAGGCAATACCTGAAATCATGCCTGCAATGGCCCCTTTATCATTCATGCGTTTGCTGAATATACCCATGATGATAGCGGGGAAGAAACTCGACGCAGCCAAGCCGAAGGCAAAGGCGACCACCTGAGCCACAAAGCCGGGCGGATTAATACCGAAGTAGCCCGCGATAACAATTGCCACCCCCGCAGCTAACCTCGCATACATAAGCTCGGCTTTATCGGTAATATTTGGCATGAAGTTTCGCTTCAACAAATCGTGAGATACAGAGGTGGAAATTACCAACAGCAAGCCTGCCGATGTAGAAAGGGCTGCTGCCACTCCCCCCGCTGCAACCAACGCAATTACCCATGCTGGTAGGTTTGCAATTTCAGGGTTTGCCAATACCATGATGTCGCGGTCAACTTTCATTTCGTTGCGCTCATCACCCGAATAGAACATCTTGCCATCGCCGTTTTTATCTTCAAAGGCGATTAGCCCAGTCTGTTCCCAGTTTTTAATCCAAGACGGCGCTTCTGCGTAGCTGGTTCCTGTCATTTCAGGGCCATTAATGGTTTCAATCATATTGACCCGAGCGAATGCCGCTAGCGAAGGAGCAGTGGTATACAAGATAGCAATGAACGCCAATGCATAACCTGCTGATTTACGTGCATCATGAACTTTAGGCACAGTGAAGAAACGAACGATAACGTGTGGAAGACCCGCTGTACCCACCATAAGTGCAAAGGTAATAAAGAATACGTCTATGGTACTTTTGGTACCGGATGTGTATTCATTAAACCCAAGTTCGACGGATAGATTATCGAGCTTTTGCAGCATATGGACGCCGGAGCCGTCAGCGAGTGTGGCACCGAACCCTGTTTGCGGCAGGATGTGGCCTGTCACCATCATAGAGATAAATACCGCTGGTACAATGTAAGCGAATATCATTACGCAGTACTGTGCTACCTGAGTATAGGTAATGCCTTTCATGCCGCCCAATACGGTGTAAAAGAACACGATAACCATACCGATAACCACACCAGATACGATGTCTACTTCTAAGAAACGGCTAAATACCACACCGACACCACGCATTTGGCCTGCCACGTATGTGAAACAAACAAAGATTGCGCAGAATACGGCCACCGTCCGTGCCGTTTGAGAGTAGTAACGATCACCGATGAAATCAGGCACCGTAAATTTGCCGAACTTACGTAAATAAGGTGCTAAACAGAGTGCTAACAATACATAACCGCCGGTCCAACCCATAAGGTAGACGGCGCCGTCGTAGCCCATAAATGAGATAAGCCCAGCCATAGAGATGAAAGACGCTGCCGACATCCAATCTGCCGCGGTAGCCATGCCGTTCATCACAGGTGGCACGCCGCCACCAGCAACGTAAAAGTCGTTAGTAGACCCAGCGCGAGCCCAAATTGCAATTGCAATGTAAAGCGCAAAAGAAGCGCCAACAATAATAAATGTTAAAGTTTGAACGTCCATGCTTTACTCCTCATCTACGCCGTAGCGTTTATCCATGGCGTTCATCTTTGCCATATAGACAAAGATCAATGCAACAAATACGTAAATTGCGCCCTGTTGTGCAAACCAGAAGCCTAATTTAAAGCCAAAGAACTGAATTTCATTTAAGATATCGACAAACAGTATGCCGGCACCAAATGATACGATGAACCAAACGACTAAAAGCTTGGCAAGAAGTGATAAATTCTCCTTCCAATACGCTTTTTTGTCCTCTTCGTTTCTAAATGCCATTGTTTCACCCTCATGTCAGGTTAACTAGTTGTTATGATTTTACAATTCCCTAACGCTCGGCTTTGTTAACGTTATTGCTGTGATTCGGTCTTTATCAAATGAAAGAACAAAGCAGCAAAAGTCAAGCATCTAGGAGGTCGGCTATTACTCTAGTCCTGCATCATGAAATTCAAAATGAGACCATGGTCGTAGGTAGACCATGGTCGAAATGGTTATAATAGCAACATCATTGTTAAATCTTCGTTAAAAGGAATGTTATGGTTTTTGGTTGGGTAACGCTTGCAGTTCTGTATCTCTTCTTGCTATTTTCATTAGCGAGTTGGGGCGAAAAGAATTCACCTACTGCCCGCGCACTCACCTCTCACCCGGCTATTTATTCACTCGCGCTCGCTATTTACTGTACGGCTTGGACGTTCTTTGGAATGGTAGGCCAAGCAAGCCGAGATACATGGATTTACCTTCCCATTATGCTTGGTCCCATTTTGGTTTATGTATTGGGGTATAAGTTTATTTATAAGCTGACCTTGGTGAGTAAAAAGCAACATATCACCACCATCTCAGACTTTATTGCTTCACGTTATGGGAAGCGCCAAACCGTTGCGTTAGTAGTGACACTTATTGCTTTATTGGCCACCATTCCCTATATCGCACTTCAGTTGAAGGCCGTTGGGGCGACTTTCCAGTTGTTAACGCAACAACCAAACAGCAACGGCATTATTATTGCCGCCACCGGTTTCATTGCCGCTTTTGCTATTTACTTTGGCACACGGCAAACCGATGTCACTGAATACCGCCGTGGCTTGATGTTAGCCATAGCATTCGAATCGACCATCAAATTACTGGCTTTGGTGCTAGTGGCTGCGGTTGGGTATAGTGCATGGAAACGAACCCAGTCAGGGCCGTTTTTTGAAAGTTTTACTAATGAAATCGCCCTCTCTCAGTTTGGCTCGTTCAGCTTTATTGCACAAACGATCATGGCTGCCGCTGCAATAGTGTGTTTACCCCGCCAGTTCCACGTTGCCATTATCGACAATTTAAGCCTTGGGCATTTGCGCACTGCGCGTTGGCTCTTTCCCTTATACCTTACTGTTATTTCCGCCGTGATCCCGATAATTGCTATCGCGGGCAAAGCGATCTTCGCCAACCAAGGCATAGAGCCCGACTCTTACGTGTTATCACTGGCCGTATTTTCCGAGTCGGTACTGCTTCAAGTTATTGTATTTGTGGGCGGGTTGTCCGCGGCAACGGCGATGATCATTGTCGCTACGCTAACCCTTAGCACCATGTTAACTAACGATGTTATTTTACCTCGCATATTAGCGTTTACGGGCAACACAGATGACAAAAAGGACGTATCGAGAAAGATTCGTTTAATTCGCCGTATTGTTATAGCGTTTATTCTACTTATGGCGTTTTTATACCATCAGCAAATGACCAGCAGCCGCTCTCTTCACTCTATCGGCTTAATTGCCTTCTCGCTGGTTATTCAGCTAATGCCTGCCATTGTGGGCGGGCTGTATTGGAAGCGGGCTCATGCACACGGGGTATATGCAGGCCTAATGGTGGGCTTAGTTATTTGGGTGCTGTGGCTAGTGCTTCCCATTGTGAGCGAGCAAGTATCGCAAATGGAGCAAAACGAGTTAATCAGCCAAGGCGCCATGATTAGCTTGGCGGTAAATAGCTTTGTGTACATTTTATTTTCTCACTTCGCGCCCCAGCGTCTTATCGATCGCATTCAAGCCGAAGCCTTTGTATCTCCCGCTATATCCAGCAGTAACACAGTAAAAACCCAGGCAACGAACGTAACAGTATCAGACCTTATTACTTTACTTTCTACCTTCATGGGATCTGGTCGGTGTGAGCAGTTGCTAGACCAATACCAGCACCTTAATAACTGTCAATTGAAGCATGACGACACGCCCAATGAATCCTTTTTATCCTTCTGCGAGCGTGCATTAGGTGGTGTTATTGGCGCATCGAGCGCAAAAGTGCTGCTAGACAGCGCGTTACGTGGTAAAAAAATGGACTTCACTGAGGTTATCAACTTCTTTGATGACACCACGCAGGCAATGCAATTTAATATGACCGCGCTTTTAACGTCGCTTGAAAACATGGATCAAGGAATCAGCGTTGTCGACAAGCATTTAAACTTAGTAGCGTGGAACAAGCGCTACGCTAATCTCTACCCTTACCCCGACAACTTACTCGCGGTGGGTACTCCGATAGAAAAGCTCATTCGATACAATGCCGCTCAGGGTGAATTTGGTACAGATAACGTAGATAGCGAAGTTGAAAAACGTCTCTCACATTTGCGCTCGGGCATGCCTCACCGCTTTACCCGCCAGCGCAAAGATGGCCGAGTCATTGAAATGGTCGGCAACCCGCTACCTGGTGGCGGCTTCGTAACAAGTTTCAACGACATAACAGGGCATGTGGAAATTCAGCAGGCTCTAGAAGAGTCGAATATAGATCTTGAAGCGCGAATTAAAAAGCGTACTGAAGAAGTGCATTCAATTAACGCCGAGTTACGTCTTGAAATTGAACGTCGTTCTGAAGCAGAAAAAGAGCTGATAAGAGCAAGAAAAGCGGCCGAAGATGCTAACGCCAGTAAAACCCGGTTCTTGGCGCTCGCCAGTCACGACGTTCTGCAGCCGTTGAACGCGGCAAAGCTTTATGTCAGTGCGCTAGAAGAGCAAGAGCTACCCGAATCGTCCCACGCCATTATTCAGAAACTTGGACACAGCGTTACGTCGAGCGAAACACTGATTGGTACACTGTTAGATATTGCGCGTTTAGATCAGGGCGAGATGAAACCGGATATTGAATCTATTGATATTACGGCACTACTTTCCCCGCTGATAGACGAAATGGCCATGCGAGCCAAAGAAAAAGGCTTGGGCTTTAAAGCCATTATGCGTCCCTGCTGGGTTAGAGCAGACAAAACCTATTTATATCGAATTACTCAAAATTTGCTATCAAATGCAGTGAAATATACCGAAAAGGGGCGCGTTTTATTTATTGTAAAACCAATAAAAAACACCGTTCATTTTAAAATTCTCGATACGGGCATAGGTATATCTGCCGATAAAAAAGACAGTATCTTCGGCGACTTTTTCCGTGCAAACGAGAGTAAAGAGCACGGTTTGGGGCTGGGCTTAGGGGTAGTAAGACGCTTAAGCCTTCAACTAAACAGCGATATCCAAGTCATGTCACAAATAGGGAAAGGCAGCTGTTTTACGTTTACGCTCGAGAAAGCCGAACCCAAACGGGTATCGAGTATTGTATCGAAACCTCGCGGCACCACCTTCACGGGTATGGACGTTCTGTGTGTAGACGATCAAAAAGAAAACCTTGATGCCATGAAAACCCTTTTGCAAAAGTGGGGGATTAACGTTGCCCTTGCCAACAACTGGGATGATGCACTGACCCTGTGTAAGACAATTCAGCCGCAAATTCTGTTAATGGATTATCAGCTTAGCCACGACAGCGAGAAAAACGGATTAGCGCTGATAGAGGAAATTAGGCACAGGCTTAACATTGTGGTGCCAGCCGCTTTGATAACCGCAACCCCCGATGAGAGCTTGGTCACACAATGTAAAGCGCAGGGCGTAAACTTTTTGGCAAAGCCACTTAAACCCGCCAAACTCCGTGCCCTTCTTCAAAGTATGACGCGCTATATTAGGGAAGCAAAAAACGTTTAGCTTTAATTGTGGGCACCTTTAGTTACGAATTAGAGAAACTCTTCGTGAGCTTTACTATCTTCTGTTTTCACAACAGCAGTTTCACTCGAAGATTTTGCCACTATCTTACCCATTGAGCCCCATTTTTGTTTAGGGTTCAGCAACACTGGGCGAGTAAGAATTAAATTATTCGGGTACATCAGTGTTTCACGCTCTGCTGTAACCAGGCGTGTACTAAATGGGCCCACGTCAGCAATAATTCCTTCAATATAGTTATCCCCGTCAAGCACGCGAACATAGTTCCCTCTGCGATAAGCCACATTCGTCAACAAAATAAAATAAGCGGTAATGTTACTAATGAGTGACCAGCTGGCAAAAAGCGCGACACCTGTTACCGTAATAATGGACGTGGACAGCACCAACAAGCCTGAAAAATCAATTCCCCACGCAAGCAAAAGGAGCGCTAGAGAAACAGTGGCAACGATAACCCGCGCGGCAAACAAGCCTTTAAGGGCACTATGGGACTTAAGCTTAGACTTTTCGATATTGCTTTCTAGCTTTGGCAATAATTTGCGAGACATGCCCAAATAAAACAACAGCACCACGCCACTCCACACGGCATTTGACTGGTATTGCGTCAACCACGTCAAAAACCCATGCCACCATTCATTCATCACAGTAAACCCTTAATTTTTATAGCGCTATTTATGTCAAACGCGCGAAAATTGCCAACAGAAGACGCCGACGCGTCTTCATGCTAACGTGAATAACACACGAGTTCATGCATTAAAAGCAATCGACACAACAAGAATTATTCGTAAGACAGTGTTAAATACTTCTATTAGTATGCGCGCAAAATGACGTACCTAGTGATGCCTGTCGCATTATATTGTTCTCGCTTGCTCACGGCGTGCCCGTTATGGGCAAAGTGACAGTGATAAAACACCACCAATAAAAGCGACATCCCACATCGACAGAGCGTGATATACACGCTTTAATAACACTAGCCGGGTCAAAAAAACGACAACTTTTAAACTACAGGTTTTTATAATGCGCATTGCAATTCTTTCAAGAAACCCTCGCCTTTACTCTACTTCACGCCTAGTTGAAGCCGGACGGGCTCGAGGGCATGACGTTGACGTTATCGACACCATGCACTGTTACATGGATATCACGAGTGCGCGTCCATCTGTACGTTATAACGGGAATAAACTTCCCTATTACGACGCGGTAATCCCTCGTATTGGAGCGTCAGTGAGTTTTTACGGTACGTCGGTAGTGCGCCAGTTTGAGATGATGGGAACGTATAGCCTTAATGAGTCGGTCGCGATTAGCCGCTCTCGCGATAAGCTACGTTCCCTGCAACTTTTATCACGCAAAGGCATTGGCATGCCTAGAACCGGGTTTGCTCACCACCCAGATAAAATTGACGATGTTATTAAAACTGTAGGCGGCGCACCGGTGGTGATTAAGCTTCTAGAAGGTACCCAAGGTATCGGTGTGGTGTTGGCAGATACACAGAAAGCGGCAGAGTCGATTATCGAAGCATTCATGGGGTTAAACGCCAGTATTCTAGTGCAAGAGTTTATTAAAGAAGCAGGCGGAAGCGACATTCGCTGCTTTGTAGTGGGCGGTAAAGTGGTTGCGGCGATGAAGCGCCAAGCGGCACCGGGAGAATTTCGCTCTAACCTTCACCGCGGTGGGCAAGCAAGCTTAGTGCGCTTAAGTCCCGCTGAGCGAAAAACGGCAGTCGATGCGGCGAAAACAATGGGTCTAAATTGCTGTGGGGTAGACATTCTGCGCTCAAACAATGGCCCGGTCGTCATGGAGGTCAACTCGTCGCCAGGATTAGAAGGTATAGAAAAAGCCACCACGAAAGATGTGGCCAGCATGATCATTGAATTTATTGAAAAAAGTGCAGAGCCGCATAAAACCAAAACCCGAGGAAAGGGCTAACCCTTTTTTACCTTTGCTTTGCAATAACCTACTTATAGGAAAACGTGAGTGGTAAACGATGTGCTAACAATTGGGGGTGAGAGCATTGCCCCTGGCGAAACAAAAAAGATTGAGCTAGAAATGCCGCCGCTTTATACGGCTACTAACATGAGCATTCCGGTGTATGTAAGACGTGGAAAGCGACCGGGCCCTACTATGTTTGTAAGTGCAGCCATTCATGGCGATGAACTAAACGGGATAGAAATCGTGGGGCGTTTAATTCGTTCAAAAGCGATTGAGCGCATTAGGGGTACATTAATTGCGGTACCTATGGTTAACGTATATGGCGTACTCAATCAGTCTCGCTATTTACCAGACCGACGGGATTTAAACCGCAGTTTTCCAGGAAGCAAAAAAGGTTCTTTGGCCGGCCGTTTAGCGAACTTATTTTTTAAAGAAGTCGTAAGCAAGTGTGATGTAGGAATAGACCTTCACACTGGTGCAATACACCGCAGTAATCTTCCCCAGATTCGCGCCGATTTAGACGATGAAGCCGTGCTGGAAATGGCCAAAGCATTTGGTGTTCCTGTGTTACTCAATGCAGAATTACGGGACGGATCATTGCGAGAAGCGGCCAGCGCAAACGGTGTTAAAATCTTACTGTACGAGGCCGGGCAAGCACTGCGCTACGATGAGTTCTCTATACGAGCAGGTGTAAAAGGCATTATTAACACCATGCGTCATTTAGGCATGCTCAATAAAAGCCGCAGTAAGGGCCATAGCATTGAACGTTTTATCGCCAGACAGAGCGGCTGGGTTCGTGCCCCGGAAAGCGGGTTTGTTACGCACTTAGCACAACTTGGCGATCATGTAGAAAAAGGTGACAAGCTGGCTATCATTGCAGACCCATTTGGCAACTATCTAGATAGTATTGTAAGTCCTGCAGAAGGGGTCGTCATTGGTAAACAAAATATTCCACTCACTCAAGAAGGTGAAGCGATTTATCACATTGCATACTTCTCTGAGCCTGATACCGTTGCAGAACACGTAGAGTTATTGCAAGACAATTTATTGCCACAAGAACAAGACCCTGGTTTATAAAATTGGTATAACAATAAATGAACAATAAAAAAATCGTTGGTGCGGTAGAGCTGTGTGACCTACCCAAACTTGCTATTACTGACCTGAATGTGCGCGTGGATACGGGCGCAGCCACGTCTTCGTTACATGTAGACAATATCGAAGAATTTGAGCAAAACGGTGAGCTTTGGATTACCTTCGATATCCATCCAGATATTCACAACGTTGAGCGAGTAGTGCGCAGAGAAGCGCGAGTGGAAGGAAAGAAACGAGTCAAAAGCTCTACGGCTACACGGGAAAAGCGCTATGTGATAATTACGCCTATAATAATGGATGGGTACCAGTGGGATATACAGTTAACCCTTACCGACCGCTCTGAAATGACGTATCTTATGCTACTTGGACGCGAAGCAATGAGCGGGCATTTTATTGTCGACCCAGAGCACGATTTTTTGCTTACGGGAAGAGACTAATTATCACCACGCGTTGAAAGGCCAGATGAAAAGTGGTGGGCTTAACCGAAATAAATAAAGTGAACCTTATGGATATGTGGACTAAACAACTAGGGTGGGTCGCGTTACTACTAAGTACTGTGACGTCTTTCACTATTAGTGCTCAAGAAGTCGTGGCGAGTAAGGTTCAAAGTGAGCTACCCCACACTGTTATTCGGCTGCCAAATGTTCATCCCGGCAGAGATGCCGTGTACGCGTATGCAAAAACACTTTTAACAGAGTCGTTACGTGTTACAAAGGCCCAATATGGCACATTTGAGCTTTTAGTCAGCGACCAAGAAACAGCGCAAGAGCGTCAATTGCGAAGCCTTGAACACAATATGCTAGACGTAACCTGGAGTGTGACCTCTAAAGAACGGGAACGTCAGTTTTTGCCTATCCGTATCCCTATTATGGCCGGGCTTTTTGGTAAACGAGCTCTATTTGTAAAGGCAGGTGACACTCGATTAAAAGGCGTGGAAACCCTTCAGGATTTACAAGCTTTCAGAGCCGTCTTGGGCTATGACTGGCCCGATACAAAAATTTTTCGCGCCAACGATATCCCAGTATTAGAAACCACATACCGCGCCTCTTTCCGTATTGTATCGGAAGGCTTTGCAGACATGTTTCCTCGTAGCGTAATGGAAATTCATGAAGAGGCCCAAGATGATACCCTTTCACGTGATCTCGCCATAGATCAAAACCTTATCATTGCTTACCCAAGCCCCATATTTTTCTTCGTAAGTAGCGATAACCAAGCGTTGGCTAACCGCATTACCGAAGGTTTACTGACTTTGTTTGAAACGGGTAAATTTCAGGCGCTATTAGTGGCAAATGCTAGTTTTAAGCAGGGCATGTCGCTTATTGAAGAGCGAACCGTGATAGGCATTGAAAACCCATTTTTGAGTGAACAAAGCCGTTTGGCGCTAGAGAAGTTTCTTCCCGAGTTTTCTGCGTCAAAGCCTGTAGATGATTTTGAGGCTACTGAGATGGCGGTTCCAGTTCAAGTTGAGAAGCAATAAGCACCGCCTGCGTGCGATTGTTTATTCCTAGCTTTTTGAAGATAGCCGTAACATGGGCTTTCACGGTAGCCTCAGCAATATCTAAGTTAAAGCCAATTTGCTTATTCAACAACCCATCTCGCATGTAACACAATACTTTGTATTGCGATGGGGTAAGCGATGCTACCTTATCTGCTAACTCAGAAAACGCTTCGTTCACTTCATCAACATTTTCACTTAAGTTTTCAGGTAACCATACGTCGCCATCTAAAATGGCTTCTACGGCATTAGCAATGTCTTGTGCACTGGCAGTTTTAGGGATAAAGCCAAGTGCGCCAACGCTAATTATTTTCGAGATAAGGGTGGTATCTTCGGTTCCCGACACGACTGCAACGGGAAGTTCAGGAAAGAGTTTACGAATGTGCAATAAGCCGAACAAATCATTGCTGCCCGGCATATGCAAATCGAGTAACAGCAAATCGATATCCTCGTTATTAAGAATATCGACCGTGGTGGTTAAGTCGCCAGCCTCTTTAAGCGTTAAGGCTGGCAATGACAACGATAACGCGCCTCTTAGTGCATCGCGATACAGCGGATGATCATCAGCGATTAGAAGGGTTATCATTGTCTATATCCTTAGTTTTACTTATTTAGACGTTCCTCTATCAGTGTATCAACAACCGACGGATCAGCCAATGTAGAAGTGTCACCTAATTGCTCGTGCTCGTTAGCCGCGATTTTTCTAAGAATGCGGCGCATAATTTTACCCGAGCGGGTTTTGGGTAAACCGTGTGACCACTGAATCATATCGGGCGTGGCTATTGGACTAAGCTCTTGGCGTACCCACGCTTTAAGCTCTTTGGTTAGCGCTTCGTCTGCTTCAACCCCTTCATTTGGTGTCACGTAAACGTAAATGCCCTGCCCTTTAATATCGTGAGGGAAACCTACTACCGCAGCTTCCGCCACTTTCGGATGAGCAACCAGCGCACTTTCAATTTCTGCAGTACCTAGGCGGTGACCTGACACGTTTAACACGTCATCTACGCGGCCAGTGATCCAATAGAAACCATCTTCATCACAGCGGGCACCGTCACCGGTAAAGTACACCCCTTTGTATGCACTAAAATACGTATTGATAAAACGCTGATGGTCGCCGTATACCGTGCGCGCTTGGCTTGGCCAGCTGTCTTTAATCACCAAGTTACCTTCGGCCGCTCCCTCTAACTCTTTGCCATCTGCATCAAACAACGCCGGCTGAATACCAAAGAAAGGACGACTGGCTGAACCTGGTTTTAATTCCGTCGCACCGGGTAGTGGTAAAATCATGTGACCGCCGGTTTCGGTTTGCCACCACGTATCGATAATGGGGCAGCGGCCTTGGCCAATCACGCGGTGATACCATTCCCACGCTTCAGGGTTAATCGGCTCACCCACGGTGCCAAGTAAACGCAGTGATGATAAATCACAACCTTCAGCGGGCGCATCGCCATGAGCCATTAGCGCACGAATAGCCGTAGGCGCTGTGTAAAGGCTATTTACTTTGTACTTCTCTACCACTTGAGCAATGCGCTTAACATCTGGGTACGTCGGTACACCCTCAAAGAAGACTTGCGAAGCGGCGTTAACCATAGGGCCGTAAACCATGTAGCTGTGGCCTGTAATCCAACCCACATCAGCCGTACACCAGTAAACATCATCGTCTTTATAATCGAACGCATATTTAAAGGTCATGGCAGAATACAACAGGTAACCCCCTGTGGTATGCACCACGCCCTTGGGCGTTCCCGTTGAACCTGACGTATAAAGAATAAATAGCGGGTCTTCCGCGTTCATTACCTCTGGCTCACACTGGGCAGACATGCCGTCTACGGCATCTTGCCACCACACATCATGCTTTTCGTTCCAATCAACGTCACCACCAGTAAGTTTATGGACAAGTACGTGAGTAATCGACGGGCATGCATCGCCTGCCAGCGCTTTATCTACATTCGCTTTTAAGGGAATGCTTCTTCCAGCACGGCGTCCTTCATCAGCCGTAATAACGACTTTAGCACTGCTGTCGTTAATGCGATCAGCAATGGCGTTTGGCGAGAAGCCGCCAAAGATCACCGAGTGAACAGCCCCTATTCGGGCACAGGCGAGCATAGCGTAAGCCGCCTCTGGCACCATTGGCATATAGATAGCCACACGGTCACCTTTTTCTACGCCCATGCCTTTCAGTGCATTCGCTAACTTACATACTTCGTAGTGCACTTCTTGGTAGCTAATATCTTGACTATCTTCGGGAGAGTCACCTTCCCAATGAAAGGCAACCTTTGTGGCATTATTAGCAAGATGGCGGTCGATACAGTTATAGCTTGCATTTAGCTCACCGTCTTCAAACCATTTGATAGACACGTCGTTTTCACCAAAATGCGTGTTTTTAATTTTGGTTGGCTTTTGGTACCACTCAAGAATAGACGCATGTTCGCCCCAAAACGCTTCGGGTTGATCTATAGATTGCTTGTACATTTCGTCATATTGCGACGCATTAAGATGTGTAGACTGAAGGATATTCTCAGGTACAGGATAAGTTTTGCCGGCGGTCATAAAGATTGCCTCCAATATCAATAATGTAAAATTCTTGTTGTATGGTGAAACACTCTAGTCATTCACTCACAAAGCAAAATGAGACTTTGGTCTTAACAACCTCCTACTTAGGTTCTCGTAACGAAGAATTAGTGTAAAAATACTTCGACTATAGTCTTATGCGACCATAGGCTTATTTAATTTTGAAATAATACGTACACAATCAGCAATGTTAACGTTGAATTTACATTAATTTAACCACATTTTGGAACAGACACGATGAAAGCTAAAATAAAAAATACGGCTACCGCGGTAGCATTGTGCCTAGCGGCATCTAGCGGCGCGGCACAAGCAGCAACAATCGGCGACACAAGTGTGAAATTCACAGGCTATATCAAAGTCGATGCGATGGTAAGCGACTACTCTGACGGCACCATTGCCTCGGGAAGCGTAGGCCGCGACTTTTACATCCCTTCACTAACTCCGGTTGGTGGCGTTGACGAAGACCCACAGTTTGACGCCCACATCAGAACCTCACGATTCCGCTTTGCAACATCAACGCCTACGGCTGAAGGCGATACCATAAACGGTGTATTCGAACTCGACTTCATTGTAACTAGCGGCGGTGATGAACGTATCAGTAACTCATACACGCCTCGCGTACGTCATGCTTACCTGACGTATAAAAATTGGTTGGTTGGTCAAACATGGACGACGTTCATGGACGTCTACTCCCTGCCTGAGTCACTGGACTTCATTGGTACTACTGACGGTATTACTTTTGGCCGCCAAGTGATGGTGAGATACACCAACGGTGGGCTACAAATTGCGTTAGAAAACCCCGAGTCGACTATCACCCCCTTTGGCGGTGGCGGCCGTATCACAAGTGACGATAGCAGCGTGCCTGATTTAGTAGCAGCTTACACGTCCAAGCAAGATTGGGGTTATGTAAAAGTGGCAGGCTTACTTCGCCAGCTTTCCTACGATAACGCTGCAGGGATTGATGCAGATGAAACCAGCTTCGGCGTATCAGTTACCGGTAAATACAACTTGGCAAATGGCGATGACATCCGCTTCACGTTCAATTCAGGTAAAGGTCTAGGACGATATTCAGCCCTTAACGCTGCCAATGGCGCTGTACTGACAGAAAGTGGCGACCTTGAAGCTATCGACTCTACCGGTTACGGCATTGCGTATCGCCACAAGTGGAGCGATAAAGCGCGCAGCAGCATCATGTTTTCAGCATTTGAGGCTGATAATGACGCAACGCTTACGGGGATGGCAGTAACCGAAAGCACATACAGCACACGCGTTAACTACTTATACTCGCCAACAAAAGCACTGACCGTGGGCGCAGAGTACGCATTTGCTCATCGCGAAGTTGAAGCAGGTTTAGAAGGTGATATGAATCGCTTCCAAGTTTCAGCGAAGTATGCGTTTTAATTCAGCCTTTCAATAGACCCTATGAAAACGGCGCCTGCGCCGTTTTCATCATTCCCTCGACGTACTACATCGTAGTAAAAATAATCCCCAATGGCATGATAAAGAACAAGCCACCTATGTAGGCTGCTCCATACATTTTACGCTCTGCTGCTATAACAGATAATTGATAGGAAAGGTTAAGCGGAATGTTACGCAATAGCGGAAAGCCGTAAATAAGCGTTACGCCCAGTACATTGTAAATCAGATGAACAAAAGCAATTTGTAATGCAAACCCACTATTTACTCCCACTACGCCTAGTGCCGCGATTAGCGCAGTAATGCAGGTACCAATATTGGCACCTAAGGTGAACGGGTAGATGTCTTTTGCCTTTAGAATACCGCTGCCAACCAAAGGCACCATGAGCGATGTGGTTGTTGATGACGATTGCACTAACACCGTCATTACCGCACCTGATGCAATGCCGGAAAGTGGCCCTTTACCAATGCTAGTATGCAATAGCGCTTTAGCCTTCCCCACCATGAGCGATTTCATAATTTTGCCCATATAGGTGATAGAAAACATAATAAGCCCAATACCCAAAATAATCTTAGCCACGCCAGGGTAAATAGAAGGCAAAAATGAGAATACGTGGGTAGCAAGGTCGGTAACAGGTTGGGTTGCCACTTTTATTGGGTTAACACCATCAACCCCAATGGCTTGTCCGGTATGAAAAATTGCGACCATTTGAGCGCTTAAATATTCCAAAATGCCAAATGCCATTTCTAAGGGTAAAAATATCAGCACTGATAACACGTTAAAAAAATCGTGTATGGTGGCGGCGTTAAAGGCCCGCTGAAATTCTTCTTTTCTTGCTACGTGGCCTAGGCTCACCAGGGTGTTAGTAATACTGGTACCAATATTAGCTCCCATCATCATGGGTATCGCAATAGTAATAGGTAAACCACCGGCTACCATGCCCACAATAATAGACGTGACCGTACTAGAAGATTGAATAAGTGCAGTGGATACCATGCCAATAATTAACCCCATCACAGGGTTAGAAGCGAAGCTAAAAAGCGCTTTGGCATGATCGCCAGTGGCAAATTTAAACCCGCTGCCAATCATACTAACGGCAAGTAACATAACGTAAACTAGGAGCACTAAGAGTAACCACTGACGCCAATTTTGTGTTTTTTGAAGGGCGTCGTTCTGGGCTAGCTGTGGGTCGGTCATTGACATAATACGCACGGTTTCATACATGAAAAGGCCATAGTATGACGTGCGTATTACACAAAAATGACGGGAGTACGCATGCCTCCCGCCAGTTCTAATGGGCTATGAAGGGCTTAGAAGCCCATAGGATATTGCCTTAGCACACTGTGAACGTCATCTAAGGTTTCTTGAGAAAGCGATAAGTCGAACGCATCAATATTCTCTTTTAGCTGGGGCATCGTTGTTGCGCCGATAATAGTAGAAGTGACGCCAGGGACCTGCTGACACCAGGCTAACGCAAGTTGAGACGGCGTAATTCCGGCCTTTTCGGCAATCTTCATGTACTCAGCGGTGGCAGCCTGCGCCGGCGGCTTATCTCTAAATAGTCCCATTCGCTGAGCTAATGTCCACCGACTTCCTTCAGGACGCGCCCCCTTTTGATATTTACCGCTTAACATTCCCGTTGCTAAAGGCGACCAGGGCAAATAAGCAATATTCTCTAGTTCACACATTTCTATCAGATACGGCCAATCTTTTGCGTGAAGTAGACTAAATTCATTTTGAATGGAAACAGGAAGTGGGATATCCATTTCATTACATAGCATCAAAAATGTGTGAATTCCCCATGGCGTATCATCCGACAACCCCCAATGCCTTATTTTTCCTTCATCAAGGGCGCGCTTAATTCCGTTTAGTATATCTCGCATACCATCAATTTCTTGCTCCCTATTGGTCTTCGTAGGGTTTGCGCCATCAGGCCAGTGCTTACCAAAGTGAGGGGTGACTCGATTAGGCCAATGAAGTTGATAAACATCGATATAATCGGTATTCAGGCGTTCTAATGAATACGTTAACGCATTGGCGATTGCATCGGCGGTAATAGGCCCTGCATTGCGAATATACTTTAAACCGCTACCTGCAATTTTAGTCATCAGTACAATATCAGCGCGCTTTGACGGGTTGCGCGAGAGCCAATTTCCGATCACGCGCTCGGTATCGCCGTACGTATCAACATTGGGCGGCACTGGGTACATTTCTGCGGTATCGATAAAATTAACGCCTTTATCAAGAGCGTATGCTAGTTGCTCATCTGCGTCTTGCTGAGTGTTTTGAATACCCCATGTCATTGTACCTAAACACACGTCAGACACTTGTAAATCGCTAGTTCCTAAGCGGTTAAACTTCATTTTGCTTCTACCTTTTAATGCAATAATGAGTTGACCGCTTACATTAGAAAACCTTCGTTTAAGAACTACGGGCTTTTTTAGTGGCCAACTCGGCTTCTACACTGGCTAGTCGTGCCTCGATATCTCTCTTTGACTCAACCATTTCATTTGCCAGTTCAGCAAGTGATTTCAACTCTGCAAACCCTAACTTTCTTGTATCAATCATCTGATACTGGCGCTTACAGCGATAAAAGAATGTTAGAAAGTTAACAAAAGCGCGATGAAATGTCGCAAAACTCTTGATCAAAACAAGAATTAATACGACAGACGTAAGCGCTGCAATACTAAGACTGTAAATACGCACCTGCCTTTCTTGTTGTTCAATGACAGGTTGAAGTGCGGCATCCACACCTTTTAACTGTGTTTCAACATTATGCGCGCTTTGTCTAAATTCATTTCTTAAACCTTCGTTATGAGTGACACCTAATGTAATAACGCCGTCAACAAGCCCTATCAGCGCTTCGCGATACTGCATTATAGTGCCACGTACCGCAGGGTCATTTTGGTATTTAGCAAAAAATTGTGCACTCATATCTTTTATTTGCTTAGCGTAATAGCCTTCTCGGGTGATTTGAAAGTTGCGCGTGGCTAACTGCATAGTAGTGAGCTGTTCGATTGCTTGAGCTTTTTGCGCAAGCGGCCCCTCAGCCAAAGCATTCTCAAGCGCTAAGATACGGCCTCTCAACCCGTCGTTTTGTGTTAAACCAATGCGCTCTTGAACAAGTACCACCTGCTGAAACGCACCACTGTATGCCTCAATTGATGAAGAGAGGCTTTCAACATCAGCCACGGGCAATTTATATTCATTGAACAAGGGAATAAGCGTAGTTAAACGCCCTTTGAAAAGATAAGACTGTTCAAGAAAGTCATCGAAATAAGACGTATCGTGACGTAATAGAAAGTCTTTTTCATGCCTTCGCATTTGAAGTAAATCCTGTCCCATTCTTAGTAGAACATCTCGCTGCTGATTTAAGCTAATTAACTGCTGCGTAAAGTAGTGTTGGCTTACCACCAACACCCCCATACCTATCACGCATATCAGGGTCATTAACACTAGCCTAGATTTAATTGAATCGAATTTCATGACTCACTCCTCGTGGGAGAAAAAGGGAACTCAGGTATATATAAAAAAACTAATAAACCCTGAAAACACATCAACATACGAGGTTAATATAGGCGCATAAGATCAATTTTTTTATTAACCATTTGTCGCAATTTTACGTCCGCTGACTCAATTAATACCCATAATTAGGGTGAAACCCCTATGTTCGAACAAATTTTTTAGCGCCACTATTAATGCGTACTTTGCTGCGACGCCCCATCCGTGAAGTTCGCGTTTTTAAACGTTATTACCCGAAATAACGTTCACGCGTTCAAGTGTGCCAGAGACAATATTGGAAACAATATTCTTTGTAGTACCCATAAAAAGCGCAGCCTCAAGAATTTGGAGAAGAATATGAAGAAGTTCGCCCTATCTACGTTAGCTGCAGCCATGCTTGCAAGCCCGTCTGCCCACACACTAGCTGATGCATACATCGGTTCACAAATGGCTGAAAAGCTGGTTTCGCTTTCCCCCGCCGAATCTCTGATGGCTGTGGTCACATACGATCAGATGTCGCCACTTGCAGAGTCTCAGATCACTCAGCTTCTAAACCTTGGCATTACCGAAGGCGTGCAGTTCAAAAACCTTCCGGTAATCGGTGTAGTTGCAACCAAAGCGCAAATAGAAGCCATTGCTGAGTTCGACGGCGTTCGCTCTGTCTTTGCTAACCGTGAAATGCAGCTTTTCAACGCTGATGCCCGCGAAATTACTGGTGTTGCAGACTTGCAAGGTGAAGATTTCGCCTCGCGCAATAACGTAGAGTTCACGGGTAAAGGTTCGACGGTGCTTGTTATCGATTCTGGGATAGACGCGTCTCACCAAGACCATTTCTTCGGAGATACGGTTGTCGATAATGTGCAGGCGATTTTGAACCCAGGCGCGCTTTCTATTGTTGGTGTTAGCGGCCCTACACTATCTAACCAAGTTAATACCGATCTAAATTCTGGGCACGGTACCCACGTAACCGGCACCATTGCGGGAAGCGGCGCTATGTCTGGCGGTAAGCATAGAGGTGCAGCACCTGACGCCGACATTATCGGCTACGGATCTGGTGCAGCTGTTTTGCTACTAGACACCATAGGTGGCTTCGATTACGCCATTAGCAAACAGTATACCTTCGACAACCCTATTAAAGTTATCAGCAACTCTTGGGGTTCTAGCGGTAAATATGAGCCTTTAGGCCCAATTTCTCTTGCTAGCTATAAAGCGCACACCATGGGTATGATCAGCGTGTTTGCAGCAGGTAACAGCGGCCCTGGCGAAGACTCACACAACCCTTATGCACAAATCCCTTGGGGCATTTCTGTAGGTGCGGGTGATAAATTTGGCAAGCTAGCTAACTTTTCATCTCGCGGCCTGAAAGGTGAAACCGGCGACTTTACTATGCCTGACGGTACTCAGTGGACATACAGTAACGACGTTACGATTGTTGCACCGGGTGTAGACATTATTTCAACGCGCGCTGTACTTAACGCAGCAGCGAATGGTGGTGATGCAGATATCGATGCCATCGAACCGCAAAATATTCCTTTTTACACCATGATTTCTGGAACCTCGATGGCCACACCACACGTGTCTGGCATCATCGCGCTGATGCTTGAAGCCAATCCTAATTTAGACAACCTAACGATTAAACGATTGCTACAAGAAACGGCGACTAATATGCCTGGCTACGAACGTTGGGAAGTAGGCGCAGGTTATGTTAACGCTCGTTCAGCGGTGGCTGCGGCCCGTCTTGAGGATATGGACCATAAAGTTACAGTTAATAACCTTGATGGCAAAAACTTTAAAGCCAATGCGCTAGTGTCGACCAGCGATAGAGTAGAAAATTTCGACGTATTCTATGCCCCTGTTGGCGAGCCTGAAATAGTTGAATTTGAGGTAGGCACAGAAGAAGTACTGGTTAAAGCTTCAGCAGATTCTTTTGCAAACCTAACCAAGCTTGTACTGGTTGCCCCTGATGGCACTGAATATCGCGGTAACCTTACCACACCCGTGCTGACTACCACCATGCGTGTTGCAGCACCTGCAATGCCAGGTACTTGGGGTGTATATGTGTACGGCTTAACATCACTATCGGGAATAGAGGCCGATCCACTAGGTTTAACCAATGGTCCTGGGCTGCCTGAAACCTTTAACGTAACCGTATCGTTTGAAAATAGTGGTGGCTTTGAGGGTATGGATGACGTAGAAGGTCACCCTCAACAAAATGCTATTGAGTTTGCGGTAAGTGAGCGCCTTATGGATGCGATAAACAGTCGCGGGTTCTCGCCAGATGCACGCTTAAAGCGCAAAGATTTTGCACGTTACGCCGTAATGGGTGGCGCAGTAAGACAATATCGTGACTTGCTTAACGACGCTCGTCCAGACGTTGGTTCAGTACCGGGTTTTGACAAAGCGTTTATCGAATCTGTTATGGTAAAAGGCGGCGCATTGAAAGATAAGCTTCGTACGCAAGCCCCTGTTTTGCGCAGCATTGATGGCAGTGCAGACCCATTTGCAAGCGTAACTAAGCTTGATATTGCTTACTCGCTGGTACAAATGCTTGGCTTAGAAGAAGCTGCATTGAGTTTTGACCCAAGCGCAGACATTGTTGTCGACTACAACGGTGAGCAAATTGTACTGGCTGACCAAGACAATATTCCAGCTGATATGAAAGGCTACGTGCAACTAGCGCTTACACTGTCTCTCATTAATGCCGAGTTCGGTGTTGAGCAAAGCCCCTTCAGTATTACACCTACTATTACTGCAAGCTTTGCCCCAGATACAGTAATAACTCGTGCACACTATGCCGTACTCGCGTCGCGCTTTTTCGCTCAGTATTTTGAATAAAATCGCAACCTACTGAAAATGGTGCCATTATACTAATTGATAATGGCACCGTTTTAGGTTAAATTTTAACCATCACTGAAAGAGGTCATCCTATGATGTTTACTGCGATGAAATTCAAACAGTTCGCCACAGCTGTTACCACCCTAAGCTTACTTTTACTTACGAGTGCACAAGCACAAGTTGTATCACCCGCCACGCTCACAATCGATGACAATAAAATTCAAGCGAAACTTGAGTTAACCAGTCTGATTGAAGTGGATTTAACCGTTGAATTTGAAAACAGCATCGGTCTTAATGCCAATACCATTGATATTACTGCTGAACTGCTCGACCCTACAGATTTGACGATTACAGACCGGCTACCCTCTTCACTAACGAGTGCAGTTTCAGGCTTTCCCGTTTTAGTATCGATTTCTCCGAAAGCTGATGCCGGCTTTGGATTTGAAGGGCTTGCGATGGTTGAGCTATACACCAAAGCAATTCACTACACGCCAACTATCCCATGGCGCTTGTTTACGTCGCATGACGGCGGCACCTTTGAAGATATTACAGTTTTGATGTCATCAGGTAGCATTAGAGCTCGCGGCAGCACAGGCCAATTTTCTGATTTTATTATCTTACTAGACACGCGCCCTTCTGCTTTAGTGATCAACGAAAAAGCAGCTTCAATCGCTAACACCGTTAATAACAACCGCGATAAAATTACAGCGCTTTTAGAAGCGGCAATCGATAGCGGCATTAACGATATTCAATCAGCGCTGATCGTAAACGATAATGACGCTGCGTTAACCGCAGTAGATAGCCTTATTACGCTTATCGAAAACGCATCTGGCAGTGAGATTGCCGATGTATGGCGCTCAAGCGGTGACCTGGTAAATGTGAAAGGTCAGTTACTCACTCAGCTGCAAACCTTACGCTTTAGCTTAAGAACCCTATAAGCCAACTGAATAATTCGGCGTTACTCCTCTTCCATTATATTTAGCGAAGAGGAGTAGCAACGCAACGCTTTGCATGTCGTTACGCAAGGGATATCCAAAGGAACTCACTATGCCATTACAACTAGCCATATCAGAAAATAACGGTAGCGTAAGTGAGCATTTACTCTTTGAAGGAAGAGAGTATCGGGTAGGCCGCGCTGAAAGCGCTGATATTGTTATCTCTCACCCTCAAATTTCCCGCTCTCATATCGTTTTGCGAGCAGACGAAAACGCTGATAACGACCATGTGTGGCAGCTTAACGATATGAGCTCCACTGGGTGTTTTAGCCAGGGCGTCCCCGTAAAGCAGTTAGCCCTAGACAAACCTCAAGTATTACAGTTAGGGCCCGTTCCCTGCCAGTTTACGCCGGTTGCGTTTAACAACGTGGTTAAACTAGATAGCCAGCGAGAATGGCGCAAACAACAGTTAAGGCGTTACCAATCACAGTTACAAGCCTGCCATAGTAGTCGTTCGCTTATCAGTTTGGCCAGAGAGTGCCTAACCCAATCGCTAGGCTGTGAGCGCGCCGCGTTAATTTTATTTGATAAAATTAACGACTATCAGTTAGGTCTTGGCTACGAAGATTGGATGCAAGGTAACGATTTCACTGGCAGCCGAACTATTATCAACCAGAGCATAGAAAGCAATGCAGTTCGAGCTATTGGTAATATCGTTTCAGACAATACGCTTAATAAGCAGCACAGTATTATTAGCCATGGTATTCAAGCTGCGGTTTGTGTTCCCGTTTGTGTTGATAAAAAAACTGTCGGCGTACTCTACGCAGATTCCACTTTAGGTCGTCGTTACTTTACCCAAACGGACATAGAATTTGCCACCTCTTTGGCAAATATGATTTCAATGCGTTTGTTATTCCACACAATTGAGCATAAACTTTCACTTATAAGCTAATGCAACAATAATAATCTCCGCGACATTATTAATGCATGCCTTCACGTATTTTTAGCAATTTGTCTTCTAAGTGTTTGTGCTTACGAAGCAATTAAAGATAAAGGCTGTGTTTTCGTACTTTGTGTCGCTGTAGTTAGTGAAGTGTGGAGAAGGCTTTGAATAGGCCCGATGTATTCTCGTCGCAAAATGACTCTCTTAAAACTGAGGCCCTGGCTTTAGGACCCGCGATTGCTTTAAATTCGCGACTAGCCGATCGTTTTCGTATTGTTCAGCAGCTAGGTTCTGGTGCACAAGCGGCGGTTTACAGTGCTATTGATGAGCTGCTAGACGTGAAAGTTGCGTTAAAGGTAATTGAAGGGGGGGCCAGCGACCCGACAAAAATGCAGACCATCCGCAATGAAGTTAACATTGCGCGGCAGCTGCAACACCCGAATATTATTCGCGTACACGATGTGTTTTCCGACGGTGATATCGCCTTTTTCACCATGGCATATATTGAAGGCGCCCCCCTGTATAATCGCCTGCAACAGCCAGTTAGCCAAGCTGAGTTTGATAAGTGGCAACAGCAACTTATTGAAGCCCTGTTAGCATGCAAAGCCATCGGAATTAAGCATGGCGATATCAAACCTGACAATATTCTGCTTGATCACGACGACAATATTAAACTTATTGATTTTGGTATTGGGCAAAGTGCGACATCTGGTGCTCAAACCAGTGGTCATCAGCATTACACTGCACCAGAAGTTATTCAAACTGGGAAAGCTAGCGACCAGTCTGATACCTACAGCTTGGGCAAAGTTTTAAAAGACCTACTTGGCTGCGTGAACAAGCAAGGTATAGGCTTAAAACATTTTTTTTGGGTGAAAAAGCGCAAAGCATGCATAGCTCAACTCACTCATCGCTTACCGGCAAAGCGCTTAAGTTTAGAGCAGGCACTTAATGTTACGTCAGCGAGCAATGGCACCCCGACTATCGGTAACAATAAAGTGTCAATAGCGCTAACCCTAGTAACACTTATCGCCTTGGTGGGCGCTGTTTCTTTTTGGTCATACAAAAACAATCAGCCAACGTTGGCCTCTGAGGGGCCTGTTCAAATGCTCATCTTAAATGACCCTCAGTACCCACTTTTAGAGACTATTAATACTTTATTACGTTACCCCCTTTCAACCCATCCTGACATCGTATTGGACGAAAAAGTAAAAACCCAAGCTTTGATAACTAACTTATCGATTGCGCCCTTTAGCCAGGATAACGACCGAATTGATCTAGCTGCATCAATAATGGCGGATAGCGTACTGTTACTTGATGCAACCCCTACCAGTAACTCCAGTTATTTAGTGCACGCCAGCGTGCTTGCTATGCCCGCAAATACTGCAGTATTTACGGTTTCTCAAAATGTTGATGCTAATAATCTATCAGACGATTTAGATACCTTTGCCAATAAGCTTATACACGCGCTTTTTGACGCGATTGACAGCCCTACGTCTCAGCCCATACCGGACCTTCGCTATTTAGATGCAATTGACACGGCGTGGCAAAAAGGTGAATCCTTAAATAGCGCAGACACGGTTGACGCCATCATCGCTTCAACACCCGATTACCCGGGAGGCTGGGTAGCTAAAGCACGCAATGCCCTTGAAGTTGGCGACTACGATAGTGCGAGACTTGCAGTAGACACATTACGGCAAATACCCAATTTAAATGACTACTGGCGTCTACAGGGCGAGTTGCTAAGGGCCGAGTTGAACGATGACCTAGCGCTAGCTCAACAGTCAATAGATGCCCTAGTCGCACAATTTCCTAACCGGCCAGAGCTCTTATCCACACGCGCCGCTATACATCAGTGGGCCGGGGAAGACGCTAAAGCCATGATTGATTACCAAGCCGCGCTAATGCTTCGCCCTCATGACGGACAACTGTGGTTTGAACTCGCCCGGCTACAAATACTCAATGGTGAAATAGAGCGCGCGACCAGCGAGTCGTTAACCCGTGCTCTTGTATCTTTTCGAGACGCCAAAAATAGTAGAGGCGAAAGTTTAGTACTAAACGCCTTCGGCATTGCGTATTTGCGTATGGCCGACAATACCGCGGCCACCCGCTACTTTAACGACGCTTTAGCACTTCGCGACGCAAAAAAGCAACCCTCTGAGCGTGCAAAAACACTCGCGAACCTTGCTATTTCCACTTCGCTGACTGGCGATTACGCCACAGCCGAAGCCTCGTTAGAAGAAGCGATGCAGCTTCTGCATGATTTAGGCGATTTAGCGCAAGAAGCCCACGTAAGTGACACGTTAGGCTTTATGTTTGAAGAACGCGGGCAGTATGAAAAAGCGCTAGGCCACTATAAGCGAGGTCTCGACATACGCGTTCAAATTGACGATAAAGTGCTGCAGCCACAAAGCATGAGTAACGTTGCGTACATGCACTTTCTTATCGGTGATATTTCCCTTGCTGAAATTTACTGGCAACAAGCCAAAACCTTGTTTGAAAGAAATGGTGACGAGTCTCATCTACTTCGCACGTATCAAAACCTTGCTCAATTAAGCCTTGTAAAAGGTGACAAAAACAAAGCATCGCAGTACCTACAGCAAGTAGATGAAAAGCTAGACACACAACATCAGCAAGAAAAAATGATCAACCACCTACTCTTCAGCTACCTCAACTTTGCCAATGGCAATTTAGCGGAAGCTACGCAGCAGGCCGCTGATGCCAAACAATTAGCCCAGAAGGCCGAAGACACAAGAGCTCAAACAGAGGTACTGCTTTGGGAGGGCGAAGTGTGCTTGCTGACTGCAAATTGGGCATGTTTAGAAAAGAGATTAGATGCCCTCGCGCCAGCTATTGCTGATAACAGTCACGAGCAGCGCGCTGTTTATCAATGGCTTAAGTTAGGTTTAAACCACCACAAGGGTACGATAGATAACGAGAGCGAAGGTATTTATCGTACCCTGGTCGAGAAAGGCAATGTGCCTGTGATCACCGAAATTAAAATTCTACTAGATATCCATCAGCGACTTTCTCTTGGAAAAAACAGCGCTGCGATGGAAAAACTGAAAACGCTCATTAAGCCTACCTACTATCAATCCTATTTGCAGTGGCTTTATCTGAATGCAAATAGGGGCGATAGTGAAGCCGCTGAAAAGCTCAAACAAAGACTCGCGCTGTACCCTACATACTGGCGCAACCATCTCTATTATCGCGCTATTCCAGGCAAGGCAACAGCGGCGAAAGAATTAACGTCTAAATGGTTATCGCAGCTGCCTGAACAACAAGTAAGCGACTACAGGACCGCGTATTTTGACTGACTTGGCCACTGAAATAGAAAACATAAAAGCGCTACAAGCTTCACTACAAGAGCGCTTAGATGCAGATCAAGAAGTATTGCAACAGTTAGCCAAACGATTATGGGCACAACAAGAATCTGAAAAAGCGAAGCTCTCTAGAGAGCTACACGATGGAATAGGTCAGCTTTTAACAGGATTAACTAGACGATTACAGTCACTATCTGCGTCATCGCCAGAGCTGGAAGCTCTGCATGCTATTGCAGAGATGGCGCTAAACGATGTTAGGCAGCTTTCCCGTTTAATGAGCCCTACTATTTTAGACGACCTAGGCCTTAAACCTGCCCTTAACTGGCTATGCCGCAACTTACTTAGCGACGAAAATATCGAATATCACACTGACATTATGCTCCCGTCAGACTTACCTAAAGATATAAGCATTTTATTATTCAGGATTGCACAAGAAACGCTAGTTAATGCTATAAAACATAGCGAAGCAGATAAAATTACGTTGTCGATTTCATACCACCATCACGTTATTCGTTTGGATATTCTTGATAATGGTGTAGGGTTTGATAGTAAATCGATAGAGCCTGGCATTGGTCTTTCAAGTATTCGCGACAGAGCTGAAGCCTTTAACGCGACACTTGAAATAGACTCCGCCGTAGGGCAAGGCACCAGAACAACAGTAACGGTACCCGTATGACAATTCATGTAGTGCTAGCCGATGATCATGTTCTCATGCGTCAAGGCGTATCTCAGATGTTAAATGCAAACCCAGACATTTGCGTGGTGGGAGAGTGCGATGACGGCGTCGAACTCATAGCAGCGGTTTTAAAACTTTCGCCTGACGTCATATTAATGGATATCTCTATGCCGCGAATGAGCGGCTTAGTGGCCATTGATAAAATACTGTCCCAGCGCAGTGACGCTAAAATACTCGTGCTCTCAATGCATAACGAAGTGGAATACATTGAAGCTATGCGCGACGCTGGCGCTAAAGGCTATATTTTAAAAGAGTCTTCGGGTGATAGCTTGGTCGATGCCATAAAAAAAGTAGCGACAGGTAAAACGTGCTTCCCGGACGAACTCACCAATGCGAACGACGAACAATGTCAAAAACACGTATCGCCACTTAGCGTACTCACCCGAAGAGAACGGGAAGTGTTTTTCCTCGTAGCTGCCGGTAACACCAGTAAAAAGATTGCTGAGCTTTTAGACATGAGCCTTAAAACAGCAGAAAACCACCGCAGTAATATTTATAAAAAACTCAACTTAAGCAGTTCCGCAGAACTTATCAGAATGGCAGGCAAAGCAGGTTTACTTGAATAGTTAAGCCCCTTCGCCGTTTCCTGAAGCTCTCCCCCTCTTCTCCCGTCTCTCGAATGAGGGCTGGGTGTGACATTTAAAACCCTCAGCAGCAGGGATGCTGCTGGCGAGCGCCGTGGATAGATTGGACTAAGAAAAACGTCTGTTCCATTAAACGTCGTACAGAACTAAACAAAAAGAGGGGCCTGCTTCATCTGAAACTCTCCACAGCATGGATGCTGTGGCGAAGGCCCCATGGATGGGTTTACGCCGTGTTTCAGATGGAGCAAGGCCCCCCTTCTATTACAAATTAAAGTTCTGCATATTGCGTTAAGATAAACGCGGCTTCGCCTCGTGATACCCCGCTTTGAGGGTTAAAGAAAGCTTTAAGCGTTGGCTCTAAATCAAACGCACCTTGCTCTACTTTCACTTCCACCTGCATTAAGCCAGCCGCTAGTGCTTGCTGCACATAACCGCGATACTCTGGCGCGATGGCATCGGTGTCTTCAACCTCTACCGCTTCGCCAAACACGATTGCCACAATTTTGTCAGCCTCAAAGCCTTTAGCTTCACCTTGAAGGCCTAACGCTTGAACCATCGAGTACGCCATTTCTTCTTTCGTTACCTGCATGTCACCGCCAAAGAAATCACCGTCTGCTTGCATAACTGGCTGGGTATCCATCTCTAAATCTCCCAACACTGCGCCAGTTGCTGTAGCTGAATTTACCGCAGCTGCGTTTGCTGTATCGACGTCAGTGAAATTAACGGTATTACCATCGTTGGTTTGACGCAGGTTTGCGCTTAACGCTAACGTATCGGCAAGGTCTAAACGGGTTAGCGGAGCATTAGGCTTGAAGCCACTTTCTTTAGCATCCATTAACTCGTTAGCAACCACATACTCAATAAATGGCTTTGCAGGGTGACCGGCAACATCATCAATACCAGTGTACCCTGATGTTACTAACAGACGAATGTTTACGTCGTTTGTACCAGGAAGACCTACACCGTTAGTTACACCGAGTGGATCTACAGACACACCGCTTATGCTACCAATGCCACGACTATAAAGTTTCCACGTGCCAGGCATACCTGGCGCTGCCGTACCTACTGATGAGCCAAGTACCGGTAAACCGATGCCTGAACCGTAGGTGTTACCCGCAGGGTCTTCTAATACGAAGGCCGTTGCCGTTTCGATAGACGCGTTTGCCACTACCATCGACACTTCAGGTCCTACTTCAAATGTTTCAGTTGGCGACTCGCCCACCGGCAGGTAAGTCGTAGGCAGAGTAAAGCTGTCACCTTCCGCCACATTTGCAAAGGCGTTAAATTTACGATTTTTCTTAACCGTATCGCCGAATACTTCCTCACCTTCAAGTACAGCAGTTACCGCCGCGTATGCATTTACGTAGCCCGCGCCGACTTCCCACTCGTCCATACTTGCCATAGGCGTCGCAGTTTCTTGTAAAATGCGCTTTACGTCTTCCCACTGTAAGTTAGGGTTCGCTTCTAGCATAAGCGCCACGATACCAGACACATGAGGTGCAGCCATTGAGGTACCGCTAGATACGGTATAAAAAGGCAAGTGCTGTGGTTCAATCATTTCAGCATCGTCAGCAGCGCTCAAACCGCCTAGGCTCGACAATGACGCTCTAGCAGAGATAACGTCAACGCCTGGCGCTGTTACGGTTGGACGGTCTTCCCACGTGAACACTTCACCATCGACAACCGCTTGCCCGCCTTTTCCGTCTACGCCACGAGAGCTAAAGTCGGCCAATCCACCTTGCTTATTACCTGCAGCAACCGTAATAACCCATGGTGCCTTTTTAAAGTTACCGGTAATGGTTGACTCGCCTGGACCTGAGTTACCTGCTGAGAACACGGTGATAATGCCGTTATCAGCGAGTGCTTTGGTCACAACGTTAGTTGGGTCGTCTGGATTAAAGTCAGTGCCCACATCGCCCGTGTTACCAAAGGAGTTTGAGATTACGCGAATGTTGTAGTCGAACTGATGGGTAAGAGCGTAATCGAAGCCACCTATCGTATCTAAAATAAATAGACCTGCACCCGAGCCATAACCAATGATATCTGCACCCGGAGCTACACCCGCGTGTAAGCCTCCGCTTTTAGCGCCATTGCCGCCTACTGTTCCCGCAACATGCGTTCCGTGGCCGCCAAGAATATCGGTGTTCGATACGTTTTCTTGGTAGGTAATAGGTAGAATGCCGCTGTAGCTGTTCAGGTTTACCTGAGCAAGTACGTTTTGTACAACGTGATCAGGAAACGCTAAGTCGCCATGGGTGCCGTCTACACCAGAGTCATTCACGACCACCCCAATCCCTTTACCTGATACAGGCATACCGTTGATGCGAATATCGCGGTCGGCTCGCAGTGCCTGTACGCCAGTAATCTGCGTTGATTCGTGGTTTTCTAATTCCAACGGGTCGTTGTTCCAAACTGAAACTACATCGTCACGTTGGTACAATGCTTCTACTTGTTCTTTATTTGCTAGCACCCCCACAATTGGTACATTGCGAAGGCTGACACCGCCTGTAATACCTAGTGATTCAAGTGCTGTAATTTGTTCTGATGTGGCAGGTCCCTTACCTTCAAAAGTAACAATAACTTGTTGTAATTCTAATGGTGATGCCGCAAGGACATCGGCCAATGTTTTATCGAATGTTTTTGCGTTAACCATGCTCGCTGGTAGGGCACAAGCAATCGCTACTGATAATACTGTTTTTTTATTAAGGAACTTCATAATACACCTCTCTTTGAGTACACCTTGAGTATTTAACAACCCGAGAGGCAAAACTATGGGGGGTTACCCCTATTCGATAAATTTTTATAAAAGCGTTTAAAAACAGAATCTTAAAAAAGAAAAAAGCCCTCACAAAGTGAGGGCTAAAAGACACCAACTATCGAGAAACACTGATAGGTGGAGGGAACGAACCTAGTAATAAAAGAAACCAAAAACCGTTAGTTATTACGTTTCCTCACCGAAGCGAGCGCAAACAAAATAAGTATAGCGGTTGCAAATGAAGCGGGTTCACTCACCGTCGTGGAAGTGCCGTCATTTGATTTAACGAGTTGAAAAAGGCCACCAGCACACCGTTCATTTCCATTCAAATCGAAAACACAGGTATCGGCGCGACCGAGACCAGCAAACCCAGAATAGATTGAGAATTCGTAAGTACTATTAGCATCGGCGATAAACAATTCAAAGCCTTCGTCGCCTTCATCACCGTACACGCCATCGTTTAAATCTGAGATTTCAAAGTAGGATATGTCTTGCTCATCAATCTCGTATTTAATGCCGTCAAACTCTAGTTCAAAGAAAAACGAAAGCCAGGTATTCATATTGAACTGAGTTTCGCTCTCATCGAAGGTAATTTCGCCATACAAGCTAGATTGCTGTGCATCAACCCCTAACACGATCCGGCTAAAGTCGTAGGTAATTACGCCTGCCATTGAAGGCGATACGAAAAGTACAAACACAACAGCTATTAACGTTCTCATATTAAATCTACCTTAACGATTTCGTAGATTCAGTATTGTATTTTGAACGTTAAATACAAATAGGGAGATCCCCCTAGCTTTAAACAATAACGGATTATTGATTAAAGTAATCGACCTTCCGCTTTAGCTTGTGACTATTTGCAAAGGCTTCAAGATTAGCTTTTTCATCTAAGTCTGCGACTAACATTACATGGGCTGCCGTTCTGTAAGGCAGAACCCGGCTATTTCCGTGTTTAAAGCTAACGGCGACGGCGCCCTCTTTTAGGTAGGACAACGCAGGGTTTTCAATATCATTGCTTTGAGTTTGCGTCCAATAGTCGCCTTTTCTGGTGTTGGGGAAGAACGCACTTTGAATGGTAGGGCCCCCTGGCTTAATAGGGGGCATCACGAGTTCGCTGAGCTCTTCACTAGAGGGCAATCGCCAATGCGTAAGGTTGCATACTTTTCGCTTAATCGCCTGTTCACGTATATGACGGGTGTCGCAGCCCCTTTCGTTAAAGTAACAGCTTCCTTTTTCTTCTACGCCAACCTTTGCCCCGTCATCGAACCAGCTATAACTCCAGTAACTATCAAAGGGAGACTCATCGTCTCTACCCACCAGCCATACTACGTCGAGTGTGCGATCGTAGACACAATGCCATGGCCCTTCATCACTTGCGATCATATCGCCCCAGCGGTTTATCTTCACGAATCGAGACGGCTTATCCTTTACCAATGAAGTAACACTGTCGGGGGCGAAGTAACCGTAAAGCGTACTAATGTGAGTGAGCGCATATACGGTAGCTCCCAGTACGGTAAGTCTTAGCAGTATAGATAACATATACTCAGCCTATAGTTGGTAATGAAGGCGCAGAGGTTTAATATGACGAGTATGCGCTATTTGTGCGTGATCAAATGCACTAACCCACATACAAACGCCTTCGGATAAGTCGATGTCTGTTCGTTCATTGGCTAACGTTTTTCTTACTACCTCTAGATTCCAGAAGCCATCTTTGTAAACAGCATGAGCGCGAACATCGGCCCTCCCCCCTTCAAGCTGATTTGAGCGATACAAAACCGAGTTAATAATACTCCCCACTGGAAAACTATCGGCCTTCACAGAAAAGGGCTGGTAATCAAACCAACTCCCATATCCGCGCGGCTCCGCGAAGGGGGTTTTAGGCAACCTCTTGGGAGTAACAATATTTTCGTTATACCATTTCCAATTCATCACATAGCTACCGCCCATGTCACTATCTTGTTGGTAGCCAGCTGTGTAGCGAGCCTGCCCGATGACAGGCTTGGTTGGTTCACCGATAAAGCTATCGTCAACTAAGTACATGGCATTCGTTCTAACCGCTTTCCATTGCCATAAATCAACGACACCATTATTTGAGAAGTGATAACCTTTTTTGTGTACGCTTTTAGGTAAATCGTAGCGTGGTCTACTGCCTAGATGAGCAGTCGCGGCGGCGGCAATGTTGCAGCTTTTTGAAAACAACACAGCAAACTTATCTTCATAAAATTCTGTTTCGTCGAAACGGTTAAACCCATTAGATTTTACTTGCCAACCCTTTTCAGTTTTAACCAAGGGTAAGTGCAACAAACTTTCTGTAGGGTCTTGCCAGCGAATAAAGAAATAGGTTTCAGTTGAATTGTGTAAGGCCTTTAACGTCACTTTAGACGTGCCCTTATAAAAGTTTGCCCCTGCGAAAGTGTCTACAGAAATAGACGTGGCATCTTGCCAAACCGATTCATCAGCGTTGCCATCAATGCGAATAAAGGCATTATCCGATACAAAAGCCACTTCTAGTGAGGTTGGTGAAGAGACAGTAAAAATATAAAGGCCGATGCTCCCCAACGCGATTGCGAGCAAATAGAAGTAAGTTCGTGCGTACGAGAAAGGCGCTACCAAAACGTGATAAATATGCACTAAGGGTTTTTGCAAATAATAGCGCAAGGGGTGTAATAGGATAAAAGCCAGCAGCCCTATCGCGCTATAATAATGAATGAAACGTATGGTTACGTAGGTCGTTTCTGCAATGAATTGTGCCGCCCCGGTTATCACCGACAAGCACAAAAGCACAGAGCCCATCAGGTTATACGCCTTCAATACAGCGCTTTCCTTTCGATGTTTGTACAAGGCGAACAGCATCAGCGGTAGAGACACAAGCAAGAACATTCCCGCAAGCATGTGCCAGATATGTACTAGTCCTTCGGGGAGCAACCAGTCTAAATAAAGCCAGAAGTCACGCTGTTGTGAAGCAATACGCAATCCACTCAACAATAGCGTTAACACCGCCCCACCGACTATAAAATGGGTAATGAGGAATAGCTTCTTGTACTTCATTATCAAGGCCGATAATACTCATGTTGATATGCTACAGAATTATGAATTTTTTATGACTTAGCCATCAATAGGGTATTACCCCCATATCTTAGAGTCTTGTTTTTTTATCCAATACGCACCATCACAACTAAGGTAACCATTTATTATGAAGACGCGTATTTTTGGGGTATTAACTACTCTGCTGTTAGTACTGTATTCACAGTATGCTGTATCAGCCACTCATTTGTACCGATTAGCCTGGGATAGTAACCCTTCGCATGAAGCAATTATAGGCTTCTCTTCCAAAGGCGTAAGTATTTCACCTTACGTCCTTTACGGCAGTTCACCAGATGAAAGTACCTGGCAACGCATTGAAGTAAGTTACTCTGCTGACTTTTTTAGCCTTAAATCGTCGTTTGTAAGACTCACAGATTTACCGTCAAATAGCGCTATCTACTTCAAAGTTTGTGACCTTGATGGCTGCGACGTTCCTATGTGGTTTAAAACCGCAGCAGAAACCCCCACGCCTTTTACCGCAATAGCAGGGGGAGACACGCGTACAGGTTGGACTACTCGGCAGGAAGGAAATAAATTAGTTGCCAAAATTCGCCCACTTTTTATTATGCACGGTGGCGATTTCACCAACGGTAATACGCCTTTTGAAATGGCGGGTTTTCTTGAAGACTGGCAGTTAACTTTCTCAGACGACGTCATTAATGGCACTACGTATAAGCGTATTTATCCCATTATTCCCACTCATGGCAATCATGAAGATACTAATTACGCCACACTGTGCCAGGTATTCGGCGTAGACTTTGTACAAGACAATGTCTGCGATGAGCAAGATAGTTATGGTGCGCTAACCGTAAACAAGCTTGCCCGAATATATACTCTTAATAGCCAGTACCAAGAAAGCGGTTGGCAAGTTTACGCGACTCAAATGAATGAATGGTTAGCCTCTGACCTGCAAACACATCAACACGACAATAATTGGCGATTTGCTCAATATCACAAGCCCATCTTTCCACACTACGATGGCAAATCGACCAACAAAGGCCTTTATCACTGGTGGGCTTCATTGTTTTATCAATACAACATGAACCTTGTGGTTGAGTCTGACACCCATATCAATAAACTCACCTACCCGTTAGCGCCACTCGAAAACGCAACGGCTTTTGTTCGCTCAGACGACGGTGGTACCGTCTTTGTGGGAGAAGGCAGTTGGGGCGCCCCTGCCCGCTCAGCAAACCAATCTTTTCCCTGGACCATAGACTTAGCCAGTATTCAGCAGTTCAAAGTGTTTAGCGTAACCGCAAGCGACGTAAAGGTTAGAACCGCTGAATTCGACGACGCAGCAACACGGTTAACAAGAGAAGAGCGTGAGGCCGACCCACTTGCGCTACCAGACCGCATTAAATGGTGGGCGGCCAACGATGTGGGTTCAGTATTTACCTTAACGCAAAATGAAAAAGGGCAGACGTCTTATAAGCCCCCGCACATCGATAACCACCGTGCTTATACCCTAGTAGCAAGCCACGATAGCTTTATAGCAAGCGGTAAGCCTAGTATGAACTACAACGGTTACCCAGACGGCATGATGGTAGTAAACAATCATCACCAGTACGGCAATACCAAAGCGATGATGCGATTCGATACTAACGATATTGCCCACTGCGCTGTACTTGATAGTGCCACATTGTCGTTTCAATCTAACCCTAGCGCTACCAGCACCGCTACAGGTCTTGCGAGCGAAGTTTTTCCCGTTTATCCCAACCCGACAACGCTGGATGTCTCACTGATCACACCGAATTTCAGAGAAAGTAGTGTGAACTGGAATAATGGCCACCGCCTTTTTCAAAACGAACATTTCACCACAGTTGACGTCATTGATGCGGGCAACAATATCACCCTACCACTAGATAAACAGGTTGTGGCATTGCTTCAGCAACAATTTGAAGAGCACCAAGCATTTGGCCTAGGTATCGCATCACAACATCCCATACAGCAACGCTTTATTGATGCTAGTGAAAATAGTAAAGCACCAGTGCTTCACGTGTCTTTCTCGGGAAGTGAAGCATGCTTCGCTACGCCCAACAACCTTTTAACCCCTCCCCAATCTGTTACAGGCTTAAAGGCGGTTAAAGGGGAATTCACCACGTTTACAGTGCAGGGGGCTGCACACAGTGAAACCCTTTTAATTCAATTAAATGAAGGTTTTGGTGACGCCGATTTATACATACAAACAGGCGGTGAAGTCAGCCTCAGTGATTTTGTTTGTCGGTCACACGGTGTGGGGAATGCAGAGCGCTGCTTAGTTGAAGTCCCCGCCGGGCAGGATGTGAATATTGGCATTCATGCAAGAGCCCAATATCAGGGGCTATCACTAAACGTTAGCCCTAATTGACCTTAGACATAAACACGGGGTTAGCCCTAATCACAGTTAAACACTTTCGATAGCGCTTCGGTCATTTTTTGCTGAGGCGTGACTCACTTAACTTTAAAGAAAAAATAGTATGACAACTTCAATTAACAACGCACGCAGACAGTTTTTTAAATCAGTAGGTTTAACCGCATCAGTAGTGGGCTTTCAAGCATCTGCTTCGCCCTTTAACGTGATAAACACGCCTTACAAGCTAGACAACGAACGCTACTTTAAACACGGCGTAGCAAGCGGCGATCCACTCCCTTATGCAGTTATATTATGGACCAGGGTGAGTGCCGTTGACGCTGAAACACCCGTGACCCTATATGTTGCTAAAGATGAAGCGATGACAAGTTTGGTGCTAAAGAAAAATGTAACTACGACCGAACAACGAGACTACACGGTGAAGGTTGACGTGACAGGGCTAACACCAGACACGACCTACTATTACCAATTCGAAGTTAACGGCTTTAGGAGTCGCACCGGCACCACGAAAACTGCGCCTTTGCAGGCGAACCATGCGCGCTTTGCGGTTGTGAGTTGCTCAAACTATCCCGAAGGCTTTTTCAATGTATACCACGCGCTTACCAATACCAACGCAGTGGGTAGTGTGGATGCAGTACTTCATTTGGGAGACTACTTATATGAATACGCCGAAGATGAATACGGCGACGGCTCTCGATTGGGGCGGGCTCCCTTGCCGGACAAGGAAATCACAACATTAAGCGATTACCGCACGCGTCATGCGCAATATAAAACGGACCCAGATTTGGCACTGCTTCATGCATCTTATCCATTTATCACGGTATGGGATGACCACGAAATCACCAACGATGCACATCGAACTGGCGCAGAGAACCACAACGAGGGCGAAGGTGATTACCAGCTTCGAAAGTCCTACGCTATAAAGGCCTATTACGAATGGATGCCCATTCGAGAAGGCAGCATTTATCGACACTTTGCGTGGGGCGAGCTACTTGATTTATATATGCTAGATACGCGTATTGAAGGGCGAGATGTACAGGTTGACACCCCGGTTGCGGCAGAACGCTATGATACTAACCGTACCTTACTCGGTAACGCTCAGGAACGGTGGCTGTTAGACAATCTGTCTACATCGACTGCCTCTTGGCGCTTCTTAGGTCAGCAGGTCATGTTTGGCCAGTTCAAAGGGGTTAACGCTCCTAACTTAGAGGCCGCAGGCATTCCGCTTACCAAAGATATTGTAGCGCTTAATATGGATCAGTGGGATGGCTATCCTGAGGCCCGCCAGCGCATTCTTGACGTAATAAAAGCCTATCGTATCGAGAATACTGTAGTGCTCACTGGTGATATTCACACGTCGTGGGGCATGGAGATTTTTGAAGACAGCAGTAACGGGTATACCTACAACGACCGAATTCGTCTTGGTGAACAACCCTTAGCCGTTGAATTTGTGACACCGTCGGTGACATCACCGGGGTTGAGCGATCCGGTAGCAGATCCACTCGCTACGTTTATCCCAACAATGAACCCGCACATGAAGTACGTAGAACTCAAGTCTCACGGCTTTATGATTGTCGACGTAACCCACCAAAAAGTGACATGTGATTGGTGGTATGTAGATACCATCGAAAGTGCAAAATATAAAGCCTTTCTCGCGAAGAGCTTATACACAATAAACGGAAGCCAACGGTTATCTGAGCATAAGAGCATAGGTATAGCCTTTGACTATACCCACAACCCACTTAAATGATTTTAACCGCAAGCAGTGGCTAAAGATTAACTATGTAAAGACGTTGAGGTTTACTCAACGTCTTTACTTAATAGTTTCGCCAGTTCGTAATTGCCTTGCGAAAGAGCGATATCTGCTACCGAGTTGCCCGCTTTATCCGTGTGAGCTGGGTTAGCCCCTTTGTCGATAAGCGTATTGATAATTTCTTGTCTGTCGAAAAGGCTCGCAAACATCAATGCGGTCTGCCCCTGCGCGTTTTCTTCGTCGATGTTGCAGTCGGCAAATACCAGCTGTTTTGCCACACTCACATGCCCTTTAAAGATAGCGCCCATTAACGCCGTATTGCCGCGATTGTCTTCTTGGCAAGGGTTTGCACTCGCTTCACCGATTAGAAAATTCACTGTTTCGGTATGACCGTGATACGCAGCAAGAATCAGCGCGGTGTAGCCTTTTTCGTCGGCAACGTTTACCTCTAGCCCTGCTTGATAAAATGCAGCTAACATAGCGCTATCGCCTTCTCGCGCTGCATCAAAATAGCGCGCTTTTAGCGTGTCCATATTAAGGCTGGAAGTGGAATGCTTTTGCGTAACGGCCTCAGTATTAGTGTTAGCTGCTGCGCTGGTATTGACGCTACTTAAGGTGACAACAACAAACAGTGCTGCCATAAGTGTTTGCTTTAAAAAAGACATTCTGCCCCCTTACTGGTAAATCTAAATTTGAGTATTGAAAGACTGTTTTCAGCTGTTGCTTTTAAAAAAAGCGGGAGTTAATTAACTCCCGCTGCTCTTTTGCAATTTAGCTTATTGCATAAGTGCCGTTAGGCTTTCTGCAACTTGCTTCGCTTTTGCAGCGCGTGCTGCCTGTTGCTTCATCAAGTCTTTTGCAGTTTGGCGAACTTTCGACATTGGCGCTTTAGCGAGTTTGGCTACGCCTTTGCCGTAGTTCTTATCTGCGTTGTACATATAAGCACTAATGATTACGCGAATCTCTTCTTCAGGTACCGATGCTAACGCTCCACCTAAGTTACTGATAAGGTGCGCTTGACCTTCTTTAGTCAGGTTTCTGAAAAACTCACCGGCTTGCTTAAAGTTCTGTTCTTTGTAGAACGGGATTTGTTGTGTCATACCTGCAAGCGGCTTGCTTGAATAACGAAACGCTGGGTCTTCGTTTAGGTCAAGACGGCGGCTTGGCTGATAGTTCACATCGCGATTAGAGCTAGTTGTGCGAAGCTGACCGTGTTGCTCGTGGTTATTGATAACCGCATTTTTCGGCGCGTTAATCGGAATGCGGTACGCATTAACGCCTAAACGATAGCGCTGCGTGTCAGCATACGAGAACAAACGGCCTTGAAGCATTCTGTCTTCTGATGGCTCAATACCTGGAATTAAGTTGCTTGGTGCAAATGCCGCTTGCTCAGTTTCTTCAAAGAAGTTATCTGGCACACGGTTAAGCACTAAACGACCAATTTTCTTAGCGGGTACCAAAGACTCAGGCCAAATTTTAGTAGTATCAAGTGGGTTAAACTCGAAGTCATCTAACTGCTCTGGCTCTAACTCCTGAAGATAAAGATCCCAAGATGCTGTTTCACCTTTTTCGCCGATACGGGTATACACATCAGTAGTGTGAGGCTGGAAGTCCATACCTTGCACTTTCATTGCTTCTTCAGCAGAGAAGTTCTTAATAGGTTGGTTCGCTTTCCAAGTAAACTTCACGTACTTGTAATTACCTTCGTCATCAACAAATTTGAATGCGTGAACACCTGAGCCGTCCATGTTTAAATAGCTTGCTGGTGTGCCGTAATCAGAGAAAAGCATAGTTAACGTATGCGTTGATTCTGGCACGTGCGAGAAAAAGTCAAAAATACGCTTTGCATCTTGCTTGTTTGTCACTGGCGACGGCTTAAACGCGTGAACCATATCAGGGAATTTAATCGCGTCACGAATAAAGAATACCGGGAAGTTGTTACCTACTAGATCCCAGTTACCTTGTTCGGTGTAAAACTTCACCGCAAAGCCACGTGGGTCACGAAGTGTTTCTGGCGACAAGTGCCCGTGTACTACTGATGAGAAACGTACGAAAACCTCTGTTTTCTTACCTTCTCCTTGAAACGGTGCCGCTACCGTTTCATCCGATAAATCCACGTAGTTTTCATAATAGCCGTGAATCCCCACACCACGGGCGTGAACAACGCGCTCTGGAATACGTTCACGGTCGAATGCCGCAAGTTTTTCGATAAGGTGAGAGTCTTGCAGTAATACTGGCCCCCATGGACCTGCGGTTTGCGAGTTTTGGTTATCACCTACCGGTGCGCCATTTTGGCGAGTTAGTGTATCTGCGCTTACGCCTAAAGTAAGCATGCTGGCAGCAACGCCGCCTAATACGAATTTAGTTAAGGTTGATTTCATCGAGGTTCTCACAGCTGTACTCCTACATGAAGGTTGGTACGAGGTTTAGGGGCTTTCACTTCTACGCATACTTGGTCGCCGTAATAGTTGTCAGCGTAATTGCACTGCGTACGAATAGGTTGATTAATAGTGGAGGAAACACGGTGGCTATTCGCCGTTGTTAGCCTTTTTAATAGTGTGCTCATTTAGCTCTCCTTGTTAAGTTGAAAGCATTATTATTGATTGAGTAAAACTATTAAAACGAGATAAGTTGATTCAGTCGATAGATTTTTAAGATTGTAAAGGTACTAGCTAATCGAATTTATTTATGAGTGAGAGAGATGTGGGTGTAAGCGTTGAGGAGTTACGCGTAGGAAAGGGTTGAGCTAATGTAAAGTACTATAAGGAGCAGCGTTTATTTATAACGCTGCTCCTACACTTTCCAGAGAAAAAACCTTAAGCATCTAGCCATGGGCCAGTAATCGCCAACGTTTTAGTAGGTGAGTAAATATTGACGAAAAGTGTCTTGCCGTTAGGCGAAAAGCACGCACCAGCAAGCTCAGTTTGCGCATGTAATTTAGCAAAGTTGTACACTTCTCCGCTTGGCGTAACACCGCGCAAATGGTTATCGACGATGTCGGTGTACTGGTCTTCACACACCAATAAATGCCCGTTTGGGCACACCGTTAAATTATCGCCAAAGTTGTACAGGTTCTTGTCTTCACTTTCTAAAAACAGCTGAAGCTTGTCTTGTTTACCATCTGCAGATGGAACAAGCTTCATCACCTGACCTAGCTGCTTTTGCCCGCCATTGGTACAGCAGAAATAAAGCTCATCTTCGCCCCAATGTATGCCTTCACCGCGAGCGAAAAGCGCAGCACCTTTATCATGCCCTTGCACGCGTAAATCATCACTAGGGCTTTCTGGGTTGTCTAACGCGACCCACTCGACATCGAACCATGTAGCTACTGGCATATCGTTGTCATTCCAGTTACGTGTATCGAACTGAGGCTTATTTTTTAAGACTAAGGCTTCTAACTGGCCGCCAGCCGCCAAGTTGCCGTACTCTTTAGGTACAAAGCGATAAAGCAAACTATCGCCTCTATCTTCGGTTAGATAAACAATGCCGGTTTTAGGATCTACACACGCGGCTTCGTGGTTAAAGCGCCCCATTGCTTTCAGCGGCTTAGCTTCTATCAGTGAGTCGGCACTTGCAGGTACTTCAAATATATAGCCATGATCTTTGTTTACCACATCGCCATTAGGGCCGTAAGGACGGTCTACCGATTCTTCACACGTAAGCCACGTGCCCCAGGGCGTAATGCCACCAGAACAGTTTCTTACCGTTCCAGCAAGGCTAATGAACTCTCGCTCTACCGTTTGCGTGGTAAGGTTGTACACCATGGTTGTAGTGCCACCTGGCAAAGCAACCCCGTTATGGTAATTGTCGTAGGCCAGCGCGCTAGTATGTTTTTGGATAGACGGTGGCTGAGCACTTAAATGTTTGGGGTGCAATTCGTGGTTACGAATAAGCGCTACTTTGTCGCTGGTATCGTCTATAGGTAGACACCCCATACCATCCGCTCTATCAGGTACGTGCATGCCATCTGACATCGCATTGCCAAGGCTAGATATTACCTTGTAGCTAAAGCCTTTAGGTAAATCGAGGAGCTTTTGGGCGTCAGCAACAAGCGCGCCATAACCTTCACTAATTGGCATAGACGCCAAATTCATTTTCTTACCAAAAGCACTGGTCGCTAGCCCGCCAAATGCCAAAGAGCCTACTAAAAACTGGCGTCGTGTAATCATGAAAATCTCGTTAAACAGTAGAGCCGCGCATAATAGCCGTTAATTGTTATTGTATAACAACACTGTTGAAAATTATCTGCAAGCGACATTCGCATTTTATAGGCAGACAGCTTGGGGAAAGCGGTTAATGGGGAGAATGCGGGTTGATCTCGAAGCTCTTACATAAAAGCTGGGATGGGTCAACAACGTGTTACTTCTTCTACCCCTCAAACTTTTTGATATGCTTCAAGAAGGGAGTGAGTGTATGCCCTCTGAAACCCTACACCGCAGGGATGCGGTGTAGGAGCCCCCATGGATGGGTTTACGGCGTGTTTCGGAGGGCATACACTCGCGCACTTTCCAAAAGGCATAAAAAAAGCGCACCTAAGTGCGCTTTTTTTGGCTTGTGTTGCTAAGTCTAGATTAGTCTAGGATCTTAGATACAACACCAGCACCTACTGTACGACCACCTTCACGGATTGCGAAACGAAGACCTTCTTCCATCGCGATCGGAGCAATTAGCTCAACTTTGAATTTAAGGTTGTCACCAGGCATTACCATTTCTACGCCTTCTGGAAGCTCTACAGCACCAGTTACGTCAGTTGTACGGAAGTAGAACTGTGGACGGTAGCCTT
>Ga0209992_10000297_pt1 | contig 68330 bp, 53 predicted proteins | sample 2SBtaG_2_FD_182564 | JGI IMG/M metagenome (GOLD analysis project Ga0209992, IMG submission 182564) | Deep subsurface microbial communities from Kolumbo volcano to uncover new lineages of life (NeLLi) - 2SBTROV12_ACTIVE470 metaG (SPAdes)... | ecosystem: Environmental > Aquatic > Marine >... | reverse complement strand
AAGATCAATCATACAATTTTTCAGGACATGCAATGCTGGAAACCTGTTGGCTACAAAAATAGTTGGATATTAAATAGCTCAAATAGGTTCGGTCGACATTGAAAAAACAAGAAGTGCTTGCGGATGATTCAAAATACCCACGTTTTGGGGTAAGCTTCGACCGGCCATGAAACACTATGAATAAAAATTATTATCCATTTGACAAGAGCAAATATAAAAATATATATCGTTATGTCCGCAAAAACAATCATCGAATACTTAGCAAAGAACAAAGGCATTGATGTGCAAATAAATGGGGATCGTCCCCATGATATCCAAATACATAACCCCGCGTTCTATAAGCGTGTTTTGATGAATTATAGCTTGGGAGTCGGTGAGGGTTACATGGATGGCGATTGGAGCTGCCAGGATCTGGAAGGCATGTTAAGACGCACTTTGGAATCCTTCGTCAAATCAGAAAACGTCAGCATACTCACCAGCATACAAAATCGGTTGTTTAATATGCAAACAGCCTTTAAAAGTAAAAAGGCCATTCAAAAACATTATGATGTTGGCAATGACCTCTACCAAGCCATGCTTGACCCTTATATGCAGTACAGCTGTGGCTATTGGAAGGATGCATCAACACTAGAAGAAGCTCAGCTGGCCAAAATGGACCTAATCTGTAGAAAACTTCGTTTGGAAAAAGGTCTGAAGGTGTTGGATATTGGTTGTGGATTCGGTGGTTTAATGCGCTATATGAAAGATACCTACGAAGTCGAAGTAGTAGGTATCACTTTATCCGTAGAACAACAAAAACTCGCCAATGAAAGATTTGGGATCGACACAATCTTCTTGAAAGATTACCGCGAGTTGTCAAAATCCGACCCAAATTCATTTGATCGAATTGTATCAACGGGTATGTTCGAGCATGTTGGATACAAAAATTATCCAGCCTTTTTCAAAGCGGCCAGACATGTGATCAAGGATGATGGTATATTTCTTCTACAAACAGTAGGAGGCAATGTTTCTGTAACCCGCCCCGATGATTGGGTGGACAAGTACCTTTTTGCCGGTGGAATGACACCATCCATCACGCAACTAGGAAAAGTATGGGAAGGTTCTTGGGTGATGGAAGACTGGCATAACTTTGGACCCAGCCATTCCAAAACACTGAATGCCTGGGATAAAAGAACCAAAGAATTTTTTAAAACAACAGACCGGTATCCAGTTCGATTTCAGCGAATGTGGGAATTCTATTTGTTGGGTTGCAAAGTGAATTTCGATCTCAGAACGCTGCAACTGTGGCAAATGCTGTTAACCCCGAATGGATTTAAAGGAGGACTGGACCGGGTAGGCTAAAAAATTGAGATGGATTTGAAAATATATGGCTTAATTAAATTTCGATTCCAATTAATGTGTTCGTCTAAATTGTCAAGTCACTGGATCATCGACAACAGAAAGTGTTTACCTGTACATAGGCATGAAAACTGAAGAAAACCTGGATAAATTTATACTTCATCGCAACGATCAGATTGTACAAACATTGCATCTGCTGGCTAAAAATAAGTGCCTGATCAACGCAAGGTTCGACTCGGGAAAATACTCTTTACTAACTGTAGTCATTGACGTGTTAAAAGATAAAAACACAGTCGTTCTCGACTATGGACCGAACGAGGCCATTAATAAAAAATTGCTAAGTTACAATCAGCGCATTGTCTTTACAGGTGTTTTCAACGGAATTCGTACACAATTCTCAGCGGAACGGGTGACTCAGGCAAAATTTAAAGGAAACACTGTTTTCGCTACCCCAATTCCAGATAGCCTGCTATGGCTTGAACGTCGTGAGTATTACCGGATTAAAGTACCTCTCACCGATCCAGTAAAATGCCAGATCACATTGGAAAACAACGAAGTCATTCAGTTGGATCTACTGGACATTGGCATGCCCGGGCTAGCCCTAATGGATCAGGATGATAAATCTGGGTTACCATCCGATATCGAAATTGTACTTCCAAATTGCCAGCTACGCCTTCCCGAGTCCACAGAAGTCATTGACCTACGAATCTGTTATCAAACCGCAATCGGTACTGAGAAAGCTTCGAACAAAAAACGGATCGGGTGTTCTTTTGTTTCACCAAGCCATTCGTTTCAATCAAACATACTCAAATTCATGCAGTTTGTAGAAAGACAAAAAATTCAATTGGACCATTGAGTAGCGCCTGCCCCAACCTCCCTCAATCAGATTTTAAAAATACAGCTAGATGTCAAAATAAAGGTGGTTTGCCGCTTTATCTCGGGAGAAGTTGTTTATCCGCATTTCCACAACCTCAATGTTGCGCAAATTCTTGAAGATGTTCGTAGTCTAAGGGTGATAAATAATCATTGGCAGGAAGATGCCTCGTATAACAATTCCAAAACAGGTTGGATCTTATCTCGCCCAGGTTTGGACCAAATACTCAACTTATATTCGTACGACCTATAATTTTGATTTCAGCAAGCCATTAACCTCTTTGGGGTTAGCTTTCCCATGAGTAGCTTTCATTACCTGCCCCACAAAAAAACCAAATAATTTTTCTTTACCACTACGGTACTGCTCAAGTTGATTGGGATTATCGGCGATCACCTGATCTATAATTTTTTCGATTGCACCACTATCAGACAGTTGCTTTAGTCCTTCCCGGTCTATGATCTCATCGGCAGAATCTTGTCCTTGCCAAAGCCTTTCAAACACTTGTTTCGCTATTTTTCCTGAGATGGTGTTGTCAGCAATACGTTTCAACAGACCTCCAAAACGTATGGAGTCGACCGGGGAGTCTGAAATCTCGAGACCGGCTTTGTTCAAGGCTCCAGATAAATCTCCAGTGATCCAGTTAGCACACATTTTCGGAGAAATCTCCACTTGATCTATCACAGCTTCGTAATAATCTGCCATTTCTCTAGTTGCTGTCAAAATCTCCGCATCATAGTCGTTAAGGCCATATTCGCTTACAAAACGACGATGTTTTTGTTCGGGCAATTCCGGGAGTGTGGCTTTTAACTTAGATTTCAACCTTTCGTCAATTTCCAATGGCAATAGATCAGGATCGGGAAAATAACGGTAGTCGTTCGCTTCCTCCTTGCCTCGCATAGAACGGGTTTCGTCCCTACTGGAATCGTAAAGCCTAGTCTCCTGATTCACTTTTCCACCGTTCTCAAGTAAATCGACTTGTCGATCTACTTCATAGTTGATCGCCCGTTCAATATACCGAAAAGAGTTAAGATTTTTGATTTCCGTTCGCCTTCCGAATTCCTTTTGCCCATTAGGTCGTATCGAAACATTCGCGTCACAGCGAAATGAGCCCTCCTGCATGTTGCCATCACAAATCCCAAGGTAACGCACCAGTATATGGAGTTTTTTCATGTAAGCCACAGCCTCTTTTGCCGAACGCAAATCGGGTTCAGAAACAATTTCAAGAAGTGGAGTCCCCGCTCGATTCAGGTCTATACCTGTAAAACCATCAAAATCTTCATGGAGTGATTTCCCAGCGTCCTCTTCGAGGTGTGCACGGGTCACACCTATTTTTTTTTCAGCACCATCAATATCGATAAACACGTGGCCCTTACCTACCACCGGAAGTTCAAACTGACTAATCTGATAGCCTTTTGGCAAATCCGGGTAAAAATAGTTTTTTCGCGCAAATACCGAATAGGGCGCAATTTCAGCGTCAATAGCTAACCCGAATTTGACCGCCATATGAACAGCTTCCTCGTTTAATACAGGCAACACACCTGGCATCCCGAGGTCGACAACACAGGCTTGGCTATTCGGCATAGCCCCATAAGCCGTGGAAGCAGCGGAAAATATTTTTGATTTAGTTGCAAGCTGCGCGTGTATTTCCAGACCGATGACGGTTTCCCAAACCATGGTCAAACTCCGTTAGCCAACTGGAAAAAAACGATTCGGCCCACCTCTAATTCGCTCCCTAGCCCCATCAAAAAATACTCACTAACGCCTTTGACTCGCACGATTCACCCTTTTTCTACTACAAAATAAGCGATAATTAGACAGTCACACGATATTTTATTTAAAACTCTTAGGACGCCGTATGTGCCAATCGGTAACCTGCTGGTATTGGTGGGCCACATTCAGCAATTTCGACTCGGAAAAATAATTTCCAATAATCTGCATCCCCACAGGCTTTTCTTTTACAAACCCCACAGGTATAGAAATCGCCGCTACTCCAGCCAAATTGGCACCTATCGTATAGATATCCGAAAGATACATAGCAACCGGATCGCTGGTTTTTTCACCAATTCCGAATGCCAATGACGGTGTAGTCGGCCCCATCAATACATCCACTTCCGAAAATGTTTGCTTAAAATCATCACTGATTAGACGTCTTATTTTCTGGGCCTTTAAATAATACGCATCATAATAACCCTTGGATAACACGTAGGTTCCAATAAGAACCCTCCTTTTAACTTCGGCCCCAAAACCCTCCCCCCTGGATCGAGTATATAGATCAGCTAGATCTATTGGGCTTTCACACCGATATCCATACCGGACACCATCGAAGCGCGACAGGTTCGTCGAGCATTCCGCTGGAGCAACCACATAATACACAGGTACCGATAGTTGTAGACTAGGCATTGAAACTTCCCGCACCTTGGCGCCGAGTTTTTCGAACTCATGTACCGCTAATTCAACGGACTTGGCTATTCCCGGATCGAGTCCTTGTTCAAAAAATTCTTTTGGTAAACCAATTTTCAAGCCTTCGATTGAATCATTCAATGTTTCCAAATAATCAGGTACCGGCTGATCAACGCTGGTCGAATCTTTCAAATCAAAACCGGCCATCGCTTGTAGCATCAATGCCGCATCCTCGGCTGTCCGAGCCATAGGTCCCCCTTGATCCATACTCGACGCAAAAGCGATCATCCCCCACCGCGACACCCTCCCATAAGTCGGTTTTAGTCCAGTGATTCCACAAAATGCTGCAGGCTGACGGATGGAGCCGCCGGTATCAGTCCCCGTAGCCGCTGGGACCAGACGGGCGGCAACTGCGGACGCCGAACCTCCAGAAGACCCCCCGGGAACCAACGATGTGTTCCAAGGGTTTTTTACCGGTCCGTAATAACTGGTTTCATTAGAGGAGCCCATCGCAAACTCATCCATATTGAGCTTGCCCAACACGACAACCCCAGCGTGATCAAGACTCTCTACTACTCCGGCATCGTAAGGCGCAATAAAATTATCAAGCATTTTAGATCCACAGCTGGTCCGGATTTCGTTTGTGCAAAAAATATCCTTGTGGGCAATTGGGATACCTGTTAATGGACCGCTTTCTCCCTTTGCAAAGACATCATCTGCCAATCTGGCACGCGCCATTGCTTTTTCTTCGGTTATGGAAACAAAACAATTAAGTTCGGCCCCATGTGCTTTGATCCTCGAAATAAACGATTGAGTCAATTCCAGACTACTCATTTCACCTGCACGTAACATGGCAGAAAGTTCGGCGATGGTTTTGTTATGCATCAGTGTTGATAACAATCCTATTGAAACCGTTTATATAAAAATCAACCAAGGTTATAATAGATACAAGAAGTTGTCGGAGAATCGAAAACTTTTGCGAGAAGACCCTTTTGGCTAGAATTTTCAATCATGTTCATGTTTTTTCGATGACTTTCGGAACTAGATATAAACCCTCCGTAACGCGTGGCGCTTGCGATTGAAAATAGTCTCTTTGATCAATTTCGGTAACTATATCCGGACGGAGACGTTGCGCTTGATCGAGGGGATGGGCCATTGGCTGAACACCAGACGTATCGACGACAGCCATCTGGTCTACCAGATCCAATATACCGGACAAATCCCTTGCATATTCATCGATGTCGTCTTCATCGATTCGAATTCGTGCAAGCCAGGCAATCTTATTGATATCTTTACCCAACAATGACATTAAAAAAACTCCATAAGGTATTTATTACTTTTAATAATGGGAAAGCTTAGCTAATCTTTACAAAGGCAAATATCATACCTCAAATCTTGCCCAAAGCCCCAGTCCATTTGTTAGCTTAAATAATTTTTTGGTAAAAAAATATGTTAAAACGAATTCGCGGATTATTTTCTAGCGATCTTTCAATCGATTTAGGCACTGCCAACACTTTGATCTACATTCGAGAACAGGGGATCGTTTTGAACGAACCTTCCGTTGTAGCCATCCGCGAAGATCGTTTGCGTGGATCAAAATCCATTGCTGCGGTAGGCACTGATGCAAAACTGATGCTCGGCAGAACGCCAGGAAATATCACAGCCATTCGTCCGCTCAAGGATGGTGTCATCGCCGACTTTACAGTCACCGAAAAAATGCTCCAGTATTTTATCCACAAGGTTCATGAAAACAAGCTACTTCGACCCAGTCCACGGGTTCTAATCTGCGTTCCTTGTGGTTCCACACAAGTAGAGCGTCGTGCCATAAGAGAATCCGCTGCGGGAGCGGGTGCTCGGGAAGTCTATTTGCTCGAAGAACCTATGTCAGCAGCATTAGGTGCGGGATTACCGGTCAATGAAGCCCGAGGCTCTATGATATTAGATATCGGCGGTGGCACTTCGGAAGTTGCCGTGATTTCATTAAATGGTATTGTTTACTCTTCATCGGTAAGAATTGGAGGTGATCGGTTTGACGATGCAATAATCAATTATGTACGCAGAAACTATGGCACGTTAATTGGTGAATCTACCGCAGAACGTATCAAACACGAAATTGGTACAGCATATCCGGGTAGTGAGTTACTCGAAATTGAAGTTAAAGGCCGAAATCTGAGTGAAGGGGTTCCCCGAAGTTTTACACTGAACAGTAACGAGATTCTAGAAGCCCTCCAGGAACCATTGTCTGGGATCATAGGGTCGGTCCGGGTCGCTCTAGAGCAAACACCGCCGGAACTTGGGGCAGATGTTGCCACCTCGGGGATTGTTTTAACGGGTGGTGGAGCATTGTTAAAAGATATTGATCGCTTATTGTCCGAAGAAACAGGCCTGCCAGTGCTTATTGCGGATGATCCAATGACCTGTGTAGCACGTGGTGGAGGCCATGTTTTAGAAGCACTCGACGAAAAAGGCACCGCATCATTCTCCCTAGAATAATGGCCTTTGTTACAATCTCCCCATCCTAGCGGAGAAGCTTTCCCATAAAACTTATATTCACAAAAGGTCCTTCCATCAGTACCCGTTTGTTGGTTGGGGTACTGATGTCGCTTGTATTAATGACAGCCGATTATCGTCACAAGCTATCAATTCCTCTCCGAGCTGTTCTATCTGTCCTTATTTACCCTGTTCAGTTAATGGTGAATTTGCCATTTGACATTGGTAATAGAGCCGTTGAGTCAGTTTCGACATACTACCAACTCATTGGAAAAAACCAGCAGCTTCGTAATGATCAACTGATTTTAAAATCGCGATTACTAAAATTCTCTGCATTGGAAAAAGAGAATATCCGATTAAGGGCTCTATTGGAAACTTCCTTTAAACTTGGCGAACAAGTACTCGTCACCGAGTTACTTTCAGTGAACCTCGCACCATTCGAACACGTCGTCATGATCAACAAGGGCAAACGCTTTGGAGTTTATGATGGACAACCGGTGGTCGACCCTTATGGGATCGTGGGCCAGGTACTAAGAACAAATCCTTTGAATGCTGAAGTCATTCTAATTACCGATCCCAACCACGCGATTCCCGTGCAAATTAATCGTAATGATCTTCGGACTATCGCCATCGGAAGTGGACAGATCAATCAATTAAATCTACCCTATTTACCCAATAACACCGACATTAAGAAAGGGGATTTGCTGATCACTTCAGGTCTCGGTGGTACTTTCCCCCAAGGATATCCTGTCGCTAAAATCACAGAAGTTTTTCGTCAACCCGGGCAATCATTTTCATGGGTAAGCGCTGAACCCATAGCCCATTTGGATAGAAGTCGTGAGCTGCTTTTGGTATGGACCAATTCGGACCCCATTCCATTGAATGTACCTGAAGCAGATTCTCCCCCCAAACAATCGGATCATGACAATCAATAAAACTCGTGGAAATGGCGTAATATTAACCAGTTTAATATTCGCCATGATATTACGCATTGTCCCTTTACCTCAGGAATGGGTTATCTACAACCCTGATTGGGTTGCATTAGTGGTTATCTATTGGTGTTTAGCGGTACCCGAAAGATTCGGAGTCGGATTGGCGTGGATCACTGGTCTATTTTGTGACGTGCTGACGGGGAGATTACTTGGACAATACGCCCTTTCGTATTGCATCATCGCTTTTGTATGTGTTAAAACTCACCAGCGTTTAAGGGTATTCCCTCCTTCCCAACAAGCTATAATTGTACTTTTTTTGTTATTGTTAGGCCAGCTACTCATCTTCTGGACTCAAGGCATACGTGGTATTACTCCAGAGCCCTGGCACTATGGGGCTTCTTCGGTATCAGGCGCCCTAGTATGGCCCATAGTTCTCCAACTATTGCGAAAAATGCGGCAAAAACACCGAGTTCAATGACCAAAAGCACATTCCATGAATCGCATCATATCGATCAGGGATAACTTCGCAGAAAACCGACTTTTTTTAAATCGGGTCGTATTCGCTTTTACCGGTGTTCTCGTGCTTATGTTGGCATTGTCTAGTCGACTAATTTATCTTCAGATAGTCGGCCACGAGCATTATGTGACGCTCTCCCAAAACAACCGGATAACAATTTCTCCTATCCCTCCTACTCGGGGCCTGATTTTTGATCGACATGGGAATATACTGGCGGAAAACCAACCAACCTATAGCTTGGAACTTGTACCTGAACAAGTTCCAAATTTGGTTGCCACGCTAGAAGAACTACAAACATTATTAAACCTCGAAGACGAGGAAATCGAACGCTTTAAATCGATTCAACGCCGCAGTAAGCCATTTGAAAGCATTCCATTGCTCCTAAGACTTAGTGATGAGGAAGTATCACGTTTTGCAGTACGACTTCCGCATTTTCAAGGGGTAAACATCCGCGCTCGATTAGTTCGAAATTATCCATACGGCGACTTAACTTCACATGTCATTGGCTACGTCGGACGGATAAACGAAACAGAGTCGAAAAAATTGGATCCCTCCAACTATCAAGGTACACATCACATTGGTAAAACCGGTATCGAGAAATACTACGAACAAATATTGCACGGTAAAACCGGCCACGAACAAATCGAAACAAATGCCCAAGGAAGATCCATTCACGCACTGAAAAAAACAGCGCCATCGCCCGGTGTTGACCTCCACTTAACGCTGGACATCGAATTACAAAAAATAGCTGATGAGATGCTTGGGGAACAAAATGGTGCAGTCGTAGCCATTGAAATTCCAACCGGAAATTTATTGGTCTTTATCAGCAAACCCGGATTTGACCCCAACCCCTTTGTCTATGGAATTTCACATAAAAACTACCAAGCTCTTCAAAATTCCCCGGACAGGCCTTTGTTTAATCGCGCTTTACGCGGACAATACCCTCCTGGATCAGTCATAAAACCTTTTATCGCTCTTGCCGGACTGGAATATGGTATTACTGATGGCAATGACAAAATTTTTTGCCCAGGGTACTATCAGTTGCCAAACATCGATCACATATATCGTGATTGGAAAAAATATGGACACGGATTAATCAATATGAAAGGGGCCATCGCGCAGTCATGCGATGTTTACTTTTATGATCTCGCACTAGGCCTCGGTATAGATCGAATATACCAGTTTCTCAGCCAATTTGGATTTGGCAAAAAAACAGGTATCGATATTAATGGTGAAAAATCTGGGCTTTTACCTTCGAGTCAGTGGAAATCGAGAACTCGCAATCAGGTTTGGTTCCCTGGTGAAACCCTGATCACTGGGATTGGTCAAGGTTTTACCCAGGTCATCCCTCTCCAGCTTGCTAAAGCAGTGGCCCTTGTTGCAACAAGGGGAAAGTCTATTCAACCCCATCTAGTCGAAAGTGTTCATAGTATCAATTGGACAAAAACTATCGACCCTACAAAAGCCGACACCATAAAGGTCAAAACCCATCATTGGAATGAAATTATTGATGCTATGGTCGAAGTGGTTCACGGTCAACGGGGAACAGCCCGACAAATAGGCCAAAATATTCCTTATAAAATCGCTGGAAAGACAGGCACAGCGCAAGTATTTACAGTAAAACAGGACGAAGAATACAAAGAGGATGAAATTGAAAAAAAACTACAAGATCATGCCTTGTTTGTTTCCTTTGCACCGGTTAAGAAGCCTAGAATCGCAATTGCAGTTATTGTGGAAAACGGTGGTCATGGAGGATCAGCCGCAGCGCCCATAGCTAGCAAAATTATTGCCCAATACCTGCAACCTCCATCATGAAAATAGATCCATTCCCAGAATATCACCAACTAAGAGAAAGTACTTCTTCCTCCTTATTAAGGACGCTACGCCTCGACCTCCCCTTATTCGCAGAACTTCTTTTACTCTCGGGCATTGGTACGTTGATACTTTTTTGTGCAAGTGGACAAGACATCGACCTTATATTAAAACAGGTAACCAGATTGGCAATTGCATTTGCAATTATGTTTATCCTTGCGCAAGTTCCCCCCCACCATTTACAACGTCATGCCCCATTATTATATGGGATCGGAATCATCCTGCTCGTGAGTGTTTTGTTGATGGGGGAGGTTGGAAAAGGTGCCCAAAGATGGCTCGATCTTGGTCTATTCCGGTTCCAACCATCCGAAATGATCAAAATTACGACACCGCTCATGCTTTCCTATTATCTCGCTGAACACCCACTCCCACCTCGGATAGGTTCTCTATTATTTACAGGTGTATTGGTTCTTGTACCAACATTGTTGATTGCCAAGCAACCTGATCTAGGGACAGCTCTACTGGTAGCTAGTTCGGGTGCGGCAGTTTTGTTTTTCGCTGGAATTTCCAGAATGATTATTCTAAGCCTTTTCCTAAGCGGTGTTTCCCTCATTCCGATTATGTGGTACTTCATGCACGAGTATCAGAAAGCTCGGGTGCTCACTTTTTTAAATCCCGAAGCTGACCCGTTGGGCAATGGCTATCATATAATCCAATCGAAAATAGCAATCGGCTCTGGTGGTTTGTATGGAAAAGGCTGGCTTAATGGAACACAATCCCATTTGGAATTTTTACCGGAACGATCCACCGATTTTATCTTTGCCGTTTTTGCGGAAGAGTTCGGATTAATGGGTTGCCTGGGGTTACTCACCTTATATTTACTTATCATCGGTCGAGGGCTCCAAATTGCTGTTCAAGCGCAAGAATCGTTTGGGCGACTGCTTGCCGGAAGTTTAACCGCAACCTTTTTCGTTTATGTCTTCGTCAACATTGGCATGGTCATTGGCATTCTTCCTGTCGTTGGAATTCCCCTACCCCTTATCAGTTATGGGGGAACGTCCATGGTTACTTTACTGGCGGGCTTTGGCATATTAATGTCCATACAAACTCACAAAAAATTCCTGTCTCATTAAAAAAATCATGATTCTATTTCGGACCTATTCCTTCTCGTGTCTTTTGCTTGCGTTATTGGTATTTTTTCCAGCTAAGCAGGTTCTTGCCTTACAAAATGTTCAATCTGAAGCGCTTATTTTCATCGATGAAATGGTCGAAAAGCATGGATTCGATAAACAAGTGCTAAAACAGCTATTCAGCCAAACAAAGGTTAACGAAACTGTACTCAAAGCCATTCGATCCCCCTCGGAAGCTAAACCCTGGCATCAATATCGAAAAATATTTCTCACTGACTCTAGGGTACGAAAAGGAGTAGACTATTGGAAAAAGAATGAGTCCACACTACTTTTGGCAACAAATCAGTATGGTGTTCCTCCTGAAATCATTGTTGCCATAATTGGTGTTGAAACGCAATATGGTGGATATACAGGATCGTTCAAAGTCTTGGACTCCCTCTACACTCTAGCATTTGAGTATCCCAAACGCAGTCGCTTCTTTCGAACCCAATTGGAACATTTTTTACTCTTGTGCAGGGAAGAAGCCCTCGATCCAACGATACCCGAAGGTTCTTATGCGGGCGCAATGGGGCTGCCGCAATTTATGCCCAGTAGTTATCGAAGCTATGCGCAGGACTTTGATAAAGATAATGTCCGGGATATCTGGCATAACAATGCTGACACCATTGCGAGTGTTGCGAATTATTTTTCTAAACACGGCTGGCAAACTAATAACCCCATCGCGTATCCCGTCACTGTAAGTGGAAAACTGTATGAATCCGCCTTGGAGAAGGGATTAAAACCTAACCGTACAATTCAACAGTTGCGAGCGCTCGATATCCGGATTCCCCAACTCGTGGATCCACAAGAAAAAGCACGCCTCATAGCTTTCGAAGAACTTAATGGTCCAAATTTTTGGGTCGGGCTGGAAAACTTTTATGTGATAACCCGGTATAATCACAGCGCTCATTACGCCATGGCGGTTTTACAACTAAGCAAAAAAATTCTTGCTCGACAAAGGTAAACCTAGGAATGCCTATCTACATGCGATTTGTTTTTATTATTAGCGTTAACATATCGATATTGTCTTGTGCTCAGATCGCAAAGATAAGTGAGGCTCCCGATGGGGGTCCACCTTTTCCCGTCAACATTGAGTCAGTTGTTGACCCGATTCCAAGAAATGAACCTAAAAGTCCAGGTGGAAACCCAAAGTCGTACGTCGTATCGGGGCAACGGTACTACGTGCTAGAGGAAAATAATGGTTTTACTCAACAGGGCATCGCATCGTGGTACGGGCGAAAATTCCATGGCAGGAAAACTTCGAATGGCGAAACTTTCGATATGTATGCGATGACAGCAGCCCATAAATCACTACCTTTGCCCACGTATCTTCATGTCACAAATCTGGAAAATAAACGTAGCATTATAGTGCGAGTCAACGATCGCGGCCCTTTTGTAAAAAATAGAATCATAGATCTTTCTTATGTTGCTGCCGTAAAACTCGGTATCCATGATAAAGGCACTGGCCTAGTCAATATTATCGCCATCACGAAACCACCCGCGAATCCCAAACAAGCTCCTTCGAACCCAAAACAATTAAATCCAAAGATGTATATCCAGGTTGGTGCTTTTTCCGACAAAAATAATGCCGTCAAATTGAAAAATAGCGTCCAAATAGCAGGGCTACCCTCTACCAGAATTTCCGAAGGCCTTCATCAAAAAGAACCTGTTTTCCGCGTACAAATGGGCCCCATTCTATCGATGAATGAAGCGGACCGGCTATCTAAACACCTCAGCGAACGAGGGTTTACAAATATCCGTTTGATTATGGATTGAATATTTTTTAGATTAAATACACAGTATTTTATGACCCCCTACCATAATAGCTCGTGGTATGATAGGCGATTTTTTTTAAACAAAAAAACCAAGTAATTAAACTGTGACATCCCACCACCGTACACTACATCCTAAAAAAGTCTACTCCTTGTGCCTTCTGGCCGTCTGGTTTATTTCCCAAGCCGCAACAGCAGATATTAGGAAGTTACTTATGCCAACCGCGCCGAATTTGGACGCATCTAGTTTCTTTTTGATGGATTTCGATAGCGGTCACATCATAGCTGACTCGAACTCGGATAAGCGCGTCAGTCCTGCAAGCATCACCAAAATAATGACCGCCTACGTTGCTTTTAACGAACTGACCAATGGTAACCTTAGTTTGGATAATCAAGTTACAATCAGCGAAAAAGCCTGGCGAACAGGGGGGTCCAAAATGTTCGTCGAAGTTAACAAACAAGTTTCGATAGAAAATTTACTCAAAGGAATGATCATTCAGTCGGGAAACGATGCAAGCATTGCTATCGCTGAACATATCGCTGGAGACGAGGCGACCTTTGCCGAGCTGATGAACCAGCATGCAAAGCGTTTAGGAATGAAAAACACCCATTTCGCCAATAGTACTGGACTGCCCCACCCAGAACATCATTCGACAGCTCGAGATCTTGCTATACTAGCCCGTGCTCTGATCAGAGAATTTCCAGAGTATTATAAATGGCATTCGATCAAGGAATTTACGTTCAACAATATCAAGCAATACAATCGAAATAAACTTTTGTGGAGAAACGAATCAGTCGACGGTGTGAAAACCGGTTATACCGAAAAAGCAGGATATTGCCTAGTTGCTTCAGCCTACCGCGATGGCATGCGTTTAATCTCAGTGGTTATGGGCGCCACTTCTGAAAATGCAAGAAACAGTGACAATCAGACCTTACTTAACTACGGTTTTCGATTCTTTGAAACACACAAACTATATGGGGCACAAGATACCCTAGCAGAGACAAAAATCTGGAAAGGGCAAACGGATAATCTGAAGTTGGGACTGGATCAGGATCTCTATGTAACGATACCGAGAAATCACTACAAAGACCTAAATGCAACAATGGAAATCGACAAACGAATCCAAGCTCCCGTGAAACGAGGAAGTTCCTTGGGAATCGTCAATATTACCCTCGGCGAAGAAATTATTGCTTCAAAGTCACTTCTTGCACTCGGTAGCATCAAAAAAGGGGGCATTCTAAAACGGGTATATGATGAAATATTATTACGGCTGGAGTAAACCAACTATGGTCCTGTGCTCGAATATTGACGGAAAATTAATTCAACTTTGACCGCTATTTCCAAAACTTTGTTGTTTCATAGCTAAGCTAACCTTTTTAGTTTCACCTGCCTAAATAAGCTTTATTTTCACTAGTATGCGCCAGTTTAAGTTCATATCTTATGAATATAATGAAGCATCTTCAAATGCGGTTTTTCGATATTCTTTTGAAAAAGGTCCAGTTTTTGAGGAACAAGTTACATTTCATGGAGCACCAAAACGGTTTTCGGATGAAAAACGGATTGCTTTAGATACTTGTTTTCGACATCTTCACCTTGCTGCAGGAACAAGTTACTATAAGTTATATGCACCAAAAGAAATAAGTATAGAGACCCAAAACTTGTCCCAAAATGAAGCAAATTTTTTTAATAAGTTTTATATTAAGGGCCTAGCTGAATTTTCATACAAAAACAACATCAACATACGTGAACGAATTGATTTCCCTTCAACCCAAAATCTAACTGTCAATTCTTCAAGCCTGGCGTTACCCCGACGGTCCGCGGTACTTGTTGGCGGTGGAAAAGACTCCATAGTTACCATAGAAGCCTTAAAAAGAGCCGGGGAAAATATTGTCCTATTCGCGGTAGGAAATCACAAACCGATTCAATCTGTTATAGAAAAATCAAAAATTCCATATATATCAGTTTCGCGAAAGTTATCCCCTCATTTGCATGTTTTAAACAAACAAGACGATACTTTAAACGGACATGTTCCCGTCACGGGGATCATCTCATTTATAGCAATGGCATCCTCTATTATCTATGGATTTGATACTATTGTACTATCTAATGAATATTCCGCTAATGAAGGGAATTTAAGTGTTAATGGTTTCAATATTAATCATCAGTATAGTAAATCAATTGACTTTGAAATTGCATTCCAACGTCACGCCAACCAATCAGTTCTTAAAAATATACAATATTTTTCCTTTTTGCGGCCCTTAACCGAGCTAGCAATTGCACGCTTATTTTCTCACCTCAAACAATACCATTCAGTTTTTGTGAGTTGTAACCAAGCTTTTACGATTCATAAAAAAAACAAAGGTAACGGATGGTGTGGTGATTGCCCAAAGTGTAGGTTCGTATTTTTATCATTGGCACTTTATATGGGTAAGAAAGATGTGGTGAAAATTTTTGGTACTAACTTATTAAATGATCCTAACCAAGAAAATGGTTATAGAGAACTAAGTGGGTTAGAGGGATGTAAACCGTTTGAATGTGTTGGACAAATTGCCGAATCACAAGCTGCGCTCCTAAAACTAAGTATGCTAGGCGAATGGCAAGACACTAAACTTGTAAAAAAGCTTGCGCCAGCACTCAACCGACATCTATACCCGATACATCCCAACTTTGATCAATTCTTTGCAATGAATGACAGTCATACATTGCCCCCTCGATTTAGGAAATACCTTGATGATTTTGCAGGAATTAATTGGGAAGAAAATAGTTATTTGGGGCTTAGGTAAAGAAGCAAAATCGATTGTACAATATCTTCATAATCAAGCTCCTAATCAGAATTTAACCATCATAAATGATGGCCGTCCCAATAGCGCTACTTTAGAACAATTTTCGCAATATGGTCCCATTACGTTTAGGTTTGAGCATGATGTACACGATATCCTATCATCGGCAGATGTCGTTATTAAGTCACCGGGAATAAGCAGTTATCGTCCAGAAATTGAACACGCCAAATCAAAAGGAATCATTTTTACTACCCCGACAAATATTTGGTTTGCCGAAAAAGCTGAAAGCTTAACCGTAGTTGTCACGGGTTCGAATGGCAAAAGCACCACTGCTGCATTACTCGCCTCTTTCCTTGAACATGCAGGATTGTCAGTTGGTTTTGGTGGCAATATAGGTATTCCATTGCTCGACCTAATAAACCACCGAAACCAAAGTTTCGACATTTGGGTGGTTGAATTGTCGAGTTATCAAATATGTGATATGGACTTCAGCCCGGATGTTGGAGTCCTTCTGAATTTATACCCGGAACACGTACAATGGCATGGCACCATTGAGCAATATTACTCCGACAAGCTAAAACTCTTTCAATATTCACACTGCGTTCCAATCCTAAACTTTAACGACAAAGTAACTAAAGAGTTATGCCAGGTACTACCGAACCCCTTATATTTCAATTCGCGCAGTTCTTTTCATGTCGAAAATGATAGGGTATTGGACCGATCAGAACCGATTATTTCTTTGAATGAAATAAGATTAAAAGGAACTCATAATTTGTCAAATATCTGCGCGGCTTTGACTGTACTACGGCACTTAGACATTAATATTCGCGAAAGTATCTCAGTGTTAACCCAGTTTGAGGGGTTGCCTTATCGATTACAAATTCTCGGTGAAAGAGACACCATATTATTTGTAAATGACAGTATATCTACGTCCCCAGAAGCTGCATTGGCAGCAGTTGAAGCGTTCCCCGAAAGACCGCTAACCATTTTGCTAGGAGGTCAAGATAGACAACAAAACTACAAGGATTTAGCTCAACGGGTCTGCAAAAAACCGGTTGTCGGTATTGTCACCATGCACGAAACAGGACCGTACATTGCGAAAGAAATCAACTTGGTAAAACAGCATTCAAAGATTTTCCCTATATTAAAAGAATCACGTGATCTTTTTGATGCTATCGCGGTCGCAAAGGAGATTACCCCCAAGGATGGATTAATTTTACTCTCTCCGGCAGCACCGAGTTATGATGCATTCAAGAACTACCAAGAACGGGGCGACATATTTTCTCGCTTAGCTGGGTTCTGAGTATTTTAAATTGATCAATTTTTTTATGAAGTTTCCATCCTTTTAACATCTTTTGAAAATATCATGGAAAGCAAAGATTCTGTTTTCGATTTCCCTTGCCCATTTCCGATCAAAATCCTAGGGCTGAAAAGCAAAGAATTTGACAAGACCGTACTAAAAATCGTTGGAAGGCACGCACCGGATATAAAACAAGCGTCAATAAATAATCGCTTAAGCAAAGGAGAGAAATACATCTCGATTACAGTAACTATCACGGCAACAAGTCAAAACCAATTAGATAATATCTATAAGGAACTTAGCAACTGTCAAGAGGTATTAATGGCACTTTAATCCATAGTCGTTCAAAGAAACATTTATGTCGATCATCATCCGCAACAGAGGCATTCTGGAGTACACCAGAGTATTGCAAAGCATGCGCCGACTCACTGAAAACAGAAACCATACTACGAAAGATGAAATATGGGTGTTGGAGCACCCTCCAATCTACACTCAAGGACTCAATGGAAAAGCCGAAAATATTATAGATCCTGGAAATATTTCTGTCGTTCAATCAGACCGGGGTGGTCAAGCCACTTACCATGGGCCAGGACAACTCATAGTCTATGTCCTAATTGACCTAAATAGAAAAAAACTGGGAGTCCGTCGTTTAGTCAGCGCATTGGAAAATTCTGTTATATTTACCTTAAACCAATACGGTATAACCGCTTATTCCAATACCAAGGCTCCCGGAGTTTATGTCGAAGGAAAAAAGATCGCGTCCGTGGGCTTGCGGATACGGCGGGGGTGTAGTTATCATGGGCTCGGTTTCAATGTTTGCATGAACTTATCTCCGTTTGAAGGCATCCATACCTGTGGATATCCTAGCCTAGACGTGACCCAGCTTTCCAATCTAAACGGCCCAAAAAACTCTTTGGAAGTCTCTGTTCCCATAATTAATCAATTATTGAAACAGCTTGACTACACAACTATTGATTCATCCCAAAGCATGCTCAATGACTGATTATCACCAATATAAAGCGCCTTCCCGCATCACACCTAATACCCACCAACGAGGATCTGATAAGCTCGCTCGCATTCCGATAAAAGTAATCACTACGGGAGCAGTGTTGAAAAAGCCAACTTGGATTAGAGCCAAAATCCAAAGTGGAAAAAAAATCATCAATCTAAAAAAGATTTTACGGGAAAACAAGTTAGTCACCGTCTGTGAAGAAGCCAGTTGCCCGAATCTAGGCGAGTGTTTTAATAATGGCACCGCAACTTTTATGATCATGGGAGATATCTGTACACGGCGCTGTCCCTTTTGTGATGTAGCCCACGGTCGACCACGACCACTCGACCTCCAAGAACCGGTCCGGCTTGCGAAAACAGTAAAGGCGATGAGTTTAAGCTACGTAGTTGTTACGTCCGTCGATCGCGATGACCTCACCGACGGGGGTTCAACCCATTTTGCGAATTGTATTCGTGCTTTGCGGAAATACAACCCAAAACTCAAAATAGAAATCCTTGTGCCCGATTTCCGCGGTCGAATAAAAATAGCCATAAAGACATTGATAGAAAACCCTCCCGACGTATTCAACCACAATCTGGAAACGGTACCCCGTTTGTACAAACAGGTGCGTCCTGGAGCCGACTACAACTACTCTCTTAGTCTATTGGAACAATTCAAATCGATGCAACCCAAGGTAATGACCAAATCCGGCCTAATGCTTGGGCTCGGAGAATCGATGGACGAAGTAGTATCTGTTATGGAAGATCTATGTGACCATGGATGCGATATGTTAACCCTTGGTCAATATCTGCAACCTAGCCGAGATCATTTACCCGTGATTCGTTATTTCACGCCTGAAGAGTTTAAAGAACTTGCTAGGTTAGGAAACAAAATAGGATTTTCGCATATTGCTAGTGGGCCTATGGTGCGATCATCTTACCATGCCGACATTCAAACCTCCGCAACGATAACCAACCTTTAAAGACGGTCTTAAAACATCGTATCGCTTGCAAAATCCTTAAGACAGCTATCTCCCAGATCAGAAGAATGAATTACGCCTTGTATTTCATAAACTGACCGAAAACATAGACTTGTTTCGAAACATTTTCGGTTCAAAACATTTTTCAAAGACATCCGTTAAGAAGACGTGTTGGACAATGGTATTAGTTCATCTAGTATTTAATAGGTATTAATCTGTCCAGACTTTGAGTCCGTACGTTGAACTTAAGCATGTTAATTGTAATTGGTTAGCAAAATTTTATGCCGCAAATCTTCCACAAATCCCGTATTTAACCACAGCTTTAAAATTTAACTGCATGGTCACATCAGCACAAACAATCCAACTTTGTGGACTCGCAAGAAGCCTTGTACAAGCTGAATATTTCAGCGAAACAGAAGCACAAACGTACCAGGATAATGCAAAAAAGAACAATACCCCATTTGTGACCTACTTGGTTTCTAACAAAATAGTCGATAGCTTATCCATTGCAACAAATGCCTCTTCGGAATTCGGAGTTCCATTGGTAGACATGGAGGCAATCGACCTAGAAGCCGCACCAATTAGCCTGGTGAGTGAAAAACTGATCCAACGACATCGTAGCCTACCGATATTCAAACGAAGTAACCGATTGTTTATTGCACTGTCGGATCCTACCAATTTTCAAGCTCTGGATGAATTAAAATTCCACACACAGTTGAATACCGAAACCATTTTGGTGGAGGATGATAAACTGACTAAGGCCATCGATACTGCTCTCGATGCAGCCGATACATCGATGACCGAATTGCTTGACGAAGATCTCGATAACCTCCAAATTACGAGTGATGAAGATGATCACCAGGAAGAGGGAGACGTTGATGTAGATGATGCTCCGATCGTTCGCTTCGTTAATAAGATCCTGTTAGATGCGATAAAAAAAGGTGCATCGGATATTCATATTGAACCCTACGAAAAAAATCTGCGTATCCGTTTTAGAAATGATGGAATTCTATATGAAATAGCCAGTCCTCCAGCGAATCTTGCCAACCGAATCGTATCCCGACTCAAAGTGATGTCACGCATGGATATTGCGGAACGCAGGGTCCCACAGGATGGACGCATAAAGATGCAGTTATCAAAAAAGCGGTCTATCGACTTTCGTGTTAATTCATGCCCAACGCTGTTTGGTGAAAAAATTGTTCTGCGTATTCTAGACCCCACTGCTGCTCAAATCGGTATTGAAAAGCTAGGATTTGAAGACTATCAACGAAAAATATTTGAAAACGCTATAAAAAAACCCTATGGAATGGTTCTAGTCACTGGTCCAACTGGAAGTGGAAAAACGGTTTCCCTGTACACTGGGCTTAATATGCTCAATACATCTGATCGGAATATTTCAACTGCTGAAGACCCTGTTGAAATCACAGTTGGAGGAATAAACCAAGTTAATATGAACCAAAAAACCGGCCTAACCTTTGCCGAAGCGCTTCGCGCTTTTCTGCGCCAAGATCCAGATATCATCATGGTCGGTGAAATTCGTGATTTGGAAACAGCCGAAATTGCAATTAAAGCAGCCCAAACTGGACATTTGGTGTTGTCCACTTTGCATACTAATGATGCGCCGCAAACCTTAAGTCGTTTGGCTCAAATGGGCATTCCCCCATTTAACATCGCCTCTTCTGTGATACTTATCATGGCTCAACGTTTGGCACGCCGCCTCTGCGAACACTGTAAAAAAGAAGAAAACTTGCCCGAAGATATCTTGATAGGTGCCGGTTTTAAGAAAGAGGAATTGGGAAATTTAAAAATATTCGGTCCCACCGGGTGTGATAGTTGTGTCAATGGGTATAAAGGACGTGTTGGAATTTACCAGGTCATGCCCATTTCAGAAGCGATGACCCAAATCATATTCGAAGGTGGTGATGCCCAAAAACTAGCCCAACAAGCTCGAGATGACGGTGTCAACGACCTACGTGAATCTGGTCTAAACAAAATCCGGGTAGGTATGACCAGCCTAGAAGAAATCGATAGAGTAACCAAGGATTAAACCAATATGGCTACAAATACACAGATACTTTTTTTATGGGAAGGCGTCGACAGAAAAGGCACGCGAACCCGAGGCGAATTAACTTCTAAAAGCGAATTGACCGCTAAAGCTGAACTCCGACGTCAAGGAATCAAGCCAATCAAGGTCAAGAAAAAACCCAAACCATTATTTGGTAAAAGTCAGAAAAAAATAACCACAAAAGACATCGCAGTATTCAGTCGCCAATTGGCCACCATGCTATCCGCTGGAGTTCCATTGGTCCAAGCCTTCGAAATCGTAGGTAGAGGCCATGAAAATCCGAGCATGCAAAATTTACTTCTCGGAATTAAGGGCGATATTGAGTCTGGCCTGACCTTGGCTGATTCGCTGTCTAAACAACCCCTCTATTTTGATGACTTATTCTGCAACCTCGTCAATGCAGGTGAACAAGCGGGTGTCCTAGAGACACTTCTACATAAGATTGCCGATTATAAAGAGAAAACAGAATCGCTTAAAGCGAAAATTAAAAAAGCATTAACGTACCCCACTGCTGTGCTTGTTGTAGCATTTATCGTCACAGCGATTTTATTGATCTTCGTGGTCCCAACCTTTGAGGACTTGTTTAAAGGATTTGGTGCAGATCTACCCGTCTTTACCCAAATGGTCATTAATCTTTCCCGTTTTATGCAGGACTGGTGGTGGCTGATTTTTAGTTGTATGGGCATCAGCATTTATGGATTATTACAATTAAAGAAACGTTCGCGTGCATTCAATCATAGACTCGATAAATTTGTTTTGTGGATTCCCGTAATTGGGGAGATTATGCACAAAGCATCTATCGCTCGATTCGCCCGAACCCTATCAACTATGTCGGCTGCAGGTGTCCCTTTGGTTGAAGCTTTGGGTTCGGTTGCCGGTGCGACTGGAAATATCGTTTATTCGAACGTGGTACTAAGAATCAGAGAAGAAGTCGCGACGGGCCAGCAACTCCAACAATGCATGCGGGCTGCCAGCTTATTTCCGAACATCGTGATCCAAATGATTGCGATTGGTGAAGAATCGGGGTCTCTCGACAGTATGCTTGAAAAGGTCGCTGACTTTTATGAAGAGGAAGTGGATAATGCCGTCGATTCCCTAAGCAGCTTAATCGAACCCATGATCATGGCCTTTTTGGGCGTCGTCGTAGGTGGTCTAGTCGTTGCTATGTATTTACCCATATTCAAGCTCGGTGCAGTTGTATAGGACTGGGGATAAGGGTTTGGTCGCCAAGTCGCATCAAGCATTTAAGTCTTTATAAGACTACCCTGATCGCTAAGGATGCACCAACCTAAGTTTTAGGGAACCCACAGAAATTAATATAAGTGTCTTTAACATTGATTGTAATAAACTTATTTCAACAATACCCGGCCTTCTTTTATACAGCGGTGGGTTGTTTCGGCCTCATCGTAGGCAGCTTTCTCAATGTAGTTGTACACAGGCTTCCGATAATGATGAAAACCGCCTGGCGCATGGAATGCTATGAGTTTCTCAATCTTCCTCCACCGGAGCAAGAAAACCCAACGTTTAACCTCATCCTTCCGGGATCCCATTGCACGAACTGTAATACTGCAATAAAACCCTACCATAATATCCCGATTTTAAGTTTTCTGCTTTTGCGTGGGCGATGCGCACAATGCAAGATGATAATTTCGTATCGGTATCCAATTGTCGAGTTTGTCACCGGTTTAATTTCGGTTATCATTGCCATGCAATTCGGCTTTAGTACCGAAACATTGTTTGCCTTGGTCTTAAGTTGGGGCTTGATCGTTTTAAGTTTAATCGATTTCGATCATCAATTACTGCCGGACTCCATCACAATCCCTTTATTATGGCTTGGACTTTTAATCAGTTTGTGGGGAGTATTTTCGGACACACAATCCTGTTTGATTGGTGCGGTAGCGGGCTACCTTAGTCTTTGGATGGTCTATCAAGTATTTAAACTATGCACCGGAAAAGAAGGTATGGGTTTTGGCGATTTCAAGCTTTTAGCGATGTTGGGCGCTTGGTTGGGTTGGCAAATGCTGCCAATTATCGTACTCCTTTCATCCTTAGTCGGCGCTGTAGTAGGTATTTCGATGATTGTATTTCTCAAGAGAGATCGCGCAATACCAATTCCTTTTGGACCCTATTTAGCGGGAGCTGGCTGGTTATCGCTACTATGGGGTGAGGATATCATGAAGTATTACCTGAATTACGTCGGGCTTGCCTAACTCTTCATCTCTCTTTATGCTAAAAATCGGTTTAACCGGAGGAATTGGAAGTGGTAAAACCACAGTCGCAAATTTATTTGGTGATAAAAGCGTACCCTTAATCGACGCTGACGTAATCGCTCATGCACTGGTCGAACCGACCCAGCCTGCATTCGCTGAAATTATTGATTACTTTGGGCAAAGTGTCACTGACAAAAATGGTGATTTGGACCGGGCCAAACTTAGGAACGTCGTATTTAATTCTTCGAAACAAAAAAAAATACTCGAAGCCATTCTACATCCATTGATATTTGAAGAAATGGCAGCCCGAATTAGCGCGCTTAGTGCGCCGTATTGCATACTGTCTATCCCATTGATAATTGAGAGCAAACGCCAGGATTTTGTTGATAGAATTCTAGTCGTCGACTGCCCAGTGACAAGCCAAATTGCCCGGGTAACACAGCGCGACAAACTCAATAAACAACAACTTCACAGAATAATCAATACACAATCATCCCGATGGCTAAAACTTCTATACGCGGATGACGTAATCGTCAATGACAGCAATTTGGCAGAACTTGTCCAACGTGTTGATAGGATGCATCACCTTTACCTTTCACTTTTCGCGGAAAAAAAGTATGCCGGTTAACTTTTACATGCTTTTTCGCCTAAAATTAGGCAAATTCCCAACGATCTATTGACTAATTCTCGCTTTTAGTCAAAATGGCGAATCTATTTGAGAATTTCACAATATTTTCTGATCTCTTGTAAAACACGATCCGGTTCATCGACTTTGAAAGATCTAACCCTTTACGAATTCCCATTAAACGAAAGAATTCGTGTATTCATGCGCCTGGAGCAACTCTTTAAACAAATTGAGCGGTTCTTGTGTGGCAATACTGTCTGGGACAACCGTGCAACCGTTTCTACGTTGCTTGACATACTAACCATTTTCAGCAGAAATGATATTAAACAGGAACTATTAAAAGAACTCGACAGGCATTCGAACGTCTTGTCCCAAATATCCCAAACTCAAGGAGTAGACACCCGTAAACTCGAAGATCTTATAGTCGATTTGGACGCTATTAGTAACGACCTTTACGCATCCAGTGGGAAAATAGGTCTCGATTTAATGCAGAGTGAGTTATTCAAGAGCATTTCTCAGAGGAGTTCCATCCCGGGAGGAAGCTGTGCCTTTGACCTTCCTGAATATCATTACTGGCTCCAACAATCAGAACAAAGTCGTCAACATGACCTTGAGCAATGGCTGAAACCCTTCGAAACGATCCAAAATGCGATCAGTATCATACTTCAGTTTATTCGTGAAAGTACTGATTGCTCGATGGAAACAGCTGATAGCGGTTTTTTTCAACAATCTCTAGACCATACCCAATCATTCCAGCTTCTTCGTGTAGGAATAGAAAGACTAAGTCCTTATTTCGCGGAAATTAGCGGTGGAAAACACAGATTTACCGTACGTTTTATGGAAGCGGATACCACTAACCGTCCAACTCAAACCGACAAAAACATTCAATTCGCGTTAACCCGGTGCTTGTTTTAAAAATATGGCAAAGGAATCTCCAACAGCAGTCAATTGTCCTCACTGTGGGTCAGTTGTACAGTGGGTAAAAACCCAAGTATACAAACCCTTCTGTAGTGAGCGCTGTAAATTGATCGATTTGGGAAAATGGGCGAACGAAGATCACTTCATCCCAGGATCAAAATTTGATCCACTGACGATGGAGAACGTTGACGACAACTAAGATGTTAATTGTTGGCAAAACGCACGAATACCGGCAATGCCTTGTGCGCCTCGATGTTTAGCATCCCTCAATAGCGGTAGACTCATCCCACCTAATGCAAAAACTGGCAATTTAGATAAGGAAACCATAGATTCAAAGCGATCCCACCCTAGAGGCAAGCTATTAGGATGAGAAGGTGTTCGGTGAACGGGCGATAACACGACAAAATCCACACCTACTTCTTCGGCATGCCGTAACTCCTTGCTGTTGTGGCAAGAAGCAGCAACCCAATAATTTTTGTCGAGCGGACGTTCGGAAATTTCCATCAATTGTTTACTATTTAAATGCAGTCCCGCAGCATTCGCCTTTGCAACCAGATCAGGCATCGAATTGAGCATAACCTTAACCTGTTTTTCTGAACACAAACGGCAAACCTTCACTGCTAACTTTTCATATTCAGAATAACTAAGATTTTTAGCCCGTAATCGAACCAATCCAATTCCGTTTTTGATCATTAGATCGAGATTTCCCTGCATTTTATATGGGTCATCTCGCTCATTCTCCAAAAAGGGATAGAACTCAGGGAGTCGTAGTGCTGTAATAATTGAATCATCGGCCTTTGGAAAACAATATCGACTTAACTGTTCCGGCCACACCCAGCGAACAGGTTGGTTTTCAAGCCCTCGCGCCTCACCGTTAAATTTTCCAATTTTCCAGACATCTAGAAAAACATGTCTATCATCGTAAGAATGGTTAATCTGGATCAGCGGGGAAGCTGATATCACAGTGATTCCAAGCTCCTCTTTCAACTCCCGTTTTAACCCTTGATCAATATTTTCACCTAGCTTAAGCTTACCGCCCGGAAATTCCCACAATCCTCCTTGATGAACATGATCGGCCCTTTTAGATATCAAAACTTGGCCTCTTAGATTAAAGATAACGCCTACCGCAACATGGATAAAACTACGAGATTGTCCAAGAATAGAAGCCATAACGAGAGAAAGCTGATTTAATATAGATATTTCACGTGTATGGGGAAATACATCGATACACAATTATCGAGAGTGATTAAAACGAAACACCAGGAGTCGGAGAGTAGTCATATATCCACCGAAAGTCTACAAACAATTTACAAAGACAATTCCGATTACACCCTACGAAATACAAAACGAATCTCCCTTTATAATTCGAGTACAGTCCCATTTCCACCTGCGAGAGCTACCATACGATTAGCCCTGAAAACCCACCTATTTTTTACCAAAGTCGGAATTTCCCCAAGTTATAGTAGAATCGACTAATATATTAGAGTTTCCCTAACAAATACATAATAAACATGAATTTAGATCGTGTATCCAGCGGACGTGATGTACCCAATGAAATCAATGTCATTATTGAAATTCCGGCCCATTCGGATCCTGTGAAATATGAGCTAGATAAAGAAACCGGGGCCATGTTTGTAGACCGATTTATGTCGACAGCAATGCATTATCCCTGTAACTATGGTTATGTCCCACATACACTTTCCCAAGATGGAGACCCAGCGGATGTCTTGGTCATAACACCCGTCCCACTAATATCGGGATCTGTTATTCGCTGCAGACCTGTTGGCGTTTTAAAAATGATCGATGAAGCGGGTGACGACGCAAAGATACTTGCATTACCGGTAGATAAGATAAGCAAGTCTTACCGCCACATAACCAACTTCAGAGACTTTCCTCAAGATCAATTAGATACGATTGCGCACTTTTTCGAGCACTATAAAGACCTAGACGAGGGAAAGTGGGTTAGAGTAGATGGCTGGGGCGGAATTGACGAGGCGAAAAACGAAATCATGGACTCCGTTAAAATGTTCCAAAATGCGCCAGAGAAACCTAACTTCTAACAATTAGGCAAGCTGTGTCGTTATCAATGGGGAAAATACATCTTCTCTGAAGCTATATTCATTCGTATTTATTATTATTCGCAACTCCCCTTCTTTCTCAAAACTACCTATTCTAAGGCTACAATGCTCTGCGATGATTGCGTTGGGTTCAATTCGTGAACTCAATTAAGCGCAATTACCCCACCTTGGTTGATCGCTCACCCTAACTATCAAAGTTGTAAGAATTGCGAACCATCACACTTGTGTGAACCTTTTGACTTCTCGAAAGGATAAACCCCTAAACCATACACATAAAAACAAGTCCTCCCCGGGTATGCCCTAACACTGTTGGCATTAATGAGAGCCGACGAAGCAACACTCAATCTGACAAAACTGTCTACCAAATAATGCATACTCGATGGTATCAAGTCACGAATTCACCACTATCAAATTGATAAGATCGGGAAAGATATGTCTATTCTTTGTTGAGCATTTTCGTGCGGCAAATTAGGTATGGCCTACCCAGCTTTATGATTGTGAATCAACCTGTTGACAGGCTGATTCACAATCATCTTAGGTACGTTATGCTTCGTACGTTAATCGCCTTGATCTTAATTTCCGTAACCACGATCTGTATCGCAGACACCGAAAATATTAAAAGACTTCGAATGTCTTCAACTCTAAACAGCAACCGAGTAGTTTTTGATACTAGTGGCCCAATTCAACACAAAATGTTTGTGTTGCAAAATCCACAACGTGTTGTCGTAGATATGTTCGATACCCAACCGGGAGATTCGCTACCTTTACTAATTTCACCCCAGGGAGTCATAAAAAAAATGCGTAGTGCCGTACGCAATAAAAAAAACTTTCGCGTTGTTTTTGATACAAAAGTTGCGGTGGAATCTAAAAGCTTTATTCTTCCCCCCATAGGTCAATACGGCCATCGTCTTGTTGTCGATATATTCGCAAAATACCCCAAAGAAATTTCACGACGAAAAAACAATAGCCCAATAATTAAAAAACCTCCTTCAGAACTTATTGCAAGAATTGATGCCGATAGCAAAGATCGATCAGATGCCGACGTTATGCTTCGAGACACGCGTATTATGGACCGAGACTCCCGAGGCATAGAATTTGATTTCGATGATCCACCGAACACTACCCACCAACTAACACAGACCGTTAGTTTCGGAGCTAATTTCAAAATTCGATACAATCTCGAGCATGATTTCGACCTTGATTCCAACAATGACGACAATCAAGAAAGTTTGGAATCATCGGTGGATATGGCTTTTTCGTACAAACCCATCGATTGGGCATTAGCCTACATAGAAGTCGGATTAGAACGCGAATATTTGATAAATCATCCAGACGATACTTCTAACCCCAAAGTCAAATTTGAGGTTTCACAAGCTTACTTCCTCGCAAAAAACATCATCGATAACCTTTCTTTGCAAATCGGACGTCAGCGATTTAGAGATCCACGCGAATGGTGGTATGACGATAAGCTCGATGCAATCCGATTATTTTACCGCACTGGAAATTTAGGTTTAGAACTTTCGGCCAGTAGGAAAGAAATTATAGGCGAAGACCTACTGAACGACGATAACCAAAATGAAATTAATAACTATTTCCTGGTAAGTCGATATGCCTATAACCAGGATATCGATTTTTCGCTCTACCTTCTGTTCAGAGACGAACATTCTAAAAGACAGAGAGATCCAATATATCTCGGTGTTCAGTCCCAGGGGGAAATTGCTCCCAAACTTGAATACTGGATAGATATGGCAGCTTTGTATGGAAATAATGGCGATAAAAACTATCGGAGTTATGGCCTTGATATAGGCACAACCTTTAGCCCGAAGCTGCCCTTCAAACCTTCTTTAACTGTAGGATTAGCGATGGGTTCTGGTGACAAAAACCCTGACGACGATATTGATCGAACATTTCGCCAAACCGGGCTAGAAGATAATAGCGGCAAATTTAACGGCGTAACCCGTTTCAAATATTACGGAGAACTGTTGGATCCAGAACTTAGTAATCTTTGGATATGGACCGCCGGAATCGGCTTCAGACCAAGCAAAAGAAGCTCGTTGGACTTAGTGTATCACTATTATCGCCAAAGTCACCTAGACGACAATTTGCGTGGGGACATTGACGTTGACCCCGACCAAGAGCACAAAGAAATTGGCCAAGAAGTAGATTTGATTTTCGCTTTCCGGGACTTCCAGGATTTAAGTGTTAAAGGTGTAGTAGGCGCTTTTTTCCTCGGCAACGCTTTTCCCGACCTGAGCGATAACGCCTATTTCGGCAAGATTGAATTTTCATTCAGGTACTGAATTAGCACCTATCACTACTTGGCTTGAAAAACTGAAAGATCACTATCCAAAATAGCGCCTCACTCAAGTAACGCAGTTGTCCCATGATCCCTCCTCTCTATTAAAAGTAAGCTTGGGAAGCTTACGGATAAATTAGCCCAATTGGTAAAACCCTATATTACCAGCAATAACCTAGCAATAAACGATGGTTACTGCTATTCAACATAACTACTAATTTCCACCGAATGTCATATTAATGTCATATTCATTGAACCTTTCCTAATCGGTGTGGAATAAACGTACAAAACAACTAAATCTAAATAAAATAATTTAGCATGAAAAAAGTTCTCGTCTATTCGCACGATACATTTGGGTTAGGTAACATTCGTCGTATGCTGGCAATATCCCAAGGTCTTCTTGATCATTCTTCGAATTTGTCGATTCTTCTCGTCACTGGATCACCAATGATCCACAGCTTCAGACTGTCCGAAACTGGGTTTGATTATCTGAAACTTCCCTGTCTAAATCGTAATGTAGAAGGGCAGTACGGCGCTAGAAGCTTAGGGATGGAGACCTCCGATCTGGTTAAACTGAGGAGCCAGATGATACTCGCTGCAGCAGAAAATTTTAAACCCGATGTAGTCGTCGTAGACAAAAAACCTTTTGGAGTCGAACACGAACTAAAATCAACTTTGGACTGGCTTAGATCTAGGGGAAAAGGTAAGGCTGCCCTGCTGTTACGCGATATTCTCGATTGTCCGACGGTGACTACCCGAATTTGGGAAAAAAATAACTATTTTGACGCAATTGAGCGCTATTACGACCGGGTATTGGTAGTAGGATCGGACAAAATCTTCGACGTATGTAAGGAATATGAATTCCCTAATAACATTGCCGACAAAGTAAAACATTGCGGTTACATTAAGCATCAGACCAAAGGTACGACAGCATCCTGTTCGGATCACATTCTCCCGAATGATAAAAAATTAATTTTAGTCACCCCTGGCGGGGGCGAGGACGGCTTTTTGCTCATGGATAATTATATCCGGGGGCTTAATGAGATTAAACATTGCGAGAATTTTCTGAGTATATTAGTCACCGGACCGGAGATGCCAAAATTTCAACGCGATATTATCCAATCGGCTGCCAAATCTTACCCAAATGTACTCGTTAAAGAATTTACAAACGATCTAGGATCATTAATTCAACAAGCCGATTTAGTGGTATCAATGGCTGGTTACAATACCGTTAGTGAAATCGTGTCCATGGGAAAGCGGGCTGTCGTTGTGCCTCGCACAAAGCCCGTTAAAGAACAATGGATTAGAGCGAAGCGCTTCGAGAAGCGGGGATTGTTAACGAGCATTCACCCGGACACACTAACCCCCTCGAATCTAATGCAAACGATTCAAACGCAACTGCTCAACTCTGATTCTCCAATGTTAAACCCATCGGAATTTAAAGGGCGTTCTGGCGTTGCTCAGGAAATCAACGATTTGTTATCTGTACCTGACAGCAATACGCTCAGAGATGACCCAAATATGGCTGTCATATCGTCCAAACTGAAAGAGTTTTCGGACATTTCCAAAGCACTCTTAAAAACACGTCGATCGATACGTCCAGTTGCGTAAATTAGAACCAGGTATAAGCTTTACGAAAATTTCTATCCAAACATTTGGATTAGCTTTCCTAGCCATGTACCACGTGAACTATGGAAAGCCAAGGAATATTTATACGACGTGCAAAAATCAACAGTATAAAAGTGAGGCCTCACCAAGAAAGCCAGCTGTCATCATTGTGTTCAATAACAAAAAAATAACAATTCGAACAAAAAATGATCATGTCAAAAACGTGGGTCTATTGCCAAAAAAAATCGACTGTAAGTAGGAAAAGAAACTGCTGGATTTCTACCGGTGCAATCGGTTTTTTGAAAAATTCGAGTCGTTGCGAACAAATTCAATTCATCGAAAGTAGTGGCTGCAAAAGTTTGATCCAACGATGAGCATTGCAGTCAGATTCTGCGCAACAGGAAGAACTGGGCTTGGACACTTACGTAGAATCACTAATTTTCTTATCCAAAGCACTCTGAGTCCACGACCATCAATACCTGGTACTAATGTTTTTGTCCCAGACCGGGCTTCTATCCATCGTGCTCATTGAAGCGTGCATTCCATGTTACCAAGAAAAGGTTCAATGTGAATGTCAATTCGTGACAAAGGACCACACCAAACAAAAATGAGTGTAGCGCCAAGCATTGAATCGCCGATTACAAAAACGCACGCACCACCACGAATGCGAGGAAAATTTAGGCGGTAAGAAGTTACGTTAAATCCCTACTATATCTCAAATATATTTTAAGTATTGTCAAAGACATTGAACCTTTTATAGCCGAATACGAATAAACGTACTAAAAAAAACCCATTCCCAAAACTAGTATCCATGCCAACGACAGACCAGCGCCCCCGTTCGGATAGATTTTCTAACACATACACAAAGAACCGAATTCAAGTAAAACCGCTATTGTTGAAGGAATTAAATGGTACTGCTGTAAACTGGAAGGTTACAGGTACCTTCCAAATACACTAAGAAAATCATTCCATTATTTGTGCAAGTCGTTTGATTTTTTGGGTTTGGGGGGGTTGGGGGGTTTTGTGAAATTTTGGGTTGTCCTGATTTCGATTTTTGGTATAGCAATGAATTCAGCTTATGGTGTTGGTCTTGACGGGAAGCGTATCAAAGTAAAGGGTCTGTGGACCGATGGGAACTATCACGTATACAAGCTTAAAATCAAGAATCCTGACGCGGACACTCTGAGGGGGCGTATTAGAGGCAGAATCGTCAGAATAAATCATGAAAAACATAGACTTTGGATAGGTCCCGTTGAGATTCAATGGTCGGGCAAAACAAAATTTAAAGGCCTTACCCAGTCAGATCTGGAGGTAGGATTCGATATCAAAATTTCAGGTGTATCTTCTTCCCCCGGTATCCTTATTGCGAAAAGCTTTAAACCAGGACCAAATTTACTTGACGACAACATCGTTTCAATCGATGCAACTGCATCCCTGGTGAGAAAAAAGGATAATCATTCAACGTTAGTTTCTTTACTAGGTGTCCCTATCCAAATTCCTGCGGGTCTTTCATCAAATCTCAGATTCCTGACCCGTCGACAGAATGATAGGCGACCCGGTGATCAAGCGTTTATAGAATTTTTTGGGTCACCTTTAATCATTGGTGGAGAAATCGGTTTTAACCCCCGCTACCGCGAGGATTTTCGTCTAGACCCGGATAGAAATGATGACGTTCTACGACTGGACCATAATGCCCAGCTTGAACTGTTTTATAGTTGGCATCCTGAAATGGCCATATTCATTGAAGGTCAGGGAAATATTGATATCGAGGTCTACCGGGAAGGCAGGGGACGCAGCACCGAAAGTAGTCTTCGACGCGGAGATATGTGGGTATTTTGGGGTGATCTTTTTGATAGCGGCGTAAGCATTCAAATCGGACGCCAAAACTTTCAGGAACTGCGGGACTGGTGGTGGGACCAAAGTCTCGATGGAGTAAGATTATATTACAATCGTCCATTTGTTCACTTCGAATTAGGCTTAACCCAGCAATTGGCGCCGGTTGCTACCGATGAAAATTTCATCGATCCAGATGAAGATGATGTACTTCGATTATTGTCGAAAACCCGCTGGGAATGGATATCAAAACATTTTGCGTCGTTGTTTTTTCTCTACCAACACGATCATTCAAGAAAGGAGAAAATTGGAACCATTGTCAAAGCAGACAAGAGAGATGAATTCGATGGTGACGTCACTTGGGCCGGTTTTCGGTCGCAAGGTGTTTTCGATTTGTTTAAAGATGGACAGTTGGAATATTGGGTGGATACAGCATGGGTTCGAGGTAAGGAAACGGCCATTGATTTTGATCGAATTACTGATGACATCCGCATTGTCGATACGGTTGATCGCAATAAATTCGAAGGTTGGGCGGTGGACACGGGAATTATTTTCGAAACATCATTACCGGGGGATCCTGCCTTTACATTTGGCTACGCAATTGGTTCACCGGAATTTCGCCAAACAGGTATTCAAAACAACAATAATCGGTTTCGAGGCGTTGATCGATTTCGCTATTATGGCGAACTATTTCGACCCGAACTCGCAAACATGGAGATTTGGACAGTCGCCACAGGATTTCCGTTACTCAGCAATAGTTCGGTCGAATTTGTATATCACAACTATCAGCAAGTTGATGCTCGGCCTTTTTTACGACGTGCTCGCGTAGCCGATTCGCTGAATGGTGTGAACACATCTATTGGGCAGGAATGGGATATCGTTTTTGGCATTGAAGAGACTGAAAATATTGAAATGGAGTTTGTCTTCGCTGTTTTTCGAGCAGGTTCCGCCTACGGTGATTTGGAAGGACGAACTGCCTTGAATATTAATTTTAAGTTTAATTACAATTTTTAGCGAAGTGCACAAAATGTACAGCCCCATGATCAAACTACCTTTGCCACTCCCTAGCTCTTCAATCAGGATATTGAAAAAGGAAATACAGTGAAAGAATTAACCCTTGGCATACTGGTAAAGCGCTTCCCTAAGCTCTCGGAAACCTTCATCTACGGTGAGATTGCCAACCTAATCGAAGATGGCTGGCGGCTTCATATTCTTAGTCTTTACCGACCCAATGAAGTTGTGCTGCAACCGGATGCCCAAGGTCTCATTTCGAAGGTAACCTATTTAGATCCACTAAATCCAAAAAAAACCATCACGCAACTGATAAAATGGATACTCAGGAAACCATTTGCCGGATTACGCGTATTAAGTGACTTTATAGCGGGACGTGTTCAACTTGACCAGCTTGCGGTCCTTGTCAGCACAGTACAACGGTTAGAAATTGACCATATCCATGCACACTATTTTAGTGACCCCGCAGTGCTTGCGGAACATGCGACATCGCTAACTGGCAACACCTTTAGCATTTCAGGCCATGCCAAAGATATATACCTGACACCACCCGACCAAATTAGCGCCCGCTTGTTCCGTGCACAATTTGTCACCACCTGTACCAGACACAACGTACATTACCTACAATCACACCATCCATCCTATCGACAGAAAATCAACCTAATTTATCACGGTATCGACAGCGACTATTTTCAACCACCTCTTTCTGATAAGAAACTAGAGGATAGGGCGCTTGTCGTTGCTATTGGACGTTTTAAGGAAAAGAAAGGTTTTGATATTCTCATTCGAGCTTGCGCCAAACTTCTCGCCAAGGATGCACCATTAAGCTGCCAGATTGTAGGCTATGGTGACCAACAAGATTTCCTGAAATCGTTGATCGATGAGCTCGAAATAGGCAACCATGTTCAGCTACATCCCCCAGTTGACCACAGCAACATAAAGCAACTACTTCAACGCGCATCAGTATTTATCATGCCCTGCCGAATCACAAACGATGGTGATAGAGATGGCATACCTAATTCACTACTCGAAGCAATGGCTTGCGGTGTACCTATCATTACAACCTCTATTTCAGGGATTCCCGAAGTGGTGAAATCGGGAACCAATGGTCTTCTCGTCAAACCGGACGACGTCGACGATTTGAGTGGTGCTATCGAGGAAGTGTTAAACAATCAGGAACTCCGCACCAAATTGTCACGTTGTGGCCGCGAAACTGTGACCGAGTATTTTAATTGGAAATCAAACGTCGGTGTACTCTCGGATCTTCTCCGGTCTTTAGAGCCAAGAAGTCCTGACGGAGAAGCGGCACGATGAACACTAAAAATAAAATTGCTTACGTCCTCAAAGGGTTTCCACGACTATCAGAAAGTTTCATCGCTAATGAGGTCAGATTATTGGAACACTATGGATTGGACCTTGGCTTGTTCTCGATCAAGCCTGGTGATGCTATGGCCGCTACCGAAGATCTCCCTCCTGTATTATATTTACCACAAGTCACATCTCTATCACAAACCAGCCTATACGCCTGGTTACTCGCCAATCTGCCCAAGTTTGTCCGTGAACAGAAATATTGGTTGCAATACGACCCGCTACGCTACTTTAAAACCCTTGGATTTGCGTTGGCTTGCTCGATTCAATACAGAAAATACGCAAAAGGGCCTATCAAAAAAACCTTTATCAAGGAATTTCTGCTGGCAACTTACATTGCCCGGCAGATCCAACTCGACGGTAGATACACCCACATCCATGCGCACTTTTGTCACGATGCAACGACTGTAGCCTGGATGACAAGTCAGCTTACGAGATTACGCTTCAGCTTCACCGCACACGCCAAAGATATCTACCAGGAAAAACTTAATCCCGACGATTTATTGCAAAGGAAGCTGGCAGCCACGGAATTTGTCACTACGTGTACATTGACCAATGCTACCTACCTATCAAGTTTAACACTGACACCAGAAAAAATACACGGCATTTATCACGGTCTCGATACAACTTTGTTCTCACCGAATCACGTCGGTTCGGATAGTGCATCGGACAAATCATTAAAGCTATTGACGGTTGGTCGTCACGTCGAAAAAAAAGGTTTCGTCTATCTTATTGAGGCCTGCCACATTTTGCGGCAGCGCGGTGTTCGCTTTAACCTAGATATTATTGGTGAAACTGGCGACCAAACCGAACGCTTGCAAGCAGATATCGCACGCTATGAGCTAATCGATATTGTTCACTTGTTGCCCCCGATTCCACAAAATCAATTGAAAGCGCACTACAACAACGCCCATGTATTTGTATTACCCTGCATCATTTTAGCCGATGGCGACCGTGACGGCATCCCCAACGTTATGGCCGAAGCCATGGCCAGTGGTCTTCCGGTTGTAGTCACCGGCATCTCAGGGATCCCCGAAATCGTTGATGATGGCATCAATGGTTTAATCGTACCCACTGCCGATAGCCACGCGCTGGCAGATGCTTTATTCAGAATTTTAGCTCAACCCAAGCTTTGCAATTTGCTAGGAACCGCAGCTCGGCAACGGATTGAGGACGTTTTCGACGCCAGAGACACCCATAAAGTCCTGTTGGAAGTTTTTGAGCAAACACTTGAACGGCCATCTTATACGGACTGAACAACTCACCAAAGATCCCACGGTAAGGATATTCGCTCAGAGTATTGCACCGCCGACAGCTTTATTGACACAGTTCTCCTTAGCTAACTTACAAACGTTGATGACGATAAAGTTCAGCATAGTAGCCATTGCGGGCAATGAGATCATCATGTGTTCCGGTCTCGATAACGTACCCATCTTTCAAAGCGATGATCTGATCAAATTTCTGGATTGCATTGAATTGGTGAATAATTACCAATGAGGTCTTCCCCTTCTGAAACCGATCCATCGATTCATGGATTAATTTAGCTGATTCAGCATCGACAGCCGATGTAGGTTCATCCAGGATAAGGAGTGACGGCCGCTTGATAATTGCCCGAGCTAATCCAATTCGCTGGCGCTGTCCACCTGAAAGAGTCGCCCCGCGCTCACCAATGGTCGTGTCATATTCGTCGGATAACTTTGATATAAAATCGTGCGCATGAGCCAACCGTGCCGCTTCTACGACCTCTTCATCGGTTGCATCCGGTCTTCCATATAAAATATTTTCACGAATGGATGTCCCAAAGAGCACCGAACCCTGATCAACAATCCCGATTTGCTGGCGCAATGATTCTCTCTGGAGATCTCTAATATCAATCCCATCTATGAGAATTGCGCCTCCTTGAACGTCATAAAGACGCAAAATTAGTTTGGCGATCGTAGATTTTCCGGCTCCAGACGCGCCGACGAGAGCAACCCTTTGACCTGAAGCAATTACGAAAGAGAGCCTCTTAAAGATCTTCTCTCCCTCACCGTAACCGAAGCAAACGTCATTAAAGCAAATATCTCCCTTGAGATGCTTTACTTCAATCGCTTCCGATCGATCAAGAATTTCCGGCTCTATTTCAAGGAGGTCCGATACCCGGTCCACGCTCACCATCGCCTTAGCAAATTTTGTCGAAAGCTGAGCAATCTTTTGAATAGGGCCGTACATATTTTTAATATATGTCGCAAAGAGAAAAACATCTCCGGGTGTTATTGATCCTTTCAATGATTCTAAAGTACCAAAAAGAATTGTTGTGGAAACACCAACGGCCTTAATGACCTCCACCATCCGTGCTGTTGTGGCGGTCATCCTTGCAACCCGTATTGACTGTTTCAATGTCCTTGCGCTGTCAACATCAAAAAGCTCCGCTTCATATTGCTCCCGAGCAAATGACTGCACAAGTGAAATAGAAGGCAATAGTTCATTAATCCTTGAAGCCACTTCCCCTTCCCTCTTCCGCTGCTTCTTAACCGATTTGCTGAGCTTGTTGTAAAGAGCATAAAGCGAATAAACAAGTACGGGGAAAGTTGCCATGGCAATAAGCGTGAGTTTCCAACTGAGAATAACCATGACAATCAACATCCCAATCAAAGTCATAATTTGGGAAGTAAAGGTGAGAAGAGACTCTGTAAAGATGTCTTTTAAAACCTTCGTATCCCCTGTGACCTTCGTCAATAGTTCGCCCGACCTTGCGCGGTCATGAAATGAAAGGGAAAGGCGTTGCAAATGTGCAAATAGCTCTCTCCGTAGTTTATAAACCAATTGAAAACCGATTTTAGATGTAAAAAATACCTGAAAATAGGCAAACATCCCTCTACTAAGGGCAATCATAAGTATAAAGAAAGAAAGGACAAAAACCGCGGAATATTTTTCCCCTTCGATAATTTTCTGTATAACCAGAAGCGTCGAAGAAGTCGGGTTCTCAAACAGGACATCATCAAGAATAATCTTGAGCGGCCAAGGGGTGAGTAGTTCTGTCACGGTAAAACCGAGCATACAGGCGCCCGAAAGGAAAAGGTTACCCTTGACCTCCCTAAGGTGATTTAAAACGATCTTTTTAAATTGTGTATGTGCTTTTTCTTCCACTTTAATGCCGAATCCGATAACTGTTTTACAAACATTGACCAATTAAGAACGATGAAACCACTAACGTTATTAAGATCCGTGATCCTATGTGTTTATACCTTCCCCATTCGATATGTTACCTCGCATTATCACTTCATTTTTCAATAATGACCTGTGCTCCGTTTAGCATAGCCACTTCGCCAACCATCAATTCGTGACAGACAATGCCTGTAGGCTCTGAAAAGTATGGAATTGAACATTCGAATATTCTCTAAGCACAACAAGCAATAAGTCCAAGAATATGAATGACTCATGATCCATCACTTTATGGTGCAAAAGGAGACCTATCGGATCGTTCTTTTCCATCTGAACTATCAGTTCATTTACGATCTCGTCCGGGGTTTTCATTGTCGGGTTTCCTTTCCAGCGGTAAAAATCCAGGGTAGTCGATATCTCTTGGAAAGAAAATCCGTCAACGCGCTCTTTTCCTTTATCTTTGGAGAAAACCTTAAACCCTAATCGATCAAGGACCTTTAACGTCTCTTTAGTACAGCGATTCCATGGGGGAGTAAAAACTGGATAAAATTTATCTTTAAATATCTCTTCAAGGCGCCTCTTTCCTTTTGAGATATCTTCAAGCTGTTGGTCGAATGTGCGGCTCATACCAAATTCACACTTCCTTCCCTCTTTCTCATGATTTACATGCCTCCACCCATGCTGGTTTAGTCCAAAGAGTGTCGGGTGAAGATGCTTGTGATTGTCGAGCAGCATGATCCCAGCCTCTGTCAGAGCATCGGGAATAATTTCCAGATTCAATGGCACACCGGATGCCAGTGTCACATCAAAGAGATGCCGAAGTGTTTCAAGGTCATCGTCGGCGTCGTCATCTCTTAAAAATATCTTGATCTCTTTTTTTTCTTCAAATAATTTTTCAAGACAAGGCCTAAGTGTCGACTCTAGTAGATGAGGCTTTGTGTAGTCACCAGACGACCCGATCTCATCCTGTCTTGTTCCTTTCTGATCCGTTTCTTCGAGCATCTCCTTCAGAAACGTGGCTGTACTTTGAACACCGTTGACATCTAAACTGGTCGAAACAGGTGCTGCTTTGAGAAATTTCAAAATCTTTTTGGAAAAAGCAACCGAATTCAATTCATCCGGATGGACCACCGTCACAACGCCCAAGGCCTCCAACTTCTCTGCACGAATAGTCTGTTCCTCATTATTATTTCCGGTAAAGGGCAAGAGCAGTGCCTTCGTTCCAGTCGTCAAAATATTCATGCAGGTGTTATAACCCGCCATACTGATTGAAAGGTCCGCACTTTTCATATAAGAAAGAAACTCCGTTGTATACCTTTTTAAAGTAATATTCGATTTTGACATGACCATCTCCTGAAGCCTTGAAAACTGATCTTCCGGGAGATAGGGGCCGGTAAAAATAAGGAGCCGATGCGGCTGAGTCTCTTTAACAATTGAACTCGCTTGGATGGCACATTCCAGTAACTCGATCCCCACGCGCCCGCCGCCGATACTCGCGAGGATCAGGGGCGTTTTATTTTTCTCTACTAAAAACGTGTTCTTCTGATCTGCTTCCTTCTCTGAAGCCGCTTTTGCAACAAAACCGGTGTACCTCGTTCTGACCGTCAGATCCTTCATTCGCGAGTAGGTCTCTTCCAATTGCTGAAATTTCGGGTCTGAATGGATCAATAGGAGATCAAAGTAGCGGTTCATCATGTAACAGACCTGGTCCTCATGTCTTACCTGATCACGCTTGCTCACGAGGATATCTCGAAGACTGCAGATCACCTTCGTTCGTTTTCCATCCAATCGAATTCGGGTCAAAAGGGGAATCAGTTCAAAGGCGAATTTTCTCCTCCCAAATGGGAAAAGTTCAATAATAAGCAGATCAGGTTCAAAACGTTTATATTCCGCGAGAATTTTTTGTGATCTGGACGTTTTCAGCTCATCGAGACTCCGAAACCCACCGATCGACAGGATCTCTTTAAATTCTGAATCCGACTTGATCGGCGGCAAATTGACCACGTCAATATCAGGAGAGAATTCAAACCCAGGGACTATTTCCCCACCGTTTAAAAAGCAGACCTCAAAATCTTTCAAACCATGAGCGATTTCCCTGCTTCGAATCAAATGCCCCATCCCTAAAACATGCTGGCAGTAAAAAAGGACTTTTTTCTTAATCACTTTAAGGGTATCTCCATAATCATTTGCATCCATCCGCCATCATTACTAGCTTGAGTGAGATAAAAAGCGGAAATCATGATCTACAACTATCAATTTGGTTCAGTATTTTTGTCAATACCTTATCAGAGTCGAAATATTCCTCTGCAATCTGTCTCGCAGCCTGACAATGGTCCAAATAATCTCTGTTAATTTCCTCAATACCGGAAATGGCTTCGTCCATCGTGCTAAACATCAATAGCCCTTTACCAGTGGGAAGATGCTGTTCAATCCCAGTTGACTGCACGAGAACAGGCTTACCTGAGGCAAGGTAGAGAGCACTTCTATCGCTGAACCAGCCAGTAGAAAATTTTGCATATCGATTGTGGGCAACGCTAAACTCAGCCCTGGACTGTCCAATAAAATTTCTGTAGTCATCTAGGTTCCGAAGCTTCCCGGGATCCATGAGCTGCCAGCCGTTCTTCTGAAATATTTTACGATCGGTTTGATGGTCGACGGCATCCAGCTTCATTGCGAGTCCAAATTCGCATCCCGTTTTATTTGGAAGTTCGATAAACTTAAGCCAATTATCTGATTTTTCGCCAGAATATTTTCCCTGTAAATGGAAAGTAGCTCTTCCCTTCCAGGTTGAAATTGTTGTGAATCGTTTGCTATCGGAATTGGCGCGCACTGGCCACATTGGGAGAACCACAGGACGCAAAGCAGGAATCCACGTGAGCCCTCCCGTAGGGATCCCGCATGCCTTCGCGCCAATATTGAGCCCAAGGGTGAACAGGTGCTGATAGCGATCCAAAATCTCAAATCCGCTTTCGTCTTTGGAATAAAGAACCTGCGTGTTCCCAGGGTTGCCATCGAAGAAAGCTCGACATCTTGCATTATCGAATATCTCAGGGGCTTTATCGATTTGCCCACTCCTTGTGATTAATAAATCACAGCTCTTAGCTACCTTAACGGCCTCGCTCAACGGCATGCCATACGCCGCCTTCCCCCCCTGATAGATAAGACAACATCGGGGCCATATACCGTAAGATCTTGCCACAGTTTCAAAATGGAGCCTGCCGTCCCATTTATCGAAAGGCACCTTCTGATTATTTGAATCAACGCAGCGACCGGAACCGACATGCTCCATTAGATAGACCTCATGGCCTAGTTTTTGGAAACCACTAGGATATGCCATGGCGTGGTCAATATGGCCCACGGTGGTATTTGCTATTTTTCCCGTACAGATAATGATCATTCTGTTTTGTTAAATCGAGTAGTTCGATTTGCAACCGACAAAGCTGACAGGGGCGACGACGTGATCTCGGCCGTCACAGCGGTAATGAATTCCCGCTTCACGTCCCGGAGTTCCGGGAGCGCGCGCTCTCGGCAAGATAGGGCAATTTTTCGGGCTTGGGTAGAGAAGCACCAATCGACAGCGGCATCGAGACGTTCTGGCGTTAAATTCTCAATCGGAATGCTTTGCGGCCAACCAAGCTTCTTTGCCTGAGCCGAGACCTTGGCGCCTCCCTCAATCGCATCAACGGCGATAACCGGCACACCCGCCTTGAGAGCATAAACCATACCATGCAGCCGGTTCGTCAAGAGAAGGTCTACCCGTTGGAGCACCGACAGAAAATGGATTGGAGACTGTAGGCTGTTTTTATCAAGATACCATCGGGTGTCCAGATCAATCACAGCAAATCTGCGTCTTTGGATTAGAGCATCGAAATGCCGTATAACTTCGTCATGCCTCTCCCGACCGGTATAGGAAGACTGCTTCTGTACCATGCAGCGTCCGACTACGGGTACCAATCCAGTGTCCGCAAGCAGCGTAAGATCTGGTCGCGTCTGTCGATCAGAATCCCTCTCAAACAATGCATCGAATGGATTCCAAGTTTGGAGCGGCGTCACTAATGTTAGGTTAACCCCTATACACACACAGTTTTGGAATAAGGAGAAATCGAACTCGATTTCTTCTAGCTGCTCTTTCCAAACCGGTCCGCAGATCATTACCATGTGGCTGTAGATGTTTGGGTCAACACTGTCCAAATCGCAAACTTTCCGCATTTTTTTTCGGACCGACTTTTTGAAGGGAGCCACGTCGTAGGATAGGCCAATACCATCTAACCAACACCGGACGATATCAAGACTCTCGATGTCCCCGATGGTTGAGAAATGACCCGTGAGCAGCACTCTTTTGGTACTCAAATCACGCCCTGCCATTTCGAATTTCCATGAAATTTTATATAAATGATGGCGATCATCACAATAACTGAGCTTTATTCATAAGATTGGACTCGATAAAGTTCAACCACGCCTTCACCTGGATTTTCCACGAATACTTTTCTAATATTCGCTTTCGATTATTTTCTCCCAATCTTTTTACCAAGGAACGGTCAACCTCACATTGCATCACAATTTTTTTTATTTCCTCGAGATCCCTTTTGATGAAAAAACCATTTATATGTTCTTCAATTAAATCCTCACAGCCGCCAACCTTTGTTGATATGATCCCCCGTCCGCAGGATGAGGCCTCGAGAACGCTTTGTGAAAACCCTTCAGAGGTTGATGCACAAATATAAAGGTCAACCTGGTTATAAAGTTGTGGCATCTCCTCTCTTTCTACTTGTCGTTCGCCTCTTCCTCCAAGTATTTTGACTTCCACATTGGGGATTTTATTTAGAGGTTTAATAAATTCAGAGTAACCCTTCAAGTAATCATGCTTTCGGATGTATGTACTTCCGGAAAAACCGATAACAAGGGGTACTTTTCTATCGGTGTTGATTGGATGGATGGGGTGAAAGAGCTCAGTGTCGACGCCATTTTCCGTTAGGACGATGTTTTCTAACCCTGCGTCTCGAAACAATTTATATAATCTTCGACTGATAATATTGATGTTTTTAAGCTGTGATAACTTATTCACAAGTTCTTTCGGGGGTGGCGAATAAACTTCAGGACGAGTCAAATATTGGTCCCATGACCGGTGGGAATGTATCCCCGTAATGAGTTTTGTTCGATCCAAAAAGGTTAACAGCTCTCGGTAATTCTCCTTTTTCTTTTTTGAAATGATGAGTGTCCAGCCCATCGCAAATAGGAGATCATACTTTGTGTGATCTCGTTCGATATAATCAAGCTCCTCTTCAATGGAGACGATGTCAAATGAAAGCTTGTCATTGGTATTAAACCGTACAAGTCCTTTTGCAATCGTGTCATAGGACCAACCCAATTTATCAACGATAATTAAAACTTTTTTCACGTTGGAATCCCTAACTTTAACCGTCTATGGTGACTTGACTTAATGTTTTAAAAATATAATTTCGATCTTTTAACAAACTAAAGGTATTCTCAATCGTGTTTAACATTTTGTTACAGTCTTCTTCTGTCCTGCAATAGGGACTCTTATTCGGGACAAGCTCGACATTATGAAACATACTGCATAAAACGGTTGGACTGGTATAGTTTTCATACCAATCAATTACCTTTTTGCATTGATCAAAGTTAGAAAAACGACGGGGTGTTGGTCTGAGCCATTCTAAATTGGGTGTAATTGAGACGGGAACCTCCAAAATCTTTGAATTTCCGACGATACAAATATTTTGTTTTGACGGGTAATAGGGGGAAAGGCTTCCGGGCGTAGAAAAATCGACAACATTATGCCAATTTCGAAAAGGGGTTACACTCGTATCATGCGTATAACCTAACTTTTCCAGGCATTCCAAGGTCCATCCTCTTACCCCAAAGCGCCCCGCTCGAAATGACTTCGGGGCATATCCAAACAGACTTACAAACTTTTCCGTTAGATTTTCCAGTTTTTTAAATTCAACCTCTTCCTCATATTCACATTGCATATCTTTTGGGTCGCATCCACTAAAATCTTCGCCAGGAAACCTTGCCATGGGGGCAATGTACTCTCCATGAAGGTGTGTTCCGAGTTCGCATTGATTTCTGTCAAGCGTATTGAGAAAACGAACGGATTCTTGATCGACCATGACAGCCGGACTAATTAGGTAAACAGGCTTTACGCCATATTTTTCGCATAGTTGCTGAAGGATTCCAATCCCCTTGGTGACCCCCTCGTAAGTCGCAGGATTTGATGTTTTCCATTTGCGACCTGCATCAATTTCAACATCAATTGTCAAGACATAGGTCCTTGTTGCGTTAGTTTTCACTGTGTTTTCTGTTTTTTCCTCCCTCACTCCATCTGCTCCCCAAGAAAGATTTTCTCCTGAGCTTGTGTAAGAATCGCCTTGATCTCATCTTCCAATCGAGGCCTTTGCTGAAGGTAAAACCTATAGACCTTGGTAACAAACAGCACCTGAACATACCAGTTCAATCCGTTCATTGGAATTGAAAAACCAGCCTTATGTTCATAGGCGTGAACAAAGGTCGAGATTATCAATGGAACAAAATCCGGGGCGAAGGAACGGAAATGACAATCAACGATAAAATTTGCGACATCCTGGGTCGGGTCACCCATCGCAAACTCATCAAAATCAAAACAAGCGATCTTGTCCCCGCAAACAAGAAGTTGCTGAACAGAAAAATCCGCATGAATAATGGTATCACTGACCGGGGAAAATATAGTTGAATCTTTTGCCAGGCGCCGGTCTATCCGTTGCAGTGGCTCGCTGAACTGTGGAAAAGCTCGAATCAGCTTGGCAATCTTTTTTTTAATCTCGATCAGGTGTTCGGTCATTGTAATCTGTGTCGGGCTATGGAGCCCACTTTTGTGGAAAACCGCCAGTCCCTTTGCAACGGTCTTGATGAGATGCTGATAGTTCATCTTGTCGATCAATTCAGCCAGCGGCTTGCCATCTAAACCGGCCTGCCAAACGGTTTTAATCTGTTCGTTGTAGTCTAAAGGTTGTGCGATTAAAAAACTGTCCGGGTCACACTGGGTCTTCCGAAAAAGTGCATCGGAACGACTGAAAAGGGCTTTTCCCTGGTCATCTTTGAATGTCTTGCCAAAAAGCGTGATTTTTTCAGGCCCATCTTTTAAACCCCATTGCAGGTGATACCGGGTCGTACAGCGGTTCTCAGGACGATAATGCACGGCTTCTGCATCAACTTTCAGGATGTCCTCCGGTCCATTTAGCCCCGAAGGGAGATGATCGTAGGGGAAATAGGGCTTCACCTTTTCGGGATCGGCGCATTTCGGTAAATGGGAGAGGACCGGATCATTCGGGAATGCCCAGACAATCATGTCGCATTCAGGGAGAGATACGAAGGGCTCTCCATATTGTGGGACAACAAACGAGCAGGTTTTTATCTTTTCGAATTCAATTTGGCTGTGGTTTTCAAGGTATACCTTGGCATAAAGAAGCTGCTTGCCCGATTTTTTGGTCACGAAATCTGTGATATGGAGGTAATAGCAGATTGAGAGGGTCGATTTCCCATAAGATAATGGATTCTCATATGTCTTATACTTAGTGTATCCACGCGTGCAGCTTGTAATGATCAGGCGACCATCCGAAAAAGAAGGAAGTTGCTGTTGAAGGAGATCTTTTACCTGCCCTGGATCAATGAATCTATCGAATCCTTGCTTAACTAGATCTGACTTTAAGCGCTTCATCTCCATGCTAGGTAATCAACAAATCTTTTTGGGGCAAGGCATCTCTAAACTGTCGTAGATATAAAATATTAGTGTTTAATTTTCGGAATTTCTCCCGATTGCAACCAATAGAATCGACCTTGGTGAAGAACATTTAGCCCCTTTTTTCCTGACGAAAATTATCAATTAAATCTATTCGGTACCGCACAGTAATTAAATCTTTTCTATGTGACCCTGTGTTTAAATCCGTCCAATATTGAGCGATGATTTGAAGCCCATGAACGTACTTTGGGGGTGGTCGCTGGTACAAACCACACATCTGCGCCGGGTCACTAAAAAGCATGAATACTTTCATTGTTAAGGCTTGTCAAATTAACCTCTTTACATACCAGAGAAATTGCAAGGTAGTACCAACCTATTGGAAATTGCACGGCTCAATACCGGGCCAATCTCGTCGCTCTGATCGATACCTGATAAAAGTAGAGCGGCACCCGTGCTCATCAAGCAAGACTCGAAGTCCTTAAAATAATTGTGCCGGTCGTTCGAAAGCTGATAGAACAGTGCCGCACCAGCGAATGCCACTACGCGCGGACAAATACTCAGCCACATATCTCCGACTCTATCTTGATATGCTTTGAGCGCTTCCCTGATCGCCGCAATTCCAGCACTGCCAGAAGAAGTGACAAGGCCCCAGAGAATATAATGTCCCAAAAAAAGGCCAAAGTCATAGGCAGGGTCGCCGATACTTGAGCTGAGTTCAAAATCGATGATACCAATTCCATGTTTGCCAACAAAAATATTCTTCGGGAAATAATCCAGGATTAAGAGGTGGTGTCCCACCTTTTTTTGAGCAACTTGATCACTTTCGAACCGAAGTGCTTCCATATGACGGCGCACTTTTTCAGATATCCCGACCGGCAAGATGTCCACCGTCCGCAAATCCAGCAATCTTTCCCAATGGCTCAGGTCGGTCTCATATTCTCCCCTGACCGGCTTTATGGGCGTAGACAAATTATGGCAGCCTGCCAAAAAACGACTTGCTGCACTCGCAACCGACGGGTCGAACAACCCTTTTTTGAAGTCGTTCAACAATGATCTTCCTCCAGGACAGACTTCTGTCAACACAAGAGTCAGTGTTTTTTTATCAAAAAGAACGACTTCGGGGAGATCGACTTCACCATCTAATCGATGATTACTCAACCGATTGAGTGTGCGCCGTTCTGTCGAAAGGCGCCCACGCGGCTTGGGACTGAGCCGTTCCCCATAACGACCGGTTTCGACCGTATCTCCAGCATATTTCACAAAATAAGAGCAGCCATTTTTGAGCCGAACACGGAATACCGGATCCATCTTGCCACCACGGGCAACATCAAGACTTCTGACCTTACCCAGGTTGTTTTCCTCAATCACCGCGTGCACCTTTTTGCTGATAATCTCGCTCATCTCCCTCATCCCTCCACAACAGATCGCCCATGTTTCTTCACGCTGTTTATTATCCAACTGCCTTGGCAACGCGGCCATAAATGGGCCTCGACCTGTGGCATCACGGGCCAACATTGTTCTCAGAGCCGTAGAACGAACCGTCATGGCACCGGTAGGCAATGCGATCAGTTCAGCTGCAACACCGCTAGGATGGGTCTGCTCTAAGAGCTTCGTAAAACGGTCGTCCCCCTGAGCCAGATCAGCCTCTCCGATGCAAAACAGTAAGGTGTCACCCGCATCGACACGATCAAAATAGCCAAGCGCATGATGCACTGCGGTATGTGGCGCAAGTTCGATTTGGACGTTTGGAATACCTTTAAGATAGATTTCCCAGACACGCCGGGCGACATCAGCATCAAGCGCTTTTGTAACCCCTGGGATATGCCGGCATCGGTTGGAGATGATCACGACCACTTCATCAACATCACACCGGGAAGCAAGATCCAGAACAGCAGTCAAATGTGCTCCATGAGGTGGCCGAAAGGCTCCGGGGTAAAGTGCAATCCGGCGGCCTATTTTGCTTATTTCACTCTTCCAGATCATCAACACCGTCTACAATCGCTTTTTTTATTCCCCGACACCACACAATCTAACTCCAAATAATCCTTTAGGCTCGATGAAAACAATAATGCTCGCTCAGATCCAAGAATTGATCCAACCGTTTCAAGCGCCTCTTATCCCATTGACGAATACTTCGTCGAACAATTTCATAAATAAAAGAGGCAGCGATATACCAATACAGCGCCTTCTGGGGCACCTTCCATTTAACCTTCCGTGCATAGGTACGGCAAAACAGTTCGACGCGTTCCCGGATGTAGGACTCATCACAGCCAACATAGATCCCATTCAGGTAAAAATTGGCGATAAAACTTCCGATGTCACTCAAAGGATCGCCTAAACATACACAATCCATATCAATCAGACCCACGTTCCCTTTGTACATCAGCATATTCCCAAGCTTCAAATCTCTGTGTATGGGCGTCGTAGGTGAAGAAAACAATCCAGCCTCCTCCGATTGAGCGAGTAATATAGAAACCAAAAATCGGACGCGATCGGTCAAATGTGGATGGCTCTCAGCCACAACATCGACAGTTTTCCTTAAAAGTCGGGTTACTTCCTCCAGCTTGAAAGAATGCGAACTCTTCACGATCGTACCATGAAATGCTGCAACAGTTCGGGCAATCGCCGCCATTGTTTTGAGGGATGAGGGGTCCTTGATCACCTCCGCCACGATGGGAACACCCGGCACTTTAGACTGCCAAAGCACCTTGAACTCGGGGTCATAGCCTATAGGCTTGGCTGTTTGTTCCGGTGCCAATTGAATCGATAACTGACGTATAATACTCAAAATCTCATGGCCGCTTTCATCGGAGAAAACCTTGCCGTAAATCGTCAGCGAACTGCTTTCACCCGAGGCCCGGTCTTCCACCGCCAAGTCATAACGAATCATGCAGGACCGCTCTGGCAGGTAATGGACAATGTGAGTCTCTATTTTCAGCAGACGCTTGGATTTGCGCAGATCTAGGGAGATGAGCCTTTGTGGGAAAAGGTCATGGAGGAAAAGCGGATCAAGCATTTGCGGTAAATGGCTCAGTTTGCGATCATTTGGAAAGGACCAGACGAGGATTTCAAGATCGGGCAGGTAAACAAGCGGAAATATCCCCTCGATTGGAAATAGGTTGCTGCTTTTCGCCTGCTCCCATTCGAATAGTCCTTCTCCTGCTTTACAGAGCCTCGCGCAGACAATCTGCTCTTGGATGCCTCCTTTTTCCGCATTCAAAATCTCCAGGTTATAGGTGATAACACAACTTTTTTTAGGCTTGTAGCGTTGTTCCTCGATCTGGCAGCATTGGATCACCAGGGCATTTTTGTGCTTATCACTGCTGGAGAACAAGTGCTTTTGCAAAGATTTCTGCATTTGAGATACATCTAATGCGCGTGCCATCTGCTGGAATTGTCTATCAATCATTTTTTTCAACATCCCCTCCTCGAATCATGCCTTCGTTATCAGCCCATTTAGAACGATTTTCTCAACACCATGTAGTGATGCGTAAAATGTCGGTGCATCCGTGTCTAGATGGAGCAATCCTCCTTGATAGCTCACTTTTCCATGGAATTCACCAAAATCGAGCAGGGTTTGTCCATTCATAGCAAGAAAATCGATCTGATTCCCCTGAATATTGGTAAGATGGTTTTGTTCATCCCTCCGGAGAAGTACGAGCTTGCCTTTCACCCTAATATCATCAAAAGTATATTCTTTACGCATATCCTCACTTCCTATAAAGAAATAATCGTAATAAGATATGTGAGGTTCGTTCCACGTCATTTTAAGAGCAACCACTTGGTCTTCTGAGCATAATTGAGCTTGCTCATAAACAGGAACCGTTTCGACAATAACCTTGGGAGGCGTAGTCCTATAAGGATAAAGGAGAGTAGCATACAAGGCATTCCCCCTTGTTTTTTGTGAAAAAGTAATGACCGGCGCTTCCTGTTTCACGCCATATTCTGGAGAGATATGACCGCGTTCGAGGCTGGAGCGAATCCCCTCCATGAAGGGCTGTGCCAGAATGAAATTCGGTGAAGTAACACACGTCATTCGCGTATCTTCCTGAATTTTTGTCTGATGCTGTGCCCTCGGGTGAAGGTGAAAGCGCAAACTATAATCATGGCTTCCTTCTGCCTTTAATCGGTCTATAACAATCCAATATTCTGCGTGCAGAAAGAAAAGATGCCTTTCATGGATCACTGGGTATTCATTGCTAATCACGGCTCCGGCTATATAGTCAAAGCCTACGGCTGTCTCAAATGATTTCAAAACAGGTTTGGGGCCAGGAACGAGCGGCGCGCCCTTTCGGTAGGGCATCTGGTCTTTACCGTCCACCGTAATGGTATTGTGGTAGGCCGTTCCCTTGAAAATTCTTCGCCAGTTTATGCCGTCATCATTCTTTTCACTGTAAGTGTATCTTCCTGGATCAACAATGAGTGTGTGGCCATAGGCTGCCATTTCGAAATTAAGGAGGTCATAGTGGCCGTGCGATCCGTCTCCGAGCGGTGCGCAGTCAAAAAAGAGATAAAATGCTTCTTTATAGGGTTGTGCATTCCAATCGCTCCGCAGGATATAGTACCCGCTTTCACGAAAACCCTTTGATCGATGAGGGGGCGCAATGCCTTCTTTCCCTTGGGAAAACACATAGCGGAGGTTTTCATCGGGATAATACCGATATGCTTTTTCCAATAGCGAGCGGTAGCTGTTACTGTCTCCATCACTAATCGCCGGAAGAAAACCGTCCGGTTTATGGGCATAAAGCGAAAATGCCAATGCCTTTTTGATCAATCGATCACATTCTATGGGAAGGGGGATTTGATTTAACAACGCAATCTCCCGAATCTTCAGATAGTTTTTGAGCACGGTGTGATGGTAGTCGGGGGAAAGTTCCCGCTGCACCCCGTCCGACAGTAGATCATCCTGCATATTCTTTAGAATTTCCACTTTAGCGAAGCAAAGCAGCTCCGCCATATTTTGTAACTCCGGAAAGAGGACTGCCACCAGGAAAATGGCGTACAATTCAATTGTCCGATGATTTCCTTCAGGCGTTAAATGCTCCGAAAGGTAGATGGTTTGAGAATGAATGGATTTGAGGAAATGAATCAAAAAACTCGCAGAGATGTTAGCTGAAACCGCATTGGGGATAAAATAACGATAGGAAAGCACCCATTGCTGCAACCTTCGTCCCGTTACCTGGCTATTGATAAAACCATCGGGCACATTCTCAATCCAGGAGAGAATCAACGAGACCCACTTTTTAGCGTATTTTTCGTCCCCACTGTAGGCATATGCAGCACTAAGATCCTTGGCATAGTAAAACTTGTGGAGCAAAATAAGCCATTCGATGTCCTGACTGGGATTCACCTTCCAATCAAAATTTTCAGAAAAAGAATAGCATTGGTTGTTAAAGGTAAAAATGTTTTCAATGGTCTGATCAGCCCTTTTCGCATGAGATATTGAGCCTTTAGAAAGTGAGAAATGGTGAACGGCACTCTCGTATTGAAAATATAATAACAACGCCTCCGGTTCCATCTCAGCGTAAGGTGCCACTAAAAACGTCCTCCCCCTCTTTTTTTTTGTAGTCGCACTGGAACCTTTCGTCTCTCCTGTCACCGCAGCTCTTCTCTCATAAGAGAAGGTCGGAATAAGCCCCGACTTCAGTCTCTGGGTCATGATGAAAAGCCAAGACATTTCCCTCTACATCCTGTCTGACATATAGGAATGATCCATTGTATTCATATTCCTTAAATGTGTAGCGTTTGCCAAAAGTGGGATTGGCACTAAAGTAGGAGTCCTGGTAGCTCTGCCCACCTTTGGTTAATGTAATAGAGAGTGCAAATCCCTGAGAAGCATCGCAAAGGGTCTCGCCGCATAAAACGGGCAAACGTTTTACGGAAATCTGCGGGCGCTCATGGGTATTTTTATAGGGATAGAGGATCGTGTGAAAATCGGCATTTGCTGCCTTACGTGCAAAGCGGATAACGGGTGCTCGAAGTTTTGCTCCATAGACCTTGGAAATATAGGCATCCTCCACAAAATGGAGGCCCCCTGAATCAATGGGCTGCGCCATCAACAGATTTGGGGCACTAACCAGAAGTGTCTCTTGCTCTGTCGTCACCGAAACTTTTTCAAAGGCCTGGTCCGAGAGATGGAAATGGAGATCATAGTCGTGTTCCTCTTGTGCATTTAATAAATCTGAAATGATCCAATATTCCAGAGCGACAAAAAATATTTTTCGCTCATGGACTACCTCATATTCATGGCTCCGAGCAATACCGTGGAGGTAATCAAAACCTCGCCGTGTGACAAACGATTTCAATTCGTAAGCCGGTTCAGGACCCTTAATCTTAAATTTCTTTTTGCCAGGACGATAGGCGGTCTGATTCTTTTGATCGATTAGTACCGTGTTGTGATAGGCTGTTCCCCGAAAACGGACGCGCCAGTTTATCTCCCCAAACTCGTCATAGGTATAACGCCCCGGGTCGACCACCAGCGACTGACCGTAAGCAGCCATCTCAAAACTCAGCAGGTCAAAATGGCCATGGTTTCCCTCACCCAAAGGCCCACAATCAAAAACGAGGTATCGCTCGTCCTCATAGGGTGCAGCTCCATCTCCCCAACCACTGCGAAGAATATAATATCCTCCCTTCGGAAAACCCTTTGATCGAACGGAAGGAGCATGACCGGACTTCCCTTTCGAGGCAACATATAACATCTCTTCAGATTGATAGAACCGAGCGCCTTTCTCTAACAATTCTAAAAAGCTACGAGTATCGCCATCACTGAGCGAGGGGATCAAACCGTCCGGTTTATGAACAAAAAGAGAAAATTCAAGCGCCTTCTTTATCTGGATGTCGATTTCTTTCGGCATTGAAATCTGATTCATCGCTGCTAGCTGTCGAATATTGAGATAGTTCTTTAAGACGATATGATGGTAATCCGTTGAAAGTTCGCAATGGACACCATCCGACAGAATATCTTTCTGGATATTCTTTAAGAGTTCTTCTTTTGCGAAATCTAGCCAAGCGGTAGCTTGTTTCATCTCCGGGAAAACAACCGCAGCCAAAAATACGGCATAGAGTTCCAATGTCCGGTGATTCCGCGCTGGCGTCAGGTGATCGATAAGATACGCCACCTGATCATGAATCGATTTCAAAAATTTCAGATAGAAAGACTCGGATACCGATACACAAGAATTTAAAGTCACAAAATAGTAATGAGCAAAGATCCAATTCTGGATGCGTCTTCCAGCCACGTCGCTAGAAAGATGGTCTAATTGTACGGTATCAATCCAGGAAGAAGTCAGGTCCATCCATTTTTCGAAATATCGCTGATTCTTTGTTTCGTGGTACGCAATGCCCAGTCCAACGGCGTAGTAAAATTTATGGAGTAATATCAACCATTCGATATCGCGACTTGGATTGCTTGCCCAATCAAAGTGGTCCGTTAATTGGTGCAATTCATGATTAAATTCAAAACGGTTAAGGAGAATATTGTCTATTTTTTCTCGTGTGGTTTCATCGCCATCAACAACGGGAAAATAGCTGATCTCTGTCCGACTCTGAAAATAGGCCAGAATCTTATCTTGAGGCCAAGATCGGTAGGGAAGGCGGAAGATGCCAATCGCGTTATCTATCTCGATATTAGTCATGAGATATTATTCTTCATTTTCTTTCATCCCATACAAACGCAAGTTTGAGTTTTTAAGGCATAAACTTTAGAGTCATCCTAGGTAAGGATATAAACTAAATTTGTTGTCCGTGTTAATTCCCTTAATTTGGTCAAAAGGTTCAATCGCATCGAAATTTAATTCTCTAAAAAACGCTGCCCCAAATTCGGTTGCGTAGCTAGAGGTCGCGAAGGCGAGATATACGGTGTCTACAGGAAAACAAGCGGAGGAGTGCTTTCATAGGTACGTTGAGAACATTTTTCAGGCACAATATAGTCAACTCGCAGCATTGCGTTTCCACAGTAAAAAGTTTTCCTGATTACCCATAAGCCTCAGCCAACTTCAACATTTTGAAGGGCATGGGCTGCGTTCTTACCGCAACATAAACAAAACGAGGCAACATGTCCTCCAATTGAAACCGTCTATTATGTCGATAACAAAACTCGGCAAGATAGCGCGGCAAATGTTTTGGATTGATTGCATGGTAAGTGCCCTTAATTGCATTTTTGACATTGCCTATCAGGGTGTTAATCCAGGTAAACTCTTCTTTGGTCATACTTTGTGGGCCTCCGCCCGTCACAATACTAATATGCTCACACCCCGCCTCTTTCACCGCTGAAAAACAAGCCAAACCATCTGAAATAACCGTGCAATCTGATTGTAAATGATGCGTTGCCCAACGGGATATTTCTGTCAGCCGAAAGCCTTTGACCACATTCATATTCATCGCCACCGGGTAACCGTCTTTATGGAGTGCAACCGCTGCAACAAAAGGGATCTTATTCGCTGTGTCTCGACCTCGTTTGCCACCGCGATGCTCACCACTGCGATGCTCACCACCCCAATACACATCATCCAACTAGATGATTCCACTTAACGGCTTGCTGTCATCCCGTTCCTTCATGACCTGCATGATCTTGTGTTTTATACTCCACGCAGTGTTGTAAGACACACCCAGTTGTCGCTTAAGGGCTAAAGCCGACAGACCCATTTTAGCTTGGGTGATGAGATGGATGGCCAAAAACCAAGTAGCCAGCGGAAGCTTGGTTTGCTCAAATAGGGTTCCGCTCGTCAATGACGTTTGGTGGTGACAGCCATTGCATTGGTAGCGTTTTCTTGTTTTTAAAACACAGTATCTATCACAACCACATTCAGGACATCGAAACCCAGTAGGCCAACGCTAATTAAACAAGGCTTGGGTGCATTGATTTTCGGTTCCGTAATTTTGAAATAATTCAATCAAATTGTAACCCGCCTGAAACTGCACTTTATTTTTGCACATTGTTCCGCCTCCTTTGATTACTCTTAGTTATTTAGACGGATTTTCTGCCCTAGAAATCAGCGCGATCCCTTGCCAGCTCTAGGCTAATTTAGAATGTCACGCCGAATGGCTACATCGTAACGCCGATCAAATCGAGGATTGTTTGCTGTTCCGCGTTAGGACGACTATTTTGGTAAAATTCAACACCCTGAGTTTGCACCTAATTGCGGGTAATTTGCTTCAAACAATCAATCACCCCCTCCAACGTCCAACGCCGCTGGGCACCTTCACCATCGCCTTCAAATAACGGCGCAAGCCGTTATTCGAAATGCCACTGAAGATAATAAGCCAACATACAGAGAAAGACTTGAGCACGAATACGCTCATCGGTTTTATGATAGACCGGACGAATTTCCAATTGCACGGTTTTGAGGTTGCGAAAAGCCCGCTCAACCTGGGTCAGTTGCTTATACGCATGGACCACCGTGTCGGTGTCCATAGCGGCTTTATCCACGTCGGTGCTGCTGATATAACACCCATCAAAGCGCTTTTCATCGTCGACCTTTTGGCAGTCAATGTGCCCGCTGAGATGATGGTCACGGGACACCGTATGGGTGGCGTCGGCCTCAATCGACCACTGAATAAACTTGCCCATTTTGTATTTCGCCAAAACTTTACCCACCCGCGCACCCAGCCTCTCTACACTGGCTTTTTGTTTATAATTGGCGATCTTTTTGAGTGCTTTCTCAGTCAACTCTAGTAAGCGTTTTCGGGTCTGTGTCTCCCGTTCGGCGGTCACAGGATACAGCACAAGCAATAGCGCTGGCCCGGCTTATCGGGATCAGACACCTCGTGGGTCAAGTGTTTATCGAACAGATCGAGCTGGATGACCTTTTTTTCAAGAAGCTTACGCATCCCGCCATGGGTTAAAGCGCTAATCAGGTGCAACGCGTCATCGTCTTTCAGCGCTTCAATTATACTTTCGGTCACCATGCCGCGATCGCCGACAAAAACGATCTTCTCAATCCCAAAATCGTCCCGAATTTGGCGTATCTTGTCCACCACCGTAGTTTCATCTTTAGTATTTCCGGCATAGACTTCGACCCCAACCGGACACCCCTCGCCATTACAAATCAAACCGACGACAATTTGCTCAAACCCCTTCTTACGATCACGATTGTAGCCAAATTTAACGAGGTCACTGGCGCTATAAGCGCCTTCGAATAGATACTGGTGTCGTAAAGGATCAAGTGGCCCGACGCTAAATGACGACGTGCTAGGTTTTTTTGAATTTGACGCTGGCGCGCCAGCAACTGATCGAGCGCCGGATAACAATGGACATCAACGTCCGGTTTTTCCTCAACACCATTCAGTTCCCAAAGACAGGTGTTGGCGGCTTGATTGCACAAAGATAACTTGCTGCCCACAAACACCAAACGGCCAACGATCATCGCTAGGACAGGTTTGACCCACGGGGCCAAACGGGCGGAGAGGCATTGCGGCAAACCCAACTGTTTGGCCAGCGCCATCACCGCATAACTGGCGCCGTATTCACGGCTTTCCAAAATCTCAAAAGCATCCGGATCACCTTGCGGAACCACCTGTTCACGAAAAGCCATCTGGAGTATTTTGAGTTGTTCCAGGGTACAGCCGGTGATGCGTCCATGTTGGGTATGTTTCATCTTGCCGTCTTCGCGGAAACTGGTGCGTAAAAGGCCGACTGGGCTTCGACGCGACGCTTGGATTTCGAGGTGTAATCGGCCATGGCTTGTGCGCATGGCTACTTATACGACTATTTAATCCAATAAAACAAATATTATATGTTTGTATTGATGGCTACATATCGAATAACTAAAAACACTGTTCAATCCATACACCACGCGGCATACAGGTCAAAAAACAGGCAATTTAACGCGGTAAAGTCCGTTTAGAGCACAGATATCCGACAAAATTACTGAAACTTGTACGTAATCAGGAAAGTTTTTGAGAAATGCTTACTAAGTCCGATATTCCGCGTTAATGCGAACGTAATCGTATGAAAGGTCACAACTCAGCATTCGGTATTCTCCTTTTCCCCGCCCAAGAGAAATCCGAATGGTTATTTCTTCCTTTGCCATAACTGCATTTCCCTCATGTTCCGTATATTCTTCAGAGCGTTCGCCATTTTCAACGATGCAAACATTGCCCAACCAGATACACACTCTGGAAATATCAAAATTTTCTATTCCGGCCCGGCCAACGGCTGCCAATATTCGGCCCCAGTTGGGATCTGCCGCAAAAAACGCTGTCTTTACCAGGGATGATTGGGCAACCGTATTGGCCACAATACGAGCTTCGTCTGTATTTGTTGCCTCTGCGACAACAAATTTCATGAGCTTAGTAGCGCCTTCCCCATCACGGACGATTGCTTGTGACAATTGATTACAAACATTGAACAAACCGTCTAAAAATATTTCGTAGGCCGGGCTATTCCGTGTAATTTCAGGCGCTCCCGAACACCTCGTAGCAATCAAAACACACGCATCGTTCGTCGATGTATCTCCGTCAACGCTAATAGCATTAAAAGTTTTCTCAACCACCAACTGCAAACACTCTTGTAGAATTGAACGATCAATTCTAGCGTCCGTAGCAATGAAGCTAAGCATTGTTGCCATATTTGGATGTATCATACCTGCACCCTTACAAATCCCTGTTACAATGACTGGGGATTCGCCCAAATCCAGACGTATGGAAGCACCTTTAGGTCGAGTATCAGTTGTCAAAATAGCTTCAGAAGCATTTTTCCAACCCGATTCAGAGAGGGAACGCAACGCTTGAGGAAGCGCATTCACAATAGTGGTTACGGGAAGTTTTTCGCCAATAACACCTGTGGAAAAAGGTAAAACCTGCTCGAAATTGCCACCAACAATATCCACCAATGACCGGCAACACGACAATGCGTCTTCAATCCCTTTTTTACCATTACCTGCATTCGCATTACCCGAATTGACGAGAAGCCATTGAGGATTTGACTTGATAAAATTGTCCCGAGCAACCACAACTGGAGCAGCTGCAAAAGCATTTTGGGTAAAAACAGCCGCTAACGCTGAACCCGGAGCGAGTTTGATCAAAGTCAAATCATCACGGTCAGTCTGTTTGATTCCAGCACAAGCTGTACCTATTTGAATGCCATTGACCGGATACATTTCCGGAAAAGAACATAATCCAACAGACATTTGTTAATTCGAACCCGTGACTTCAATAAAAATAGAATACTCCATCAACAAACACCGTATTGATGGATTCAGAATTAAGCCAATCGGCCGTGGCATTGCTTATATTTTTTGCCAGATCCACATGAGCAGGGTTCATTTCGCCCAATTTTCTTTCCACTTCGGACAAATGGCTTCTTCTCAGCTACCGGTTTTTTTTGATCGTCAGATTGCGCCTGTTCAGAATCCCCCCATGCATTGGATTCAGCGTGTTCATAATGAATATCCTGGCTCTTTTCCTGTCTTTGCTGATCGACCGCCGTTACGTCGTCCTCAGCGCGGACCTGCACCTTCGATAAAATACCAACGACCTCGTATTTAATGTTTTCCAATAATTCGGTAAACATCGAAAATGCCTCGCGCTTATACTCTTGCTTTGGATTCTTATGGGCAAAACCCCTTAAATGAATTCCTTGTCTGAGGTAATCCATAGCCGCCAAATGTTCTTTCCAAGAATTATCTAAGACTTGCAACATCACCGACTTTTCAAAATGACGCATCACTTCTGAATCCACCGCCGCTTCCATTTTAGCGTAATCATCATCTAACAATTGGTGAATTTTTTCTCTCACCCCTTGCTCATCTAGGGAATGGTCTTCATCCAACAACCCCTGAACCGGGATGTGGCTACCAAATTCAGATTCCAAAGCCTCCTCAAGACCCTTAATATTCCATTGCTCATCCATGGATTCGGGGGGAATGAACTGATCTATCACTCCAGAGACCACATCGAATCGAATAGCCGAAATGGTTTCGGAAACATCTTCTGCAACCATGAGTTCGTTCCGCTGTTCGTAAATCACTTTTCTTTGATCATTCGCGACATCATCAAATTCCAGTAATTGTTTGCGGATGTCAAAATTATGCCCTTCGACTTTGCGTTGAGCATTTTCGATCGCTCGCGTAACCCACGGATGTTCGATCGCTTCCCCTTGTTCCATACCCAACTTCTGCATAAGTCCAGAAACCTTATCGGAAGCGAATATCCGCATCAAACTATCTTGCAAGGAAAGAAAAAACCGGCTAGATCCCGGGTCCCCTTGCCGCCCTGATCGGCCACGCAACTGATTGTCCACCCGTCTAGACTCATGTCGCTCCGAACCAATAACATGTAACCCTCCGCTTTCGATCACTCGATTGTGACGCTGTTGCCACTCATCTCGGGCTTTTTGGATCAAGGTTTCGTCCTCAGTACCTAATGCATCCAATTCAACATCGAAATTACCACCCAAGACAATATCCGTTCCACGTCCGGCCATATTGGTTGCAATTGTCACTGACCCAGGCCTGCCAGCCTGGGCAACAATATGTGCTTCACGTTCGTGCTGTTTGGCATTAAGTACTGCATGTTTAATCGATTTCTTTGTCAGCAACGACGACAAATACTCTGAGTTTTCTATCGACGTTGTTCCTACCAGGACTGGCTGGCCCCGCTCGACACTTTCACCAATTTCTTCCGTAATCGCTTGATACTTCTCTTCTATTGTCAGAAAAACGCAATCACCTTTGTCGTCACGTATCATAGACAAATGAGTAGGAGCTACCACAACTTCCAAGCCATAGATCTGCTGGAACTCGAATGCTTCTGTATCAGCAGTACCCGTCATACCCGCTAATTTTTCATAGAGACGAAAATAATTTTGGAAGGTGATTGAAGCCAAGGTTTGGTTTTCATTTTGAATGGAAACACCCTCTTTAGCTTCTATCGCTTGATGCAAGCCCTCTGACCAGCGACGACCAGGCATAGTACGGCCAGTAAACTCATCAACTATGATAACCTCGTTGTTTTTAACGATGTAATCAACATTGTTCTGGTACAACACATGCGCACGCAAACAAGCATTTAAATAATGCATAAGCCTGATATTATTAGCGGCGTACAAACTCTCCCCGTCCTGAATGAGGCCGGTATCAGACATCATACTCTCAATGCGCTCGTGCCCTTCCTCAGTCAGGTGGACCTGTTTGGCTTTCTCGTCGACACTATAATCCCCATCACCATCCTCTTCCTCCTGTTTGGAAAGTAAGGGAATAAGTTTATTAAGACGAACGTACAGATCCGTTTGATCTTGAGTCGCGCCAGAAATAATAAGCGGTGTCCGCGCCTCGTCGATGAGGATAGAATCCACTTCGTCAACAACGGCAAAATGAAGCTCCCTCTGCACTTTCTGTTCAAGGCTGAAAGCCATATTATCGCGTAGATAGTCAAATCCGAATTCGTTATTTGTCCCGTACGTAATATCAGCCCCATAAGACTCGCGCCGTTCATCGGGCTCCATACCACCAGTAATAACACCGACCGTCATCCCCAAAAATTCGAAAATCTTTCCCATCCATGCCATATCTCTCCGCGCCAAATAATCATTCACAGTAATGATATGAACACCCTTCCCCGGTAAAGCATTCAAATAAGCCGGGAGTGTCGCTACTAGAGTTTTCCCCTCCCCGGTTTTCATTTCCGCAATTTTCCCTTCGTCGAGAATCATGCCTCCGATCAACTGAACATCAAAATGGCGCATATTCAGGACCCTTTTCGCCGCCTCTCTGACGTTGGCAAAAGCTTCGGGCAAAAGATCCTCCAGTTTTTCCCCAGCTTTTAATCGATTCCGAAACTCTGTAGTTTTTTTACCCAACTCCTCATCACTGAGATTTATGAATTGGTCTTCTAATCGATTAATTTGAGATACTATTTTCCGCTTTTTTTTGATCAATCGATCATTGCGGGAACCGACGATTTTCGTAACCAGTTTGCCTAGCATACCGACTCTAATATATTAATGCTGAATAAAAGGGAAAGAGTAATGTAACCCCAGCGCTCTTTTGTCCACTAAAAGTGCCAAGGTTTGAAAATAGTATCCCATGGATTGAATCACAAAAGCAGGAGGAGCCCGAACCGGTAATAAAGCCCATTTGATCGAAGCACTTTATATCGAAAAACTTATGGAGTATAGCTTGATGACCATCACGACAATCCCCTATGAGAAAGGAATCTTCAATTCAACTTCTACGGGCCTGGGAAAAAATGCAGTAACGAAAAAAAATTAATGTAGGTGACTGAATAGTGTAGCACCTAAATTTGATTTCCATCATTAAAACAATCCACCCTTAGATTCCCGCAGAAGTTCACAAAATTAAGAGGCTTAGATTTTACCAAAAAGGTACTTACCGGCGACGCCCACGACCACCCTTTCGCCCCTTATCCGGACTCGCATAGATTGTACTGCCTTCGAAATCAGTCTGATTTAAGGCGGCCATTGCCGCACGAGCCTCATGCCCTTCCATATCGATCAAACAAATCCCCCTCGCTTTTCCCGTAAAAAGATCTTTATTCAATTTTAAAGAACGAACTGTACCATATTGAGAAAATAAATCTGTTACGCTTTCCTCGGTCGCAGAGGGCGGCAAACCCCGGACGAAAATAGTGATCATACAAGTCTCCGTAAGAAGAATTAGAAAAAGAAATCAACACCCTATCCAAACTATTTTATGCCCGCAACAATTAAAAGATTCGATACAGCATTGTTTGCGATACCAGTCATTCGTTTATTGAAAGGGCGGATAAGGCGGGACTTAGGAATATTTTTTACTCAATGGGCGCACCGAGAAACCCCAACCCCTAATGATAACAAACATGCTTTAACGATTCAAGAATCTCAACAAACATTAGCTGTAATCTTTTTCCATATCCAACCATCGCAAACGATTAGCATTTGTGACGACCGTCACTGAAGACAGTGCCATCGCAGCCCCAGCAATCATAGGATTTAACAACCATCCGAAGAATGGGTATAGGAGACCTGCAGCAACTGGGATACTTACAACATTATATATAAAAGCACCTAATAAATTTTGTTTGATATTTGTCAGCGTTGCTCGAGAAAGCTTGATAGCTTGCGGGATTTTAAATAAGGAACCCTGCAAAATAACAACATCAGCACTCTCAATAGCAATATCAATTCCTGTACCTATGGCAAACCCCACGTCAGCTTGAGCCAAAGCCGGAGCATCATTTATTCCGTCACCAACCATCCCAACCACTTCCCCATGCGCCTGTAACGCCTTAATTACTTCTGATTTACCCTGCGGAGAAACTCCAGCTTGGATTTCTGAAATCCCTACCTTTCTCGCAATGGCCTGAGCTGTAATTTCATTATCACCCGTAACCATCATCACCTTGAGACCACAATCTCTTAAAGCCAAAACCGATTTTTTCGAATCTAATTTAACAGGATCGGAAACACAAATTAATCCTACTACGCTTTGATCGACCGCTAATAACATCGGTGTTTCTCCGTTTCCAGCGTAGTGTTCCAATTTAGTTAGAAAACCTCCGCAATCTATTTTTCGATCTTCCATCAGTTCGCGGTTTCCAAACAAGGTTAGTTGCCCGTTAACTAATGCGGAAACACCCCGACCGGCAATCGTTTCGAATTTTTCAGCCGACAACAACGAAAAACTCTTCGCATCTTCGGCTGCCATAATCGCAGCAGCTAAAGGATGCTCCGAACCTATTTCCACACTTGCCGCAATTTGCAAAACATGATCAGCTTCCCACCCATCTGCAGGTTCTATACGGGTGACAACAGGTTTCCCTTCGGTAATCGTACCGGTTTTATCGAGGATAATATAACTCAATCTCTCCGCACTCTGGAGAGCGTCACCATTGCGAATTAGAATCCCTATTTGTGCCGCCTTTCCGACCGACACCATAACCGAAATCGGAGTTGCTAAACCTAAAGCACAAGGACAGGCAACCACTAAAACTGTCATTGCAGTAACAAATGCAAAACCTAATACTGGATCAGGACCAAGAAACAACCAAATAAAAAAGGTAAACGCCGAGATCATCACCACACTTGGAACAAACACGGCCGCAATCCGATCGACAAGCCTAGCAATCTCTGGCTTGCTGCTTTGAGCATTGCGTACACTTTCGACAATCTGAGCAAGTGCCGTATCTTGTCCGATACGTGTCGCTCTAAACAAAAATGACCCACTTTGATTCAATGTTCCGGCGACAACCTCATCACCTTCACGCTTTTCTACGGGTACGGGTTCACCGGTTAACATCGATTCATCAACGTTAGAATACCCATCGATTAGGACACCATCTACCGGGATTTTTTCTCCCGGACGCACCCGTAAAGTATCGGCCAATCCAACTTGAGCTATAGGAATATCTATTTCTTCTCCATTACGAAGAATCCGTGCGGTACGGGGCTGCAAGCCAATTAGTTCTCGAATGGCGCCCGATGTTTTTCCCCGAGCGCGGGTTTCAAGAGCCGTTCCTAAATTAATGAAGGCAAGAATGATGATCGCTGCTTCAAAGTATGCGTGTTTCGCCAACGGTGGCAAAGCATCGGCGAAATCAATAACAAAAGTTGAATAAACCCAAGCGGAACCTGTTCCCAATGCGATCAATGTATCCATATTGGCTTGTCGTTTCTGCAACGAATTTAGCGCACCAATATAAAAATGCCCTCCAGAGTAAAACAAGATACCCAACGTTAAAACCGAGATCAATAACCAGAATATTCTTCCCTCTGGCGCGCCGATGGTAGGTAGGACATCGAAGTGACCCGCCAGCATAAGCGGTAACCCCAGTAGTGCGGCGGCGGCAGATTTCCACAACAATCCAGAGTATCTTTGCAACTCCAACAATTCTTCTTCCCGAACGTCTTTAAGACCCTCCATTACCGCAACTTCATAGCCGGCATCACTAACCGCTTTTTTGAGAATCACCAGGTCGAAATTGCCTTCTACCGTTGCCGAGTGATCGGCAAAATTAACGCTCGCCGATTTAACTCCCAGTACTGATTGAATGCTATGCTCGACGCTAGCCACACAGCCGGCACAACGCATACCCGCAATGGATAATCGAGTCACGATATGGGCAGCGTTATCAAGGGTTACTGATTTCGCTTCTATTTGCATAAGAGCGGCTTGAATATCGGAAAAAATAAATACTTAACAAGTATTCGCTAGGATATTGCTTTATTGCAGCTATTGCAACGCAGAGATATGGTTAAATCAATCGGCCCAAAGACTTGTCCGAAAATTGCGCCCATAGCGAGGGGCAAGACAAATTGCGTCAGATTTTTCGATCAAATGATGAAATATATCCTCACATTCCCCCCAGGTGAGACCACTACCCCGTCCTAGGTTGCTCCAAGAAAGTTTATGAAGCAAAAGATTAGAGTAGCTGCCATAAGGATAACATGGGGGCATATCCGAGAATCGGGGTCAGAATCGCAATCCACCGACAGCTTTGCAACTTTTAGAAGTTACTTGTGTTTAGATCCCTAACCTATTGAGTGAAATCATTCTTCGTCTCAAGCAACTAGATATCGATCAAGTTCATCCCGGTTTAGCAGAACCAACGGGTGGGAAACGGCTTCGGCATCTGAATCATTCAAGCCGATGCGCATAGTGTGAAGAAAAAAATCGACCAACGCCGCACGAGTCGGGTAGGAAACCAGACCATTTTCCATACCATAATCGGACTCAATCACAGATCTTTGCATTTCATTCAACCCGGGATGAGGGCCAATTTTTACAGAAACATCTGTATTCCACGCTGTATCATCAGTCTCATTAAAATCCGCTGTTCCAGTAATTTTAATTTCCTGAATTCGAACCAATAAAAAGTTTTTGAACTCTTCGTGAGTATAACTATAACCACGAACATACCAATGCAGTCCATCAAACACAAAATTATGTGGACATAACACGTGCCTAACAGTTTTCAGCCGGCTCATGGTTCGATATACAATCTCCAATTCTTCGCCTTTTTGTATTGCCTGCACCAACCCCTGGAGGGTTTCGGTCGACAACTCCTGAGCAACAGGCTCCACAACACATCCCGATGCTATTTTGTCAACTAAAGGAACGACCGGACCCTGAACATTCCCACGTGCTGCATGCAAAAACTGAAGATATTCACTCACACTTCCTTCCATGAAAGCAGGCTTGAATTGTTCCGTAATCAGATAACACTTTTTGTGTTTATCGTACCGCAAGTTTTCCGGACATAATTCCTGGTATAGGGTGAAATCTTTAGAGGCTTGAACACGGCTAATACCAAATGTCTCGACCAAGCTATTAGTCCGTAATCCCCCATTCCAATACACCGTCGACTCCAATAATGTCAGCCTTTGCCTAACATCCCATTTAATATTAGATTGTAACGGTTTAGTTTTTAATTCGGTTACCATAATTACTCGGTTGTTGGCCACAAAATGGAAAGATTACTTGGTATACAGTTCAGCATGGTATATAGTTCTGTGTTTTACATAACATCAGCAAAGACAAATGATGGATATTATATATTAATTGACCTAAACAGGCCATCATCGACAAAAAACATCAATTATTTTTGCTCTTGATTTCCACTCGATCAACACTCCTAAACCCTCGCGGCAATAGCACCCCTCGTCGTGCCCGTGCCCCAATATACGACTGAAAACTGTCCGATTTTAACGTGAATACCCGTTTACCGCTATAAAATCGTAAATTATTTTGTTTGCCAAGCACTTTCGTAGCAACAATATAGTCGTTTCTATTTCTAAATTCGGAAATAGAAATCTGAATGAGTTTATTTCCCTTTCCTCGGGTTAAATGGGGAATCTCATGGACCGGAAATAATAATAACCGTCCTTGGAGCGTCACTACAGCGACTAAATCTGTATCAGGGTTGGGCACTCTAACAGGCAACATAACACCAGCTCCTTCAGGTACGGTTAATACATGTTTCCCTGCTCTATTCTTGGTGCCGAGTCCCCCTGTTTGTGTTATGAATCCATATCCCGCGTCAGTTGACAAAAGGTAGAAACCCTCGTCACCACCTCCAAAAACTGCTTTAAATTGCGCTCCTGCCGGTGGTTTTAACCGTCCAGTCAATGGTTCACCCTGAGTTCTTGCCGAAGGCAATTCAAAGACTGGCACACTGTAAACACGTCCAGTGGTATCCAAAAAAAGAATATTTTGCTTGCTTCTGCAACGAACCGAGGATAAATAACCATCACCCGACCGATAGGCCAAACCAATTCGATCGATATCGTGCCCTTTGGCTGCACGCACCCAACCTTTTTCGGATAGAATCACGGTCATCGGCTCATTAGTAATCAGACTACTTGCATCGATGCTTTGGGCAGCCTCACGGCGGACTATAGGTGACTTTCGGACATCACCATATTTTTCAGCATCCTCCAACAATTCACCCCGAAGCAGATTATTAAGACGTTTCCTAGAACCCAGCGTTTTGCTGAGATCTTCCCGTTCAAGATTCAATTCATCCTGCTCTCCTCGAATCTTCATCTCCTCTAGACGTGCGAGATGGCGCAATTTCAGATTCAAAATCGCTTCCGCCTGGATATCGGACAAATTAAAACGCAAAATTAGCACGTGTTTCGGCTCATCTTCGGTACGAATAATCGCAATGACCTCATCGATATTCAAATAGGCAACCAGCAGCCCATCAAGAATATGTAATCGTTCGTTGACCCTTTCTAACCGGTGTTGCAAGCGTCGCCGAACAGTTTGTGTTCTAAACTCAAGCCACTCGAACAGAATTTGTTTAAGATTCTTAACCTGGGGTTTCCCACTCAAGCCAATCATATTCATATTGACGCGATAGGTTTTTTCCAAATCGGTAGTAGCAAATAAGTGGGACATCAACTGGTTTAAGTCCACCCGATTTGACCGGGGCATAAGTACAAAACGAATCGGGTTTTCGTGGTCCGACTCATCGCGAAGATCTTCCAGCATCGGTATTTTTTTTGCCCGCATTTGAGCTGCAATCTGCTCCAATATTCTATTCCCTGAAACTTGATACGGTAGCGCGGTAACCACGATATTGCCCTCTTCCCGGTCAAACCGAGCCCTCAACCTAACAGAACCTTTTCCAGTTTGATAAATTGTTTTTATTTCATCGCGAGACGTAATAATCTCCGCTTCGGTCGGGTAATCCGGTCCTTTAATGTGCTCATATAAGTCATCGAGAGTTGCAGTCGGACTATCAAGCAGGCAAATACATGCATTGACCACCTCATGAAGATTATGCGGAGGAATATCCGTCGCCATACCCACTGCTATCCCCATAGTGCCATTGAGCAGGACATTCGGAAGTCTTGCTGGAAGCAGTTTCGGCTCCTCTAAGGTTCCGTCGAAATTGGCGTTCCAATCCACAGTACCCTGCCCAAGCTCAGACAAGAGACTCTGTGCATATGGTGTTAATTTTGCCTCCGTATACCGCATAGCCGCGAATGATTTAGGTTCATCCGGCGACCCCCAATTGCCCTGCCCATCAATCAAGGGATAACGAAAAGAGAATGATTGTGCCATGAGAACCATAGCTTCATAGCACGCAGAATCACCATGAGGATGATACTTACCCAAAACATCCCCAACAGTGCGGGCAGATTTTTTAAATTTTGCCTGCGCCGACAACCCCAGTTCCGACATGGCAAAAACAATCCGCCGCTGAACCGGCTTCAATCCATCGGCAATATGCGGTAAAGCACGGTCAAGAATCACGTACATGGAATAATCCAAATACGCCTTTTCGGCGAAATCCTTAAGAGGAATTTGTTCGTATTCTTGGACAGTCATGGATATAAGGATAAATCTGAAAACTCAAACAAAATCGGGTCAACGGAATACAAAAATTTAAACAAGGAATTTTTATGCATTTATACTTCAGCGACTCTTGTTAATCCAAGCACGACGCCACAAGGTTCAAAAAACGCGATAATTTTCCCAATTCGCCAACCAGTGAGTATTTCAGCCACCTTTCGTGGGATCCAACAATTGAAAAATTCTCACCCTGATTTCAATAGCAAAAAACTTGGGACATTGCGGTAAAAAGCTATCCATCAGAATCTTCTTCATCTTCATAAGGTTTGGGTCTTATCGACTTG
>Ga0209992_10000294_pt1 | contig 68760 bp, 54 predicted proteins | sample 2SBtaG_2_FD_182564 | JGI IMG/M metagenome (GOLD analysis project Ga0209992, IMG submission 182564) | Deep subsurface microbial communities from Kolumbo volcano to uncover new lineages of life (NeLLi) - 2SBTROV12_ACTIVE470 metaG (SPAdes)... | ecosystem: Environmental > Aquatic > Marine >... | reverse complement strand
TACCAATGCCCGTGTAGACCAGACGTGAGGTTTTCCCTCCCCGCTCCAGCACGAAGTCGTCGCCCACCCGGCGCAGGCGCTCGGCGGGAGCCAGCCCGGGCAGTCCCGTCCCGGCAGACTCGTCGGTCCAGCGCAGGCGCTCGTGACGCAGGTAGCGCAGGTCGTTCTCCGTGGCCACGATGAGGTCCATGTCCCCGTCGTGATCGAGGTCGACGGGGTGGGCGTCGAGCACCTCGAAGCCGTCGTGGGCCACCTTGATCTGCTGGCCCTTGAAGCCCAGGGGCGTGTCGCTGCAGGAAACAGGCAGGAGCAGGGCGATGAGCAGCCAGGGCCACAGGGCGGCCCGGCCTGAACAGAAGCTGGTGTGGATCATGGGCGCAAGATTGGCCGGGCGGAGGGGGGCGGTCAACAGTCTCAACGGAGCGGGGCGCCCTGAGTGTGGGCTCTGGTCTCCCAGGCGCGCTGACCTACAGCTGCTACCCTGGGACCACGAGAGGAGATGCCATGGTCTTGAGAGCCACTGTGTTCTGCCTGGGGGCGCTTCTGTTCTGGCCCGCCGTGGCCCTGGCGCAACCGGGCATGCAGTGGTCGACCCTGTTGGGTGGCAGCGGCGATGACTTCGCCGAAGAGCTGGTCTTGCACCCGGACGGCGGCCTCGTTGTCGCGGGCTGGACCTGGTCGGTGGGGTTTCCGGTGTGGCCTGCAGGATCTGCCCACGGCGGCGCAGAGGATGCCTTCGTGGCTCGCTTCGACGACGGCGGGGTGCTGCTCTGGTCCCGCCTCTTTGGTGGCCCCGGCAACGACCGGGCCTATGGCGTGGACCTGGTCACGGACGGCTCGGGAGATGTGCTCGTGGCCGGCTTGTCTGACCCGGGTTTCCCCACAACTCCTGGCGCCTACGCGACGAACGTCGACGGGGGCTTCGTCATGCGCTTGTCTGGCAGCGATGGTGCGACGCAGTGGTCCACCCAGCTGCCCGGCGGGCGGATCCGCTCGGTTCAGGCCGACCTCGACGGCACGGCACTGGTCGCCGGCGTGGCGTCGATCATCTTGCCTGCCACACCGGGCGCGTTCGACAGCACCTTCAACGGCGGCGTGAACGACGCCTTCGCAGCCAGGCTCTCCCCAGACGGCAGCGCCTTGATCTGGGCCACGTTCCTGGGCGGTGACGGCGACGCAGCCACCGATCCTCAAGTGGTCGAAGGGGCCTTGGACTCTCGGCTCTCGCCCACGGGCGCACTGGTCGTCGTGGGCACCGCAGACAGCACAGGATTTCCTGTGACCGCCGGTGCCATTCAAGAGACCTATGGGGGCGGTCCGGCAGATGGCTTCGTGTCGGCCGTCGCTGCAGACGGCTCAGCCCTGGTCTGGTCGACCTTCCTCGGGGGCAGTGACAACGAGCACTTCTGGCGCGTGGTCCTGGACGACACGGGGGCTGTGTTCGTCGGTGGCGACTGTCGCTCCATCGATTTCCCCGTGACGCCGGGTGCCTTCGACACGACCCAGAATGACGGCGCCCCGTTCCTGAGCGCGGGCGACGTGGTCTTGGCGCGCCTGGAAGCCGACGGCAGCTCGTTGACCTGGGCCACCTACCTGGGAGGCCCGCTGAACGAGCACGTTCACGGCCTCGACCTGGCCCCGGACGGCACGGTGGTGGTGGGCTGCTCCTCCGAGTCGAACGGTCTGCCAGCCACGGTGGCGAGCTTTGATCAGGACAAGAACGGCGGCGAGGACGCATTCCTGTTTCGGTTGAGCGCGGACGGTTCGACGGTCTTGTACGGCAGCTATCTGGCAGGGCTCGACCGCACCACGACCCATGCTCTGGCGGTCGACCCCGAGGGCCTGGTGTGGCTGGCAGGACCGACCCGCTCGCCTGACTTCCCCACCACCGCGAGCGCGTTCGACCCCACCCCCAACGGCCAGTGGGATGCCTGGGTCTCAGCCATGGACTGGTCGGCCTGCGACGGCGGCTTCTCCCTCTTCGGCCAGGGCTGCCCCTCGGTCTTGGGCAGCGACCAGGTCATCGATGGCATGGGTTGCCCCACGCCGGGGGGCACGATCTGGATGTCGCTGCGCCACCTGACGCCCCAAGGCTCGACGCTGTTCCTGTTCTTCGGACTGGGCAACGCCACCGTGCCCGTGAAGCCGGGTTGCTCTCTGTCGATCGGCCCGCTGACGTCGCCACTGGTCGTGCTGCCGTTGCCACCCAGCGGGCCCTCCGGCGCGGCCTTGTTGCTGTCGACGGTCGTGCCGCCGGGAGTGCCTGCTGGCACGTTTGGTGTGCAGGCGCTGTTCGCCGACCCCGCTGTACCGCTGGGCGTTTCGGGAACCCCGGCGTTGATGGTCACCGTGGGGCCGTAGAGGCTCTCGCGAAAAAAACCTCAGTGACCTCCACAGCCCCCCGCGCCCTCGACGTGGCAGCAGTAGCCCACTGCGTCACAGCGGGCTTTGATCTCGTCCCATTGGGCGGGGTCGGTGATCACCTGCACGGCCATGGGGTAGAGGATCGTGTCCTCTTTCATGATGTGGTCGCGCAAGAAGGGGATCAGCCGCAGGGCGTTGCTGCGCACGGTCTCCCAGCCCTCGCCGGTCTCGATGGCGGCGTGGGCGTCGTCATGAATGGCGTGCTTCAGCCGGCGGATGTCCTGGTGTTCCATCTCCATCATGGCTGGCGGACCTTCGATGCCCCGGGCGCTCAGGGCGGGGAAGAGCACCTGCTCCTCACGGGCGTGGTGGGGTTCGGCATCGGTGAGCGCCTTGCCCAGCTGAGCGGCGCGGAGGATCGTCTCCCGATCGGCGTCGACCGTGGCCACCACGTCTTCGAGCTCGCTGAGCTTGGCCAGGATGTTCAGGTGCTCGTCCATGAACACGGCCACCGGGTGCTCGTCCGGCAACGAACCCCTGAACGCGGCGCGGTCGCCGCTGCCCGCGGCCATGTGGCTGGGGCACAGGTGCTTCATCCGTTGCACGGGCATGCCTGCGGCCACCAGGCGCTCCTCGATGTCGATCAGCTCGGCGCTGCCGAGGCGCTGGATCAGCTCGGTGGCTTCGGCCCGGGCACCTGCGGGGTCCTGCCCTGATTCGAACCTGTCGAGCAGAGCGATGAGCTGATCTTTGGCGCTGAGATTTAGGGCCATGGGAGGTCTCCGGTGTGGGGCTGTGACCACCTTTATCGACCCCCGGCAGCGCCCGCGCCTTGACCCATATCAAGCCTGGGCAGCAAGGACTCGGCGCGCGGCAGTTCACGCCCACGGCAGCAAGGCCTTGGCGCGCCGCACTTCAGGCCCGGGCAGCATGGACCGGGCGTCCGGTAGTTCACGTCCGATTCGCAACGGGGGGCGAGCTGCCTCAGCGCACCTTCAGCAGCGGCGTGAAGTAACGGTAGTAGACCTCCAGCGTCAACACACACATGGCCGTGGTGTAGCTGCGGTCTGAGCGGCTGTCCCCGGCGTAATCGGCGTAGAGCGAGATCGGTTCCCACGAGCCGTCGGCGCGCTGGTTCGGCAACAGGGTGCTCTGCAGATGTCGGTTCCAGGTCTCCCAGGCGTCGCCACCCTGGCGAAAGAGCACCAGTGACGCGTAGTACCAGAAGTACAGGTTGCCCTCGGCCCGGTTGACGAAGCCGTCGCTGCTGGCCTCCTCGAATCGGGTGGGCGCCCGCTCGAGCAAGAAGCGCAGGTTGGGGGCGTAGAGAGGTTCGTCCAGGTCTTCGCCCAGCAGCGACAGGGCGAACAAGCCTGCGGGAGTCGAGCCTGGAAGGTAGGGGTAGGCGCCGTTGAGCCGCTCCGGGTCTCGGCTGTAGGTGAACGTCTGGCGACCGCTGTCCTGGGCGTTGAGCAGAAAGGTTCGGGCGTCGTCGAAGACCTGTGCGGGCACGTCGAGCCCGGCGAGCTGAGCCGACTCAAGCGCCATCACCTGCCACGACGTGACGGACGTGCGGGGCCACGAGTCGTAGGTTCGGCCGTCCGGGTAGTAGTAGCCCCAACCCCCGAGCCGTCGGCGATTGCGCCGGTGATCTTGTTGGGACACGATCCAGGCCACGGCGTGCTCCAGCGGGCCGCGCAGATCGTCGTTGCGGGTGAGGGCGTAGCACTCGCTCAGGGCATAGGTCGCGATGGCGTGGGAGTACGAGGTCGAATAGCCGAAGTGCCCGGTCTGCTCGTCCTGGACACCGAGCAAGAAGTCGCGAGCGCGGGCGGCCACCTGGGCGTGCTCACGCCTTGAGCCGGGGGCGTGTCCCGCGCCGAGGAAGGCCAGCAGGGACAGCCCGGTCTTGCCCACCGAGACGTGGCCGTACTTGTCATCGAAGTCGTCCGGGCTGCCCCAGTGACCTTCGGGTCGTTGCTGACGGGCCAGGTAGGCCAGACCCGCGGCCACGGCCTGCTCGGTTTCGATGGTGCCGCCGTGCTCGGCGAGGGCGGCGATCTTGGCCTCTCCGAAGCGGGTGCGGTAGGGCGTGTGCTCGTAGTCGCTGGCAGAGGTCTCGGGTTGGGCCACGGCCAGGGTGGTCAGGGCTGCCAAGGGGCGCAGGGCAGGTCGTGCCGCGGGAGCCGACGGAGCCACCGTGCTCAGGCGGCCGGGGCGGGCGGCCCCGAGCCGTGCCCCCCGAGGAGCGCTCACCTCGACGGCGGCCAGGCTGCCCAGGTCGAGGGCTCGCTCACTCTGCCCCCCGTGGCTCGGCTGTTCTGTCGCAGCGCCCGCCGAGCTGTCGTTCGCAGCAGAGGACAAGTCGCCGCTCAGCCCGGTGGCCATCTCGTTGGCCACCCCGTCGGCCAGGGCTATGGCAGGGCGCTCGCTGTGCTGGGGGCCTCGCTGGGCGCCGTCTCCCTGACGAGTGGTCTGCAGGGCAGTGCGCTCGGTGGCGGCGGAGACGATGGCGGGCAACGGGGCTGGCCGAGCCGCGCCTGATGCTGTGGACGACGTGCCGCCGACGTCTGCGGATCGTCCCTGTCGGGTGGGCCGGGCAGCACCGCCGCTGCGCTGGGTGGCCACGGTGGTCTCCTGGGGGGCCAGCCCTGCGACGGAGAACGCCGGGGCCTCGGCTTGATGCGCGGTGATCTGTCCGGCGGCTTGTCCCGCTGGGGCGGCCACCTCGATGGACGGGCTGGGCTGCCCACCGGAGGCTCGGGCGATGGGGTCCAAGGGCGTCGCGGGGCCGGGCAGGCCGGCCCCGCTGGTGACCGCGGGCACGGTCAGGCTGGGGCGCCCGGTTCGCATTGCGCGAGTGCGCGAGGCTCCGGCCACCGCATCGACGGACGCACGCTGGGGAGCCGTCGCACTCATCGCATCGTGCTGCTCACCTCGGGTCACGTGCGCAGAGGGCAGGGCCATGGAGACCGCTTCGCCCGACATCAGCGGGCTCGCTGCGGCGGCGTCCTGATAGGCGACGACGTGCTCCGCTTGTACGTCGGCCCGTGCGCTCTGACCCTGGGCCCGCTCGGCGGCGGGGGCGCTGTCGACCCTGGGAACAGCGAGGCTGGCTTGCTGGGCGCTGCGGGCCGCCGCGGGCTCTGCGCTCTGGGTGCTGGCCCGCTCGGGCGCGCCTCCCATCAGACGAGCCACCGGGTCTGCAGAGACCTCGCCGTCACGGCGTTGGTTCTGCCGCTGCTGACTCCGTGACGCGGTGAGGCGCACCTTGAACGTGGGCGCAGCCTTCTCCACGGGCACGGGCTCGTTCTCCACCATGACCTCCCTGAACCAGAGCATGAGCGCCACGTGCACCAGCAGCGAGACCAGCAGGCACTTGTAGAGGATGTCGAGGGCTTCCCAGCGCCGCCCCAGCCAGGCCAGAAGGGCGATGAGCAGCAGCACCGCCAAGATGGTCAGGTCGAGCCAACCCAGGGGCCGACCCTCCATGCGAAACAGCTCGAGCGACCGGGCACGGGAGAGGTCGGCTGGCTGTCCTCGGGAGAAGAGCAGGGTGAAGCCGTCGGCGCTGGCCATGGGCGCCCGCTCGTGGTCTGCAGAGTTGATGCCGGACAGGGCCTCGGGCTCGAGCCACTCGCCGAAGCTCTGCAGCGAGCGATAGAGGTCGAAGCCCCCTTCGCCCCCGTCGCGATCGCTGGCCAGCAGCAGGCCCAGACCGTCGGCGGTGAACGACGGCTCGCGCTCGTCGAAGGGCGTGTTCAGCGGCTGCAGGGGTGCGAGGGTCCAGGCGCTGCTGGCGTCGACCGGCCCGTGGCCTGGGGGACCGGGGACCGCCAGGTAAAGGTCGAGGTCGTGCCGTCGACCCCGGGGGCGATCGGAGGCGAAGGCCAGGGCGCCGCTGCCGGGGACCGGCGCAGGGTCGAGCTCGTCGAAGTCGCCGTTGAGCCCTGGAGGCAGCCGTTCGGCCCGCTCCAGCTGACCGTCGTTCCAGGGAGCGAAGAGGATGTCGAAGCCCCCGGCGCCGCCCGCGCGGTTGCTGGCGAACCAGAGCCCGTGGGGACCGAACGCGGGGGACAGCTCGTCCGCCGAGGTGTTGAGCAGATCGAGGGGACGGGGATCGATGGGCTGATCGTCGACCAGGTCGGCGACCCACAGATCGACGTTGAGGCCCGGCTCGCCCGAGGCGAAGACCAGCAGCCTGCCGTCGGGAGACACGGTGGCGCGCCCTTCGTGCCCCGTCGTGTTGATGGCCGGGGGCAGGGGCACGGGATCGTCCCAGACGGCGAAGCGCAGCTGCTCCAGGTCGCTCAGCTCGAGCGTCTGGGAGCCGTCCGTGTAGTTCGCCGAGGTCTGCAGGTACGGCAAGAAGCGCAGGTACGCCCCGAAGAATCCCGCCCCCAGAAGGGACAGCACGATGACGGCCGTGCGTGCTGTGTGGGCGGGCAGGCGCATGGGCTCTAGCTGCCTTCCATGGTGCCCACGGCGAGCTCGAGCAGGCCCGCCTGGGCGCAGGCGTCCATGACCTGGACGATGTTCTCGTGGTGCACCAGCTTGTCGCCCCGGATGCTCACGGGGATCTGGGGGTCTGCGTGGGCCGCCGCCTTCAGGGCGTTGAGCAGCTCGCCCTCGGGCAACTGCTGGCCGGACATGACGATCCGTCCGTCGGCGAACACGTTGATCACCAGCTCTTCTCGCTCCGTGTCCGGCGCCTCGCCCGCGGCAGCCTCAGGCAGCTCGATGCCGATCTCCTTCTCGGGATCGAGAAACGTGGTGGCCACCATGAAGAAGATCAGCAGCTGAAAGACCACGTCGATCATGGGCGTGAGGTTGAGCACGGGTTCGTCGTCACCGTGGCGCGCCTTGAGCCTCACGAGGGGTTGGCCGAGATGGCGGGGCTGGTGGGCGCGGGCCCGTCGTCAGCGGGCGCGGCGCGTTGCGTTGTGGCGGGCTTGCGTCGCACGCCGAGCAGGTCGGAGACTTCCATGTAGAGGTCTTCGGTGATCCGCACGAAGTGATCGATGCGACTGCGAAACCAGTAGTAGGCGGCGTTCACGGGGATGGCCACCGAGAGCCCGGCGGCGGTGGTGACCAGGGCCTGGCTGATGCCTCCCGCGAGAGCTTCAGGGCTGCCCAGCCCTTCGCCGGACGAGATGGTGGAGAAGCTCTCGATCATGCCCCAGACCGTTCCCAGCAGGCCCAGCAACGGGGAGATCATGCCGATCACCACGAGGGGGCGCAGGTTGGCGGAGAGCCGGTCGATCTCTCGTGCGCCCGCGTCTTCGACGGCCTTCTCTCGCTCCATCCAGTCTGCCTCTGCCCGGCGCAGGCCTGCGGCGAGCACTCGGGCCTGGGGCGTGTGGGTCTTGTCGCACAGGGCCACGGCCGCGTCAGGGCCTTGGTCGCGCACGAGGGTCAGCAGCTGCTCCCCGAACGCACGCTGGTACAGCCGCCCTCGGCGCAGGCGGACGGAGCGCTCGACCATGTAGGTCACGGCGATCACCGAGCACAGCCCGATGGGGACCATCAACGGACCACCGCTCAGAATGATCTCGAACAGGGACGCGAGCTGTGAGTTCAGGTCAGGCATGGCGAAGGCTCAAGTGGTGGGTGATGCAGGCAGAGGGCTGGGCAAACCAGGGGGCAGGTCAGAGGGCGGCCAGCTGATTGCGGGCGGCTGGGGCAGAGGGCGTGTGGCCGTATCGCTCGAGCACTTCTTCGTAGCGGGCCGCGGCCTGGGTGGTCTGTCCCAGGGCGGTGAGGCAGCCACCCGCCAGCACCAGGGCCTGGGCCACCTCGTCGTCGTGGGCGTAGAGCACGGCGACCTTCAGAAACTCTGACAGCGCCTCTTCGGTGCGGCCGTCAGCCAGGCTCAGCTGGCCCATGGCGATGCGGGCTCGGGCGGCGAGCACTCCCTGGTCGTCGGCCACCACACGCTGTAGCGCTGCGCGAGCGGGACGGCTCTTGCCTTGCTGGGCCAGGGCCCGTCCGCGCCAGAGTTCGGCTTCGTTGCGGTTGGCGAAATCGGGGGCCGTGCGGGCCAGATCCCCCAGCACCTTCTCGGCCTCGCTCCAGCGGTCGAGCTGGCACAGGGCCAAGCCGAGGCGAAAGCGGCACGAGGGGGCCACGTCGTGGCCAGGGTGCTCGTCAAGCAGCAGCTGCAACCAGGGCACGGCGGTCTCGAACTGGTCGAGGCGAAAGGCCGACTCGCCCGCGAGGAACATGGCCTCTCCCGCCAGCTCGCTCTGGGGATGGTCTTTGACCAGCTGGGCGAAGCTGCGGCTGGCAGCGACCGGGTCGTCAGCGCGCAGGGCGGTGAAGCCTGCCTTGTAGAGGGCCTTGTCCGGCAGGGGGCTGGCGGCGGCGGAGGCGGCGGCCTGATAGAGGGGCAGGGCCCGGGCGTCGTCTCCCGCAGCGAAGTGGGCCTCGGCGACGAAGAACGCGGCTTCGGCCGCATCCCGGTTGTCAGGGGCCAGTTCGAGGGCTCGGCCGATGGTGTCCTGGGCTGCGGCGAGGTCGCCTGCGTCGAGGGCCACCCAGGTGGCTTCGACCAGAGCGGCAGGAGCAAGCGCCCCGTCGTTCGCCAGCTGATCGAGGAGGGCCTGAGCCTTCTCTGGCTGGCCCGCGGCGACCCAGGCGGCGCTCACCGTGCGGGCCGAGGCGAGCAGCCGTTCGCTGGCCGGGGTCAGGGCCTCCAGGGCGTTCCAGGCCTGCTCGGCCAGGTCGGGGCGGCCCTGCTCGTGGCGGCACCAGACCAGCAGCTCCAGCGCCGCGAGGTGCAGCTCGTGGGCGGCTGCCGGGTCGGCGGATGCTGCGCCTGTGCGCCGGGGATCCTCGGAGAGCAGAGGCGCCAGGGCAGTCACCGCGTCGTCAGCTCGTCCCAGGTCGACTAGGGCCCAGGCCAGACCGTAGCGAGCGGCGTGGGTCGTGGCGTGGTGGGGATACCCATCCAGCAGCTGCTGGTAGGTCTGGGCGGCGACGGCGGTCTGCCCGGTGGCGGCCAGGGCATCGGCCAGTTCGAGCAGGGCCTGGGGGGCTTGATCACTCTCGGGGTGGCGGTCGAGCAAGGCGCTGAGTTGCACGATGCGTTCGCCGTCGTCAGCCCCTCGCGAGAGCCCCAGCAGGGCCTCGGCACCGTGGTCGCCCTGGGGATGGCGTCGCAGGTAGAGCTGCCAGGCCGCTCGGGCCTGCTTGGTGTCGCCCAGCTCTGAGTGGCAGCGGCCTTCCATGGCCAGGGCCTCTTCGGCCTCGGGGGCGTCTGGGTGCTGGCTGGCGAGGTCGCTGAACACCGTGGCGGCGGCGCCGAGATCACCCAGCTGGTAGTGGCACCAGGCCCTACGGGAGGCGGCGCGGGTGCTCGACCCCGAGCGCGCGAACTCGGCCTCGGCCTGTCCCCAGCGCTCCAGGGCAAAGAGGGCTTCGCCACGGGTCAGGAAGAGGTCTGGCTCTGCGGCGCCCCCGGCGAGCAGCTGATCGACCAGTTGCAACGCTCCCTCGGGATCACCGCTGTTCAGGCTGGTCACTGCGGCGGCGTGCAGGGCGCTGGCCGAGCTGCCCTTGGCGTAGGCCCTGGCGGCCTCTGCGGAACGCCCACCGGCCACCAGCAGGTCTCCCCGGGCCACCTGGATGTGTCCCGCGAGCTCTTCGCCGGGCGACGCCGCGCTGGCCCGGTCGAGGGTGGCCAGGGCCTCGTCGTCTCGGCCGAGCTCAGCCAGGGCGTTGGCGCGCCAGTAGTCGGTCTCTGCGTTGTCCGCGACGATGTCTGCCGAGAGGGCCTCCCAGGCGCCGCTGGCGTCGTTCATGGCCAGCCGTTGCACGCCGAGCTGAAACATGGCCTCGGCAGCGAAGGGGCTGGCCGGAAAACGCTCGACGAGCTGCTCAAAAGTGTGCGCCGCCGAGCGGTGGTCGTCTCGTTGGGCATGGGCGAAACCGGCGCCGCGCAAGGCTCCGTCGGCATAGGGGCCGGTGCCCACCTGCTCGTAGGCGGAGAGGGCAGCGCTGGGACGGTCGAGAGCCGCCAGGGCCTCGCCCCGCAAGAACTGCAGCTCTCGGGACAGCTCGGCGTCGAGGTCTCTGCGCAGCAGCTGCTCGATGAGCTCGACCGTGGGCAGGTTTTCGCCAAGCCGGTAGCTCGACCAGGCCAGGGCCGAGGTGGCGTCGTGGCTGTACGGTCCGTCGGGATCTTCCTCGAGCACCCTGGCGTAGCGGGGCATGGCGTCCCCCCAACGCTGCTGGGAGAAGTCGATCTCGGCCAGGAGAAACGTCGCTGGCGTGTGCAGGTAGGTGGCCGGCAGCTCGAGCACGGTGAGGAGCGCGGCGGCCGCCTCGCGGTGGCGGCCAGCGGCGAGCTCGCACTGTCCCAGACGCAGGCAGGCTTCGGCCCTGAAGGAGAAGTTCGGTCGGCCGGCCAGGTCGGCGAAGTGGGGGCGAGCCTCGCTCTGGCGGTCCAGCTCGAACAGGGCCGTGCCCAAGCGGTAGCGCACCAAATCGCTGCGATCGTGCCGGGCGTGGTCGGCGAGGAACGACTGGGCTTCGTCGACGATGAGCTCGTGGAGGTCACGGTCAGACAGGCCGTCGATGTAGCGAGCCTGGTCGTCCGCGTCGTCGACGGGTCCGGGGAGGAGCAGAACAAGGCAGGTGACCAACGAACACAGCGACACCATGGCGAGCGCTCCTGGGTAGGCCCCCTGACCAGTCCACCGGAGCGGGTGGCTGGGTCACGACGAGCCCGGGGTTGAAGGCTGGCTATTACAGGTGTAGCTGTAGCTTCTGGCAAGTGGCGCTTCCGGGACGATCGCGGCGAGCCGGGCACCCCGAGGCGGCTCTCTCCTGGCGGTCCGGTGGGCAGGCTCTCGCTCTGCCCCGGGAACTGCGCTCTCCGACTGCCGCGGGGTCAGCTCTTGCGGGTGGCCACCACGCCGTAGCCAAGGCAGAGGGCATCGTCTTTCGCGAAGCGTTCCATCAAGGCGAAAAAGAGCTGGGCCGCCGCCAGGAACGGCAAGGCCAGAGGACCTCTAACAGGGTGCATCGTGACCGCACCATCGTGGTTACGTCTCTTTGCTGCCCAGTGCCGCAAGATGTACTGCGAGACGACCGCGCCCGCGGCGGTGGCCACGTTGCCCCGGGGCGTGATGCTGTCCACCTCGAGATTGTTGCGCTCCAGGACGTCTTTCAGGCCGTGGAGGGTGTAGCGTCGAAAGTCGAAGGGCAGCTGGTGCAGGGGTTGGACGAAGGGCACGGTGAAGAGCAGCTTGCCACCGGGTTTGAGCACCCTGGCCATCTCTGCCACGCAGCGCTCGGGGTCGGGCAGGTGCTCGAGCACCTCGACAGAGAGCACGGTGTCGCAGCTGGCGCTGGCCACGGGCAGCACCTGGCCATCTCCGAAGATGTCGATGATGCCCCGCACCCGTTCGATGTGGTCCCACAGCTTGGGGTTGAGGATGCCGAACACCACGGGGGGATATTCGAGCCCCCAGGTGCGCTCCACGTAGGGCGCGAAGTAGTGGTCGAACTGCCCTTCGCCCACGCCCACATCGAGCAGGGTGCCCTTGGCGTGGGGGGCCAGGGCGGCCACGCAGGCGTGCAGGTGCTTGTTGTCGAGCCAGTAGGCGCTGAACGGGGTGCGCTTCTGCCAGAGCTTCAGCCGCTGGATGACGGAGTGTCGCGACGAGACGACGCTTTGCTGCGTGTCGGGGCGGGAGCTCACGGCGGGGTTCCAGGAGGCAGGGGAGGCACAGGATGGCTCAGCGGATAGCATTGTGTGGGCCGGGGACCGCTCCGCAAGGCCTCGTCGCCCAGAGCTCATCCGTTTCAGCAGCTGCGACCGACTCATGACCCACTGGCACGACTGCGACGCGTCGCCATCCATCGCCTACTCGGCGGAGGAGGCCAGGGACATGGATCTCTGGTTGGCCGACGAGCGGGGCTTCTCGATCCAGACGCTCATGGAGTCTGCCGGGAGCTGTCTGGCGGTGGCCGTGCTCGAGCTGGCGGCCGAGCGTGAACTCGAACGGGTGGTGTACATGGTGGGGCCGGGCAACAACGGCGGGGATGCCCTGGTGGCTCGCTCCGTCACAGCAGACCAGCTGCCAGGCGAGATCTGGCAGCCCTTGGCCGACGGCCGGGTGCCCCACCTCGACGAGCAGACCCTGGTGGTCGATGGCCTGTTCGGCGTGGGGCTGGCCAGGCCCCTCAGCGGCGCGGCCCGGGCGGCGGTCGAGCTGGTCCTGGGCAGCAGCGCCTTCGTGTTGGCCGTGGACATCCCCAGCGGTCTCTGCGCCACCACCGGTCAGGTCCTGGGCAAGACCGCCGCAGACTCGTCGGGAGGCGTGGCGGTGCGGGCCGATCGCACGGTCACCTTCGTCGGCCCCAAGCAGGGCTTCTTCGTGGGGGACGGACCCCGTCATGTGGGTCGCTGGCAGGCGGTGGAGATCGGTTTCCCCGCGGCCGAGGCCGAGGCCTGGGTCGCTGCTCGCCGTGAGCGGGCGAACTGAGCGACCGAGCGCGTGCGTTGAGCGGAGCGGACGAGCGTGCGAGCTGAGCCGAAGGGTTGCGCTCCGGGGCGCGGGCCCTACTTGAGGTAGCCCAGCTCGCGCAGCACGGACTGCTCGAACTCCATCAGGTTCAGGCCGTCGGCGTCCATGGGCACGGCTTGCAGCTCCTGGGATGAGCGCAGCAGCTCTTCCATCCAGCTCTGCAGGTCAGCGAGCATTTCGTCGGCCACCTCGGGGTGCTCGGCGGACACGTCGTGCTGCTCTTCTGGGTCGGCTTGCAGATCGTAGAGCTCGACTCGCTTTGCGGCGCCGTGCCAGACCAGCAGCCAGCCATTGCGGCGAATGCCCCTGATGGCGAAGCGCTCGTTGGCCACCTCGGAGTAGATGGCTGCGTCGGTAGAGGAGGGCCCGGCGCCGTCGAGGATCGGCAGCAGCGACGAGCCCCGCCAGTCGGACGGCTGAGGCAGGTCGAGCCAGTCGAGGATCGTGGGCGCCACGTCGAGCAGTTCGACGGGCGACTCGATCACCGTGCCAGCGAAACCGTCGTCGGGGAAGCGCACGATGAGCGGGACGTGGGTCAGCTCGCGGAAGATCTTCGGACCGTGTCCCCAGCCGCCGTGCTCCATGAACTCTTCGCCGTGGTCGGAGAGGACGATGAGCAGGGTGTTGTCCCAGAGGCCCCGGTCTCGCAGGCCCTGTTCGAGGGCGGCCATGCGGTCGTCGGCGTAGGCGATGCCGTTGTCATAGAAGCCCATGATCTCATCGAGCTGCGCCGGGGTGGGGTGGGGCAGGTGGGTGGTGAGATCGGTGGTGATCGCCGGATAGCCCTCTTGTTTCAGGAACTGCTCGGAGCGCCGTTCGGTGAAGGCCTTCTTGAAGGGCACGGGCGCCCGGTAGGGGTCGTGCACGTCGTAGCTGTGCAAGAACAGGAACATGCGGTCGTCGTCATCGGCGTCGGCCTGCCAGTCATCGAGCCAGGTGAACAGGCGCGGCAGGCTCTCGGCCAGGGTGGATTCGGTGGGCCTGGACGCGTTCCAGAAATGGTCGAAGCCCTGGGCGAAGCCGTAGGTGCGGCTGACGAGGCCGCCCCCGGTGAAGGCGGCGGTGTCATAGCCCGCGTCCTCGAGCACCTCGGCCAGCGTCACCACCGTGTCGGACAGACGGAGCTTGGTCACGTTCTGCATGTGGTTGGCGCCGTCGTCCCGGACGATGCCGAACTGGGGTGGATACAGCGACGTGAGCATCGACAGGTGGCTGGCCAGGGTCACGCTGGCCTGGGAGAAGACCTGGGCGAAGCGCACCGCACGCTGGGCGAGATCGTCGAGGTGCGGGCTCGTGTTGCGCTCGTGGCCGTAGCAGCCCAGGTTGTCGGCGCGCAGGGTGTCGAGGGAGACCAGCACCACGTGGGGGCGTGCAGCCTGTGCGCGGTCTTCAGAGTCGCTGCAACCTGTGGCGGCCAGGGCCGCGAGCAGCGCCAAGCCGGTGAGGGCCAGGGCGTGCCGCGAGTGCCGAGTCTGAAGCGTGGTCATGGTCGCCGTCGCGCTCAGTTGAGTGTGCGCCGCAGCAGGCCGGCGCGATCGATCCAGCTGGCCCGCACCACGTCGAAGGCGGCACGGGGCAGGCGCCAGGCTTCGTGATCGTCCGCGAGGTCGTTGGGCAGGTCCTTCACGTACTGAAGGAAGACCTCGGAGAGGAAGCCGAAGGCGTATCGGGGCGTGCCCAGAGCGGCGAACGTCTCGAGCACGTAGTCGAGGTCGAGGTCATCGCCGAGCAGCTCGGACAGGTTCTGCACCGGGCTCGCGGAGGTCTTGCAAGCGGCCAGGCGCTGATTGGCGATCTCGTAGAGCTCCCGGCCTGTCCATTTGAGCTCGGCGAGCAGGTTGCTCTTGTCGAGGCGCATGCGCTTGAGCTCGTCGCTGGAGGCGTTGCGCCAGAGCGACTCCATCTCGATGGGCAGGAACAGCTTGAGCCCCAGTCGCGGATGCTGGAGCAGCTTGATGTCGAGGATGCGCTTGACGAACTCTTGCATGCGCGCCGGGCTGTCACAGAGCAGGGTCGGCTCGTCGACGCGATCCATGAGCACGTAGAGGCCCTGGTAACCCGCGGCATCGAGCAGCCCCAGGAAGCGCTGGAGCAGCTCGTAGCGGGACGCCTCGTCATTGCCCTCGGGCAGCACCAGGTCAGCGCGCTCCTTGCTGTCGAGAGTGCGCAGCAGGCGAGCGAGAGGCTCGTGATCGGCGTGGAGCACACGCACCGAGCGGTCGGCTCGGCGGGCCTGTCGGGCTCGGGCAGCGTCGCGCGCAGCGGCCACCAGCCAGGGCAGCACGGCCAGGGCCAGGCCCACTCCGTAGCAGACCGGCCGGTGCTCGGCGAGGAACGACAGATCGGAGAGCTCGTCGAAGCGGGGCACGATGTGAGGGGACACGGCCAGCAGCACACCCAGGGCCGAGAGAGCCACGCGCTGCAGCGCGCCCGAGCCGCCACGCATCACGGCCAGACCAGCGGACCTGGCCAGCCCGCTCAAGGCGTCAGACGTGGTGTGGGTCTTCGAGTCGTGATAGAGCGCGGTGAGCAGGGCCAGATCGATCTGCTGCTTGTGGCTCAGCTCGGCCTTGTGGCTGCCATCGAGCAGGCCGTCGACGAGCTGGGTCACGCCCAGGGACAAGATGCTGTCGAGGTGGTCCGAGATCTCCCAGCTGCCCAGCACCTCTGGAGAGGACGTGACTCCGGAGCGCCGTCCGCCCACCGTTCGACCCAGGGCCTCGATGTAGCCGTTGAAGTCGATGTACTCGACGTCGAACACGGCCCTGTCCCGGTGGGCCTGGTTGTGGGCCTCAAGCCGGCGCCGCATCATCAAGCGCAGGCCGCTCTTGCCGCTGCCCTTCTCGCCGAACACGATCCCCGGGGAGGGCGCCGCGGGGTCACCGAAGACCCGGTCGAACCCCGAGTGCACCGCCGACATCTCGATCTGGGTGAGGATCAGGTCCTTGTCAGCATCTTCACAGGCGAAGGGGTCGGCGATGAGCCCCCAATGATCGCGCCACTTCTGGGTGAACATCGCGTGGTCCGGCGGTCGAGGAATCGGGTCGGAGAGGAGACGCCCAGGTGGTGGTCATGCGCTCTCGGGTCGAGTTCACCTGGGTCGACGCTGACTCTAACGGCAGGGTAGAGGGCGGACCAGTTCCAGCACCGTGGCGATTGGCGCACCGCGAGCGGGGCAGCGCTCACCGAGGTGTCATCAGGGTGCCCATGAACGTGAAGAACCCCCCTCGCGAAAGATCGCGAGGGGGGTTCTCGTTTGGGCCCCACCGTCACAGGGACGGTGGGACCCGGGTTTCCATCATCTCTCAGACTGCGAGGGACTCAGGAAGGTTCCGACTCAGTCGATGAGCGAAAGAACACCGCTGTTCGACGGAGCATCGGAGGTGCTGCGGCTCCAGGCGAGCGGGCCGGAAGCGCTACCCAGCGCAGACGAACCGTACTGCAGACCGAGGGGCAGGCCGACACAGGTGCCGGTCACGCCGAGGGTCGGCAGGTGGATGCTGGCGCCGAGGTTGGGCTGAACACCGAACGTACCACCGGGGAAGCCTGAGGGATCCGTCCACAAGTTACCCAGCGCACTCTGATCAGACGTCGAGTGGATGAAGAACGGGAAGAAGCTCAGGGTGGTGGGCGTCGGGAAGGGACCGCCGAGCTGGGAGATGCTGTTAGGCGTACGGGCAGTGCCGAACGACAGGGTGGCATCACCGTTAGCAGCGGGATCGAGACCGAACGACAGCTCGTTGTAGATCGACAACCACGTCAGACGGAAGCGAGTTGCAGACGCGCCCGGGCTGTTGTTGTAGCTGAAGAAACCAACGGTCGGGATCAAGCCAGCGGTGGGGCTGCCAGCGGGATCCTGGTTGGCAACACCGGTGTTGGCGTTGGGCACGCCGCCGGTTCCGTTCAGGGACATACCCTGGTGGAAACCAACGTCGAAACCACCGTTGAGCGACGAACCACTGTTCGGCACGCCAGCGCCAGCCGTGTAGTAGGTGCCGGCACCGTTGAAGCCCGTCGGAGCGATGGCATCGTGGGTGGTCGGGCTGACCGACTGGGTGTAGTACTCGTAGTTCAGGTTGGCACCGAAGCCGAACGCGCCGGCCAGGCCACCACCAGAAGCCAGAGTCTGACTCTGCCAGGTACCGAGCTCATCGTTGGACATACCCCAGTACTGGCTACCGAGAGCACCGCCAGAGCCGTTGGAACGCCACGTGTACCAGCTGTCGATGTCGTCGAGGGAGGCGAGAGCCGAGGGGCTCCAACCAAACTGGACAACCCAGCAGAAGCCGGTGGAGGCGATCGGCAGGCTGGCGCCAGCGGCAGCGATCAGAGTCGCGGTGCCAGTGGTGCCGGTACCGACGAGACCCTCGTTCGGCGCCAGGATGGTGGTCGAACTGGGGAAGCCGGCGCCCGAAGGCAGGCCGAGGAGAACCAGGGCGCCCGCAGAGGGGCCACCGAGCGGCACGAAGCCACCCGAGTTACCGAGGGGGAAGGAAGAGCCCAGGCAAGCGGGGAACGTGAACACCGACGACGGATCCATGGCGCCGACGCCGTCGAACTCGATCGTCACAAGGACGGGGAAATCGAGGGCCGTAGAACCCGTGGGCGCACCGAGCACACACAGGGACTCACGCCAGCCAGCCTCGCGGTAACCGAAGTCACCGAGGACGGTCAGCGTGTTGCCACGGAGATCTTCGCCGTTGAGGTTGACGCCGATTCCGTCAACGCCAGGGACCGACGTGCCACCAGCACCGATACCACCGTAGATGGCATCAAAACCGTTGCTGAAGACGCGGTAGTTGGTGCCGTTCTGGGCAGTCGTCGGGCTCACGGTGAGACCGATGGCCAGCGCAGAGAGGGCAAGAACCTTGGTGATTTTCAAGGGGAGTCATCCATTTAAGAGTGAACGAACAGAGACAAAACGAGGTGGCATCGTCGACATCCACCTGGGGCCTGCGATGCCTTGGTACTGCGCGCACTACGACCGTCCAGAAAGCGTTTTGGGTCCTGCGGGAGCTGCTTCTGAAGCGATCGGGGACAAATGTGCGCAGATACATGCGAGCCTAGCACATCTGTCGAAGCGTGTGATGTGAACTCAAACCAGGCGCCTGAGGCTGTTGGCCGCAGGAAAAACCGCCATGCCTCGCCCCTTGAACCCATGGACATGCCGAGGTTACGGAGAGCGGAGGACTGGGAAGACTACCGCCGTTTTCAGGACTGTGGGAAATAATCTGGCCAATCTGTGACTGAGCGACCGCTCAGGTCATAGCTGAGAGGGCACCTCAACGGGAGTTAGGCCCCTCAAGAGGGTCATCTGCCCTGATTTCGGGAACTTGACGGTTTCTGTTGAGAGGCGAACCCGCCCGCAGCTCATTTTCGGCCAGTGGCCCCGGGCTTGAGCGACAAGATCAATGTGGTGGCGAAAATCAGGCCACCCCCGGTGATCACCGCAGCTGTGGGCACTTCTCCGTGGATCCACCAGGCCCAGAGGGGGCTCAGGGCAGGTTCAGCCAGGAGCAGGATCGACGCCTCCATGGCCGGGACCCGGGTGAGGCCACCGCTGACCAGCACGTAGGCCAGGCCGATCTGGAAAGCCCCCAGATAGATCAGCACGGTCAGATCGGCGCCGGACACGGGGGAGAGGGGCAGAGCCCAGACCAGGCACAGAGCCATGGAGATCAGGCTGCCCACGGCGATGGGGGCCACCGCGCTGCTGGTACCGCTGCGGCCCAGCCAACGGAGGCCCAGAATGGTCAGGGCCCAGCAAAAGCCTGCGCTCGCCGCCAGGGTGTTGCCCATGGCGGGGTCAGGGGCGCTGAGGGTGCCTCGCCGGGTGCCCACCGCCACGAACCCCAGACCGATGGCCATGGCCAGACCAGCGCCCAGATCGGCCCTCTGGACCCGCTCGCGCAGGAGCACGGGAGCCAGCAGCAGCAGATAAAGGGGCGCCGTGGACTGCAGGAAGATGGCCGCCGCCGCCGTGGTGTGCTTGTTCGCCAGGACGAACAGGGTCACCGTGGCGGCGTAGGCCAGGCCCACCATCCCGGTGCGCCAGGTCCAGCCCCTGCGAGCGGCGGGAAAAGCCAGAAGCAGGGTCAGGGCAGCGATGCCCGACCGCCAGGCCGAGATCTCCCAGCCAGGCAGGCTGCAGGCCTTGATGGCCGCGCCGCCGGTGGAGAACAGGGCAGCTCCCGCCAGCAGGGCCCAGCGAGGCCGCCCCATGCTCAGCTCCACTCCGATGGTCAGGCGACCACGATCTCGCAGGACTCGATGGCCAGGGGCTCAGAGGTGGCCCCGCTGCGGGATCCACCCTGCTCCAAGGCACTGACCACGTCGGCGCCCTCGACGACCTCGCCGAAGATCGAGTGGTTGTCATCGAGGTGAGGCGTGGGCACGAAGGTCAGGAAGAACTGGCTGCCGTCCGTACCCGGGCCGGCGTTGGCCATGCTCAGCAGGCCCGGCCGATCGTGGCGCACAGCGTTGCTGAACTCGCCGTTATAGGTGTAGCCGGGCCCTCCGGTGCCGCTGCCGAGAGGGCAGCCACCCTGAGCCATGAAGCCCTGGATCACCCGGTGGAAGTCCAGGCCGTCGTAGAAGCCCAAGCGGGTCAGATAGATCGTCGAGGAGACGTGCATGGGGGCCACGTCGGGCAGCAGGCGAATGCTGATCACGCCCTTGTTCGTGGTCATCTTCCAGGTGTAGGTCGAGGCAGCATCGAACTCCACCTGAGGCGGCTTGGGCAGGGATGTGCGCCATTGGCCATTGGCCTTGTCGATCTGCTGCTGGGCGGTGAAGTCGTCGAGGGCGGCCAGGGCTGTATCTGCGGTCATCTGTTTGGGCTCTACTGATAAGGAGGTGCGCGAACCGACCCTGGCTCCCAGGCCGGGAGGGGGTGGAGGCGCGGAGGATACGGCCCGGACAGGGGGCTGTGCCATCGGTGGGAGTCTGATCTGTGGCGCGACTTCTAGCCTGCGGTCACCGAGAGATCGTCGATGAGGGCCCAGGGGGCCTTGCCGGAACCCATGAGGGACTCTGTGTGGGACGAGAGGGCACAGATCTTGGCCAGCAGATCGAAGGCGTTGCCGGAGATGAGCGTCTCTCTGACGGGCCGGACCACTTCGCCTCCCTCGACCCAGCGGGCTGACTTGGCCACCCCTGAGAAGTCGCCGGAGGCCGGGTCGACGCTGCCGCTGAACCTCTGTACGAGCAGGCCACGACCGAGAGCGGCGAGCATGGCCTGGGGGTCCCCGCCCGTGCCCGGAGCCACCACCACCCCGTGGGGCCCGAGCCCTGGCACGGACCGGGCTCCACCTCGCCCGTGCCCCGTGGAGAGGCAGCCCTCGACCCGAGCCGAGTACCCATTATGGAGCAGGCCCTGGAGGACGCCCTGCTCGACGATGGGGAAGGCGCTGGTGGGTTGGCCCTCGCGGTCGAAACAGCAGGCTCCGCCGAGATCGAGGTCTCTGGGGTCGTCGATCACCGTGAGCGAGGGCTTGGCCACCCGGTCGCCCACCTTGCCGGCCAGGGCCGATCGGCCCCGCTGCACGGCGATGGCGCTGGCGGCTGAGATCAGGGGCGCGATGAAGATGTCCTCGAAGGCCGAGGGAGCGAAGAGCACGGGGCCGCGGTAGCTCTCGGCGGCGCCAGCCCCCAGATTGCCCAGGGCTGCGGAGGAGAAACGCTCGATCATCTCTGCCGTCATGGCTGGCAGCGCTGCCAGGCTGCGCACGTGGTCGCCCCAGTAGTCGAAGCCCCCCACGTCGTCCCCGTCCACGGCCATGCCGAAGACCACCGTCGACACGTCGGCGTCGCTCTCGGCGGCCTCGATGCCCGTGCTGGAGACCACGGCCACGGTCGTCCTGCGCACATCGAGGGAGGCCTGGTCGAGGGAGAGGCGGGGGTCGATGGCCAGGGTGTCTGCCACCAAGGCGCGGGCCCGTTCCACCGCGTCTTCGACGGGGAGAGCGGCGAGCTCGGGGTTCACCAGGTCGAGGCGCGGCGGCAGGGCCCGGGGCTCAGGGAGCCCGTTGGCCTCGTCCGGCAGGGACATGGCGGCCAGGCTCAGGGCGTCACTGATCGTGCGCTGGTCGTCCTGCTGATTGGTCGAGGCGAACCCCAGGCGGCGATCTCGCACCACCCGCAGGCCCACCGAGCTGCCCTCGTCGACCTGGGTCAGCTTGAGGTCGCCCTTCTCGAAGCGCACCGCAATGGTCTGTGAATGGACGGCGATGGCCTCGGCCTGTTCGGCGCCGAAGTCCCGGGCCTGTTGGGTCAGCTGGGCGCAGCGCTTGAGCAGCAGCTCTTCGCTGGCGGCGGGTTCCCAGGGGGCCGAGGGGGCAAGGGGAGTGCTCATGACTTGCGCCCTCCCACCAGCACCTCGCAGGAGAGCCAGGGGCCCCCGGCGTCGACCTTCGCTGGCTGGCCCTTGCCGCAATGGCCTGAGCCCAGGTCCCAGAGGAAGTCGCTGCTCACCGCGTCGACCGTGGCCAGGACGTCGAAGGCGATGCCTGAGATGTTCACGCCGCGCATGAGCGGGCCGCGCTTGCCCTTGCGGATGGGCCAGGCCTGGGCCGTGCCGAACATGAACTCGCCGTTGGCGTCGGCCTGGCCGTTCCGTGGCCCGTCGAGGATCAGCCCGTCATCGATGGACGCGATCATCTCGTCGAGGGTGGATGTGCCCGGTTCGATGTAGGTGTTGCGCATGCGAATCAGCGGTTCGTCGTCGTACTCCCAGGCTCTCGCGTTGCCCGTAGGGGCCACGCCGAAGTGGGCGGCCGACACGCGGTCGTGGAGGTAGCTCTCGAGGACGCCGTCCCGAATGATCACCGTGCGTTGGGCGGGGACGCCTTCGTCGTCGACCTGCACCGTCCCCCCCGCGCCCGCCGTGTATTCGGAGGCGCCTGAGTCGCACAGGGTGACCAGCTCGGAGGCCACGCTCTGGCCCAGGCGTCCCGCAGCACAGGAGCCTGCGGCCACGAAATCGGCCTCGACCGTGTGGCCCACCGCCTCGTGGGTGAGCAGGCCCACCAACGCGGGGGAGAGGATCACCTTGGTGCGGCCGCCCTCGGGGTAGCTCGCGGAGAGCAGGTCGACGGCGGTGGCTGCGGCGTGGTCGGCGAAGGCCTCTGGCGGTTTGCGCCCGAACAGGCAATCCCACGCTCCCGTGGCGCCCATCGTGTCGGCCGCCCGCTGGATCTCAGCGCCCTTGCGCGCCACGGCCACGACCCGAAACTCCGGTCGCACCAAGCGGCTCCAGGCCTTGGCGCCGTCGCTGGTGACGATGCCCTTCTCCTCGAAGACCTCGCTGTACCCACAGGACGCGGACTCGATGGACGCAGAGCTGCCCCGGGTGCGGGCTTCCATGTCGACCACGAGCTGCAGCACTTCATCGAGAGGGCGAGACGACAGCTCCGCATAGCCGGGGGCGTCGAAGGTCCCTCTGGCCAGGTCGGTCGGGGGCAGGCCCTCGATCTTCTCCCGGCGCGCTGCGGCCGACGAGCGGGCGGCGGCCCGGGCGCTGTCGACGGCCTGGCGCACGGCGCTCACCTCGAGGCGGTCGGTGGAGGCGAAGCCCCAGGTGCCGCTGTCGAGCACGCGGACTCCCACGCCGCTGTGCTCGGCGATGCGGGCCTGGTCAACTCGGCCTTTCTCCACGGAGACGGAGCGGGTGCGCTTGCCGTGGTAGCGGCACTCGACATAGCCTTCACCGCTGCCTTGCAGGGCGTCGTTGAGCAGGTCGGTGGGGTCTGCGTTGGTGGGCAAGGGGGGCGTCTCGCGAGGCGTTGAGAGAGTGGCGAAGTCACGGGGGAGTGTAGCGATCGCGGCAGGGTGGGGCGGGCTCCGATTGAGCCCCGGACAGGGCGTGGCCACGCCTTGGGCGAGGCTTGGTCAGGGCTTGGAGAGGCCGTCGACGATGGCGTGAATCCTGCCCTGGGCCTCATCGCTGAACCAGGTGTCGAGCCAGCGCTCCAAGATCGGCTTGTGGGCCTGGGACGAGGGCGGGCTGCCCTGCAGGCCCTCCTTCACCTGGGCAAAGGCCAAGGGCGGGACCGCCGCCAGACGTTCGGCGAACTCGAGCGCCCGGGGGAGGACCTCGGCGGGCGGGGCCAGCTCGTGGACCAGTCCCAGCTCAAGGGCCTGGTCTGGCCGGAACAGCTCGCCCAGCAAGAAGCCTCGCACCGTGGCCTCGGGCCCGTAGTTCTGGCGCGAGGCCGGCAGGGCTCCAGGGGGCAGGCCCACCCCCAGTTGGGTCTCGTTCGTTCCGTACTTCACCTTGTTGCCTTCGGCGAGCACCCGCCAATCGGCCTGGTTGGCGAGGACGCAGCCGCCCGCCACGGCGTGACCGTTCACGGCGGCGACCACCGGACGGGGGCAGCGAAAGAGTCGCCCCAGGATCACGTCGAAGGAGCCCATGAAGGCTCCCATGGCGCCCCGGTCGAGGGCTCGCAGCGTGACCAGATCCAGGCCGGCGGAGAAGAAACGGTCGTAGCCCGTGAGCACGAGAGCCCGGCCGGAGCTCTCGTCGAAGGCGTCGAGGCCGGTGGACAGGGTTTGCAGCAGCTCAGGGTTGAGCGCGTTGGCCTTGCCGTTGTCCAGCTGCAGGACGGCCACGTCGTCATGGAACATGAGGGTCACGGGGAGGCTCCGATGGGCCGGGCGGCGGGAGGGCAGGCGACGAGAGCGGGCCTGAACGGCTAGACTACGCCGTTCTGCCTCGGCGGCCATCCTCGTGGTTGCAGGTAGGCCCTCGGGCGGTGCCTGGGTGGCGGCCATGACCGGGCCAGCCGCCAGGGCCCAGCCCTCACTCCAGTCGCCCTCCCCCCAGTCGATCTACGCGCCATGGCCGTCAGTACTTCAGGCATCTGCTTCACACTTCACGATGTGGCCAAGTCCTTCGGGACTCGGCAGCTCTTCGAAAACGTGACCCTGTCCTTCTTGCGCGGCGCTCGCATCGGCGTGATCGGGCCGAACGGCATGGGCAAGTCGACATTGCTGCGCATCATCGCCGGCGAAGACACCGAGTTCGAAGGGACCGCCCAGGGCGTGCCCGGGCTGACCGTGGGCTTTGTCCATCAGGAGCCTCAGCTCGACCCCGAACTCACCGTGCTGCAGAACGTCGAGAAGGCCGTGGAGCCGCTGCGCCAGCTGGTGGCGAGCTACGAGGACGTCTCCGCGCGCATGGGCGAAGACATGTCCGACGCCGAGATGGAGAAGCTGCTCGAGCGCATGGGCCGGCTGCAGGAGCAGATCGAAGAGAAGGACGCCTGGGAACTCGACCGGCACATCGAGCAGGCCATGCACGCCCTGCGCCTGCCCCCCGGGGACAGCCCGGTGACCAGCCTCTCTGGCGGTGAGAAGCGGCGCATCGCCCTCTGTCGCACCTTGATGGAGCATCCCGACCTGCTCCTTCTCGACGAGCCCACCAACCATCTGGACGCCGACACGGTGACCTGGCTGGAGCGGCACCTGCAGGAATACAACGGCACCGTGATCCTGATCACCCACGACCGGTACTTCCTCGACAACGTGGTGGGCTGGATGCTGGAGATCGACCGCGGCGCGGCCCGTGCCTACGAAGGCAACTACAGCAGCTACCTCGAGCAGCGGGCCGAGTTCTACCGGCAGCGCAAGAAATCGGATGACGAGCGGGCCAAGCTGATCGATCGCGAGCTCGACTGGATCCGCCAGAACCCGAAGGGGCGTACCACGAAGAGCAAGGCCCGTGTGCAGCGCTACGACGACCTGGTGCGAGAGCACCGTCAGGTGGTGAAGGACGACATCCGCCTGCAGCTGCCCTTCACCCGCCGACTGGGTGACAAGGTCTTGAACGTGGCCGAGCTGCGCAAGGGCTTTGACGGCCGCGAGCTTCTGGATGGCCTGAGCTTCGAGATGCCGCCGGGCGCCATCCTGGGTGTGGTGGGGCCGAACGGCACGGGCAAGACCACGCTGATGCGCATGATCGTCGGCCAGGAGCAGCCAGACTCGGGCACCATCGAGCTGGGCGAGACGGTCGACCTCTGCTACCTCGATCAAAGCCGCGGCGAGCTGAACCCTGAGTCCACGGTGTTCGAGACGGTCACCGGGGGCACGGAGATGATCCGGGTGGGCGACGACGAGCTGAACGGTCGTGCCTACGTGTCGCGGTTCAACTTCCGTGGAGCCGAACAAGAGAAGCTGATGAAGACGCTCTCTGGTGGCGAGCGCAACCGGGTGCAGATGGCCAAGATGCTGGCCAAGGGCGGCAACCTGGTGCTGCTCGATGAGCCCACCAATGATCTCGACCTGCCCACCTTGCGTCACCTCGAAGAGGCCCTGCTGACCTTCCCCGGTTGCTGCATCGTGGTCACTCACGATCGCTACTTCCTGGACCGCATCGCCACCCATATTCTGGCCTTCGACCCTGACCTCGGCGTGCACTTCCACCCGGGCAACTTCGAGAGCTGGCGCGAGAAGCGTCGTGACCTCCGTGAGGGCAGCGGACTCTCGGCGGAAGACAGCGCAGGGACTCACCGGCGCTTCAAGTAGGAGCTGAGCTGATGAAGGGCTTTCTCGACTTCCTGAAGCAGAACAAGAAGCTCTGGATCCCGCCGATCCTGGTCTTCATCGCTCTGCTTGTCTACCTGGCCATGAAGTCGGCCGACGTACCCAAGCAGCCCTTTGACTACCGGGCCAACTGACCCATGGGAACGGCCACAGCCACCGCCGTCGTCGCCGGCTTGCTGGTGCTGCTCTGGGTCGCGGGGTGTCGGCGAGAGATCGACGGGCCGCCAGCCAACGACTCTTCGGTGCAGACCGAGCAGACCGGGCCCCAGGCCGCTGACCTCTTTGCCGGCTGGCCTGAGCAGCTGAAAGATCTGGTGGTCTCAGCCCGTGATCGCTTCGAGGCGCCGTCGCTGTTTCCCACGGCGGGCTTCGAGTTGCCAGCAGGCGCGGTGATCGTCGACGTGCGTACGGCGGCAGAGATCGCGGTGTCCGTCATCCCCGGCTCACGGGCCCTGTCCGACGACGACCTGCGCGAGGCCTTTCTCGACGAGGTCCACCCGGGTCCGGTGGTGGTCTACTGCACGGCCGGTTGGCGCTCGGCTGAGTTCACCGCCGAGCTCGTGGACGCTGGGGTGCAGGCGCTGAACCTCGAAGGCGGGGTGTGCGCCTGGGCCCTCGTGGGCGGGCTGTTGGTCGATCAGCAGGGCGCGCCGACCCAGCGCATCCATGCCTACTCTGACGACTTCGCCGAATGCGTTCCTCTGGGCTTCCAGGCCGTCTTCGACTGACCCCGCAGAGCGCTCGCCGCGGGGTTCAGGGCTGGCAGGCGAGCGCCGTGAAATTGCGGCGTGTGAGGGCGTAACAACCGCCCCTGTTGGCCAGAGCGGCGGGCTCGCGGCCTCCGTGGTGGCCGAGTTGGCTCACCAGCCACTCTGACCCGGGGAGACCCTGCATGTTCGACCAACTGTTCGGGGGCCAGGCGCTCTGGTTCACGACCCCGGCATTGCTGGGCACGGTGGTGTTTGCCGCGCGCCTGGCCCTGTCAGCCATGGGCAAGGGGGCTGAGCCGAGGCTCGAGGTCGACGGGCCCCATGAGGCCCTCATGCCCCTGTCCATTCTCAGCGTCGCGGCCTTTGTGGGCGGCGTGGGCTGGGCGGGCATGGGCGCCCTGCTCGGGCTGGGCTGGGAGATGGCCCCTGCGGCCGCCGTGGGTGTAGCCGGCGGAGTGTCCATGGTGTGGCTTCTGGGGCTGCTCAGTCTGACCCGTTAGCCCTCATCTTCCGTCGGGTTAGCCTGGGCCCATGTTCACCAACCCGTCGATCCTTGTCTGTTGCGCCTTGCTCATCTGCAGCCCTTCTCTCGCGAGCCAGCAGCCCCTGTCCGCCTCCGCCCTGCGGGGACACGTGGAGGTGCTCGCCGCTGACCGCCTCGACGGGCGCGGCACGGGCACGGTGGGCGGCCTCGCTGCAGCTCACTACATCGCTGGCGTTCTGGCAGGCGCGGGCTGCGAACCGGCCGGGGATGACGGCAGCTGGTTCCAGCAGACCGATGTGCAGCGTCACGAGCTCTCCGCGACGGGGCAGCTGGTCGTCATCGACGAGGACGGACAGGAGCGGGGGCTGTCCTACGGCGCCGACTGGCAGATCTTCAGCGGCGGGCCAGTGGCGGGGACGTTCGACATCGTCTATGCGGCCAGTCCCGACGAGCTGCCCGCAGAGCCCAGGCCAGGCAGCGTGCTGGTCCTCACAGCGGACATGCGCCAGGCGTTCGGTTGGCTGCAAGGTGGCGCTTCCGACGGCTGGCCAGCGGTCCTGCTCCTGGGGCCGCCAACGCCCGGTCAGCCAGGCGACGCCCCCACCGAGCTGGTCGCCAGGCCGGGGAGCCCCTTGCTGATCATGGCCCGAGGCGAGGTGGTGGCAAACCTCGCCTCACGGAGCAGCCAGCGGCTGCGTCTGAACCTGGAGGCCGTCCGCTCAAGCCCAGCGTTCAATGTGCTCGGTCGCCTGGCCGGGACGGGCGCCGACGGCGGGCCCAGCCTGGCCAGCGAAGCGGTGGTGATCTCTGCGCACTACGACCACCTCGTCGGCCACGGGGGGGCGCCGGGCGAGGATCAGATCTACAACGGCGCCGACGATGACGCGTCAGGGGTGGCCGCCGTGCTGGAGCTGGCCCGGATGGCGGGCCAGGCACCGGCCCCCGCGCGCACCCTGCTCTTCGTCTTGGCCACCGGCGAAGAGCACGGCTTGCTGGGCACGGAGTTCTACCTGGATCATCCCGCCGCGCCCCTCGAGCAGACGGTCTACAACCTCAACTTCGAGATGATCGGTCGGCCCGACGCCATGATCGGCGGCTCGGGGCAGCTGTGGCTCACCGGCTTCGAGCTGAGCAACATGGGCCCGGCGTGGGCAGGCTTGGGCTTGGCAGTGAAACCAGACCCGCGGCCCAAGCAGATGTTCTTTCGGCGCTCGGACAACTACGCCTTTGTTGAGCGTGGTGTCGTGGCTCAGAGCCTGTCCAGCTACGACCTGCACGACGACTATCATCGTCCGTCTGATGAGGCAGGCCGTCTCGACTACGAGCACATGGCCGCTGCGCTACAGCTCTCTTGGCGCGCGCTCCAGCCTCTCGCCAGCGGGGCCTTGGACCCCGCCTGGACGGAGACCTCCGGCTTGGAGTCGTCTTCTGGCCGCTGAGCCCTCAGCTGCCGGTGGGCGGCGATGAGTAGAACCGCCAGGCCATGCGCAGCAATCCCCAGGCGCCTGTGGTCTCTGCGCCCAGCTGCTGGTTGCGCTGCCCGATCTCAAAAGCGAGGCGCCACTGTTCGAAGAGCACTGCCCAGGCCTTGAAGAGCGATGTGGACGGGTCGTAGATGTGCGTGGCCTCGGAGGTGAGCCCGTTGAGTTCAATGATGTGTAGATCGCGGCCAGCCATGAGCGCCTCGGCTGAGGGGGCTCGCAAATCGAAGCGCCCGAAGAAGAAGCCGTCGAAGCCCTTGGCGATGTGATCGATCGCCTCTTCGAGCGCCTCGGTCCGGAGCTGTTCACCGTCGAGGAACAGCGCGCCCTGGCAGTGGGTGCCGAGGCGGGCCAGGGGGACGGACTCGCCCTGGCCTGGCACCTCGTCGAGCCGGTGGGACAGGTTCTCGCAGGAGAGCCGGGCCATGGTGACCGCTCGATCATCATCGAAGATGAGCTCTTCGACCGTGCGTACGCCATCGCCGCTCAGCGTGGGCAGGCGCTTGGTGGTGATCGAGAAGATGTGGCCCTGCGCCTCGTCGGGGTGGCGGGTGTAGAAGACGCCGAACTCCTGGCCGTCGAGGCGCTCTTGCAGGATCACGTCAACCCGGCTCTTGCTCAGGTACGCGCGGATCTCCTCTCGGGACGCTGCGAAGACCACGTCTTGCCCCCGCTGTCCGGCGTCGGGCTTGAGCACCACCGGCAAGGAGCCCCACGGCTGATCAAGGAACTCGTCCGCCAGGGCCATGCGGGAGTCGAGTGTCTCGTGGGCAGGGAGCAGCTGGATGGCGGGCAAGAACTCGCCGCGGCTGCGCAGGTTGTGCTGGATATCGCTCTTCGACTCGCCGACGAAGCCCCCGGCAGGGATGCCGGGGTTGACCGCAGTGACCGGCGCGATCCCGCCGTGCTTCAGGGACAGCCAGCCCACGTAGGCCACCACCGGCGGGTAGAACAGCCACGGGGGCCAGAACTCCCAGCGGGTCCATCTTCGCCAGCTGCCGAAGAGCTGTCGCCGCCCCCGATGACTGGCTGCGGGGATGGCTACACGCAGTACGAGCAGCATCACCGTGAGCAGGGTGAACAGCGTGGTCAGGGTGTGGTCTTGCAGCCAGGTCACGCTCTCGAGCATCTGCTCGCCGAGGACCATGGAGGCGCCCACGAGGGCTGGGGTCCAGAGCACTCCGGCCAGGGCGAACCAGAGGGCGAAGCGGGGCAGGCTGGTGCCCACCACGCCGGCGGCGAAGTAGGTCGGCAGCCGCATCCCGGGCATGAAGCGGCTGATGAAGATGGCCGCCATGCCTCGCTGCTGAAACCACCTCGAGGCTCGGGCCAGTGTGGTCTCGCTGAACATCCAGCGCAGGGGACGACGACGTACGGCTGCACGGCCCAGCAATCGCCCGGCCGCGAAGAGCGCCAGGTCGCCCGCCAGGATGCCCACGAAGGCGCCGCTCGTCGCCGCCAGAAAGGACATCTGCCCTCGGGCTGCCAGGAGCCCCGCTCCCACACAGGCCAGGTCTTCGCTGATCAACGTGGCCACCGCGATCAGCGACATCAGCAGGAGCAGCACCAGCCCCGTGGCGGGGGGCACGGAGCTGGGGTCGAAGGGCAGGTTGGCCGCTGCCACCCGCTCTGGGGACGCGTCCTCGCGGCGCACGGCCTCTCCTGACTCGACCCGAGAGACAAAGTCGAGCAGCGCTGCTGTGAACGGTGGGTGGTCCTTGAAGACCATGAAGTGCCGATCTGGTCCCATCCACAGCTCGCTCTGAGGCACGATGCGCACGTGCTCCCTGGCGGCGGCCGCAGGTACCAGTGGGTCCCGCTCACCATGGATGATCAACACGGGCACATCGATCTGCTCGAGAATGCCCCGCAGTGGGCGTTGGTCGCTGTCACAGAACGAGCGCGCGTAGGTGTAGGCCTTCTCAAAGGCGTCCGTGGCACCGAAGTGTGGTGTGAGCAGCGCGACGATCTGGATGAGTCGCAGCTGGGCCAGGTGCACGGCGTGATTGAGCCGGTAGTCCCCGAGCAGCTCGAGCTCTTGCACGCCGATGGCCGAGAGCAAGGTCAGCGAGGCCACGCGCTCGGGCGCAAGGTTCCACAACTGCAAGGCCACGCCGCCGCCCAGGCTGTAGCCCACGACGTGGGCCTGGCGCACACCCTCTCGGGCCAAGAGCTGCTGGAGGTAATGGGCGGAGGCCTTCACCGAGTAGTCGCTGACCGTTCGTTGCGAGTGACCGAAGCCGGGCAGGTCCGGGACCATGACGTGGTAGTCACCGGCGAGCAGTGGCACCAGGGTCTCGAAGTGCTCCTTGCGCCCGGGGCTGCCGTGGAGCAGGACGATGGTGGGGGCGTCTTTGCTCCCGGCTTCGTGCCAGGCGAGCTGCACCCGGCCACCGCTGACGTTCCCTGAGGCGTCGACCTCTGCCAGCGCTGTGACGCGGTCGCCTGTGCTCTGCGAGTCACCGACGAGGGCCGGGGAGGCCGGATCAGACGGCGTGGAGCTGGCCACGGCTTGCCAGCACCACGAAGCGATGAGGGCCGAGGCCCACAGCCAGAGGAAGCCCCGAGCCAGACGTGCCATGGGGCTCATGATGGGGGCGCTCGCCTCAGCCTGCTGCGGTGGGTTGATGAATCTGAGTGATGGCCTGGTGCAAGTGCCTGGCCAGCTTGTGGCGAGTGTCGGCTTGGATGGGCCGCTTACCAAAGGTAATTGTGGCTTCGATGCGGGGCAGGCTCAGCAAGTCGATGAAGTGGTCGAAGAAGGTCATCTCTCCCCACCAGCAGACCGCTTCGGACGGGGGGGCGGCGCCAGCGGGCGTGTCGTAGCTCAGGCTCGCGTAGCTCACCGCCTGTTCGCAGCGGACCGCTGGCTCTAGCAGGGAGGAGCGAAAGGGCAAGACCTCTTGCCCACCTGATGACGTGCCCTCGGGAAACATCAGCAGGCCCCGGCCCGAGGCCAGCACGTCGTGGATCAGGGTGTTGACCCTGGCCACATCCCGACGCAGGTCGCGATCGATGAAGATCGTGTTCGCCGCCCGGGCCAGCAGCCCCAGCACGGGCCAGCCGGCCACGTCTGCCCTGCTGACGAAGATCCCTGGTGCCCTGGACATCAAGGTAATGATGTCCACGTAGCCCAGGTGGTTACTGACCAGGATGAAAGGCGCCTGGGGAGCTTCACCCACCACGGACACGCGCAGGTTCATGATCCGTGCCACGCCTCGGGCCCAGCCACCGCACAGGAACGTCTGCACGGTGCGCAGTCTGGGTGCTGAGAACCAGCCGAGGGGCCGACAGACCTGGTAGGCAATGAACATCACCGCAGACCAGAGCAAGAAGGACACGAGGCGCAAGGCGGCACGCAAGCGGGGCAAGGGGGCGAGCTCAGCTGCTGAAGAACATCCGCCGCACCAAGGCGGGGATGGCGTGGGTGTCCATGATCACGAGGAAGTCGATGGTCTTGAATTCGCGGTCAATGGCGGGTTCGCTGGCCACGCGGACGCCGAAGCGCATGTACGTCCCGAACAAGGTGGGCAGCTTGACCGCCGCCACGGCAGCCGGGTCGGGCAGGGGCCCCGCACAGCTGTGCCGCGGACGGGCTCTGGCCAGAGGCCCTGGCCAGACGAGATCCTGCTCGCGCAACCAGGCCATCACCGTGCGCCCTTCTTCGGTGTCCTGGCTGGTCAGGGAGCAGCAGCCGAACAGGTAGCGCTTGCCTTGCAAGTTGAGGTAGCGAGCCAGCCCGCGCCAGAGCCCGAAGAGGACCTTCTGCTGGCGGTGCTCCATGGCCACGCAAGCCCGGCCGATCTCCACCGCGTCGTCGAGTCGGGCCTGCCCCAGATCGCTGAGGTGGTACTCGCCGTCAGAGTAGAGCCCGTTGTGAGCGGCGGCCATCTCTGGGGTCTGCATGCGATAGGTGCCGACGATCTGCCCCTCGTGTTCGACCACGAGGTGATGGCAGCCGTCGTCGAAGCGGTCTTTGTCGCGACCCGTGAGCCGCGAGCTGGCCAGGCCTTCACCCAGCTCGACGTTGAACACCTGGTAGCGCAAACGCAGGGCTGCCTCGACATCTGCCGGGGTCGTGGCGAGGCGAATACGGTAGCGGCCCTCGTCGAAACACAGCTCGGGTACGGAGTCGAGGGCTGTGCTGGAGAGCTGTGGCTTGGCGCTGTGGGACATGAGGTTCTCGCTGGTTTCGCGCAAGCCCGTGATTGGCTTGTCCTGGCCGTTCGGCTGCGCAATCGCACCCCGCTGATGTTCAGAACGCTGATCATCATTGCCAAAAGAGCGGCCCAGGCAAGGCGGGATGTCGCTCGCGGCTTCCCGGGCCACTGTCGCGCCGCAGACCATCGCCCCAGGCCAGCGTAACCCGCGGCCGAGGGTCAGCATCTCTTGAGCAGACCCACGATGGTCGCTGCCAGCCGATTTCCCAGTGTTGAAGAGAGTTCGAGCCATGAATATCCCCAGCTTCGCCCTGCACGCTACTCTGCTCATGGGGGCTCTCGCAGTGACCACGCCCCTGTCTGTTGCGGCCGAGGCCGATCGGGACACCTCGTTCTACAACCTGGGCGAGGGAGGTCTGGCCTTGGAGGGCTTCGATCCCGTGGCCTACTTCGACGAGGGTGGCGCCGCAGCGACCCGGGGGCTGGCCAGCCTCTCCCTCGAGCACGACGGGGTGGTCTATCACTTCGCCAGCGACGAGAACCGCCAGCTGTTTGTGGGCAATCCCGGCAAGTACGAGCCGACCCACGGTGGCTGGTGCGCCTACGCCATGAGCAAGGATGTGCGCTACAAGGTCGATCCCCAGGCCTTTCTCCTCTCGGAAGGTCGGCTGACCCTGTTCGCCGATCTGGACTACGTGGAGTTCGATGGCAAATGGGTCCCCGAGCAGCACGAGTCGCTGGCCTTGGCCGACAAGAATTGGCTGGCCTTCTCGGGCGAAGCCGCGCGCAGAGCGCCCAAGGGCAGCTACCGCTCGTACGAGGCGTTCAACCTGAGCGGGGCTTCCTTGGCCATGGAGGGCTTCGACCCGGTGAGCTACTTCCATGCAGGGGGAGCCAAGCCGCAGAAGGGCAACGCCCGCTGGTCACATCGCGTGGGCGGCGTGGTCTACCACTTCGTCAGCGAGAAGCACCTGGAGCTGTTTCGCGCCGACCCGAGCCGCTATGAGCCGGCCCACGGGGGCTGGTGCTCCTACGCCATGGGCGCCTCTGCCGAAAAAGTCGAGGTCGACCCGAAGGCGTACCGCATGACCGACGGTCAGCTGCACCTCTTCTTCAACACCTGGTATGCCGACACCCGGGATGACTGGGACGAGGACACGGCCCGGCTGAAAAAGAAAGCCGACAGCAACTGGGCCAAGATCCTGGAGAAAGAGGCCTCTGGTCGCTGAGTGAGGGGCCAGTTCTTCCCCGGTTCGGCGATCCCGTGAGATCATGCCGGGGTGAACGCCCCGCTCCTGTCGATCTTGTTGCCCAGCTACAACGCCGCGACGACGTTGCCGGCCTGTCTGGCATCCATCGAGCGACAGACCGAGAAGCGTTGGCGCTGTGTCGTCGTCGACGACGGCAGCTCTGACGAGAGCGCCAGCGTGGTGCACAGCTTCGTCGCCCGAGATGATCGGTTTCGTCTGTTGTCAGCTTCTCACCGCGGCCTGGTGGACGCCCTGTTGCTGGGAGTGAGTGAATGCTCGGGCCGGTACATCGCGCGCATGGACGCCGATGACGTGATGCGCCGGGACCGCCTGGCCCATCAGCTGCACGCGCTGCAGATGGACACATCGCTCGCTGCGGTGGGCTGCCACGTGCGCTTGTTTCCCAGGCGAGCGCTTACCGAGGGCATGGTGCGCTACGAGTCCTGGCTGAACAGCATCCGCTGCCCGGACGACGTGCACCGCAACGCTTACGTGGAGTGTCCCGTGGCCCATCCCTCGCTGATGATTCGTCGCGAGGTCTTGCAGAAAGTGAACTATCGCGACCGCGGCTGGCCCGAAGACTACGACCTGATCTTGCGCCTGCTGGGCGAGGGGCACCGGGTGGGCATGGTGCCTCGGCGGCTGCTCGGCTGGCGCGATTCGGAGGCCAGGCTCTCGCGGACCCACGAGCGCTACGCGCAAGAGCGCTTCACGGTCTGCAAGGCCGAGACCCTGGCACAAGACTTCTTGCGCGGCGCCAAGGATTACGTGCTGTGGGGCTACGGCGAGACGGGCAAGGCCCTGCGCGCCGCGCTCCTGGGCCACGATTGCCAGCCCTCGCACATCGTCGAGCTGCATCCCGGCCGGCTGGGCAACGCCATTCACGGCGCGCTCGTGGTGTCGCCGGATGCCCTGGCGCAGCTGCTGCCTCGCAAGATCGTCGTCTCCGTGGCGGGCGAAGAGGCGCGAGCCACCATTCGTGCCGTGCTCGTGGGCCTGGGCCTGAGCGAGCTACGAGACTTCGTCATGGCCGCCTGAGCAGGCGCCCCGCTCAGGAGGGCGGGTGGCTCAGCACCAGGGCGTTGTCCATCATCTCGCGCAGCCTGAATTTTTGCACCTTGCCCGAGCCCGTCAGGGGGAAGGCCTCGAAGTGCTTCCACAGCTTGGGGATCTTGAACGACGCCACCCGGCCGTGGAGGCAGTGGGCGAAGTCGATGGGCACCAGCTGCTTGTGGGGCTGCAGCATGACGGCGCAGCCCACCTCTTCGCCGAAGTGCTTGTCTGCCACACCGATCACCGCCACGTCGATCACGTCCGGGTGCTCGCGCAGGATGTTCTCGATCTCTGCGGGCGCGATGTTCTCCCCGCCGCGAATGATGATGTCCTTGGCTCGGCCCACGATGTAGAGCAGGCCTTCTACGTCTCGCCGCGCCAGGTCGCCCGTGCGCAACCACTGACCGTCGACAACGGCCAGGGCCGTGGCCTCCGGGTCGTTGAAGTAGCCGAGCATGATGTTCGACCCGGAGAGCCACAGCTCGCCTTCCTCTCCCGGGGGGACGTCGACGCCGCTCTCAGGGTCGACGATGCGCACGGAGACGCCGGGCAGGGGGCGGCCCAGGCTGCCGCAGCGCACGGACAGGTCGTCTTCAGGATTGGTGCCCGCTACGCCTGGAGCGGCCTCGGTCAGGCCGTAGGCGATGCACATGCCGTCGCAGTGCAGCTCGTCGATCACCGCCCGCATGAGCGGCTCGGGGCACGGGGCTCCGGCCATGAGGCCCGTGCGCAGGGAGCGGGTGTCAAAGCGCGACCGCTCGGGGTGGGCCAGCAAGGCCGAGAACATGGTGGGCACGCCGTGGATGATGGTGCAGCGTTCTTGGTCGACGAGCCGCAGCACCTGCTCTGCATCGAAGCCCGGCAACACGGCGATGCCCACGCCGTAGCTGTAGCTGCCCAGCACGGCCACCACGCAGCCGAAGCAGTGAAACAAGGGCACCATCAGGCAGGTCTTGTCGTCGCCGGTGAGCCTGATCTGGTCGCCCAGCTCCCAGGCGCTGGAGAGGATGTTGGTGTGACTGAGCATGACGCCCTTGGGGAAGCCCGTGGTCCCCGAGGTGTACTGGATGTTGACCACGTCGCCTGCGTTGCAGGCTCGCTCCCGGGCGGCGAGATGCGCGGCGCCCAGGGCATGCCCGGCAGCGACCACGTCGTCGAGGGACATGAGCGGGCCGTGGGCGGCGCCGCGCGTGGTGGGGAGCGGGCGGTCGTCCAGCAGCAATCCGTGGGGGACGGATTCGATCGGCGAGGCAGGCAGCCAGACCCGCAGGCGGATGCGCTCCAGGCCGAGCTCTCCATCGCAGAGGATGTCATCCAACAGCGCGCTGGCTTCGTTGCTGCCGGTGCCCGTGGTGTGCAGCACGGCGACGGCCTGGCTCTGACGGAGGACGTAGGCCACTTCGTCCCGCTGCAGGGCCGTGTTGACCGTGACCAGCACCGCGCCCACCCGGGCCAGGGCGAACTCGAGCGGCACCCAGTCGGCCACGTTGCCCGCCCACAGGGCCACGTGGTCTCCCGCGGCGATGCCCACGGCGATGAGCCCCGCGGCCAACTCGTCGACCCGGCCGTCGAGGGCGGCGAAGTCGAGACGCAGCTCGTGTCCCTCGCGCGCGAAATCGGGGACGACCAGGGCCTCCACGTCGCCTCGTTGAGTCGCGAGGTCGCGCAAGAGATCGCTGAGCGTGCCCTGCGGGCGGGGAGTCATGGGAGCTCGAAGCGCGGCCGGCTCGCCACGCGCAGGGTGCCGTCGCCTTCGGTGACGCTCACGGTGCGATCGACGGCCACGTTCTCGAAGACCTGGGTCGAGCCGCTGGCGGGCCAGAACACCACCAGCTTCTCGACCTGGGTCGCGGCGCCCAGGCCAAAGTGCAGCTCCAGGGGATTGCTGCCGAAGCTCCCGGTGGTGGGCAGCTGGCGGTGCACCGTGCGCCGGGTCGCGCCATCGATGATCTCGGCCGAGACCCGGGCGCCGAAACCGTCCCGGTTGCTGGTGACGCCCTTCAGGTCGATGGCCAACCAGTGCCTGCCGTGCCCCGGGTTGCGATACAGGGCGTCCCTGAAGGCGTCGCCGGTGTAGGCCCCGCCCATCTGCTCGAAGACGTCCTGGTCGCCGTCGTTGTCGATGTCGGCGAAGGCCACGCCGTGGCCCTTCTGCAGATGACCGAAGCCCCCGGCAGCGGTCACGTCTTCGAAGCGCTCGCCAGCGACGTTGCGGTACATCACGTTGGGGATCACGGCGGTGTAGCTGGGGAAGCCCGTGCCCAGGTAGAAGTCGAGCCAGCCGTCGTTGTCCAGGTCGCCCAGGTTCGTGCCCATGGTGGTGACCAATCGCTCCAGACCCACCGCTGCGGTCACGTCGTCGAAGGATCCGCTGCCGTGGTTGCGCAGCAGGCGGCCCGACTCGTGCTCGTGGTCGAGCCCGAGCCAGCTGGCCGCGACCTCCTCCATGTCTTCGACGTAGCCAGCGCAGTAGATGTCGAGATCGCCGTCGTTGTCATAGTCCCAGAACCAGGCGCCGAAGCTCATCTCGGGGCGCTCGGTGTGGGCCACGTCAGCGATGTCAACGAACGTGTTCTCGCCGTCGTTGCGGTAGAGCCTGTTGGCGGCGAAGAGGTTGCTGACGAAGAGGTCCGGGTCGCCGTCCCCCTCGATGTCACCCCAGGCGGCGGCCTTGCCGTAGCGGTTGTTGGCCACCCCTGCGGCGCCGGCCACGTCGACGAAGTGGGCGCGACCGTCGTTGTTGAAGAGCTGCGAGGGGAAGTAGCTTCGGGCCGTGTCCTCGTTGGCGATGTAGAGGTCGAGGTCGCCGTCGCTGTCGTAGTCGGCGAAGGCTGCGCCCTGGGTGGGGTAGGCCTTGTCCCCCAGGCCGGCGGCGAAGGTGACGTCGGAGAAGTTCGCGGCGCCGTCGTTGAGCAGCAGCGAGTTGGGATGCATGCCCAGGTCGTCGAACCAGGCCCCGCGCAGCACGACGATGTCAGGGTCGTCGTCGTTGTCCACGTCGGCGTGGAGCATGTTCAGGCCGCCGAAGAATCCGCTCAGGCCAGCGTCGGCGGCCCGCTCGGTGAAGCTGCCGTCGCCGTTGTTGGCAAACAGGTGCATCTCGCCCTGGTAGTCCCAGGTGGAGGTGAGCACGTCGGTCAGGCCGTCGCCGTCCAGGTCTTCGAGCACGGCGCCGCCAGAGAGATTGAGCGTGTCGAGACCGGTCGCGCTGGAGACGTGGGTGAAGCGGCTGAACTCTGCCCCCGGCAAGAAGTGCTGGGGCTCGATGCGCTGCTCTTCGGGGACGTCGTCGGGCCACTGGCCCAAGGTCATGGCCGCGATGTTGAGCAACCAGCGGGCGGTGAGCACCCGGGTCTCATCTCGCTGGGGATGGTTCAAGAACGCGCTGAACGCCTCGAGCGAGCGGGTCGACCCCAGGGAGTCCTTGTGGATGCCGTCCCCTTGCAGGGGCGCCAGGCAGGACTCGCCGGTGCGGCAGGCCACGCAGTTGGCGTTCTCGGCGTAGCGCAGCCAGGCCAGCCCGTTGTAGAAGTGCAGCAAGGCGGCGAGGCGGCCCCGGTCGTCTGGCCCTACGGCCTCGAGCACCTTGCCCGCGGCGTCTAGCGAGGCCAGGGCCTCGTCGGTTCGTCCCAGGCGCAACTGATCGGCGGAGATCTGCGCGTGCAGGCGAAACGTCCTGCGCGGGTCAGCGGTGTCGTCTCGCCTGGCCAGCTCGGCCTGCAGCTTGAGCAGCTCGCCATCCCCCAGAAAGCGGTTGTCGTGCATGACCCACTCTGCGATGCGGCGCAGCTCGTCGCGCATGCGCTCGTGCCCCTCGGCCAGGGCGTCCACGGCGGTGGGGATGCCTGGCTGCGCAGAATCGAGGTCAGGTTCGCAACCCAGACAGAGCAGGCACGACACGAGCATCGCCACCACGGCGGACCCGCCTCTTCTGAACGGGGTGGGCTGCAGAGCAGGCACGGGCGAGTGGGGCGTCGCGGTCATGGGCTGATGGTAACGTGCGGGCCATGAGCGAGAGCGTCGCTGTCTTCGCGCCGGGCCGGGTCAACCTCATCGGCGAGCATGTCGACTACGCGGGAGGCCTCGTCCTGCCCATGGCCATCGCACAGGGGACGACCCTCACCGGCGAGCGGGGCGGCCGCTGGGTCGAGCTCACCTCCAGGGCCTTGGGTGGCTCGGCTCGCGTCTCCCTTGATGATGTGGGGCGCGATCACCCAGGAGAGCGCTCAGGAGCGCAACCGGGCGGGCCCCCGTGGGCTGCGCACCTGGCCGGCCTGGTCGCGGCGCTTCGTCCTGCTACGGGCTATTGCGGCGTGATCGGTGGCGATCTGCCCGTGGGCGCCGGGCTCTCGTCGAGCGCTTCGCTGGGCGTGGCCCTGGCTCTGGCCACGGGCTTCAACGGGACACCCCTGCAGTTGGCCCGTGCCGTCATGGCCGCAGAGGCTCAGGCCCTCGGGGTGGCTTGCGGGCTGATGGACCCTCTCGTGGTGGCCGCCGCTCATGCCGGGCAGGCCTTGCTCATCGACTGTGCCAGCGAGGCTTTCACTCCCCAGCCCGTGCCGCCGCGCTGGTGCTTCTGGCTCATCGACACGGGAGTGCGCCGAGACCTGGGCCAGAGCGGCTACGCCGAGCGCCGCAGTGAGGTCGAGGCTGCCCAGGCTCGCATCGGGCCCCTGCGTGGTGCGTCCCTTGCTGACGTGCACCGCCTGGACGACCCGCTCTTGGCCCGGCGAGCTCGCCACGTGGTCAGCGAGATCTCACGGGTGCATGCCTTCGTGGGCGACATGCAGAGTGAGGACATGGTCAGCGCTGGCGCCTTGCTCGACGCCAGCCACGAGAGCTTGTCCTGCGACTTCGCGGTCTCCACTCCCGAGCTGGATGCCTGCGTTGCCCATGTCCGGGGGCTGCCCGGGGTCGCGGGTGCGCGGCTCACCGGCGCAGGCTTCGGTGGCTTCGTGTTGGCACTGGCTGCGCCGGGCACCCAGCTCCCGGGGTTCGCCGTGCAGCCCAGCGACGGCGCAGGCCTGGGCTGATCAGTTGACCGACGACTGGGCCCAGGACTTGGCCTCCGTCGGCCTGTCCCAGGCTCGGTAGAGTTCGACAAGCCTGCTGGGGACGACCAGATCGGTCTGCTGATGAAAGAAGTCCGGGTCGCCTTGCAGCACTTCCCTGAGGTCGAGCAACACCTGCTCGGCCTCGGCCAGCTGGCCGCTGCGGGTGAGCACCGTGCCCAGCTTGGCCCGTGCGCTCAGGGCCATGAGCCCGTCGCCGTCAGCGAGGGCAGCTCGCCCCGCGATGACCGTGCGCAGCAGCTCTTCGGCCCGGTCGAAGTCGGCGGCGTCGAGCAGCGCCACGGCCAGGTTGTCTGCGGCCTGCAACGCAGAGGGATGGGCCGCGCCGTTGCGCTCGGTGAAGATCGCCAGCGCCTCTTCGAAACAGACGATCGCCCCGGGCACCTGGCCCATGTTCAGCAGGCAGCCACCCTTGCTGGTCAGGGTCACCGCCAGCAGGGGGTGCTGGGGCTCGAGCACGTCCCGGCGAATCTGCTCGGTCAGTTCGAGCACGCCCAAGGCCTCTTCGAAGTTGCTGCTCTTCAGCAGGAACGACCCGACCATGCTGGACAACTCGGCGATGAAGGCGCGATCGGGTGGCTCCCGTTGTAGCTCGACACCGATCATCTCTTGCAGCTTGCCCACCACGTCGGCGTTGGTCTCGACGAAGCGCAACATGCCGAAGTACAGCAGCTGGGCGCGCATGAAGACCGGGTCGTCTTCGGCGTAGTGGCTCGCCAGAATGAGCCGCGCCTCTTCCATCTTGGACAACGCCTGGAGCATGTCCCCCTGGCCCCGGTCGAGCTGGGCCCACGACTGCAGGATGGTCGCGACTTTTTTGCTCTGCTCACCATTGAGCGCCCGCGCATCGGCCAGGGCTTCGGCGAAGAGTTCTTCGGCTCGACCGGGATGTCCTTGGCTGCCCTCGGCCCTGGCCAGCAGGTAGACCACCTGGCAGAGCGCTGCGTTGGGGCCCGTGGCTGCCGGGTCATGGAGCTGGCGACGGAGGGCCAGGGCTCGATCCAGCAAGGCGCTGGCGGTGCTGTAGTCGGCGAGTGAAAGGTAGACATCACCGAAGCCTGCCAGCAGCGTGGCCCGCACCTCGTCGTCTTCGACTCCGGCGATCTCGTCTGAAGCCCTGTCGAGAGCCCCGCGGAGGGTCAGCTCGGTCCCGTCGAGCAGGGACCGGTCAGCGGGAGCCAGAACCTGCTGATGGTAGAACTCTGAGGTCTGCCGCAGCTGGTCGAGAGATCGCTGGGTCAGGGCGTGGGCTGCTTCGGTGGCGAGCTGTGCTTCGCGAGCGTCGTCTCGAGCCAGGATCGCGTCGGCCTGGGAACGCTCGGCAAGGGCTCTGTCTGCTTTGGCCTGGTCTTCTGCCGCCCGGGCCAGGTCTCTGGCCTGCAGGGCGTCTTGTCGTTCGCGTTGGGCTTCTGCGTGCGCTGCCAGCGCCACCTGCTCTGAGTCGCTGGCTCGTTGCTCTGAGGCCTGGGCCTGGATCGCCGCGTTGATGCTGATCGACGTGGCAGCCACGAGCGCGACCAGGACCACCAGGCTCGCCGTGACCAGGGCCCGGTTGCGCTGGGTGAAGCGGGTCACCTGATAGACCAGGCTCGGGCGCCGGGCCGTAATGGGCAGGGCGTCGAGATAGCGCCGCACATCGCCTGCCAGGGCCGACGCGGACACGTAGCGTTGGTCCCGGTCCTTGGCCAGGGCCTTGGCCGCGATGATCTCCAGGTCTCCCGCCAGGCGCCGATCGAACGTGCTCAGTCTCGGCGGGCTGCGCTGGGTGATCACCTCGGCCGCCTCGGGAACCGACAGGCCGCTCACGTCGTAGGGTGGCTGCCCGGCGAGCAGCTCGTGGAGCACCACACCCAGGGCGTAGACATCCGAGCGTGTGTCGACCTCGTCGGGGTCCGCCAGGATCTGCTCCGGGGACATGCAGCTCATGGTGCCGATGATCTGCCCGGCCACGGTCTGGGCGCTGACTCGACCCGCGTCACGGTCGCTCAGCCTGGCCACACCGAAGTCGATGATCTTCGGTTGACCTTCGGCGTTGACCAGGATGTTCGCCGGCTTCAGATCGCGGTGGAGCACGCCCCGTTGATGTCCGTGGTGCACCGCATCGCAGACCTCGGCGAAGAGCGTGAGTCGCTCCCTGCGCGAGAGGGATTGAGCGACCACATAGCGGGTGATGGGACGGGCGTGGGGCACGTACTCCATGACGATGTAGGGCACCTGCCCGCGCTCGTCCTCGGGCAGCACGGCCGCGTACAGCTGGGCGATGCCCCGGTGGCGCAGACGGGCCAGGGCTTCGGCCTCGAACTCGAATCGCCTGCGAGACGCCTCGGAGCCCACACCCCAGCTCATGACCTTCAGCGCGACGGTGCGGCGGGGGCGCTCCTGCTGGGCTTCGTAGACCGTGCCCATGCCTCCGGAGGCGATCTCACGAACCAGGCGAAACGGGCCGATGTTCGCGGGCATGTGCGCGCCGGGAGCGGTCTGGGTGTCGCCGTGGGCCGAGGCCGGGCGAGCGATGGGTGTGGTCCCCAGCAGGCCCGTGTCCATGGTGCTGTGGTGCTGCAGCAGCTCTCGGACCTCGGCGACCAGCACGGGGTCAAGGTCTTGTCCGTCGAGCCAGGCCTGCCGGGTGCCCGGCTGTTCGGCCAGTGCGTCCCAGAACAGCGCTTGCACGACGGATGTATCAAGCGCGCCGGAGTCGTCGTCGGCGCTGGTTTCATCTGGGGTCAAGGCGGGGGGGCTCGCAGAGGCTACGGGGCCAGCATAGCTTGCTCGGGGCCCGCCCCGCCCGGCGGCTTGTGGCTCTGCCCGTCGCCGTGATCCATGATGGGCGTCAACCAGTGGAGAGGACCGACCATGGCCGAAAGAGCTGTTGAGGGCGATCAGGGCGAAGCGCGCCGCCTCTGGGCTGTGGTGGCCCTGATCTCGGTGGCGGGCTGCGTGGTGGCCTGGCAGTTCGTGGCCCCGCCTCCCCCCGAGCGCCTGGTTCTGGCGGCGGGGGGGGCTCAGGGTTCGTATCTGGCGTTCGGCAAGGAGCTCGCCGAACAGATGAGCGTCCACGACCTGACCGTCGAGATCCGCGAGACCCAGGGGTCTGTCGAGAATCTCGAGCTGCTCGCGGCGGGAGAGGTCGACCTGGCCTTCGTGCAAGGTGGCCTGGTGGGCGCGGCGCCGGCCCGTGAGGCGGGCGACGGCCTGGTGGCACTGGGCAGCCTGTTCTACGAGCCCTTGTGGATCTTCCATCGCAGCGACGTGACCTTGGCCAGCCTGGCAGACCTGGCCGGGCTGCGGATAGCCGTGGGCATGCCCGGCGGCGGCACGCGCCCCGTGGCCAGCGCCCTGTGCCTGGCCAATGGCGTGGGCCCGAGCGACGCCCAATGGATCGAGAAGCCCGCCGCCGAGTCCGTAGAAGACCTGCTGGCGGGCACGGTGGACGTGCTCTTTCTCGTGACCTCGGCGCGCTCCCAATCGGTCCGTCGCCTGCTCACTGCCCAGGACGCGGGTGTCTCTCTCTTCAACGTGGAACGGCACCTCGCCTACGAGCGCAACTTTCGCGCCCTACGTCACGTGGTCCTGGCCCAGGGTCAGCTTGACTTCGCGCGGGACGTACCAGATCACGATGTGGACCTGATCGCGCCCGTGGCCATGTTGGTGGCCGATGAAGAGCTCCACGCCGCGTTGATCCCCATCTTGATCCAGGCAGCAGAGTCGGTCTTCGGCCGAGGCGGAGTGTTCGCAGCGCCAGGAGAGTTTCCGTCACCGCATTTCGTTGATCTGCCTTTGTCGAAGTACGCCCGGCGAGCCTATGAATCGGGCCCATCGTTCCTGTACGAGGTGCTGCCTTTTCGCTTGGCGGCCAGTCTGAGCAGGCTCGCGATCATGCTGCTGCCCCTGCTGACCTTGTTGATCCCCCTGCTGAAGCTGGCGCCGCCCCTGTACCGCTGGCGCATCCGCTCGAAGATCTACCGCTGGTATCGGCTGATCCGTGAGCTGGAGGGCAAGGCCGAGGCAGCCGCCACAGCTGCAGAGCGGGCCGCGGTGCAGGAGGCCATCGCGTCCATCGAAGACGAGATCCAAAAGGTCTCCGTGCCTCCTTCGTACATGGACGAGTACTACAACCTGCGCATGCACGTGGATCGCATGCGTCACGCGCTGGAGGCGGCGGGGGAGTAGGCCCACGAGCCCGGGCAGGGCGTGAGCGGGGGGCCCAGGCCGGGGGTGGTCAGGGGCCCTGCGCAGCGAGCGCTCAGTTCGGGAAGTACAGCGGTGCCGTGTCCTGCCAGCCTTCGCCTTCGAGGGCGTACATGAAGGCCACCAGGGCGTCGATCTCGGCGTCGGTGAGGTTGAGCACCTTCATCTTGGGGCTGAGCGTGGGGTTGGGGATGCCGCCCACGTTGTAGTGCTCCATGACCTCACGCAGAGTGGCGATGGAGCCGTCGTGCATGTACGGCGCGTGCAACGTGGTCTCGCGCAGGCCGGGCGTCTTGAAGGCGCCCCTGTCGACCTCGTCGCCGCTGATGGCGCTGCGGCCCTCGTCGGCCAGGGTCTGGGTGGCCTCGTCCCAGCCGACGCCCAGGTTGTGGTACTTGCTGTCGGTGAACGACGTGCCCACGTGGCAGGTGGCGCAGAGGGCCTTGCCGAAGAAGAGCTCTGAACCCAGCAGCTCTTCGTCGCTGAGCGGGTTCACGTAGCCGGGCTCTTCGTCATCGCCGTCGCGCCACTGGTCGTAGCGGGAGTTGTGCGAGACCCGGGTGCGCTCGTAGTCGGCGATGGCGTTGGCGATGCGGTCGAGGGTCACCTCGGGGTCGCCGAAGGCCTCCTCGAAGAAGGCGCCGTACTGGCCGATGTCGGCGATGGTCTGCACGGCGACCTCGTGGGTGTTGCCCATCTCGATGGGGTTGGCGATGGGGCCGATGGCCTGCTCTTCGAGGCTCGCCGCCCGGCCATCCCAGAAGGTCTCGGGATAGAAGGCGAAGGCGGCGTTGATGAAGCTGGGGGCCTTGCGTCCGCCCATCTGTCCGTCGATGCCGGTGGAGACGGGCGTGGGCTCGGAGAAGCCGTTCTCGGGCTTGTGGCAGGTGACACAGGCGATGGTGTTGTCCGCTGAGAGGCGGGTGTCGTAGTAGAGCCAGCGACCGAGGCGGGCCTTCTCGGGGTCGGGAGCCGAGGGCAGGTCGGTGAGCTGCAGGTCGTGGCCCACGAGATCGGTGGGCAGGGCGCGCACCGGGTTGTCCCCTTCGAGGGTGGCCATGGTGTAGGTGGTGTGGGACACGGCGACACAGGCGCTCAGGACGGCAGCGGCGGTGGTGGCGCTGATCGAGAGCCAGAAGGCGGTGCGGGTGGACATGGCGAGAATCCGGGGGCGGTGAGGAGCAAGCTGTGTAGCCACTGGGCCAGGCCGGTTCAAGGCACAGAATCGTGCGTTGGGCCGCTGCTGGAGATTGAGGGTCAGACCCGGGCTCATCGCTGCGTCTGTCGGTCACCCGCGCTGTGGCAGGCCGGGCTGGGAGAGTCGGCGGAGCGCTGATCATCGGCACCCGCTGGCCCGGATGACCCCCGTCCCGGCCTGCTACAGTGTGGCTTGCTCGTGGTAGCGCACCTGATCGCGACCTCGGGCGAGCCCCCTCCCCAGAAGCCCCGCGGTTGCCATGCGCGCTCTGATCGTTCGTCCACCGTCGGTCCTGGGTCGGATGAGTCGGCAGAACCTGCAGCATCCCACGAATATCGTGGGTCTGGCCAGCCAGCTGAACGCCCGGGGGCATCAGGCCACCGTGCTTGACCTCGAGGTGACCGGGCACGACGGAGCCAGCCTCGCCGCCTTGCTGACCAAACTCCGTCCCGGGCTGGTGGGCACCTCGGTGGTCACGCCCCATGTACCCGGAGCGGCTGATTTTCTGGCCCGGGTCCGGCGCGTGCTGCCGGGCGCCTTCACCATCGCTGGCGGACCCCACGCCACGGCCCTTCCCGCCGACCTGCTCGACGAGATCCCCGCCCTCGATGCGGTCTGCGTCGGCGAGGGGGATGACAGCCTCGTCACGGTCTGCGACACCCTCGACGGGGGCGGATCGCTCGACGGCATCGCTGGCCTGCACCTGCGCGACGGCGGCTTCACCGGCCCCCGCGATGTGGTCGATGACCTCGACCGCCTCGCGCCTCTCGATCGCAGCCTGCTCGACTGGTCGGCCTACAAGCGCATCGGCGGCTTCAAGGGCGTGGCCAGCCCGGGGGTGGTGCGCCGGGGCATCGAAGCGGCGCAGGTGCACCTGTCGCGAGGTTGCTACGCCAGCTGCGTGTTCTGCTCCACCAACGCGGTGTGGGGTGAGCGGGCCCGGCCGGGCATTCGTCGTCGGTCGATCGCCCAGGTGCTCGACGAGATCGACCGCCTGGTCGTCGAGCGTGGCGTGAACCACATCAACTTCGAGGACGACATCTTTCCGCCCACGGTGCGCTACCTCGAAGAGCTAGGGCAGGAGCTGATCAGGCGGCCCGTGACCTGGAGCTGCAACGCCCGGGTCGACGGTCTGCGCCGAGAGCACTTCGAGCTCATGGCCGCCAGCGGCTGTCTCAAGATCGACTTCGGCGTGGAGTCCGGCAGCGAGCGCATCCTTGAGCTGAACAAGAAGCTGGTCACCCGTGAGCGGGTCGTGTCGGTGTTCGCCGAGGCGCGGCGTGTGGGCATCCTGCGAACGGCGTACCTGATGCTGGGCAGTCACATCGACGAGCGTCCCGAGGAGGTCGAGCTGACCTGGCGCCTGGCGAAAGAGATCAGGCCGGATTACGCCACCTTCACCATCGCCTGCCCCTATCCGGGCACCGAGCTGTGGACCGAGTGCAACGGGCGAGGCTTCATCGAGAAGCTGCCCAACGGTCGGCCCGACTGGAAGCTCTACGGCTACTACCCGGGCGTGCCCCCCTGGCGCTTTGAACACTTCAGCCCCGAAGAGATGATCGCCATCCAGAAGCGCTTCCTGCGGCGCTTCTACTTCAACCCGGCGTTCATCTGGCGCGCGCTGCAGCGGGTGCGCAGCCTGCATCACCTGCGGGCGTTGGTGTCGTCAGGGCGGGACGTGACCTGGTTCATCAGTCGGCACGTGACGGGGCGGGCGGCGGCACAAGACGAGAGACTCGGGCCTTGAGCATGGCGCGAGGGGCAGCAAACAATGGGCAGGAGGTCGGCCGGTCGGGGCTCGGCCGGGTGGGACTCGACCGGTCGGAGCGGATGGGCAGAAAAGCAGGGGAACTGATCGATGAGCAGTGAGGTGACAGGCAGGGGAGCGAGCTTGGCCATTGACGGGGCGCGGCTCTACGCTTCCCTGGCAGAGCTCAAGGCCATCGGCAGCTATGTCGACGAAGCCAGCGGTCTCACCGGCGTGCGGCGCGTGGCCTTCACCGAGGCCGACGGCCAGGGGCGCAGGCAGGTCGTACGCTGGATGAAGGATGCCGGACTGACCGTGACCATCGACGGCATCGGCAACGTCTACGGGCGTCGGCCTGGTGGGGACGACGAGCTGGCCCCGGTGATGATCGGCTCCCACATCGATTCGGTGCCTACAGCGGGGGCGTTCGACGGCGTGCTCGGTGTGCTGGGCGGTCTCGAAGTGGTGCGCACATTGAATGACGCCGAGATCGCCACTCGGCGCCCGTTGGTGGTGGCGTTCTTCAGTGAAGAAGAGGGCTGTCGGTTCGGCACGGACATGCTCGGCAGCGCCGTGGCCACCGGGCGGATCGCTCTGGCCGACGCCCGCGCCTTGAGTGACAAGGACGGCCTGACCGTGGGCGACGAGCTGGCGCGCATTGGTTTCTTGGGCGACGACCCCAGCCCTCCCGCGCCCTTCGCCTACCTCGAGTGCCACATCGAGCAGGGCCCCGTGCTGGCTCGTAGCGGCGTGGACATCGGGGTGGTGCAGGGTGTGCAGGCCATCTCCTGGCATGAGCTGACGTTGGTGGGCCGCTCCGCCCATGCGGGCACCACGCCCACCGACTACCGTCGTGACGCTGGCCTGGTCATGGCCCGGGTCACCGTCGAGCTGCAGCGCATGGTCGAGTCCGGCGACTTCGGCGAGATGCGCGCCACCGTGGGGCGCGTGACCATGCACCCTGGCTCGGTGAACGTGGTCGCGGGACGGGTCGACGCCACGGTCGATCTGCGCAACCCCGACGACGCCGCCATGGCCGCCGCCGAAGCCCGGTTGTTCGCATTTCTGGAGCAGCTGCAGGCTGAGACCGGCGTGGAGATCTCCCGGCGTCAGACGGCGAAGACCGCCTCGGTGCGTTTTGATGGGTCGGTGGGCGAGCTCATCGCCCGGGCCGCCGACGAGCAGGGCTGCTCCCGAGCGGCGATCCTGTCTGGCGCGGGGCACGACGCCCAGGAGTGGGCCGCCCACACCCGGGCCGCCATGATCTTCATCCCCGGAGAACACGACGGCATCAGCCACAACCCCCGGGAGCTGTCCACCGAGGAGCAGTGCGCGAAGGGCGTGAACGTGTTGCTGTCCGTGGCCTGCGCGCTGGCGGAGCAGGGCTGACGCTGAGTGACGCGCCAAGCAACGCCCTGGTCATCGGTGCGCTTCAGCTGCGGGCCGGCAGTCCCTGCCAGTCGTCAGCGAGCAAGGCCCAGCGCTCGTGGTCCCGCCACTGTCCCGCGATCTTCAGGTAGCGGGGAGAGAAGCCCTCGTGGCGAAAGCCGAGGCGCCGCACCAAGGCCAGCGAGCGCATGTTGGCCGGTTGGATGTTGGCTTCGAGCCGGTGCAGTCCCTCGTCGTCGAACAGCCGGTCGATGACCGCGGCGAGGCCGAGGGTCATGGCCCCCGTGCCGTGGTGGGGCGCGAAAGCGTAGAACCCCAGGTACGCGCTGAGAAAGCAGCCCCGCACGATCTCGTTGGCGTTGATCACCCCGGCGATCTCGCCCGTTGACTGCGTGCAGACAAAGAAACAGCGCTGGTTGTCCTGGGTGGCGCGCTTCACGTAGCCTTCGAACAGGGCAGCGGTGTCCGGGGGCAGCACCCAGTTGCCGTGTAGCCCGCGGCTGTCTTGCACCCGGGTCAGGAACTCGTCCCGGTCGTCGAGGGCCGGCGTGCGAATGACGATGTTCATCGCTTGTTGCGGCAGGGGCTGATCAGGGTCATGGGTATGGAGGCCCGGGAATCTGTTGCCGAGAACGACGGGAGGCCGCCCCTGATCTGGACCCAAGTGCGTCAGCGCAGCGCTCGGCCGCCCAGTGTAGCGTGGGATTGCTGGGCCTGTGAGAGCGGTTCAGCCCTTCGGTCTGTGGCGGCGACCCTCCGGGCGGGGCCCTGGGACCTGTATCGTGGCCTGCCGTTCTCGAGAGCTCTCCATGACCCCGTCGCCGATCCGTCTCACTCCGTTTGTGCTGGGTGGCGTCCTCCTCGCTCTGACCGTTCCGCCCCTGATTCTTGCTGCGGGTGGTGGGGGCGAGCTGGCCCTGGGTCCGCTGCGGCTGGCCTTCTACGACCTGCCGTCGTCGGTGTTCTGCCTCCTCGGGGCGGCGCTTTGGTTGGGCCGAAGAAGCGGAGGAGCGCCAGCCGAGAGAGCCTTCTCTGCCCTGTCGTGGGTGGGGCTCTCGCTCGCCAGCCTTGTGCTCTGGTTGCCACCAAGTGGTGTCCCGGACTGGCTGGACCTGAACCCGGGTCGCCCACTCATTGCGGGCGTCCTGTTGTTGGGCCTGTCTGCCCTTGCTGGGCGCATGGGGCGTCGTCCGCACGTCGTGAGCCACCTGCCCGGCACTCTGTCGTTGCTCGTCGCGATGTTGGCAGGTGTGGTCTTGCACGGGGCCATGGTCTCGGCGGATCGAAGTGCCTTGGCCGAGCGACTGGGCAGACGTTTGGCTGCCGCGGACTCTGTAGCTGAGGGCCCTGAGCTCGGCGCGGCTCACCCGAACCTGCTGCTCATCGTCGTGGACACGTTGCGCGCGGACGCCCTTGAGGACACCGCGGGCTTGCCCTTCTTCGCCTCTCTCGCAGAGCGCTGCCTTGTGTTTGAGCAGGCCATGGCCCCTGCGCCCTGGACCGTCCCCTCGATGATGTCCTTGATGACGGGCCGTTACCCGTCGTCGCTTGATCCCGTCGGTCGCGGTCGTGCGTGGCCCAACGGCTTCGCCGAGGCCAGGCCCCTGCACAGCGCCGTGCCCCGTCTGGGTGAGCTGTTGTCTGCCGCGGGTTACCGCTCGGCGGGCTTCGTGAAGAACCCCTTCTTGGCTGGAGGGCTGGGACTCGGTCGTGGCTTTGATGTGTACGAGCGGGTCTTTGGCGATACGGCTGAACATGGCTCGGCCGGTCAGCTGGTCAATGCCGCCCTGCGCTGGGCCGACGCCATCGGGCGGCCCTTGGGCCATGGCGCGTCCTCGCCTGGTACCGGGCGCACCGCGGCAGCGCAAGACGGCTCGTCGTCCGCACCCTGGTTCCTCTACCTGCACTTCATGGATCCCCACGTGAACTACCAGCCCCCAGCGACGCATCTGCCAGTCCGGGCTCGAAGCTACGAAGGGGAGATCGACGGGAGGGCCTCGACCTTGCATCGCATGATCGCTGCTCAGCCAGAGCCGGTCGCCGCGGACGTGAATCAACTGAAGGACCTCTACGCAGGTGAAGTGAGTTATCTCGACGAACAACTCGGCCGTTTGTTCGACGGGCTGGGGGCCAGAGCCCTTCTGGGCGCTGACACGACGATTGTCTTGACCGCCGACCATGGTGAGCAGTTCGGCGAGCATGACGGGTGGTTGCACGGCGACATCCACAGGGAGAACGCGCGGGTGCCGCTGATGTTACTGGGCTCTGATGTTCCTTCCGGAAGGCGCAGTGACCCCGCCAGTCTCGTCGACCTGCTGCCCACCCTGGGCCACCTTCTGAACCTGCCAAGTCTTTCTGTGGGCGATGGGCGTAACCTCCTGGCCCCCGGCGCGTCGAGTCACAGCGAGGCGGTGCACACCGAGTACGGCGAACAGATTCGGCTCACCGGGCCCCGCTTCAGTTTGCTGGTCAACGCCGAGGGGCAGGCCAGCTTGTACGACTTGCAAGCAGACCCAGGAGAGACAGTGGATATCGCAATACACCACGCTGACGTGGTCGCCGAGATGTTACAGACCATGGAGGTCCACAGCACCCGGCCACCTCTGGACTTGCCTGCAGACGAGAACGATGTGTCCGCTGGAGCCAGGGTCGAGGTCGAGCTGGACACGGAGGCCCTGCGGGCCATTGGCTACATCGATGGCTGATCAGCGCACCGTGAAGATCGCCTGGTCGACTGACCCTCATTTCAACTTCGTGGGTCGGGCGAAGGTGCGCGCCTATTGCGCAGAGGTGGCGGACAGCGGAGCCGAGGCGTTGCTGCTCGGCGGCGACATCGCCGAGGCGCCCAGCCTCGAGAACTGGCTGCGCTTCATCGCCGACCAGTTGGAGCTGCCGGTGTACTTCGTCCTGGGCAACCACGACTACTACGGCGGTTCGATCGCTGAGGTGCGGCGGCAGGTGGAGGCGATCGACCACGAGCGGCTGATCTATCTCGATGAGTCGGGGGTCATCCCCCTTTCGGAGACTGTCGCCTTGGTGGGTAACGGTGGCTGGGGCGACGGGCGCATCGGCGACTTCGCCGGGTCAGAGGTGATCCTCAATGACTACGTCATGATCACCGAACTTCGCTGCGCCGGGTCGCCGGGCGAGCCCGAGAACCCCCTCTCCGGGTGGATGCACAAGGGCGCCCTGGCGGCACGGCTCGGTCAGCTGGGGGACGAATGCGCGGCGAAGCTGCGGCCCGCGCTCAACGAGGCGCTCACAGGCTTCGAGCACGTGGTGGTGCTGACCCACGTGCCTCCCTTCAGGGATGCCTGCTGGCACGAGGGCCGCTTGTCCGGGGACGATTGGCTGCCCGGCTTCACCTGCCAGGCTGTGGGCGATCTCCTGAGCGAGCTGGCAGGCGCCCACCCACAGCGCCAGGTCACTGTTCTCTGCGGACACACCCACAGCGACGGCCGGGCGAGCCCGGCAGCCAATCTGCGCGTGCGGACGGGAGCGGCGCGGTACGGCCACCCGGCGTTCGAGCTGCTGGAGTGGTGACGGGCTCTTGCGGACTTCGCCTGCAAGCCCGTGGGCAAGGTCGAGTTCACCGAGCTGGCCCGGGCAGTCGACCCGGCCATCGAGACCCGCTGCGTGATCTGCCCGCCGGACAAGCACCATGAGGGCCCCTGGTGCGCCTGGGAGTTCACCTTGTCGGCAGGGCTCTGATCTGCCGATCACGCCTCAACCGCGCTGGCCAAACGGCCTGTCTCAATAAATAGCGCAGTCAATGGTTGACTAATCATCTAAAAAGAGGGAGGGTTGAGCGCATGAATGCTCATCCCGAACGGCCCGATCAGGACGGCCAGTAGCGGCGTGAGCGATCGCCTCTCACCCTTCCCTCTTTCTTCTTGGATGAATAGATGACTGGTCAAGCAATAACTCTGCAAGCCGACGACGGCAACGGTCTGAGCTGGCGGGCTCTTCTGGCGACCGACCGTTCTTACGCGCCCCTTGCCCTGCGGGTGACCCTGGCGGTGGTCATGCTGCCCCACGGTGTGCAGAAGGCCTTCGGCTGGCTTGGAGGCTACGGTTGGTCGGGCTCGATGAACTTTCTCACCGAGTCCATGGGGCTGCCCGTGATGCTCGCGGCAGGGGTGATCCTGCTGGAGGTCGTGGGCCCCCTGCTGCTGCTGGTGGGCCTGGGCACCCGGGCGGTCGCTGCGGCTTTCATGGGCCTCATGATCGGAGCTGTGGCCACCGTGCACGGCGCCCACGGCTTCTTCATGAACTGGTCCGGCAGCCAAGCTGGTGAGGGTTTCGAGTACCACCTCTTGATGATCGGTGTGGCGCTGGGCCTGGTGCTGCAGGGTGGAGGCCGTGGCTCCGTCGACTCCCTGATCACCCGGAACTCGGAGGCACCATGATCACCAAGCGCCCGTCCGCAGCCCGGGGGCACGCAGACCACGGCTGGCTCGACGCCTATCATTCTTTCTCGTTCGCTGGCTATCACGACCGCGCATTCATGGGCTTCGGTGACCTGCGCGTGCTCAACCACGACACCATCGCGCCGGCTCGGGGCTTCGGCACCCACGGCCACGACAACATGGAGATCGTGACCTACGTGATCAGCGGCGCCCTGGAGCACAAGGACAGCATGGGCAATGGTTCACGCATTGAGCCTGGCGACGTGCAGCTCATGTCTGCGGGCACGGGCGTGACCCACAGCGAGTTCAACCCGCTACAGGATCAGTCCACGACCTTGTTGCAGATGTGGGTGTTGCCGGCGCACCGTGACACCGAGCCTCGCTACGAGGAGGCGAGGTTTCCCCTGGAGGAGCGGCAGGGGGCGTTGCGGCTCGTGGTCTCTCCTGACGGACGCGACGGTGCATTGACCATCGGCCAGGACGTTCAGCTCTACGCAGGACTGCTCGTCGAGGGTGAGGCCGCGCAACTCCAGATTGACCCTGATCGGAGAGCCTGGCTGCACGTGGCCCGCGGTGCGTTGACTCTCAACGGCATGGACTTCGGCCCAGGAGACGGCGCTGGTCTGATCGGCGAGTCGCTGCTGCGGTTCGAGGGCTCAGACGACGCCGAGTTCGTGCTCTTCGACCTGCCCTGAGAGCGGGGAGTCTCACGAAGAGGCCGCCTCTCGGCCTACGCCCCTTTCCCTACTCCTCCGGTGCCGAGGGCGTATGGCCGGGTAGCCGCTGTGCTGACATGCTGAGGTCCTGTCTCAAGCGCAGGAGGATCTCATGAACACCACCCATCCCGAGCCCAAAACGGTTCCCATCAGGGGCGTGCGCCTCGAAGTGAAACTGGCTCTCAGCGTTGGCCTGCTGGTGGCCCTCTTCATGGCCGGATTCGGGCTGGTGCTCCATGGTTCGCTCGAAGGCACGATTCGCCAGCAGATCCAACACGAGGCCATCAACGCGGCCCGGACGGCGGCTCAGGCGGATCTGATCACCTGGACCGCTGCTTTCCACACCGTGGACGAGGGGCTGGACCTGGCGCAGATGCAGGCCCGTGCTGACGCCGGAACGATCGAGGAGTTTCGAGCCTATGACACCGACCCGGTGCGCCGGGAGCAAATCGCCTGGAACAAGGCCCGCCTGGGGCGAGTCCTGGGCGACGACACCCGCATCCTGGCGGTGGAGATCTTCCGCTGGAAGGACGGCCATCGCGGCGCGGTGGTGAGTTCTGTCTACCCAGGCCTGGGGCGCTCGTTCGGTGCGGAGTTCATGACCAGCAAGAACTGGCCCGCCGTGCGCATGGGCCGGGGTGAAGCCCAGGAAGGACTGCTGGACGTGGGCGAGAACAGCTGGCATGTGATCAGGGGCAGCTATCCGGTGCTGGGCCCTGGTGGTGTTCAGGAGGGTGAGGTCGCGGTGCACATTCATGCGGCAGCCATCGCCGAAGCGGCCGCTGCATTCAGCGAGAAGGTCGCCTGGGCGGGCGGCGTCTTCATTCTGGTCAGCTTGATCATCGCCTACTTGATGGCCCGCTGGCTCACCAGCCCGGTGCGCAGGCTCGCCGATGATGCAGAGGTCGTGGTGGCTGGCGATTTCCATCACCACACCCGGCCTCACAGCACGGACGAGATCGGTCAGCTGGCGCGTACCTTCGAGCACATGACCCGTTGGTTGGCCCAGGCAGAAGAAGAGGCTGACGAAGCGGAGCACGAGACCGAGGGGATTCGCAACGAGCTGGCCTTGGCTGCGGATGTGACCGCCAGCCTGTTTCCCAAGACGATGCCTGACGTGCCCGGTTGGACCCTCGGTGGTCTTCACGATCGGGAGGCGACGCCAGGCGGGGGCACCTACGACGTGCTGCGGATGCCTGACGGCAAGCTGGGCCTGGTCTTGACCGAGGCGTCGAGTGGCGGCGCACCGGGCGCCCTCGTGGCGGCCATGGCTCGCTCGACCCTGCGCTTCGCAGCAGAACGGAGCAGTGACCCGGGAGCCGTCTTGCGGGACGCGAACGGTCGCCTGGCCCCTGACCTGAGCCAGGGTCTGAACCTGGCGGTGTTGCTGGTGGTGATCGATCCGGCCACAGGGGCCGTGTCCATCGCAAACGCAGGTCACCGCCCTTTGTTGCACCTCCATGCTGCCCACGGCACGTTGGAGACGGTGTACAGCGAGGGCGTGCCCCTGGGCGCTGGCGATCCCAAGGCGTTCGACGCTGCGCTCAGGGTGGCGAAGATCAACGTCGAGCCCGAGGACACCTTGGTCATGTACGGGTCAGAGATCTCGAACCTGCCTGGCACCGATGGCGGAGTGCTGGGTGAGAAGCGGCTGGCGGCGTTGGTGAAGCAGGCGGCGCAGCTGCCCGCGGACGAGTTGGTTCAGCGGGTGGGAGCCACCTTGCGCAAGTACCACGGCGAGGAGTCGCTAGGTGCAGACGTCACGCTGATGGCCATCTGCCGCCGCTGATTCTGGCAGGTTGTACAGCGGCTGGGTCAGGCCATCGCGCCGGCCCGGCCGCCGTGTTTGAAGGCGAGAACCTGGGGCGCCCCGGGCCAGGCCGCTTCAGGCTCGGCGTACGGGTAGCTGCACGTCGAGCTCGAAGGACTCGGTGCCGTGGGCGAAGGGCCGTCCCACAAACGACTCGAAGCAGGGCTGGTCGTCGGGCTGAAAACCGCTGGCGGGCAACCAGGTGCCGAACAGCCATTGCAGGATGCGCAGCTCCAGCTCGACGTCGCCGCGCATGGACACCTGGGCCACGGTCATGGCGGGGAACTCGTAGCGGCCGATCTCGCCTTCCGGCAACACGTCGTCGACCTCCACGGCTGTGTCGTAACGGCAGTCTTCGAGCGCGGTGACCTCCGGGTCGTCCCACATGTAGCCGAGCCACTGGCCGTCGGCCTGGCCCCGAGCCGTCGCCCAGCTCATCAGGCGGTTGACGGCGTCGTGGACCACGTCTGGCCGGTAGGGTTGCAGCACGCGGATGTAGGCCACGGTGCGGGGCGGCAGCTCGCGCAGCACGACGTCGAAGCCGTCTGGGTTCTCTCCCGCGGGCAGTCGCTGCAAGTGCTGGTGTTCGGGGGACAGCTCAACGATCTGCTCCAGCTGACCTCGTCCCTGGGCTCGCCATGTGTTCACATCGAAGAGGCTGGGCGGCATGCCGTAGCGTTGCTTGAAGGCCCGGCTGAAGTCTGACGAGGACGCGAAGCCGCAGGCCAGGGCGATGTCGGTCAACGAGCGCTCGGGCGTGTGGGTCATGAACTTCAGCGCCCGCTCCACTCGCAAGCGCTTGACGAAGTGGTGCAACGTCTCGCCCATGATCGCGCGAAAGATGCGGTGAAAGTGAAACGGCGAGAAGGCCGCGGCCTGGGCCACGTCTTCCAGGCGCAGCGATCCGTCGAGATGACTCACCACATGGTCGATGGCCATGTTGACCCGTTCGAGGTAATCGATCGAGGTGGCGTCGTCGTTTCGCAAGATCTGGCAAGTCGTCCGGGGAACGGGCTGGCATGGTATCACCCACCCGGGCGCGCTTCGGACGGGCCGCCACCATCCGCCACCCACCGCCGGAAACCCATGCACATGAAGATCCTGCTCTCCGCTGCACTCGCTCTCTGCGCGACCCTGGCAGCGAACACCAGCACTCCCTCTCAGGACAAGGACACCCAGCCCATGGCACTGGGCGCCTTCTCGGTGAGTCTCGCGGTTCAAGACCTGGAGATCAGCTTGGACTTCTACACCAAGCTGGGCTTCAAGAAGACGGGAGGAGTGATGGAACAGAACTGGCTCATCCTGCGCAACGGCACCACGACCATCGGTCTGTTCAAGGGCATGTTCGAGAACAACATCATGACCTTCAACCCGGGCTGGGACTATCACGCCAAGGGGCTCGAGTCGTTTGAGGACGTGCGCAGTTTGCAGCGACGGTTGAAGGCCCAGGGCATCACGCCGGTCACCGAAGCGGACCCGGATGGCACGGGTCCCGCCAGCTGCATTCTCGTGGATCCCGACGGCAATACGATCTTCCTGGATCAGCACGTAGACGCGCCGCAGAAGTAGGCCCACCCCGTCCTGCCTTCAGGGGCCGGAGTGCTCTGCGCGGGGTTGTGGACCTGCGCAGAGTGCAGCGCTGTGTTACGAACTGTAGCGAGGGCCCCCGAAGCTCCATGACCGCCATAATGCGCAGTCATGAGTACACTTCTCGCTCGCTTACGGTCTCGTGAGCATCCGATCGAAGTTGTTGTTGTAGGGATCGGATCGATCGGGAGTTGCCTGGTTCATCAGGTGCAGCTCACTCCAGGGATGACACCAGTGGGCATCGCTGACATCCGGCTGGATGTGGCGGTGGGGTGGGCGGAGAAGCTGGGCCTCCCCTATGAGATTGTCGAGAGCACCAGCGCGGCGCAGGCGGCCATCGATCGTGGGCTCATGGCGGTGGCCAGCGACGGGGATGTGTTCGCGCGCCTGGAGCGGGTAGACGTCTTCATCGAGGCCAGCAACGCCATGGAGGCCACCGCTCGCTCCGTGCTCACCGCCCTCGACCACGGGCAGCACGTGGTGATGATGAACTACGAGGCCGACCTGATGTTCGGCCCCGTGCTGGCCGCCGCAGCCCACTCGGCTGGCAAGGTCTACACCGTGGCGGACGGCGATCAGCCCACGGTGATCAAACGCCTGGTGGACGACATCACCCTGTGGGGTTTTGACCTCGCCGTGGCGGGAAACATCAAGGGTTACCACGACCAGTACATCACCCCGCTGACCATCGCTCCCGAGGCGGACAAGCGCGGGCTGGACCACAAGATGTGCTCGTCCTACACCGATGGTTCGAAGCTGTGCGTGGAGATGGCCGTGCTGGCCAACGGCCTCGGGCTGAGCACTGCGAAACCGGGCATGCACGGGCCGCGGCTGAAGCATGTGCTCGAGATCTTCGACCACATCGACATCCCCCGCATCTACGAAGAGCAGGGCCCCTTCGTCGACTACGTGCTGGGCGCGGAGCCCAAGGGCGGCGTCTTCGTGGTGGGCTACACCGAGAGCCCGCTGCAGCAGAACACCCTCGACTGGTTCCCGCCTGAACTCGGCGACGGCCCTTTCTACCTGTTCTATCGGCCCTATCATCTGGGCGCCATCGAGGCCATGAACTGCGTGATCGAAGCGGCCCTCGATGGCAGCGCCCGCCTGGAGCCGAACTACGGCATGCGCACCAACGTGTTCGCCTACGGCAAGAAGGACATGAAGGCTGGTGACACGATCGATGGCATGGGCGGCTTCGCGTCCTACGGCTTGATCGAGAACCTCGATGATGGCTACCACGCTCGCCCGGGCCTGCCCATCTGCATCGCGGAAGACGTGCGGCTGAAGCGGGACATCCGGCGGGACGAGAAGATCTACCTGGAGGATGTGGAACATGATCCCGCGTCCTTCAACTTCGACCTCTACCGGCGGTCGGTGGAGCTGCCGCCCCGGTTCAGCGAACCCGTCGGGGCACTGACCGGGTCGAGGTGAATGGGGGACATGCCTCGACACGCCTTGCGGGCCCTGTTCGTCTGCCTCGCCAGCGTGTACCTGCTCACTGCGGGCGGGCACGTGTACAGCGGCGACGGGCACTCGATCTATCAGACGACCCGTGCTCTCGTCGAGCGGGGCGAGCTGTCCATCGACGGGGAGGACTACGTCTACGGCGCCACCGGGCCTGACGGTGAGTTCTTCAGCAAGTTTGGCATCGGGCAGTCGCTCGTAGCGGCGCCGTTGTACATGGTTGCTCGGCAGGCCGTGTCCGTGCTGGGTGCGCAGGGCATGGGCGCCTTCGCGGGGAAGTCCCCGTCAGACCTGTGCTTGCCGATCACCTACACGCTCAATCAGTTCGTCACCGCTGGCGTCGTGGTGGCGTTCTGCGCCGTCTTGATCGGGCTGGGGTTCGCCTTGTCGTCTGCGCTGATCACGGGGCTCGTGCTGGGTTTGACCACCACGCTCTGGCCCTACTCGGGCTACTTCTTGTCTGAGCCGCTGCTCGCCCTTTGCCTGGTGCTGGGTTTGCTCTTCCTGCTCAGGCACAGCCGCACGGGAACGCCCTCAACGGCCCTCGCCGCCGGGGCCTTCGCGGGCTTCGCCTGTCTGGTCAAGCTCTCGGCGGTGGTGGCGCTCCCAGCCTATCTGGTGTACGTGATGTTGAAGCTGCAGCCAGGGCGTCGGCTGAGAGCGGTGGCCTTGTTCGTGGCGCCGGTCGGCATGGCCTTGCTGTCGTTGCTGGCGCTCAACCAGCTGCGCTTCGGCGGACCCTTCGAAACTGGCTACGTGAAAGACGGTGGCCTGTTCAGCGGCGATCCCCTGCGAGGCATGGCCGGACAGCTCATCAGCCCGGGCAAGTCGGTGTTCCTGTTCTCACCGCCTCTGCTCGCCGCCCTCTTCTGGACTCGCGCTGCCTTCCGACGTTTCCTGCCTGAGGCCGTCTTCTGCGCTGCCGTTTGCCTCGCCTTCGTTGTGCTTCACGGCTCGTACCACAGCTGGATGGGCGGCTACGCCTGGGGCCCCCGGTACCTGGTGGCGGTCGTCCCCTTCGCGTTCTTCCCCGTGGCCTGTGGTCTGGATCGTCTGCTTCGTTCGGGTGCGGGTCGGGCGCTCTGGGCGGGGTTGATCCTGCTGGCGGCGGCGGGGTTCTGCGTTCAGCTACTGGGCGTCCTGGGCAACTACCACGACTACGACGCGATCTATCTGGCCGAGGTCATGCCCGACTTCGCGGGCGACTCGTGGGAGCTCATGTCCTGGTCGTTGCAGCGCTCACATCTTGCGGCCAGTCTCTACCTGGTGCAGCACGGACACCTCGATCTCTGGCTGGTGACTTTCTCCGGCGAGGGCGTGCCGATGAAGCTCCTGCTACCTGCGCTGCTGTTGCTCTGCGGGACGCTGCTGGTCTCGCTGCGCGCCCTGTGGCGAGCCCTCGCTGCGCCCCGCCCAGGGAGGATGGAGGCCTGCCCATGAGTGAGTCGTTCGGCGAGACCGAAGGCACCGCAAGCGAGACGATCGTGGTGGCGGGCGCAGGTCCCGCCGGGCTCTTCGTGGCCTGGAAGCTTGTCCAGCAGGGCCGCAAGGTGATCGTGCTGGAGCGTGAGTCGGTGGTGGGCGGACTCGCCGCCCGGGTGCGCAGGGGCGAGAACGACTACAGCTACGGCACGCACCACATGCACAGCCCCGCTCAGGAGCAGCTCAAGCCGTTTCAAGAGCTCATGGGCGCTGAGCTACTGGAGCTGCAGCGCAAGCTCGAGATCAAGTTCATGGGCCGCTTCTATCCCTACCCGTTGCGCTCCAAGGATTTGCTGCTGGGCATGCCGCCCGTCTTGATGGTGCGCTCCCTGCTCAGCCTGGGACGATCGCTCATCGCCTCGCGCTTCACGAGCGCCCGACCCGCCAACGCCGAGGAGGCGATCATCGCTCTCTACGGACGGCGCCTCTACGACGTGATGTTCCATGAGTACACGGAGCGTTTCTGGGGCATGCCGGTGGATCAGATCTCCACCACCTTCGTCGAGAAGCGCATGCCGGGCATCAACGCCATCGAGAAGTTCAAGCAGCTGCTCTCGAGGCTGGGCGCCATAGGCAAGGGCGGGCTGGGCAAGACGGCGGTGATCGGCAGCGGCGCCATGTACACCACCACCAGGGGAGTGGGGCCGGTCTTCGAGAAGATGGCCGGCGAGGTGGAGCGGCTTGGCGGTGAGGTGCGCACGGACGCCTCCCTGATCGCTGTGAAGACCGAGGGCGGCCGGGTGCGCGGGGTGGTGCACGAGTCGGCGTCGGGTCCGAGGGAGATCGCTTGCGCTGCCCTGGTCTCGACCATTCCCATCACGCATCTCGCCCGCAGTCTCACGCCCCTGCCGCGGGCCGCTGTGCTGTCGGCGTCCTCTCGACTGACGTTTCGGGCCCTCCTGGCCGTGGCGCTGGTGGTCAGGCCCAAGAGGCGCCTCAACGCCATGTTCACTTACTTCCCCGACCGCGTCTTCCACCGCCTGTCCGAGATGGGTCGTCCGGTAGCGAAGGTGTCGCCAAGCGGCGCCACGATCCTCCTGGCCGAGCTGACCTGTGATGTGGGCGACGCGCTGTGGCAAGACCCGTCGTCCATCGAGCAGCGAGTGGTGGACGACATCGTGGCCGAGGGCCTCGCCGATCGGGACGGCATCCTCGAGGTCCACTACCTGCGCACGCCCCAGGCCTATCCCCGCTACGACCTTGGCTTTGAATCGGCGCTGGAGACGTTGCAGGAGCACCTGGCCCAGATCCCGAACCTGGTGAGCACCGGGCGCCAGGGGACGTTTCAGTTCACCAGTGCCATCCCTGCCATGTCCATGGCCTGGAAGCACACAGAAGAGATGTTGGCGCGGAACGAGCGCTGAGCGGCTCCCGGTCGTTACCATGCTGCGCCCTCCCGTCAACGTGTCGCCGTGCCGTCGCCTGCCGCCCCCGAACTGAGCGAGTCTCAAGGCCCTGCCGAGACACTCGACGCTGCCCCGGTCTTCGCGCCGGCGGTGCGCCCGGTGACCATGGCCGATGTGCTGCGCCTGTGGTGGCCCCTGGCGGCGAGCTGGTTGCTCATGGCGGTCGAGCTGCCCCTGCTCACGGCGGTGGTAGGACGCTTGCCCGACGAGCGCATTCACCTGGCGGCGTATGGCTCCATCGTGTTTCCCCTGTCGCTGGTGATCGAAGGGCCGATCATCATGCTGCTCGCCGCCAGCACGGCCCTGTGCACCAACTGGGATAGCTACCGCAAGGTGCGTCGCTTCATGATCGCGTCGAGCGGTGCGTTGACCCTGGTGCACATCGCCGTGGCCTTCACGCCGCTCTACGACTGGCTCGTGGTGCAGGTCATGGCCGCGCCCCCGGAGATTCTGGAGCCGGGGCGCATGGGCCTGCAGATCATGACCCCGTGGACAGCGGCCATCGCCTACCGACGTTTTCAGCAGGGTGTCTTGATTCGCAACGAGCACGGCCGCGCCGTGACCGTGGGGACGGCCGTGCGGCTGTGCGCCAACGTGACCACGCTCTGCGTGGGCGCGTACATCATGCAGTGGTCTGGCATCGTGGTGGGCTCCACGGCCATCGCCGTGGGAGTGACCGCCGAGGCGATCTGGGTGGGGCGGCGCGTGCAGCCCGTAGTGAGGGACAAGGTGCGCAACGCACCGGCTGATGAAACGCCCCTGACCCTGGCTGCGTTCTTGCGCTTCTATGCGCCCTTGGCCATGACGCCGCTGATCACCTTGTGCATCCCCCTGATCGGCGCGTCGGCCATGGCTCGCATGCCCAACGCCATCGCTTCTCTTGCGGCCTGGCCCGCAGTACACGGCATGCTCTTCATCACGCGCAGTCTGGGCATGGCCCACAACGAAGTGGTCGTGACCCTGGTCGACCGTCCGAACGCGGTGGTCACCCTGCGTCGCTTCCAGAGGGCGCTGGCCCTGAGCACCATGGGTTTCCTGGCCCTGCTCGCCGCCACGCCCCTGGCTCAGCTGTGGTTCGAAGGGGTGAGCGACCTCGACCCCGAGGTGGCCCGACTCTGCCGCATCTGCATGGGTCTGGGCATCCTGATGCCGGGTTACGCGGTGATGCAGAGCTGGTTCCAGGGTGTGCTCGTGCGCCACCGCAGCACCAGGCCCATCACCGAAGCCGTGTCGCTCTATTTCCTGGTGAGCGTCGGCCTGCTGCAGGTCGGCATCGCCCGGGACGATGTGACAGGAGTCCTCTGGGCATTGGGCAGCTTCGTGATCGCTGGAGTGAGCCAGACCCTGTGGCTGCGTTGGCGTAGCCGCGGAGCGGTGGCGGCGTTCAGTGCTGGCGGTCGGTAGGCGGCTCAGCCTTCGGCCCTGCGGCCAGGCATCGCTCGGCAGATGGCGATCTCTCGACCCGCCACCCGCATCGTTCCCAGCACCCGCCAGCCTGGGGTACAACCGTGAGATGAAGACACCCCTGAAGACCCTCGGTCTCTGTCTGGCCTGCTTGCTCGTCGTGGCAGGCGGAATGTTCGCCTGGCAGGCGGCTCTCCTGTCACCCGATCTCGAGCTGGGCACGACCGTGGCCGACGTCTCTGTGACCACCGCCGACGGCGATTCCCTCGCGCTCTCAAGCCTGCGCGGCCAGGTCGTGCTGCTCGACTTCTGGGGCTCGACCTGAAGCGCCTGCACCGACCTCATGCGTGACATGAGTCCCCGCGAGCAGGAGTACCACGACAAGGGTGTGGAGATCCTGGCCATCAACGCCTTCGAGGATCCTGCCGACGGCAAGGCGTGGATCACGTCGTCGGGCTTCGACTACCGCTGGACGTTTGCCGACGAGTCCGTGACCGAAGCTCTCGCCGTGAAGACGGTGCCGACCCAGATCATCCTCGACCGTGACGGCAAGGTCGTCTGGACATCCAACATGACCAGCCTGCTCGGCGGCGCCGACGCGGTCTACGAGGCCCTCGACGCCGCGCTGTGAGCGCGAACACGTGGCGTGCGATCAGCCCCGCAACCCCGCCTCGGCGATCTCGTCGAGAGCCTCCGCGTCGAGCAAGGTCACCTTCGAGCCGTCCACGGTCACCAGCTGCCGCTCGCGCCACTTGGCCAGCAGGCGCGAGAGGGTCTCTGGAGTGATCGACAGCTCGCTGGCCAGGTCCTTCTTGGAGACGGGCAGGGTCACCACGCTCGACTCCGGGCCGTGCCGCGCGGGTAGGCGCAACAGGTGATGGGCCAGGCGCGCCTCGGCGCTCACGATGGACAGGGTCTGCACTCGGGCCAGGAGCGAGTGCAACCAACCGCACAGTGAACCCACCATCGAGACGGCCAGCTGGGGCTCACTGGCGAAGAGCTTCAAGAAGTCGGGGCCGTTGAGCTTTACAAGCTGTGTGGGCGTCTCCGTGGCCGCGGCCCAGGCCGGGTAGCGCCCGCGCAAGAACAGGGCGCCCTCGGCGAACGTCTGCCCTTCCGCCACGTCGTGGACCACCTGCTCTCGTCCACCTTCTGTGAGCCGGAAGATCTTCACCCGCCCCTTGGCCACCACGAAGAAGCCGTCGCAGGACTCGCCCTCGCGAAAGACGTCGTCGCCAGTCTTCAGATCGAGCACGGCGGCCGTGGCCAGGACCGTGTCGAGCACATCGGGGGGCAGGCGACGAAAGTGCGGCAGGCTCTTGAGCAGCTGGCGAACGCCTGTGGGCTCCATGAACGGTGATCTCCGGGGACGGCCTGAAACGTGAGCCGCCCTGGTCAGCGACAGATGCCGTCGACCAGGGCGGTCTGCCACGGTGTCCGCAGAGAGTCTCCGTTTGCCCGCTGAGCGATCAAGGCTGATCACGGCCGCCTGGAGCGAGCAGGCCCGGGCCCTGAGCGCCATGACCCTCGTGTCAGGGAGCGATGGTGATGTTGAAGCTCTCGCTGGCGTCGAGCACGCCGCCGCCCCAGGCCAGGGTCACCACGCCGAAGTAGAAGGTCATGTCGACGAGGGCCGGGTCGAAGGGAATGGCCACGGAGAGAGACTGGGTTCCCAGAGGCGGCATGGTGTTGTTCACCAGCTGCAGCCAGGGGAAGGTGAGCGGCACGCCCACCGCGCCGAACATGGTGGGGTTGTTGCTCAGGGAGACGGCCAACACGGTGTGGGAACCGGCGGCGGCCGACATGTTCAGGGCGATGGTCTGTCCCAGCGCCGGGTTGCCGGAGACCCAGCCGAGGGGCGAGGGCAGAAAGCCGTTGCCGATCTTGCCGCTGCCGTCGCTGCCCTGGAAGTGCATGGCGCCGTTGACCTGGTAGGTGCCCGGCGGGTTCACCGACTGTGCGCCGGAGAAGCTGGCGTCTGTGAGGCTGCCCAGATCAGGGCCGGTGACCGCGAAGCGGAACACCACCGGGCCGATGACCGCCGCGCCCTTGGGGCCGGCTACCGCGTTGGCGTTGGGGTTGGCGATGCCACCGGGGATGCCGTTGATGTCGAGCTCGGCGCCGAACGCACCGAGGCAGCCAGCCTTCAGCTTGTTCTTGCCGTCCGTGAAGTCGGTGTCGGCCAAGAAGGCGAAGGCGGGCGCCGGGCCCGCGCTGCCGGTCTGGCTGAGCAGGGTGATGCTGTCGATGGCGTTGGCCGGCAAGTTGAACCAGACCGACGTGATCAGCGGGTTCTTCTTGCCCGCGCTCACGTAGGAGGTGTTGTCCACGGTGACGAGCAGCTCGTTGTTCACCCCGTCCCAGTCGAAGTGCAGCTCGGCGCCCACCCGGGTGACCCCGTCGTCGAGCAGGGCGACGTTGCTGTTGCTGGAGCAGCTCGGCGCGTCGCTGGTGCCGATGGTGAGGGTGTCAGTGGCGCTGGCCGTGGCAGCCAGGAGCGAGAGAGCGAGGAGGGACAGCTTGGCCGTGTTCATCATGGTGGGATGGGTTTCAGAGGGGATCTGTCAGGGTGCAGTGCCAGCCTGAACGCGCGGGGCCCGGCACGCAAGATATCGGGAGCCAGGTCGGCCCGGGGAAATACACGCCTTATGGATCCGCGGAGCCGCCCGCCAGCTTCCAGTCGCCCTGCGGCAGCGCAATGCTCGCGGCGGTGGCGCCGCCAGCTCCCTTCTTCGAGCGGGCCTGGGGGCCGGAGTCGTCTCCAGCTCTTGAGAAGTCTCGGGCCGAGTCAGCGCGAGTGGTGAAGCCCTTCAGTTCGTCCGTGTCCATCAGCACGATGTCCTCCCTGATCGAACGGACGTCACGGGGCGCTCAGGCTCCGGGAAACTCCTGTAGCTCGGCGATCAGGCGTTCGACATCAGGGCGATCGACGTTGTCCTTGCCCACGTAGGCCCAGCGCACGATGCCTTGTTCGTCGAGGAGCAGGGTGGAGGGCATGGCCTTGGCAGCTTCGGCCTGGACATCGCCGCCCAGAGTCCTGCTCAGCCGGCGAAGTGCACCTGGCTCACGCCGCCCGCCAGGACCTCGTCGATCACCGCCATGACCTGTCCGTAGGTCACCGACGCTCCCGTGGACAGACGCACGGCGATCTCGGGGACCAGGGCCATGGCGCCCGCGACCAGTCCTGCGATCGTCTCGATGTCGGCCGGACGTCCCCCGACTCGCACTGCGAAGCCCGCGCTGCGGCTGGCGTCGTTTTCGATGTGGATGTTCAAGGGTTCGAGCAGGTCAGCTACTGCACCGCTGTTCTGCCCCTCGTCTTTGGGCAGCTCGGTGTCGACGCGCCCCTCGATGACCCGGAAGCTCATGGTGCAGAGGAAGAAGATCAGCAGCAGGAACACCACATCGATCATGGCGGTGAGTTGCTGGCCGTCTTCGCGCTGAGTGGACTTCGGGCGTCGCATGGCAGATCTCCAGGGTCAGGCATTGCTATGCCCCTTGGGCCGAAGGGTCACGCATGGACTGCTGGTACGCCGGGGCTTCCCGACGGCTGTCTCCATGCCTCCTCCCGCAAATCGGCGCGAGGGGCCTTTGCTGGGCTCCGCGCTCAAGCTCGCGGCAGGGGGCAGTCGATAGACCCCTCGAGGAGTACACCTCGGTGAGCCACCGGTCCATGGACACGGAGGGTCTGGTGATCTCTGGTGCACTCTCAAGATGATTCCACCGAGTTCAGCAACCACTGAGGAGTGCAGATGTCCACATCGGGAAGACGTACCCAGGCCATGAGATGGTTCCGTTCCGTTGGTCTTCTGGTGTGCCTCTGTTCCGTTGTGCCTGGGCAGAGCCTGGATGTGCTGGGACACCAGAAGATCAGTGACGTGCTGGGTGGGTTTGCCGGGATCCTCCAAGACGGTGACCACTTCGGCCGGGCGCTGGCCAACCTGGGTGACGTGGATGGTGATGGTGTGGCTGATCTGGCCGTCTCGGCGGTCTTCGATGACGACGGTGGCATGGATCGGGGTGCGGTCTGGATCCTCTTCATGACACCCGAGGGGCAGGTGCGCGACCTCACCAAGATCAGCCAGACTTCTGGGGGCTTCACGGGCCTCCTGGCCGATGGAGACCAGCTCGGAACGAGCTTGGCGCCCTTGGGTGATCTGGATGGCGATGGCATCCCCGACCTGGCTGCGGGCGCCGTCTTCGACGATGGAGGTGCCCCTGACAGCGGGGCTCTCTGGATCATGTTTCTCCGAGCTGACGGCTCCGTCAAAGGGCAGCGCCGGATCGGCCACGCCGCAGGTGGCTTCGCTGGCCTCCTCGATGAGAGTGACCACTTCGGCTCGTCCTTGGCCTGCGTCGGCGATCTCGACGGCAATGGCACGGCCGAGCTGCTGGTGGGGGCCGAGCTGGACGACGATGGCGGGCAGGACAGCGGCGCGCTGTGGATGCTGTTCTTGCGCACCGACGGGTCCGTCGAATCCCAGGCCAAGATCAGCCTCACTTCTGGTGGCTTCACGGGGCTGCTCTCGAGCAACGACTGGTTCGGTTGCGCCTTGGCTCCTCTCGGCGATCTGAATGGCGACGGCGTGCCCGATGTGGCCGTGGGCGCGATGATGGATGACGACGGGGGTTTCAATCGTGGCGCCGTGTGGATCGTGTTCCTGAAGGCCGATGGCTCCGTGCTCTCGACTCGCAAGGTGAGCCACGGCGATCTGGCCTTCTCGACCGGGCTGTCCAACGACGACCGCTTCGGCCGTTCCATCACTCGGGTGGACGATCTGAACGGCGACGGCATCCATGATCTCATCGTGGGTGCGCACCACGACGACGACAGCGGCCTGGACCGGGGTGCCCTCTGGGTGCTTTACCTCGACAACAGCGGCGGAGTCAGTGCCGTTCGCAAGGTGAGCGGCCTCTTCGGTGGCTTCACGGGAACGCTCAAGGACGGTGACAACCTGGGCAACTCACTGGCCTACTTGGGAGACCTCTCCGGCGATGGCGTTCCCGAGGTGGCCGTGGGTTCTTGGACCGACGACGACGGTGGCCTCAGCCACGGGGCCGTGTGGACGCTCTCCCTCGGCAACGTCCTCTCGCCTTGGGACAACCAGGGCAACGGGCTCGGTGGCTCCTGGGGGGTGCCGCAGCTGACGGCCAGCGGTTCACTCCAGCCAGGCGCTGCGACCGAGGTCTTGATGGTGGGCGGGCCGCCCCTGCGTCCGGCCGTGCTCGCTGTGGGCTGGAGCGAGTTCATCAAGCCCCTGAAAGGGGGCGTGTTGGTGCCCTTCCCGGACGTGCTCGCCCTGAACCTGGCGACGGATGCGACCGGCTCCCTCGCTGCTGCCGAGAGCTGGCCCCTCCTCGTGCCTGCTGGTTTCCGTACCTACATCCAGGTCTGGATCTCAGACTTGGGTATGGAGTCTGGTTGGGTGGCCAGCAACGGGCTGCTGGCCACTGCCCCCTGAGGCCAGCCGCAGGTTGACCCTTTGGCTACATCTTGACGGGCCTTTGGACGATAAGCTGACAACGCGGGAGTTTTATATAGGCCGCCGGAACCAACGGGATGTTCATGAGCAGGCCCCGGCTCGGCAGGCTGCAACCAGGATTCCATCAGAGGTAGCGACACCATGGTCTGGAACCCCATCGTGACGACGAGTATGTGCCTGGCCCTGCTGGCCGGCGGAGCACGAGCAGACGGCCTCGGGCTGGGGATCGCCCAGCCTGGCTCCCCGCACAACTTCACCGACAACATCGGCGAGCAGGAGCTCGGTGCCACCGGCTGGAACAAGCGCGAGGAGATCTGCCGCGTGTGCCATGTGCCCCACGATCACAATCGCGCTGAGCACTATGGAGACGAGGGCCTGCTCTGGAATCACGCCCTCAGCTCGGCGACCTACACCATGTACGCCAGCGTGACTCTCGACGGTGCCATCGCTTCACAGCCCACGGGCATGAGCAAGATGTGCCTCGGTTGCCACGACGGCACGGTGGGCGTGGACACCTTCGACAAGTACGCGGGCGGCGCCATCTTCATCGACGACTACAACAGCAACTTCCAGGTCCCGGGGTCGATCTACCAGACGGGGGGAGTGCTCGACCTCACGGCGACCCATCCGATGTCGATCGTCTATGACGAGTCGGCGGACCCGAACCTGCATCCCAAGACCAATGCCATGGGGGGCTCGGGTTCGATCGCGGACGTCCTCGAGAATGGCGACATGCTGCAGTGCTCGAGCTGCCACGATGTGCACGATCAACCGGGAGAGTCACTCCCCGGGACACACCTGCTGCGGGTCAGCCAGTCAGCCTCT